>Ga0049083_10000173_pt1 | contig 20298 bp, 26 predicted proteins | sample GreLakmeMI27MSRF_FD_66719 | JGI IMG/M metagenome (GOLD analysis project Ga0049083, IMG submission 66719) | Freshwater lentic microbial communities from great Laurentian Lakes, MI, USA - Great Lakes metaG MI27MSRF | ecosystem: Environmental > Aquatic > Freshwater > Lake | place: Great Lakes...
ACTCTCCCTTCTTACCTGCTCTAGAATCAGTATAATTAGTCACAGTACAAGCGCCAGTAGTCAACATCATCTTAGGTACACTACCTTCTAGTACAGGTATCATTTCCATCTGTACTTTAGGCGAACCGAACACGCATGAGTTTATTCCGCTCATGCCCTGTAGACCAGTCATCGGGTTTACTGCAGTAGGCTGAATCTTAATGTCTGACATGATTGATACATACTTGTGAATATCATGCCGATTTGCGTCTAGATACTTCTCTATTCTCTTAGACCAAACATCACAGCCTTCATCAGTAAAAATAGATGTTGGGTTCCTATATCTACCAGCAATAACGTGGATATCTGCATTTATAAAATCAGCATAGGCCTCCATATTTAGAATAAAATTATCATGGACTGGCGTATCGTTCTGTGCCCAAGTTATGATAAATCTCTTCTTTCTTTTATTAAAGGATTTTGCTTTTGCTAGTTTTAATTGAGGTGATTCTTCTTGCGTCTTAGTAGTAAGTCCTAATTTAGATACCCATCTTTCTACTGTTCTGCTTGAAACATCATAATTATCTGCAAGAGAAGCTATTCGTTTTTCCCAAGAGAGTTCTTTATTAAAGTAAGTTTCGCTAATTTTAATCTTGTCATTTTCTGTTAATTCTTTAAATCTCATAATTAAAGATAGATTTTTTTTGATAGTATATTATATCAAAAAAATCAAAGAAGTTCTTCTTTATTAAAGGTTTTATCAGATAGCCTAGGATCAGTGTTTTCACTGACTGGCGTTGAGACTCCAAGTTCTTTTTGTAAATTAAAGAATTCAGAATGTATTGGTGCTGGCGTTAACTTTTTAAATTCATTAAAATCAGACTTTATAATAGCTGCTAATGCGTCTTCTGATTTTACTAAACTTGGCATCTCTACCAAGTTAAAGTCTTTTGACATCCTAATTGGAATATTTCTTTTTTTGATATAGTCAAACTGAATAGCATAATCGTGTAGTCGTCTACCACTTGTTCCCCAAAGTATAGGAGAGTATTCAGGTGAAAGAGACTTAAGCACATCATCGATGAGTCCACTGCTAATTATTTTGTAATCCTGTATAAGAGTCGGGTTTGTCTGTTGAATTTTACTTAACATGCTATTAAGAAACTTCTTAGATATAGGAGAGCCCTTAGTCTTTTTGTTTGGGTGAATAGCAATCAAGACAACAGGTTTACCGTTTTTATTCTTTAACTGTTCGGCTGCCTGCAAGTGTCCAATAGTAATAGGCTGAAACTGGCCTACCATTATGTTTACTTTTTTCGGTCCTTTCGTCTCTTCTAAATTAGCATGTTCCTTCTCACTCAATAGTGGTGCATCGTCTGGTGAATCTATAAACTGATTAAAGCTTGGAAATAAACCCTCGTATATTGCATCTCCTAATACTAGATTTCTTACTTTTTGAACTATTAAATTTAACTGTGATACTAGATCAGGAGTAAAGAAGCCAGAACTAGAACGTTTTCTAGGCTTCCTAAAGAAATTTAATAAGACTTTATAGATCTCAGCATTAATTGTGCTCTTCTTTATCAAAGTAACCACTGCCTTATCACCAATTAAAGGTATGTTTAAGGCAAATTCAGCTCTCTGTAAGTATTCAGGTACTTCTAATTCAAGTCCACCATACTTAACTGAGTATTCTTCAATGAAATCTGTGTAGATCTTATTGATTAAATTTATGTATTTCTGCTCGTAATTTGATCCATCTTCACATGCTGATCTTAGTTCATCAGTCTGATACATCTCGAAGTGATTCATTAAGTCGATAACGATTAACCAGATATAATCCTGTGAAATGTTTTTAGTTGGACCCGTTTCCTGCTTTTTCTTTTTAAACATTGGATCTACTATCTTTGCTAGATATGAACTCTCCTCCCCGTTCTCCAAGCCAAAAAACCTAAATATTAAAGTTTCAAACTCCCTATCTCCAAAGTCAGCACTTTTTTCTGGACATAAGATCGCAATTATGTGTTTTGAGAATGATCTAGTTTTGAACTTTTCCTCTAATTGAGAATCTTCAGAATAAACAAAGTTTAAAATTTCTCTTCTTTGCTCATCATCTAATTTACCTTCAAATATAATCGGTGGTGGTTCTACTTCTAAATAGTTTGCCCATTTAGTTAATTGCTCTAGTGATTGTACTGTTTCTATAACGTTTCCTGAATCATCTAGTCGTTGGATATAACAGAGTATCAAGTTGTTTTTCATAGGTCGCCCTACCATATTACTATGATCTCCTCTATTAAAGTATTCAAATCCAAAAAAGAAGTTAGACGGAATCCTTTCTCTTTTTGGTTGAGGCATGCTCTCAAAGAAGCTAACTGCTGGATTGTAATACTGCATCAATACTCGATCGACATAAGTTATCTCTCCATTTTTTTTGAAGTATTTAAAAGAATCATCAGTAGTCTTCTTTACTCCAAAAAAAGCGCCGCTTACTTTTTCGCTTATTATCACATAGTTATTTAGGATGCCATTTAAAAAAGCGTCTCCCTTCTTTTCTTGAAGTTCTTTAAGATGGTTTATACCTGACATAGTTTTATGCTTCTTGTTCTTCAGCCGGTTGTTGTGGTCTAGTGTCAGTTGGCTGCTGCGGTTGAGTTTCAGCAGGTTTTGTGACTTGCATTGATTTTCTAACAGTCGGCGAATCTATACTGATCGAGATAGTTGCAACATTATCTGAATCCTCAGCGTTTTCAGTAAAATAATCAATTACTTTTTTTAGATTTATATTATTTGGCTGATCTCCAAAACCACCCGCTGTTTCTATCTTACTTCTTAAATTTTTAGTAGCTTTCCAGCTTCCTTCATAACTTATCGACCAACAGTAGAATCTAACTTCTTCCGCCTTACTGTCATAGTAGTGCTGTATGTCTTTTATTCTTTGAATAGCTCCGTTTGCATCTTTATAAGTAGTTGCTCTACCTAAGTAATCTGATGGGACTCCGAACTTAACTCCATCTGAAAGAGCTTCCACTAATTCTTCTATTCTTTGGATGACAACGTCTGTGTCATATCCTTTAAGAGGAATAGTCATTACTTCAGCTTCGTTTACAAACTGTGAAAACTTTTTTAACTTTGGCATTAGTGTCTATTTTTTTATTATTTATTAAAAACGCAATTAATTATTTGCCAATTGAGTTAACACAGCGATAAACCGTTCTTCGCTTAACTGATCAAAGTTATTCTTAAACCTAATTAAATCATTGTCTAATTTGTCATCTGTTATTACTTCTATGAATTCACTAAATATCTCATCAAATAGATTTTTCTCTGACTCTAAATTCTCAAAATTCTCAAAATAGTCCTTCTCTCGTACTTCCGTATTGATTTCAGCAGGTCGGCTAACATATAGAATTTTGCAGTTTTGCCACAGTTCACTATTCAAGATCTTTCTAAACTCACCAATGAGCCTGTCTCTATCCATTCTTTCTCGATAGATGGACCATACGTATGCTGAGAATATACAACGATCAAATACTATTACTTGGTCTTTTAAAATAGACTGATTAAGTTCTAAGATGGTTAAAACATTTGCGATACTAAAATAGTGTACACCTGGGCCATCTTCTTGATCTCTTAAGCCTAGCGACTCAATGTATTTTGCAAATTGAAACTTATAGTAGTGGATCTTAGGATCTTTGTTTTCTTCAAAGAACCTTTCCATTAAAAAAGTTTTACCGCTGTGTCTGTGCCCCTCTATTAGAATTATCATATTAACTTTATTTTTCTTTTTTTATCAACTTTAAAATCAAGCAGTCTAAATACATTTGACTTATCAACAAAATAGAAATTAACTTCGTATTTTCTACTCAATGACTCGAAACCCGTTCTATACTTTATAATCTGTTCTAGTGTATCCTCGTAGATATCCACGGTCGCTATCTCTGGGTATTTGGTTAACTCCTTTAATAACGTATCAAACTTTTCAGTAACCCTACCTAAACAATAGATTGCATCAAATCCAAACACTGCCTTTTCTATTACTCGTTTAACATAAGTTCTAAGCTGTTCTGTCCTGTGTGTTATAAGTATTGTTCTACTGTTTATATCCAGCATCGATTGCTGCCAATCGTCTAATACCGGTGAAATAAATTGAATATTATGAATGGACGTGTCCATCGATAATGGGTGATCGTAGAATGAGTATGGCGTTGGGAATGAGAAATAGCCATCTGTTGATTTTTCTACATGCTTACTAGCAGTATAGCTAGGCATTCTAGCAACAGTTTCATCTAAATCAAATACTGATATCTTAGTTAAATTTTTCATAATAATACTTATACTATATTTTATTGATAAATAATAAAAAGTTTTAACTTAATAGTGACTAAATACCTTACATTATTTGAAGATTTTTCTAAAGAAGACAATAAGGCAAGTTTCGCTCCTTCCTGGTCAGACCTTAGAGATACTGTACAGAGCAGACTTCCATTTGCAATCATCATATTTTTAAACAAAGAAAGTTATCTACTTACCAAGTCAACTATGCTTGCTGAATACAACTGCATTTATCAAAAAGCGTTTCTTTCTAAAAACGGAAGACTTGTTGCATATCCATCAGTCTTCATAAAACTAGACGAGTCTCAACCTTTTATAGAGAGTATACCTAAACTATATGAAAAGCATAAAATAAAAGCAATGGTAGTCGGTAAACAGGGAGAAGAGTACGTTAGCTACTATTTCAAAAACGGCAGTTCTGCAGTAATCGGAAACGAAATAATGACCTCTATAGACAAGGACGATATGAAAAACGAAGATCACTTTCAACTAGGTTCCAATCTATACCGCTTTGTTGATTTCGTAGGATAGAAACTTTTTATGTTTTCTAAGTACAAGCCTAAGTAATAAAAGATATCGAGGTACATAAGATGAATGAAGAGACCAAAAAGAAAATAGCCAAAAAGTTTAGTGAAAGTCGAGCAACCGTTTCAACTGAGATCTATGAAAACATTGAAAAACTGAGTAATCTTAAAACTCTTAAGGTTGCACAAGTAAACATGCTTTCCCTTAGGCAACGTCTTCTTGAAGACAATCATACTCTTTTAGAGAACATTACTACCTTACGTAAAAAGTTTAGGGAAGAGCGATCTAGCGAAATGGAAAATCTCTCTAAAAATTTACAAATTAGATATCAGTCTAATGAAAAGACAGTTGTGATTGAAGGTAAGACTTCAAGTACAAAGGAATCACTAGAGCTTTTTGAAAATCAAATTTCATTCTATAGTGAATCTATTAAAACAATCGACAGCATAATTTTTGGAATAAAGACTAGGCTAGACATTGAAAAAACACTGGGTTTATAAATTGTGTTAAAGTTTAAGGTCACTCACGATAAAAAATTCATAAAGCTCGTAGAGACAACTCTAAATCAAGAGAGAAATTCTCTTTTTAGTTTCTTCAAAAGAAAATCAAAGAAAGCCGCTTTTAATGTTCTAGTTGATCGAGGTATTTGGGATGGAATGGACTCATTCATCACTAAGGATGGCGAAGTTGCAGTCGGCTTATGGAAAGAAATTTATAATTTCTGTGATAAGTACAATTACTCTTGTGAGATTGAAGGAGCAGACGGCTTTGTTAATGAATCTATCTCCAAAGAATTATATTTGAAGTACATTTCTAATCTACTTGAAGGAGTAATAGACGAACATGGAAACCAGATAATACCTAGAGACTATCAAGTAGAAGGAGCGTTTAGGGCAGTTAAGTATAAATTCTGCACAGAAGAACTTGCTACTTCTGCCGGTAAGACACTAATCTTCTATATGTATAATTCATTTCTAAGGGATGGAGGTAAGATAAACAAGGAAAATAAAAGTCTAATCATAGTACCTAACATTTCATTAGTCGGTCAAACTGCAGATAAATTCAGGATGTATGCAAAACCAGGTAAGGAATGGAACGTTCTATCGATAGGAGGAAAAGATAAGTTTACAGAAGAAAAATTTAACACCGCAGAAGTAGTCATCTCTACTTATCAAAGTTTAGTAAACCTTCCAATTGAAGTGTTTAGTAAGTTCTCAGTAGTTCAAGTAGACGAAGTCCATACTTCTAGGGGAAACTCCATTAGGGACATACTTCTATCTTGTATTAATTGGGAATATCGACTTGGTCTTTCTGGAACAGTCAAAATAGACGAATCTTTTTCTGACTTCTTTAGGATACAGGAAACAGTCGGTCCACTTGTTATGGTACTTTCTGCAAAACATTTGATTGATAATGGATATTCACCAAATATAAAGATAGAGATGGTGCGACTTAAATACGATGAAAGCAATCAAAGTATTCAAAAGTACTGGCACCTAAAGGAAACAGGTAAAGCCATGTATAATAATCCTAAAGATTTTGGAAGAGACATGTTAGCCATTGAAAAAGGAATAATCTTTGAGAGTAAAGAAAGGTTAGATTACATTAGCGACCTCTGTAGAGAAGTAAACAAAAATACTCTTATCTTATTTTCTGACGTAAAGAACGGATATGGCAAGATGATTCAAACTAAGCTGCTTGAGTGGAATAAGAACACATTTTATATTGACGGTGAAGTCGATTCACTAAATAGAGATCAATTCAAAGCTGTTCTTGAAGCTCAAAACGAAGTAATAATAGTTGCAAGTTACGGAACCTTTGCTACTGGTATAGACTCTAAGAACCTTCATCATATTATCCTAGCTGAATCGATTAAAGCGGAGATAACTTTAAGACAGGCAATAGGCAGAGGCATGCGTAAGCTTGCTGAAAAGAATAAAGTAATAGTTTGGGACATAATCGATGAACTTGATGGATATTCTATTCGTCATGCAAAGGTGAGAAAGGAGATTTATAAGGAACAAAAATTTCAAGTCTCAGAAAGTATAGTATCTTTAATAAACTAACAAAAACTAGAAGAAATGAAGGTAGTGTGTATAAACGATGCAAAACAGCCAATTGGTGGACAAGTGGTGCGTGGTCAAGAATACGAAGTATTACGTGAATTTATTAATAACTTTGATCAGAAAGTGTATATCATAGTAGGCGTAGCCAACGAAGGGCGAACCTCAATGGGCTTGCCTTGGCTAGGATACAACGCTAATAGATTTGCAGACTTGCAGGCACTACAACATACACATGATCACTCTCACAGTGAATTACAATTAAACTAGAGTTATTAGGATTACTTAGTTGAGTTCAGCAGTTGTGCACCTGATGCTGTTACAGTAATCATCCGCTAGTTATTAGGTGGTTGAGTAACAAAATTTTTAAATCCTTCTATATCTTGTTTAGACCCTAATACATAAATTTGATTACTTTTATCAACTACTACATCAATAATTTCAGGTTTAAATCCTAAACCAATTTCTTGAAAATCTTCTAGCTTTCCATGAGGATTTCCGTCATATAAAAATTCCAACCAATCTGTTACTTTTTGTATTACTCCGTCTTTATCTTTTCCCCATAATTCTTGTATACTTTTGCCTGTATACATACTATTATCTGCCTCATTGTTAATTATAGTTTTTGGATTTGTAATATTTACAATTACAGCATGTCTATTTTTTCCATAAACTTTAGTATATTTTGCATTAGGAGTAAAATACAAACCTTTTCCCCAAGCACCTAAATCTGTTCCATCTTTTCCTGCTCCTTCTTTCCTAGTACCAGCTTTACTAGGGTCAAATTCTTTAAATTCAGCATTAGTGCTATGATAAACAATATCTTTTACCTGACTATCAGGAAATATAGTATCTAAGTATTGAGAGTATTGTTTAGCTGTACCTATAGTAGCTAATTCAGGATTAGATTCAAATAGTTCTGCTACTCCTTCTTTAACACTAGTAGATAGTTGAGTAGATATAGGTTTAACTTCATGCTTTTCAGATTTATCAGCTAGGTCAGTTGAATAGTCTTCAAAGAGTTTTAAGTATTTCACAATGATTACTTTATATTCTTTGTGCGTCTTTCTAGTTCTTTAGAAATTAGCATTTATCGTCCATGATGTTGTTCCTACCTTCCAACTAACAGTATTATTTAAAGGGTTACTGGAAAGCATCGCAGTTTTAATTCGTGGTTTTAAGTTAGTTAACAGCTTCTTATTTGGATCACTAGCATTAAGTTTAGATAAATCAGGTTGAATTGTTGTACCCCACCACTTATCAAATGCAGCAACTGCTTTACCTTCATCATCATTAAAGGTTCCTTTAAAGCTTTTCCAAAAGGCAGGATTCTTAAACAACTTAAAAGTTATTACAGACAAACGATGTGCTATATTTTTGGCATTATTTTGATCCTTGGGATTATTCGGATCACCTAATCCTGGCTTAACTGCTGGCTTAACTGCTGGCTTAACTGCTGGCTTAACTGCTGGCTTAACTGCTGGCTTAACGGCTGGCTTAACGGCTGGCTTATTAATACTTCCGCTAGTACTTGTGACCGGTGTAGTCGTGCTTGCTGAACTAGTTGTTCCGCTAGTACCTGCAGTTCCACTGGTGTCAGCTTTTGCCACAGGACTTTTACTTTCAGTACCAATCTCACCTGAGATACCTGTAGGCTCGATGCCATCTTCAAAGATTACTGCTTCGTGAATATTTCTCCATTTTCTATAATTTAATAAGTATGACATAGATTTTACTTTTTTTTTATTTATTTAAGTTTTCCCGATTTTCTATTCGTTCAAAGACTTCTTCTAGTTTTTTAATTATTGGGTGTCTAACTATATCATCTTTTGATAATTCAGATACTCCAATTTCCTCAATCTCTATAAAATATTCAATTAGTATTTCTAGAGCACTTTTCTGTCCCTTATTTACAGATTTCTGTTTAATGTCTCCTAGAAATACCATTTTAGAGTCAGTACCTATCCTAGTCAACAGAGTATGTAGGTGATCTTTTGCTATCTGTTGAGCTTCATCAATTAAAATGATTGAATTATCTAGAGTTACACCCAATGCGAATTTAATAGGTAGAATTTCGATATTTCCACCAGCTTTAAGAGAGTCTGTTGCCTGTTTTCCAATCACTTTTTGAAAATTTGAGATGAATGGGTACATATACATCTCCATCTTTTCTTCCAGTGTTCCTTTTAGATAACCTATCTCCTCATCTTTCGGTACATTAACTGATTTTATTAAGATAATCTTTTTATACTTACCGCTCTCCTCTTTTAGATATTTTAGTGCTCTAGCACAAGAAAGGTAGGTTTTACCTGTTCCAGGAGGACCAGTTATAATTGAAATATCGTGGTTTTCAATTGCAATCAATGCATCTTTTTGAGCTTTTGATTTACATTTTATCTCTATTTTATTTCCAACCATAGCTAAGTTTAAGTTTAATTGACTTCTCTCTTGACTCCATGTGTCAAATTCTTCCTGTTCATCTTTGTTTAATTTAGTTTTACGATTTGCCATATTTTAATGTATTTTAGCTGCAATTATTACACCTAGTATTATTTTAACATAGTGTAATTGAAAGTTTAAGAATCCGCAGACTGCCTGCTGCTGTTTTTCAGTTAATTCAAATTTATCAAAGGATTTAATATTTAAGTTATTAAGAGCGAGTTTTACTTTTGAATCTAGTGACACATCATAGATTTGTAGAAACTCAAAAAGAGTCGCGTTAAAATCAAAATCATGTAAGCTAAATTCGTCAAAGCTATTAAAAAACTTTTTACTATCCCGTATTGTTTTCATTTTATCTGCTATCTTGGGAGACTCAAGCGCATAATCTAGTTTTTCTCTGGGTGCATTTAGTTTCTTTATCTTACTTGACTGGCTTGCCAACCATTCAACATCGTCTTTTCTTAAAGAGATTGAAACACTCGAATCACCTTCAGAATAATAAAAGTCAACTCGTTTCATTAAGTCGCTATTACCTATTTCACTTATTAGGATTGGTGATATCCCTAATTGATCTAATGCTAGACCCGCATCTTCAATCGTCATCTCATAGTAGTCAAACGGGAAGTATGACATAAATGGGATAGACTCAAATAACAGTGTAGTCTTGTCATAGACTAGCTTTTCCTTAGCCTCTCCCATATCCTTTTACTTTTTTATTATTTATTCTAAAAATAAAAATAGGTAGAAGAGAAAATTATAGAAAAACATATTTTTACACTTTATTAAACTATTAATGAAAAACGAGTATAAAAAAATATGGAAGACCTTGAAAAAAAAATAAAAAAACTAGATTTAAAGCAAAACGCTATTAAACTTTTGATTAACTCCATATACGGTGCCTTTGGTAACAAGTGGTTCTACTTCTATGATCCGGACATTGCACAGTCTATAACTTTACAGGGGCAAGATCTTATTAAATTCTCAATTAAAGCAGTCAACCATTACTTCTTAGAAAAGTGGCACCTAGATACTGAACTACATGAGACACTTGGTCTATCAAAATATGTCATAACTAAAGTAGAAGACGAAGCTGCGATCTATACTGATACTGACTCTATTTATGTTCAATTCGATTCAGCTATTGACTCTATTCAAGGTGCAGACTTCACTAAGGATGAGATAATGTATCTCTGTATCAACATAGATAGATATCGTCTCTCTAGTTATTTTGATCAGTGTTTTGAGAAATACGGTAAAATTTTTAACACTCAAAATCGTCTTAAATTTAAGTTAGAAAATCTTTCAGAACATGGAATTTGGTTAAAGAAGAAGAACTACACAATTAAAGTAGCATATGAACCTAATCCAAATTACGAAATTATACCTAAAGAGAAAAGATATTTAGTGATAAAGGGCTTAGAGCCAATAAAAGGTTCTTATCCTATTTGGGCTAGGCGAAACCTAGTCACGCTTACTGAATTTATCTTAGAGCGAGGAAAGCGACTTAATATCGAAGACGATATCATTCCTAAATTACAAGCGCTTAAAGATGAAGCAAAGACTTTGACTATCGATGACCTTTCATTTAACTACAATATTAGAGTATATGAGAAGTATGTGACTAGCGAGGCCAGACTAGAAATTAAAAAAGGTATCTCAATATATCCTAGAGCATCTGTGTACTATAATCATCTTTTAATAAAAACCGGTTTAATCAACAGGTATCCTAAAATTAGAGAAAAGGGCAAGATAAAGTTTTATTATTGCTCAGAAAACGATAATGGCTTTGATGTATTTGCATACGTACCTGGTTCATTTCCAGCAGAGATAGCAATGCCTATGGATCTAGACTCTCAATTCTTTACTCTAATCGTTGAACCTGTAAATCGTCTACTTACTTCAATGAGGATGAGTTCACTAGACCCAAACCTAAAGAGAGCAGTTGCAGTAGTTAAAGCAAAAGGTAAAAAAGCAGAAGACGATGCTAACCTATACCCTTTATATTTAGTCAATCAAGATTCTTTAGAACATGAAGAGGTTCCTGAAAAATTTTGGAGAATACTAGGAAACCCAGACGCTGACGTATGTGAGGCAGATTTTCCAGAGTACTTAACCATTTTAACAAAATACGGACTAGACACAATAGTTGTCCCAAAAATGGAGCTTGAAAAGTACATAAAAAGATTGACTAAGAAGAAGGAAAAAGGCATGGAAGTTGAAGACCTAGTTGAAGAAGAAAATGTTTGATTTTTTAGTGAGCTACAGCATACATGATTTTGTAAAGGACCTGCTTAAGAAAAAGTTTCCAGGTTCCAATTTAAAACAACAGATCTTTGATGCTGGTGATAAGCTAAATTTTGCCTGCCCCTTTTGTGGTGACTCAAAGAAGGACCCTAAAAAGAAGAGAGGTAATTTATATCTTACTACTCATACGTATAAGTGCTACAACGACGGGTGTGGAGCAAAAGCTGATCTTACTGGGTTTGTCTCAGCATTCGCTGGTAAATATTCACTAGGTATTCCATCCATAGCTAACGAAAAACCAAAGTTTGAATTGTTGACTCGCTCTAAGAAGAGAGGATCGCTGTTTGAGAAATTCATTAGCTTGAATGCAGGTTCCCAATTAATGAAACTTACAGATTTAGCAGAAAGGTTTTCCTTAAAGCCATGTTCCGAAGCTAAAGGCGGCTCTGCAGTCTACGATTTTATAGAATCTAGAAACCTTGATGTATTGCCCGACTTTAATAAGATAGCTTATTTTGATTCCAATGACGATAAGGTATTTCTTTTTAACATAGACTATAAGTCAGACAGGGTATTGGGATTTGCAATTAGACGACTTGGAGAATCATATGGTCCCAAGTATCTGATAAAGAACTATGCTGAGTTTAATAAAAATGGTCTAATAAAAGGTATGAGTCCAGAAGTAATACACGAAGTCGATTCCCTAAATAATTATTTTAACATTCTTAATGTCGATTTTACAAAAGATGTGATCGTCACAGAAGGTCAGATAGATTCCTTGTTTATTTTTAATTGTGTCGCTACTACTGGTGTCTCAAAGAGTGGTTTGTTGTTGGAAAATCTACTTACCAAAAGAAATGCCAAGATCTTTTTTGACAACGATTTGGCAGGAAAAAGACAATCTATTGAGTTAATCAAAAAAGGATACTCTGTCTTCCTTTGGTCCAAATTTATTTCTGACCTGGCTAAGACTTACTCAAGTAATAGAATACAAATCAAGTTAATTAAAGACATTAATGATGCTTATTCTATGCTCGTAAAGATAGATAAAAAGACAAGCATAGAGTCTTTTAATGTTCTTATAAACAAGTATTTTTCTGACTCTGAGTTAGACATGCTTTTTATATGAATCTAAAAAAACGTTAAGGAATGGAACTAAGTAAATATCTAACAATCATAATTCCTTGTAAGAACGAGAAGAGTATTATCCAAAAGACACTCGACCTGTTAAACTATCAAGCCGATATGAACAACGTAAAAGTTGTTGTGTGCGATGCATCAAATGATGGAATTACAAAAACTGAGCTATTGAATAGAGTAGAGTACAAATACTCCAATGATATATTTGATTTACAGTTAGCTGAAGGCGGTCTGCCTGCACAAGCAAGAAACAATGGGTTTAAAATAGTAGATACACCATATGTCTTGTTTATGGATGCTGACGTCTTTATATTGGACCCTAAGTGTATCAAGAGAGCATTTTTAAAAATATACAAAAATAAATTAGACTTAGTTACCACAAAGTTTAGAAGCGATAATGGCAAATATAATTACATATATCGCCTTTTTGATATTCTACAAATCATTTCAAAGTGGTCTACTCCTTTTTGTTTAGGTGGATTTATGATGGTGAATTCTGATAGATTTAGAGAACTTAAAGGTTTTGATGAAGAGATCAAAGTTGCTGAAGATTATTATTTCTCAAAACAAATTAAACCTAAAAAATTCGGAAGGATAAACAATATTGTGTTCACACCACCAAGACGATTTGAAAACAAAGGATTATTCTATATGGTCAAACTTTTTTTCGGTTCATTTTTCAATCATAACAATAAGGAGTATTTTACACAAGATAAAAATTATTGGTAATCAAAATTAGTATTAAAAAATAAGTAAAAATGAAAGCTTGGAAAACCGTAATTATGAGCGACCTTCATTTGGGTGCAAGACAATCTCAAACTGATAAGATATTAAAGTTCTTAGAGGAAAACGAGATGGAAACCCTAATCTTAAATGGAGATATAATTGATGGTTGGGCTATTAGAAGTAATGGCAAATGGACAAACGACTGTACCAAAATAATTAGAAAAATAATAAAGTTGTCGGAGGGTGCGACCAAAGTAATCTATATTCGAGGAAATCACGATGACTTTCTAAAAGACTTTATCCCATTCAAGTTAAACAACATTAAAATTGTTAGAATGTATAATCATGTTGGTGTAGATGGTAGAAATTACTATTGTTTTCATGGAGATGTATTAGACTTTATTATCATGAAAGCAAGATGGTTAGCAGTAATCGGTGGCTGGTCTTACGATTTAGTCATCAAGTTAAACACGATCTATAATAGAGTTAGAAAAACATTTAATTTAAAATATCATTCACTTGCAAATGACATTAAGCAGTCGGTGAAAGGAGCAATCAATTTTGTTTCTGACTTTGAGATGGGCGCACGTGGCCTAACTAAAGAAAAAGGATACGATGTTGCAGTATGCGGCCACATCCACCAGCCTAAGCTTGAAGAAGACTACATGAACTCTGGAGATTTTTGTGAAAACTCAACATGTCTAGTCGAAGATAAGAAAGGAAAATGGAAGATCTTAACTATCTAAATCTCTTGTTATTATAGGAGATAAATAATCAAAAAATAAATCTTATGAATAAAATCATGTCACTAAGACAATTCTCTTCTAAAAAAATCAACGAGGACGAGTCTGCAGAAGAGATGATAGTTGTTGACACTGCATTATTAGATGAATTAGTTGAGCTAGTCGGTTCTGAAGAAGAAGTTGAGCAGGCTGCAATAGCTGCTCATGCTGAATTGGAAGAGGCATTTAATAACGAGGACCTTGAATTATCTGAAGAAGACATTCCTGAAAACCTTGCAGTCGCTTCTCTAGTATTAAAACTGGTTGAGCTTGGTTCTCTTGATCCACGGGATGCAGACGAGTTGATTGCAAAATACATAGGTTAAGTTTATGGCAAAGGAGAAAAGAGACATCCACGACTTTTTAAAGCCACAAAATGGCAGGGTCAAACAGGGATATTTTACTCCACAAAATCCAGACAAGTATACTGGCGACCTTACTAAAATAATTTACAGGTCAAGCTGGGAGCTAAAGTTCCTCGTGTACTGTGATAATAACGATAGTGTTATTGAATACGCATCGGAGCCAGTCGGCATACCTTATTGGAATCCTATACTTAAGAAAGAGTGTACCTATTGGATCGACTGTTATATGGCGACCAAGAATCTAGAAGGAAAGATAACTAGGTGGTTGATTGAGATCAAGCCTAACAAGTACTTGAGCCCACCGGAAGAACCCAAGCGACTTACTGAAAAACAGACCTTAAATTACGCTAGGCATGCTAAACAGTACTTGATAAACACTTCAAAGTTTAAGGCAGCTCAGGTGCATGCAGATAAAAATAAAATGAGATTCGGTATAATAACTGAAAACTTTCTATTCAATAAGGTGTAAAAGATATCGTGAAGACTTTTAAAGATATAAAAAAAAACGACGGGCGGCTTACTTTTGAGCAAGTTGCAGAAAAAGGGACTAATACAAATAGGTCAAGCCTTTTACCTGGAAGATTTTATCAGTTCACTATAGTCCCACCCGCAGTAGATATGAACGCTGAATTCATATCAGCATATACTAGAGGTAAGAATTATATTGACCTAAATCCAATCGGTCTGGTTTTCTTTCACGAAAACTGGCAGGAAAAGATTATTATGTTAGACTTAAGAGTAGTACCGCCACCGATATTAGAAAAGATACTTCATATCTATTGGAATTTTTCCTTGAAACACGGGTTAAGTAATCTCTTTGATACTACCGGCAAGCTTCGTCCTTTGGCTGAGAGACAAGTAATAGACCAAAAGTTCTATATGATTACACCGAGTCTGCTCTCAGAACTATCGGGTGCAGATAATCTTTATTACGCGATAAATAAGTATAGCATGGACGATATCAGTTCAGCTAGATTGATTGACTGGAACCGGTTTGGAATGTTAGTCAATCCTAGGCTTTCTGATAGAGGTTTATTGCCGAGTCCTATAAACTTAGCTAAGGTATACGAGGACTTTTTAACAAATTCATTAAACAGATAACTATATGGCTGGATTTTTAGACACATTAAAAGGAAGAACTGGAGGAGCTTTGGCCAGTTTAAGTAAGTTTGGTACTCGCCATGAGGATCTTCTCTTAAAAAACTCACAAGCAATCGGATTTATTGAGGGTCAGCTACAGGCTAGAAGCTCTAGGCTAAGCTCCAATGACGAGTTGATGAAGTTTTCAATGGCTATTGCTGATACTACTTCTCAGCTAAGAACAAAAGCTATTGCTTTTTTTCAGTTAGATTATGTAGTTAAGAGAGAGCGCCTACGGGATGTTGCATCAAATGGAGAGATAGAATTCATCTTAGAAACAATAGTCGATGACATGGTAGTCTATGATGAAGAGGCAAGGTTCGCCTATGCAAGAGATATGACAGGCAAGCTTCTATACAGAGGAAACACTAAAGAAGATCGTTTACACTACCAAGAATCTGTGATTAATAAATACAATGATAACTTTGAAAAGATCTATACTGCTTGGGGATTCGGTGAAGGTATCGCTGCTTGGCAGTACGCCTTTCAATTCTTAGTAGAAGGTCACCTTTCTTTTGAGATCCTATATGATAACTTAGAAAAACCAAAGGAGATAATAGGTTTTAAAGAGATAGATCCTGCAAGCATCGCTCCTCAACTACAGAAGGATCCTAAAGGCAAGCTTTTCTTACAGTGGGTACAGTACGATCCAAACAGCGGTTCAACTAGAATATTGAATGATTCACAAATAATATACTTATCTTATGCCAACCATTTTAGGACAAAGCGAGTAAGTTTTGTAGAGAGATTAATTAGGTCATTCAACTTATTAAGAATCATCGAGCATAGTAAAGTAATTTGGCACGTAATGAATGCACCAATTCGTCTAACCACTACTGTTCCAATCGGGAGTAAAAGCTTTCAAAAGGGCCAAGAAGATGTTCGTGAGTTTTTAAACCTGTTTAAAGAAGATATCAGTTTCAATGGAGATACTGGTGAATTAAGCGTTGACGGTAAACCCAACATTCTTTTCTACAAGAATTATGTTATGCCAATAAACGATCAGCAACAGCAGATAAAGATAGAGGCTCTACAAACACCTGGACCAAACCTTTCTGGTTCAGAACTACTTAACTACTTCTATAAGAAGTTGAAGATGGATTCTAAAATTCCTTATTCTCGTTGGGAAGGACAGAGTGGAATGGGTGCATTTACCCTTAATGCTGAAGGTATAACTAGAGAAGAGGTAAGATACCAAAAATTCATTAGACGATTAAGATCAGCTTTTTCTGAATTATTAGTAAAGCCTTGGTATCTGCAAATGTGTTTAGACTTTCCTGAGCTTGGTGATGACTATAAATTTAACAACGCAATAGGTATTAACTACAACAATGATAATATCTTTGAAGAGGCTAAGCAGAACGATATTGAAGCAAAACGTATAGCTGCATTCCAAGCCAAAAAAGGAGTCATGAAAGACGATGGCACACCATTCTTCTCTACTGAATACTTAGTTAGAAAAGAGCTTAAGCTTACTGAGAGTGAGATTGAATCAAACCAGCAGTGGTTTGATCAAAAACTTGAAATTGAAGCTGAAGCAGCAGCTGCTGCACCAGCCGCACCAGCCGCACCGCCAGCAGCAGGAGGAGCCGCACCAGCCGCAGCAGGAGCCGCTGCAGAAGCAGGCGGTAGCGAGACCAAAGAAGGAGGAGAAGTAGGCGCAGCTGGTCAACTTTAACAGTTGATAGTTTAGTTGTATTATAATCTAAAACTATATTTATGAAATCACCATTAGACATGGCTCAAGAGCTATCTGATATTCCTAAGGCTGTTTATGACAATCAGTTAGAGCTCATTGAAACAAACGACTTAGTAGAGTCAAACGAAAAAGCTATCACCGAGCTTGAGATTGAAATAAAGTCACAAGTCTTAAATGCAGTAGACGATGCTGGAAAAAAGACTTACACTAATGACGAAGCCAGAAAAATGGCATTCATTAGCGACTGTAACGACAGTGCAGACTACTGCAAGTTGATTGCACTACGTTCTGATCTTTCTAAGCAGATACAAATCAAAAGAAGCAAGATTGAGATGTTAAGTAATCAACAAAGAAACTTACGACTTTTTATTCAATATTTTTCTGGGATAGATTCAAATACTTCTTTTTCTTAACTGCATTAAAAGCTCTTAATCGTAAAAGGCAGCAATCTTCTCCTTGATCTCAGGGATGTCTATTAACAAAACTAAAATATCTCTATTTGAAACTGTGTCTGGATATAGAGAAGGCTCAATAGTAATTCTTCTTTTTCTAGTTTCACTCACATAGCTATAGATTTGATCTTGTGCTGCTCTACTTAGACTTACTGGATCCACGTTAAATTCAAATAAGTAATTATCTAAATTTAAACCAAAGTTAGATTCTCCTAAGACCTCGCCTTTTCTAGTAAAGATAGTCATCATTATCTGTTGAATAGTTGCTTCAAGGTCGTCAGTTACCTCTATCTTATTGGCTTGGAATTTAGGATCGTTTTGATCCCTAAAATATATGTCCCTAAGTTGTGCCATCTTCTTCTTTTTTTATTGTCTGTGTAAGAACATCCAGTCAGCTGTGTTCTCGCCTTTCATCATAGTTAACACAGTCTCCATTTCTTTTTCAGCAGTAGTCACTACGTTTTGATAGTTAACAGTTACTCCACCAGGCAAAGCATAATTAAATGTTTGGAGAAGATGAGATAACCTTACTTTTGCATGTGCACGAACGTATCTTTGAAACAACTCGTCTTCATATAACTTATCTCTATCTAGTTTTTTAAAGACTCTAACTACAGCCGCTGTTGCTGGTGATCTTCCTAATACACCCAATAGCTTAGTGTTTTTGTTATAGTCATATGCGATAGTATCAATTAACATGGCTTTACTTAAGTCTAGAAAGGAAAACATTACTGTCCTGTACATAATACTTTCTCCAATGAAAGGAGTCAAGAATATTTCAGCACCTATAAATTTCTGTTCTGCAAAATCTCGGTCGATTGATCCAAATATAGAGCCGCCTTTTGCCTCCTTAAAATCTACGACAAACTGTACACAGTCAGGTAGTATTATCTGGCGTTTCTTTTTAAATTGAGGGGTACTAAATAATTCCTTTGGAAGTAATAGATACTGAGATTCAACAGCATGTCTCCAGTTGTCATAGAAATAACGACTGTCGTTTTCAAGAATTCTAGTTATTTCTTTTTCAGGTAAAGAATAAGGTAACGCTCCTGAAAAAGTAATCTCATCAATTATATCAGCTATTAGTTCTTGTTCTGTCATCTTGTTTTATTGGTTTGAACCTGGTCCACCACCGTCTTTTTTATCACTAAACCTTACGCTAGATTTATTGATGTCTACCTTAAAGTCAGTATCTCCATTTGATCTACCTAATGCTCTAAGATTCTTCTTACCTATAACTTCATCCTGTTTACCTGCTCTAGCCATTGACTTTTGTAAAACCTCTCCAATGGCCCTCTCTTTAATCTTCTTCTTCCAATCGCTGTGGAATATCATATTCATAGCCCTAGTAATATCTACCTCTTCTAGAGTACCTGAGTACCTACCGGGGTTCCTAGCGGCTTTTTCGTTAGCTAATTCTTGAGCTATAGCAATGATCTGAGTATAGAGTCCAGATAAGGTGCTTTGGACCATACCTTTAAAATTACTAGGGTACACGACTTCTCTAGTCGATTCATTAATGAAATCATTGTATGTCTTTATTTTTCTATTCATCTTAAGAAGTAGCTGGTTGAGTAGGCGCTGCTGGTGTAACTACTTGAGCAGCCTTCGCTTTCAATTCAGTAGCTAATACATTTTGTCTATCTAAAATTGCCTTTTCCCACTGATTTATCTGGTTCTTGTAATCTTGGATTTTCTTAGAAAGATCAGTTAGAGTTTCGTCAAACATTACATCAGTCTCTTCACTAACTACTCCTTCATTAGATGTAGTAAAGTTTGTAAAGTTTTTAATGTATCCCATCAGTTCTTGTTTTTTGTTATTTATTTCTTTTTATTTTTGACTCTAAAAATTCCGCATACGTCATGATTTTTCTTTTCTTCTCTTTTTTAGGATTAGACCCAAACGTACTGGTCAGTCTACCGCCTGCTAAAAAAGGAGAGTTGTTCCAATGGGATGGTACTGATGTACTCGTACCGGCAGTATACATTAGATGATTAAACCTTTTTTCGTCAGGCGATGGGATTAGATGAGTTACATCAGTACCCATGGTGTCGGCACCATACCATTCGTTAGTCGTCCTCATTGATAGTTTTAAATAGCAACTGGTTCTGTTTCTTGTGGAAAATCAAGGTCTGTTGCAGGCTGATCTAGTGAAAAATCAGTAGGTGTTGCTTCAGGTGCTGCAACTGGTGGAAAGTCTAAGTTAGCTTCTTTATCTAAATCAAATTCTTCGCCTCCGTTTACTTCATTTGCTAAAGCTTCACTGTTTGCTTCAATAAAAGTGTTAAGTCCCATACAAACTAATGGGTTTATCTTATCACAACGTTCTATAAATTGAGAAACTGTCAAATTCATTGGATCAAAAGCAGGAAGAGCAGTTTGTTGATTTGCCATTGGGTCAGCCA
>Ga0049083_10000174_pt1 | contig 20246 bp, 18 predicted proteins | sample GreLakmeMI27MSRF_FD_66719 | JGI IMG/M metagenome (GOLD analysis project Ga0049083, IMG submission 66719) | Freshwater lentic microbial communities from great Laurentian Lakes, MI, USA - Great Lakes metaG MI27MSRF | ecosystem: Environmental > Aquatic > Freshwater > Lake | place: Great Lakes...
AAGAAATGCCAGGGCCAGGACTCCGTTGAAGCAATGATTGCGATGTATAAGAAGACGCTGCCACCGACTGTCCGCATCAAGAGTGTGGATGCGGTAGAGAATTCTGGGACGGATGTGTGCGCCGTTGCGTGGAAGGAGGTTACGTTTGATCCGATCACGAATGTGGAGTCGCCGCCGACGGTGAAGGTTGGTAAGTTCAAGTTTGTCCAGGATAAGTCAAACGACGCGTGCGCCTACAAGCTCCAGAGCTACACTGTGGGCAATCCCACGGATACTGTCAAGGCGCTGGCGAAGCCTGTGATCTATGATGCGCCGGCGCCTCCCGAGGTCACGCTCCAGGGTTGCTCGACCACATGCAAGGACCCTGAGATGCTCAAGAAGCTGGTGGGCGCATTTAATGCGCAGCCTGGAAGCAATCGCATCTTGGCGGTTAGCAAGGTCGTCACACCTTCGCAGCTCCGCTGCGATATCGAAGCCGACGTATTTGTTGCGCAGACGAAGGCGACTGAGAAACAGAAGATCCGCTTTGACCTCACAAAGGACCAGGCGAGCTGCGTCTTCACAGTTAAGACGGTGGGTGCGGCAGGCTCTGGCACATTCATCCAGAATAATACCAAGACGCTTGATGCAGCGCTGAGCACCAAGGACTTCGTAACAAGCGCGCAGATGGAGGCGGTTAAGTCGGCGCAGACGAATCTGGCGGCAGCGGCGTCCAAGATAACAGAGAAACAGGGTGAGGCGAACACTGCCTTCGAATCAATCTTCTCTCAGTTCGGTCAGGTACAGACACTCGGCTCGTGTCCCAAGAAGTGCTCGGACCCCGATATTCTCAATGCGATTATCACGTATTACAACAACGCGAATTATCCGAAGACCCGCACGGGCGTCACGAAGAAGACGATTGGACGTGTTCTGAAGGCGGGCACGGCGGGCAAGAATATCTGCGACATTCTCTTTGAGGAGAAGCAAGAGAAGTATAACGACCTCTATACCGATACACCCACCGTGAATGTAACGCAGAAGACTCAGCGCTTTACGATGAAGGACATGGGTGGCTGCCAGTTTGTTGTGGATAGCCAGGAGGGGTTTACTAATGGTCTCCCTATGCGAGAGGGGTTCCAGATAACAAAGGCGCCGTCGGTCATTAATACAAGAACACCTTCGCTCAATCCTGTCTATACTGGCACTGGATGTGAGTTAGATTGCACAAAATCCGAGGTAATGGTGGCGATGAAGCAGAAATACCAGAGCGCCAATATAGATGGATTTCAAAACCGCAAGACGCGCCCCAACGGCGGCTTCTTCTCCAGCCTCTTTGCCAGCTTTAGTGAGGCCTTTCAGGATGTTGCGGATGGTGGTGACCCTGTGGCAGTCGAGGAGGCGGTTGTAAGCGAGGAGGCGGTTGTAAGCGAGGAGGCACCTGTTGTAAGCGAGGAGGCACCTGTTGAAGAGGCGCCTGCCGACCAAGGCACCGCAGACTGGAATACCTCGGCCACAGAGGAGGTAGCCGTTGAGGAAACTGCCGTTGTTGAGGAGGATGCATCCAAGCCCAGTGTCGTCAAGTCAACGAACATGAAGAAGGTGAATCGTGTTCTCAAGCTTGGCACCGACAAGTGCGAGTATGAGGTCGTCTACGACTCTACCGACACGGACTCAAATGGAAATACGACGGCAGTGAATGATGCGACCGGCTACTTCACAGCTGTCTTCACAAAGGACGCGACTGGTTGCTCCTTTTCGCCGAGCCAGGTGATGAAGTCTACGAAGCCCATTATAACAACTGTTCCCAACACGAAAACGGCAAATATCGCGTTCTCGTTTTAATAGCAAGGTCTAAACTAATAAGACATAAATAGGAAGATGAACTATCAAACCATAATTGTAGGCGCGGGACCCGCGGGTCTACAATTAGGGTATTTCTTAGAGCAAGAGGGGCTGAATTATGTGATTCTTGAGAAAGCTGCATCCGCCGCTTCCTTTTTCCAAATCTATCCCCACTCTGGCAAACTTATTTCTATTAACAAGCCGAATACAGGTCGCACAGATCCTGAATTCAATCTTCGGCATGATTGGAATTCGCTTCTAGAAGATGGGCCTATTCGCTTTACAGAATACACGGATGAGTATTATCCTGATCACAAGGACCTCGTCGAGTATATGAATGACTATGCGATAAGGCACAAGCTGAAGATAAAGTATAATACAAACGTAAAGAAGATCACAAAGCACAAGAAGCTCTATGTGCTCCACCTGGACAATGGAGAAATATATACGTGTGAGCGGCTCGTAATGGCGACGGGTCTTTCCACCCCTGTCTATCCAAATATAATCGATAATTCAGTAACAAAGCCAAAGCACTATGGTGAATATGAGAGGGATTATTTCAAGAAGGAAGAGAATCTAGACCTCTTTAGAAACAAAGCAGTAATCATTATTGGAAATGGAAATGCTGCATATGAGCTTGGTAATCTACTCAATCCTTACTGTAGCACTGTTTTAATTCAAGGGCGGCGCCCTAAAGAATGGGCTCTTGCGACACATTATACTGGAGATTTACGCTCTATCTATCTTCCATTCTTTGATACATTTTTGCTGAAAAGTTTGAATGGCATAAATACTTATTCTAAGAGAAAGCTTATTCTAGAACAAGATGCTACATCAAAATATATTTTCTCTTTCTTATGCTCGGATGAGTGTGAGACTCATCATCCGCTTGGTAGAGAGAGCATAGACGGGTTTGATTTTGTTATCTATTGTACAGGCTGGAAGTTTAATACATCTATCTTTGATTTTCCAGTTAATATAACATCAAATAGCAAATATCCTCATATAACTGAGAAGTATGAAAGTTCAAATAATCCTAATCTCTTCTTCATTGGTTCGCTTATGCACTCTCATGATTTCAAAAGAGGATCAGGAGGGTTCATTCATGGATTCAGATATTTAATTAAATACTTTGTCCAGCTTCATTATACCAACAAATATGACATAACTACATTAAATAACAGGGATGAACTTGTAAAACACTTTATAACACGAATAAATACAAGCTCCGCTCTTTATCAAATGTATGGACAAATGTGCGATATATTCTATTACAATAAGACGAGTGATTCTTTTGTATATTATAATAGCATGACGAAGTTTTCGTTTACTAGTGATCTATTCCCCCAAGGTAATATTTATTTTACTATACAACTTGAATATGGAAATCCAGTAACAAATATAATGCAGATTGGAGAGGGGTTGGGTGGAAATATAGAAAATGGAAAAGAAATTTTTTCACTTTTACTCCACCCAGTCATACGTGTATTCGATGCAGAAAAAATGTTTATTGATGAAATTCATTTTGTAGAGGATCTTTTTACTAAATTTACAGATACTCTTGCATATCACGATAAGTTCTTAAGAACGATTAAGATGTTTCTTTAACAACGCTTGCCGCATTAGCACTGCTTGCCGCGTTAACAACGCTTAAACCACGCCTTCGCTTTTGAGCTTGCAGCCGACGCCTCTTTCACAAGGTCGGCATCCGTCGTATAGTGCGTCTTTCCGCATAAAAGGAAACTGGACACGCGCGCGTAGCCCCATTGCTGCTGTGTAGCACCAGGGCGGTGGCCCGTCCTCCACGCAGCCATTCCGCGATTATAGCATTCGCGCAAGAAGCGGACGGGGACACCTGTTGCAGCTGCCCTATCCTCTAGGCTTTTCACGCCTGGAAACTGGCGAGCCCAGTCCGCACTATAAGAGGACTTGCGGGTCTTGATACCCTTGTTCGTTTTGAATCCCGTATAGGCGGCCGAATCCTTCCAGTGCTTAGCGCCAAACTTCTTGGCCTCCGCTTTGCGAGTTTTGCTTTTTGTTTTGGAAAGGCCTGCATAATATTTATAAGGCCAGTAAGTCATTTATTTCTCCTACTATACTAGAATAAATAAATGAGCTGTGGCTGCTCTGCTGGTCTACCGCCTCCCGTTTTACGAGGTGGCTACCGCGCTACACGTAAGAATCGGTCTTTAGTCCGAATGTATAAGGCTGGTAAGAAGCTAGGATTCACGGCCCGCGCCTCTCTGAAGGCGAAGGGGCTTATACCTCGCACAAGCCGCAAAAATCGCGGCAAATATATTGTAAGTAAGAAATACCTGTAGAAAAGAATGGATTTGCTTGCGGCACCTCCAGAAGAAAAACCTCTCACCAGATGTGGATACAAACCTGGTGAGAGTTTACGGGCGTTTGAAAGCGCTTTGCTAGAATCGGGTGCTGTCGCCGCCGGCAAAACCCTCCACTTTTCTGCGGATATTCTTTGCAGCGGCGGATATGATGTCTGGGTCAGGTCCCTCTGGGACTTCGCGATTGATCACGTAGGTGTCGCGTCGCCCCGTCTCTTCGTATATCTGAAGAAGCGGATTCACGAACTGGATGAACTCTTCAAGAAGCTGCCCGACGAGACGCTCTATCACAGCGACGAATTCCACACGCGGGGTGGGGAGATTGTGATTGTGCTGAGAGAAGTGCCGAGACGGCCGAAGGTGGCGTGGCCGAAAGTGGGCCCCGAGACACATATAGAGGGGTGGATAAAGAATGTGGCGTCGGCGGGGGATACGGCTGCGCTTCGACGGGTCTGGAAGGGAGAGGGTGACATGACGCTTCTGAGGCTGGCGGGGGCCGAGTTTCTGAAAGCAATTACGGATGGCTCTCTAGAGAAGACGCTGTATTGGGTGAAGTGGCTCTTTGAAGAAGAGGCGCATATGAGAAAGGAGATGAAGGGTGCGAACTTGACGAATATCGGGCGGGGACCAGCAAGCAGCAAAGATGTTGGGCATTTTATTGCGGAGCTTCTGGCGGAGGCCTACAAGGAGATGGCGGCCGCAAAGCTGATCCGCATGGCAGAGGAATTTCAGTGCTTGCTGGATTTGTGGAGAGGAGCTGATTCGCGAGTTTCGCCCTCTGGGCGGAAGAAGGTGCTGGCTATTATGGCGCAAATCTTGTGTGAAGTTCCCCGCTGGAAGGTTCCAGCTGCGCCTGCCCTGATTCAGGATCCAGTCCAGGTGTCTCGCGCTGTTTCCCAGAGCAACAAGTTTTTCAAGGAAGTGCTGGCACATCCGCCAGTGAAGTTCGGGAAGGAGGTTATCAAACTCTTCAGAAGCAGAGGCCAGGTTGATGCGACGACGCGGAAGAAGAAGGTGAAGGAGGAGGGATTCAAGGAGAAGATGGAGGCAATGGACAGGGCTATTAATGCGTATTTGGAGAAATAGCCTTCTTACCGTGATAACTTTAATAGTCGTAGGACATTAAAATTAAGGAAGTTGTAACTTCCTTAATTTTAAGTCACAACGTTATAATAGATGAGTAGCATATTAAATGAACCTATAAAAATATGTTCATTAAATCCTGTAACTGGCTATAAGCGTGATGGTTATTGCACAAATATCGAGGGAGATTCCGGGACTCATGTTGTTTGTGCTAAAATGACTGACGAATTCTTAGACTTCACAAAAGAGAAAGGAAATAATTTAATAACTCCGCATAATGGATTTCCTGGATTAAAATCAGGTGATAAATGGTGCCTTTGTGCACGAAGATGGGAAGAGGCGCGCAATGCAGGTGTAGCGCCTCCTGTTGATATATATGCCACCGATAAATCAGCATTAAAATTCAATACTTTTAATACATATTTGAAGCATAAATTAGGGACGAGAAAAAAGGGTGGAAAGAGATCTACGACGAGAAAACGATTCCTTTTTAATCCGAATAATCCTAAGTTGTCATTTAATGTATATACAAATAAAAACCCTCATAATACAATCCCAATTCATTATAAAACAATTGATGATGTTAAAAATACTATAAAAAAAATAGAGGCATTATACAAGGCAAATAAATACACGCATAAGCGAATCTGGTCAGTTGCGATGATTATGAAAGTTCGTTTAGAGGTCCTAAAACAAAAGAAGCCAGATGAGTATCAGTTAGCAGAACGATATTTTGAATTTCTTAGTAAGAGAACAAAAATGAGCGAAGTAAATCGTCACGGAAGCGTATTTAAAATTAATGTCTAACAACGTTAAAATGGAGCAATGCCTCTTCTGCCTCGAAGAAACAAAAGATGATAATATATTAATACAAATTCCTTTTCAACGATATTATAATAGGAATGCATGTACCTGTAAAATTATGACACACGTAGACTGTTGGATGCACTATCTTTTACACAAGGGTCACTGCGAATGTCCCATCTGTCACAGAATTTATCAGGAGATCACGCCTCCTCAAGGATATATTATTGTGGAAAATCCGGTATCTCGTCAGGTACCCATTATCATTATTTCTAGAGATGAGCCTCCGAGTAGATGCGTCATAATAATAAAGCGCGCATCTATGATAGTTATCTGTATATTTTTTATTTTCTTTATTATTGCCCCGTTTATAAAAAGATAAAATTGAACCTAACCAGTGGCGTAAAAGGCAGCATACATAAATACGAAGATGAACGCCGACCAGATTGTGAAGAAGCTCAAGGAGGCCGCGGATGCGTATTATAATACAGGCACCCCTATCCTCACAGACGACCAGTATGATGCGCTCAGAGATGAGTTGGAGGCCCTGGACCCCAGCAATCCTTTCCTGAATGCGGTGGGTGCAGCGACCAAGGAGGGAACAACAGTGGCGCTCCCTGTGCCCATGCCGTCTCTAAATAAGATTAAGCCTCTGACAGGGGCTGTGGCGGCTTTCGTTGCTAAGACCGGGTCAGGCACTGCTAGCTCTTGGGTTCTCTCCGAGAAGCTGGACGGCATCAGTGCGCTCTGGATTCCTGCTGAGCGGAAGCTCTATCTTCGCGGAGATGGTGTCACGGGCCAGGACGTGAGCCACATCGTAGGCCTTGGTGTTCAGGGTCTGGCTGTTAAGATGGAGCGTGGATTCCGTGTCCGAGGCGAGCTCGTCATTCACAAGGAGGATGTGGCGGCAAATACAATTGGCCGCAGCTGGATTAACGGGGTTCTCCACCGCACGGACCCTGATCCCGCCGACGTTGCCAAGATTCGCTTCGTAGCCTATGAGATTTCCTCTGGGAAGGAGGTTGGAACTCGCCAGGAGCAGCTGGCTACTCTTGCAAAGCTGCGGTATGAGGTGCCCTGGTGTAACTGCGTGAGTATGCTGGACGAGGCTATCTTAGGCCAGACACTAAAGGCGCGGCGGGACATCAGCGACTATGACATTGATGGTATTGTCGTTGGGCAGAACTGTGTTCCCGAGTGGCATAGCTGGACTGGCTCTCTCCGTAATCCGAAGGACCAGGTCGCATTCAAGATGGTTCTTTCAGACCAGTGTGCCGAGTGCACGGTGGTTGCTGTCCATTGGGGTCTGAGCTACCAGGGCTACTACATTCCCCGTCTTGAGATTGAGCCTGTGCGGGTGGGTGGCGCAGTCATTACATATGTCACGGGGCACAATGCGCGCAACATTGTGGACAAGGGAATTGGAAAGGGGGCGCGTATCCGCATTCGCCGCAGTGGAGACGTGATTCCGACAATTGATGGAGTGCTGGTTCCCGTAAAGCCTGGACTTCCTGAAGCGCATTTGTGGAAATGGGCAGGTGATCCTGTGGATGCAGTCCATATCTCTACAAACGAGGAGAAGCCCAGCCTTGAACTTCTGGAGAGCCGCCTGAAGCACTTCGCTGTTGTTCTGGAGATTGATGGGCTCGGCCCTGGCCTCGTCAAGAAGCTGGTGGCTGGCGGCATTACCACGCCCCGCCTCTTGTGTGCTGCGACTGCGACAGCTCTGAGCGACCTGGTGGGTAAGAAGACGGGTGTATCCATCGCGGACGGACTCAAGAAGGCGATGAGCGTGATGACAGAGAAGCGTCTCATCTGTGCAAGCGGCACCCTCCCTCGCGGAGTCGGAGAGACTCGTCTGGATGCCCTCTTCGCGGCTGAGCCTGATCCGCGCCGCTGGGGACCTCGCCTGGGTCGCATTGATGGGTGGAGTGAAGAGGGACTCGCGTCCTTCTTAAAGGTCTATCCGCAGTATGAGACGTGGCGGGCTGCCGAGTTTCCTGTTCCCGCATATCCGATTCTGGGCCCTGTGGTGGTGGCATCTTCGCGACCTGTGGTGGCCCTAAAGGGTCTCATCTGTTTCACCGGCTTCCGCGATGCGGCGCTCGAGAGACGACTGGTAGAGGCCGGCTATGAAGTGACAGATACGGTGACAAAGAAGACGACTGTCTTGGTCATTCCTGATGCAGGGTCTGAGAGCAGTAAGGTGGACAAGGCGCAGAAGGCACAGATTCCGATTAAGAAGGTGTCCGAGTTTGTCAGAGAATATAACATCTAAGAATAAGTAGAGAGATGTTCAAACTTCCAACATCATTAGGCGGTTTAAAGTCTGCCGTTCCTGGGGCAAACACCTTAAAGGCGGCCGCGGGCAAGGTCAATGTAGGTAGCATTGCGAAGGCGGCCGCCACAGGAAACGTGAAAGGAGTTGTGGGGGCCGCCAAGACGGTTGCGAAGAACACGGCAGCGACGAGTGTTGCTGCTGCCAAGACGGCTGCAACAGGTGTTGCCCAGAATGCTGCTGTAAGTGCTGCGGCCACACAAGTGCCCGGTGGGAATGCTGCTGTAAAGATGGCAAAAAACATGGGAATTCCCTCCGCAACTATTCTTTCAGCTGTTGGCCAGGGCCCTGGTATCTTAGACAAAATCAAGCTATTTTTTACTACCATGGACACGAAGACAATGGTTATCTTAGGAGGTATTGTCGCCATCTTCCTTCTTCTCCTCGTCGGCATGATCATCTTCTTCACCCAGAAGAAGGCAAGCAATTTCCAGAATGTGACTGATACGAGCATAGTCCAGGGCGCCACACTTCAAGACGCGAGCGCCTCCATCGGTGCTCAGGTGAAAGGGTTGACACCTGTCAAAGGGGCGCCGACCAAGAAGGAAGGATTCGCAAATGCGACAGGCGTAAGCATGGAGACCGACGACTTGAAACTGATTAATCTCCAGCCGCTGACTGTGAAGCAGGCGGGTTTCATCGGCCCTCTGGATGCCGGCGTCTTCCAAGAGGCGTCGGCGGTCACCAACACGCTGAAGGCCGGCGTTCGCACGTTCTTTTTCCAGATTGACTACCATGAAGATGCGAATAAGGACTCCAAGCTCTTCCCTGGCGTCAAGGAGCCGTGCCTCCTCTACAGAAATGATAGTGGTGTGCTGACATCTACGAACGCGGGCTCCATTCTGAAGATGTCGCAGGCGATTGCGGACATCGGCTTCAGCAACTCAGTGCCGTCGCAGAATGACCCGATTGTGATTGTCCTCTATGGTGCGCGTGTGCCTGCTGACCCTGTGACTGACCCTAAGGGCTACCTCGCGTATTGCACGAAGATTGCGTCCCAGCTGAAGCCTCTCACCCCTTTCCACCTGGGAATGACAGCGAATGGCGATTATCACCGTCAGGCACTTGCGGGACAGCTCTTCACGACCCCTTTCAAGAACTTTGAGAAGAAGGTTATTATTGTAAGCAATTTTGATACGTCGCTGTATCGCAATGTGAAGAAGATGGGTATTGCTCCCTATAAGCCGGCGGACGATTTAGATTACTGGACACATGCGCAGATATTCAAGGATGATATGGGTCTATCGGTTGGCGCATCGTCTCTTGGTGTGACTAGTGTCTCACCACCCAACACACCTGTCCGTGCGAAGATTTACACGGTTGATTCTATGCGGGCAGTCATCGGCGCAGGCGACGCTGCCATTTCTGCGTGGGCGACCAAGAATAAGAATATGTTTACAGTTGTGCTCCCGAACTCTATGACAAACCCGTCATATGAGGAGATTAGCACGATGATTAAGAAGATGGGTGTAAATGTGCTACCGTTCGACTTCTTCTCTTTTGACCTCTCGGATACGAAGCGGCGGTTACAGATTTGGAATTCGGCGACGTGGAATCTGCGGCCGGCTGCTTTGAGACCCACAAAATAATGTAGCTATTTATTAGGATGGAGGAAGATCTCCGTATAAAAAAATCACAGGGAGAAGACTTTGTAAAACAACGTCTTGAAAATGTTATTGAAGAAGCACAAGAAAGAATTAACAAGGAGGCCGCCGCCAGTCCTGAAATCCGTTTCGCGCTTGACATTGTCGAGCAGTTTCTTCACCGCAAGGGACGGGTCTGCTACGGAGGCACAGCGATGAATGCGCAACTTCCCAAAGATCTCCAATTCTACTCTCCCGAAAAGGACTTACCCGACTATGACTTCTTTACTCCTGAGATAGAGAAGGATACGGAGGAGCTGGTTAATGAACTGAAGAAGTCGGGGTTTGAAGACGTGGCGAATCGCGTAGGTATGCACGAGGGCACGAAAAAGATTCTCGTAAACTACGTTGCTGTTGCTGACATTAGTGAGATGGACGCGGGCATTTACAGTATCATTGAGAAGCGAGCGGTCGTTATAAAGGGAATTCGCTACACGGACCCTGACATTCTTCGTATGATGATGTATCTGGAACTCAGCCGGCCGAAGGGCGAAGTGTCTCGCTGGGAGAAGGTCTACGAGCGACTGACTTTAATTAACAGCGCATTCCCCATGATGAAATGTGTGAAGGAGAAGCGTTTTCCTCGTAAAATTCCTATTGAAATCCGCGATTTAATCCACGATTTCTGCATTGAGAACCAGCGTATATTGGCGGGAGCCCGTCTAGAGAAACTCTATTACAGGGCGTTGAAGGGGAAGTCGGCCGTTCTATGGGAGACGCGTGAAGGTGGCGCGGTCGTCTTCTATAGCCCGGACCCCAAGAAGGATGCGATTGAACTGAGACAAAAGTTGGGATTCCGCGGCGTCGATGTGCGTTATTTCAAGGAGCAGGGTGACATCATTCCTGCCCGCTTGGTTTTAAGTTTAAATCGTGTTCCTGTTGCACTTCTTATCAAGGAGACGGCATGCCACTCTTATAATGTGCTAAAAGACAAAAAGGATAGAGTTGTCCATATTGCCAGCCTTTCCACACTCATTTCTTTATATTTATCGCTGGCTATTTTTACAAGTGACGAGAAGAACATTTTTGGATTTTCTCTCCTATGCGCAACACAGCGTTTTATAGAGGTGAATAACCAATATCAGAAGACGAAAACAACTCGGCAGTTTCCGCCCTTCTCTCTGGACTGCAGAGGATACCAGAAGGGATATCCAACACTGCTAAGAGAGAAGGTGAAGCGGATTGCGGAAGAGAAGGCTGCTGCGAAGATCAAGCATCTAATAAAACAGCAAACGCGGAAGCGGTCTACTATTAAACACAATAAAACACTAAAGAAGAGAAATGTCTGATCAGATACGAATGACTCGTTTAGTGGAGACAGGAAAAGCATGCAATGCATCTGTCGCACTAGCGCGTGCCAGGCAACTTTATGGCACCCAGAGCTATTGCCCCGCCCCTATCCCGGCCACTGTTGTTCCGTTGGTAAGTCAGAGACTGGGTGCTACATTAGCAAATGCGCTGTGTGCACCCGTTCTTCGCAATCAACCTGGAACAGAGGGGTCGCGCATTGCCACGTTGCAGGACTGTAGTCGCTATCAGACGTCGTCGGCGGATCCTGCCACCCGCTTCAGCGAATATATCCGCTTCTTTCCTACACCCTGCCCTGTGATTGGGGCCGCCTATCTGAATGCGTCTATGCCCAAGGCCTCTACGGCCTGCCAGCTTCCGAACTCTCTTTTGAATCCTGTTCTTCCTGCTTAATAATCTAAATGTTAGAGTAGAAATGCCGACGGATAACTATGACGCCTCTTTAGTTGCAAGCCGTGCCCGTGCTCGCACCCTCTACAATTTCAATGCCAACTTACTTGCGGCTCGTGTGGCGAATGCTAACGTTGTGGGTACGGAACAGCCTACGTTCCAGGTGCTCGATGTTGTTACGCAGAGACAGCAGGGTGGTTGCATGTGTGCTGCGAGCACGACTATAATACCGTATTACCGTCGCAACACGCCTGGTGCGTCAAGTGGTGCGTCGAGCTCGTAAAAAATAATCTCATTTGATTTTGTTTTTAATTTTTGATTTTATGATATTCTATGTCTTGAAATCACTTACGCCTTCTTCGGGCCAGCGACGACCTTGGCCACAATCTTCTTCACCGTGGCAACCTTCTTCGGAACAGCCACCGGCGCTACATCATCCGCCTCATCATCGTCAAAGACGGGCGCGGCCGGCTTAGCAGCGGCGGCCACCTGAGGTGCCGAGAACACCTCCTCATCATCCACATCCTCCTCCTCAGCGAGGGCCTGGAACGCATTCGGGGCAGGCGCCTTGGCAACCGCGCGAACAGGCGACGGTGCGGCGGCACTCTCACCATCCTCCAGGAAGGCGAATCCACGGATACGGTCAGGGAGACTGTCCACGCGGATCTGCACGGCCTTCCAGCTGATGCCATACTTGCTGCCCGCGAACCAGACACCCGTGCACTCAATGAGAACAGTGATGTTGGCGCCCTTGACGAGGATGTCCTCCATCGGCAGCTCCGTCAGCTCGCGCTTCTTGTCATCGTAGACGCGCGTGTCAAACTTGCCCTCACGCTGCTTGAGCGCGACCTTGACAGTCGGCGGATACGGCTTGGGGTTGCCCTCCGCATCCTTGCTGAAGCGGAGAGACGGAGTGTAGAAGGCCTTGACAACATCCTTGCTGAGGTCCTGCTTGAACCACGCCTTGGAGTTCTTGACACCCTCCTTAATCATGAAGTCGTCCAGCTGAGAGAACGCATCAAAGACAGACTTCGCCTTCGGGTTCTCGCCCTCATAGCCGCGGAGAGACATATCCACGCTATACTTGACCGGACCGGCCTTGTCGTAGACGCTCATGCCATACGGGACCGGCAGAGAGCCAACCTGCATCGTGAGCTTACGACCATCATAGTTCAGATACGCCTGCTTCGCACCGCTGGGGAGGAGCTTGGGCGCGCTGATAGACACGTTGGAGACATCGAAGGAAGACGGGGAAACGACTGCGCTAGACATATTGTTTTACTACCTAATCACCCTCCGCCGCGGGCCGTCAATTTTTACCCGAAGCCGTTGATTTTTGGGCCCTTTGATTAGGTAAGAATGGCTATGTCACAGAGTGAGTATCTACGGCGTTTAACAGATGATGCGCCCCGTTTTATAGCGCGCAACAAGACAAGAGATTCTTCAGAGCAGACATTCATAGTGCAGGCGCGCGGAAATACTGTAAGACCGAGCGCATCTATGCCGAATCTGTCTGTTGCGAATATGACTATTGTGAATGGAAATTCGAATGTGATCTATGCGGCCAGCAGAGGGAATGGAACGTTTAATGACTATACTGCCATCTTACAGAATGCGCAGGCGTGCGCGGTCTGCTCTGACCCCAACCCTGTTGTGAATCAATTCGTATTTATTTCGTCCATCTGCGAGGATCACAGCAAGCCGCCCTTCTCTCAGCAGAACCTCTCAACCGCCTATGTAAATTACACATATGGTGGACAGGTTGATTATTTCCCTCCCAAGCTGTCTGCGACGTGCTCTACGAATCAGATTAAGTATCCTTACCCTTCATAGGTTGTGCCTTAGCGGCAAGCGGCAGCGGCAACCGGCAGCGGCAACCGGCGGCGGCAAACAGCAAGTCACTCATCCAGCGTCTCAGCAATCCAAGGATATGCTTCAGCGGCCTCCTCTGAAACATGTACTAAACCCATGGTCACATAGAGAGCTCCAAGAGAGTTCTTCGTCTTATCTGAGCTTCTCTCTGTGAATGACTGCATTAACGAGAGGCTATGCTTCTGCCACCATCTCTGATTGTGCGTCATTCCCTCCGTAGCCTCTGGCAACCAGCGAAACAGTTTCGTAGCGGCCTTGAGATGTCCAGGCACAATAGCCTCCTTCTCCGCCGGACTTAATCCCAGACGAAAGTTCCAAAGAGTAAACATCATCTTGTAGAGGTCCTTGTGATTTCTGATAGTAAGTGCATTAAACCAAGAGCATGCTGCCAGGTAACCCAGCGATTCTAGCCGCATGAATACATCAAGAACCCGCTGATTCCACTCTTGCTCTTGTGATAAGGACTCGCCCTGTAAATACATAACGGGGTATTTGCGTTTGCGCAGATAGGCGATGCGCTCGCGCAGCCTCTGAAGAGCGGTTAGGGGGAATGGATCGCGTGTGTAAGGATTCTCGGGCTGCTTTCCCTGCGCCATTATGTGAGAAAGTGACCTAATGTCAAATGCCCAGATAAGCCTCTTGGAATCCGCATAGCTAAAGAAGAAGAGTCTGCTGATTTTTTCAATCGGGTCCATACTGTAGACTTCCGTCGTGTTCTGAGAGAGAGAGTAGCAGTTTATAGAGGGACCTTGGCGTTTATAAGAGAGAGTCGGGAGTCGGCGGCGCCACCAGGTTTGAATTCGTCTGACAGCCTGTAAGCAAAAACGAGTAACATAAGTGTTTCTTGACTCTGTTAACGCCACATATCTATGCGGGCGTTTCCAGTGTCTGGCGCAGAAATCTCCGTTGATTGCTGTATTTTTACAGGGGCTATCAGGGTGCGTCTTGCTCTTCACATTAGCACACTTACGAAATTCAACCTGGCCGACTTCGCTCATACTCTCTACTCCCTGCTCACTGGAAAAGAGGGAGAGGATATAAAAGTAAAACTGAGAGCATATCTCTAATCTCATACCGAGTTACTATCACGGGTTTACATTTTGATAGATTGTGCCGATTTGTATAAAATAAAATTGAACACAAAATCAACACAAAACTCCAAAAATTGACGCACTCACTACCCCCGGAAGTAGGTAGTGCGTAAAATGTCTTCTACGAATACCCCGACTACTGGTATGATGAGCTCGGCTGTCCCCTCTAAGGTCGCTAAGAAGGTCGCTGCCCCGAAGGCTGTTGTCGCGGTGGTTGTTGAGACGCCTGTTCCGGCGCTGGTGCCGGTTGTCGCCGAGAAGAAGGTCGTCGCCAAGAAGGCGGCGGCGGCCAAGGCCGAGACGGCCGCTGTGCCGGCCCCTGTAGCGGCGCCGGTTGTTGTGGCGCCGGTCTCTGCGCCGGCCGCTGAGGCGCCGGCTGCCGCTGCGCCGGCCACGACGCTCGAGGAGGACATCAAGACGGTGACTGGCAACCTCACGACGATGCGTGAGACGGTCGCTGCCCTCCTGGGCCAGATCAAGCGCCTGGAGAAGCGTGTCCACCGCGAGATCAAGGATGCGCGCAAGCGCAAGCGCCGCGTCAAGACGGACGAGAACGGTGTTGAGGTCAAGCGTGCGCCGAGCATCTTCGAGCGCCCGACGCCCATCTCCAACGACCTCTGCCACTTCCTCGGCAAGAGCAACGGCTCGCTGATGTCGCGCTCTGAGGTCACGAAGGCGGTGAACAACTACGTCAAGGAGCACAACCTCAAGAACAAGCACGACATCAAGCCTGATACGCCGCTCAAGAAGCTGCTGGGCGTGCCTGAGGGCGAGCAGCTGACCTACTTCAACCTCCAGCGCTACCTCAACAAGCACTACCTGAAGCCGGCGGTTGCGCCGACTGCTTAGGGTAAGTGCTGAGAGATAAATTCTAAAGACGAAAGAAAATAAGAACTAGGTAAAAAGAAAAGACAAGACAAAATGTTTTTCAAGAATAGGCCGATGATTGAATAGGAAGTGCTAACTTATTCATGAGGCCTCTTGGTGGATTTTGAACTTATGTTCAAGACCACCATTGATTAGCATAACCAATAAGCTCATGAGATACTAGGCCGCTCATCTAGTATTGAAGCTTTTAATGCGAGCCAATTATAACAAAAACCCAGTCAATGTGGATCCATAGGGGGTATGGTAATACCCGCTAAGGTCTTTTAGCTCAGTAGGTAGAGCATTCGGCTGTTAATATCATACTAATCATGGCAATCACCGAAAAGTCGTCGGTTCGACCCCGACTTGGACCGTTTCTTTTTTTTTACTTGAATTTCAAGATAAAAAGAGACTGTAAATATCTATCAATAACCCTTCATATTTCGTATCTTTCTTGTTTTTCTCTTGTGAATTTTGCGAGTTTGTTTGCGTACCCCTCCGAAAACTGGGATGGGATATTTTTTATTTTCAATCTCCTTTATCCATTTCTTTCTATGAAGTAATACATTTTCAAGACCACGCTGCTTTATCTCTTTTCTATATTCCAAGATGGCTTTTAATATTCTGCGAAGCTCATCATCGGATTCATCAGGAAACATAAAATCCCCACCCATTTCCCAAATCGCATCAGCAACTCTGATTAAACCATCGTGGTCTAAGGTATTTAACCATTTTGATATAGATAGTTTTTCACCAAATGGCATAGTTCTAAATCTGATCCCTTCTATATTATGATTTACAGCACCTTCAGCAAGCGTTTCAATCAGATTTGCTGCAGATTTTGGATATGCACTTGCAGCCGGTTTAGGCAAACCTCTACATACAAAATTGTAATAAATACCCGGAATTATAGAGCACAAATACTCTTGTGTTACCCGTGTTACTGTATTTTTTAAATGGTAAGCCCAGCCAATCTCAGGGTCATTTTCCATGATATGTAGGCGTTCTAAATTTGTAAGAGTGCGAGTATTACTATCAGGAAAAAGTGTATTTAATTTAGATATAATTTGTTCTTTGGTTGGATATACACTATACTCATATAAATCGGCAAACATCTTAATCATATCATTTTTAGGTAAGCTTTTACTGAATGGTAATATATCGGATTTATTTTTAAATGTAGTATCTAAAAGATCAACATCTATAACACCTGACGCATTATTGTGACATCTGTATTTATCTTGTTTAATAAAAGAACAGCCTTGTAATTTATATACGAAGTTAGGACACATATCACCTGCTTTATAAATAGACACGGAGCCAAATCCATTTTCTTGTGAAAAAATAGTCTCTAGATTATTAAGCGGATCTTTATAAGACTTTAACAATTCTTTATTTAAGAATTTCTCCACGAGTGGATTAAATATCTTAGTATGGTCAGCCTGCTCACCAGAATACATTTTAGCAATAACAATACAGTTTTCGGGAACTATAAATGTATCAGATGCGTTGAATGGTTCGCGACCATGTCCTCCAATTATATAAGTCTTCTTCAGCTTTTCACCAGACATTCTACTATAGCCCGATAATCTTCGCGCACAAGCTCACCAGCCTTCACATAGAGAAGAAAGCGGCTGCGAACATTGTGTATCATGTCGCCAGAGATATCTGCGAAGAGTGCCGGCTGCCGTCTAGAGAGGACTTCCAGAGATCCATAGTGCCGCATGAAGGTGAATGCCTTCTGAGGATACATATTCACAAATGTATATCCTGTTGAGACACCACAGAGAATTGCCGCATCCATGAAAGCAGATATCGAGAGTTCTTCCTTCTCTAAGATGGCTGAAAGGCGGACTTCCTCGGCTCCTTTGCTTGCGCAAGGAATCCAGAGACGCTCAACGCCCGCCACGAGGAAATCCATGTCCGCCGAGATGATGCCTACAAGTTTGTGGTCAGACCAGAGGGACATGAGCACGTCGTCCGCCTCTCCCTTCGCCTTTACGAACTGAATCCCATTGTGACGCAGAACATCCTGGAATGCGTGGCGTGCATCTCGCGTCATAGACCAGGCGCCATTCTCTAGAATGTGAATCTTGCGCTCAATCACTTTGCGGTCCCGCTCTTCTAAAGCAATGCGTGTTTCGGGATCATCAAGATATGCCTTCAAGACTATCGCCTCCTCTTTGGCGTCATTTCGCTTCGTCCTGCGACTGTCTACTTCGTCCTTCTTTGTCTCTGGCGCTTTTCCATCAAATACGAAGAGGAATGTTGCGTTTGCTTTGAACGGCTCTAGGAAGGCGAGTATAGCGTCCGTGTCTCCGCGGAATTTATAAAGGACTGAGAGGGCATCTACGCCTATCAGGCCTTTAGGAATGGTTGTTGGATCTAGAGGCTTTCTATGCGGCCTCAGATAGGAATAGAGGCCTTTCACCCCCATGATATACTCACTTTTCCTGTGGATGTGAACTCAATTTTAAAAGATCCTGCGATTAGAGCCCATGCGCTTAGATTTCTTATGAGTTATATTCTTTCGTGTAGTCTTGCTAGGATGTGTGTAAAGGTGTGTGAAAGCGATAGCAACAAATATATCCTCTACGCTAAATACTCTCATAGGCGGTTGTTTCTTTGATAAAATCACAGCTTCTGTTATGTTTTCAAGATACGCTTTAAATTTTTCTTCACCACCCAGACGCTTTAGTTCGCGCATTACAGGCTCTATTTCATCCATCATAGGCTTCATCTCGGATAAATAAGATGATACCATATCTTGCTGGTGACCTCCTCCTATTAATCCCTCTACACCCTGCCTTGTAGACCATGCTGTATATGCTCCATATGCTAAGAATAACGCACCAATTCCTGTTACAATTGTGCGTTGGACCACTGGCGCCGCCGGGCCAGCAGGGATTGCTATTATTGCCGCTGCCCCTTCTATAACAACCCGTTGTACAACAGCTCGGCCGACCGCGCCAACGATGGCACCGGCAACAGCACCAACCGGTCCACCGACAGCGCCTGCCGCGCCACCCGCTGCAGCCCCTTCAGCCGCTGCGGGTGCAACATCCACAGCCAACCGTACAAGACGACCGGCCTCTGCCGCCTCTCTTATCCATCCAATCTGGCCACCAGATTGTCTATGTATTCTCTTATTTGATAAGGTCTTGAGATAAGAAATAATATCTTCTAGCTGTATATCTTCTCCAGTATAATACTGAAATATTTCATTCCATGATGTATTTGTCGGAATTACAACTTCAAACATTTATACTCTATTTAGAACCTTTAAATTATTTCTCATAATTTTTACATTACCAATCTGAACACCCTTATTAGCCGCGCGCAATTTCCAAGCTGGCCAATTAAGATATGCTACTTTTTTCTCAACCGCGGCATCAATCGCCTCCATTAACTGTTTTCCGGTCATATTCTCTTCAATTACAACATCTACGTCGTATAGAGTTTTGCCCCACTTTATTTTATGAATAAGATGCGACTTTCCATTCCTCTTTTCTATACGCGCCCTTGGGGGTATGGGCACCGGGGGTGGCGGAGGGGGCCCCTGCGGCCCTTGCCACATACCCTCCTCTTGTGGTCCTTGCCATACACCTTCAACCTGTGGTCCCTGCCACACACCCTTTTCCTGTGGTCCTTGCCACACACCTTCAACCTGTGGTCCTTGCCACACACCCTCTTCTTGTGGTCCCTGCCACACACCCTTTTCCTGTGGTCCTTGCCACACACCCTTTTCCTGTGGTCCTTGCCACACACCTTCAACCTGTGGTCCTTGCCACACACCCTTTTCTTGTGGTCCCTGCCACACACCCTTTTCCTGTGGTCCTTGCCACACACCCTCAACCTGTGGTCCTTGCCACACACCTGGTCCAGGGAGTTCCCCAGGCTCGTCAGGGCCCCGCCATCTAACTTTCATCGGCCCATCAACCCCAGGAGCAAGAAGTGATGCACCTAGTAATAATCTTTGTAATATTCCCATTTGTCCAGGGCGGCTGCCCCGCTTCTTTCGTGATACATTCCGCGGTGGTGGCGGAGGTGGAGGGACGTAGCGATTATTCCTCGGCTGCCGCGGAGGGGCTGCACGCTGCGGTGATCTACCCACCTTTCTGTGCCTTGTTCCTCGTTGGCCCCCTCCTTGATTATCAGGAGGAGGGTCACCAGGTGGGCCATTATCCGGTCTCTCAGGGGCTCCCGCCGCCCCAAGGCGCCCCGCCTCAGTTCCAGCATTCGCGAGCGCCGCACGCCGTCTTACTTCTTCTAGGCTCTGATGTTGATTCTGAAGAAGAATGCTGCGTAATCTAGTATATTCGGCATCGACGACGCGGAGTCGTTCCATGCTTATTCCCCTATCTTCCTCTGTAATATCTGGCTTCGAAAGATAATCTACAAGTATATTCATTTCATCCTTTAACACTTCTAATCTCTCGCCAAGATTCTCATACTCTACTTCATCACCCTGCATAGCAACATTTTCCATTGCTCCAACTGCCCTATTTACAGCTGGGGGCGCGCCCTGTTCCGCCCTTGCGGGAAGCATCCTAGCCATTTGCGCAGGGCCCATTCCTAAAACCTGCGCCGGCGCAAAGGCATTCACTCTAAGGCTGTCTAGACGCATTATGCGATTTGGTGCTTGTGGTTGTTGTGGTCTATTTGCGAGAGCACTCAGTAGAGA
>Ga0049083_10000177_pt1 | contig 20065 bp, 17 predicted proteins | sample GreLakmeMI27MSRF_FD_66719 | JGI IMG/M metagenome (GOLD analysis project Ga0049083, IMG submission 66719) | Freshwater lentic microbial communities from great Laurentian Lakes, MI, USA - Great Lakes metaG MI27MSRF | ecosystem: Environmental > Aquatic > Freshwater > Lake | place: Great Lakes...
TAATTCAAAATGCAGGGGCTAATATGGTGCAGCAATTGGCCTATACTTTGGCGCATATTAATGAATATTTTAATAGAATAAAAAACATAAACCTACCCATCACTATTGAAATCGCAGTAGGGTCAAATTATTTTTTTGAAATTTCAAAAATAAGAGCGCTTCGATTGTTGTTTAAAACCCTGGCAAAAGAATATAATCATGAATTAGATTGTCATATTATTGCCACTCCAACTAAGCGAAATAAAACCATTTACGATTATAATGTTAATATGCTAAGAACAACTACTGAATGCATGTCTGCAATTTTAGGGGGAGCAAATAGCATAGCAAATTCAGCCTATGACGCCTTGTATCATAAGGATAATGAATTTGGTGATCGTATATCAAGAAATCAATTACTTATTTTAAAAAACGAAAGTTATTTTGACAAAGTAGTAAACGTGGCAGACGGCTGTTATTATATTGAAAGCTTAACTGAACAATTGGCAGAGAAAAGTTTACTGCTTTTTAAAGAAATTGAAGCAAAAGGTGGTTTTATCACGCAACTTATTGAAGGAGCAATTCAAAAAAAAATTAGCGAAAGCGCTGCTAAAGAACAAGACCTTTTTGATAACGGAAGTGAAGTGCTTTTGGGTACCAATAAATACCCAAATAAAAATGACAAAATGAAAAATGATTTAGAACTGTTTCCATTTGTCAAACAAAATCCACGCAAAACTTTAATAACGCCAATAATTGAAAAAAGATTAGCTGAAAAATTAGAACAAGAGCGTTTATCTCAAGAATTATAAAAAAATGAGAAAAAACATTCAACATATAAAATTAGGGATTAGAGAGAAGGGAGAAGGGAAAAGTTTAAAAAACGATAACCTACAACCGTCAACCGACAACTTCCTAACCGCCGAAGGCATAGAGCTAAAACCTTCTTATACGGAAGCGGACATCGAAAACCTTGAGCACATTGGTTTTGGAGCAGGCTTTGCTCCAAATCTTCGTGGTCCTTACGCAACTATGTACGTGCGTCGCCCTTGGACCATTCGACAATATGCAGGATTTTCTACAGCAGAAGAAAGTAATGCATTCTACAAAAGAAATTTGGCTTCAGGTCAAAAGGGATTATCCGTAGCATTTGATTTAGCTACACATCGGGGATACGATTCAGATCATGAACGGGTTGAAGGTGACGTTGGAAAAGCTGGAGTTGCAATAGACACAGTAGAAGATATGAAAGTGCTTTTTGATCAAATTCCATTAAACGAAATGTCGGTCTCAATGACAATGAATGGAGCTGTCTTACCTATTATGGCTTTTTATATAGTGGCTGCTGAAGAACAAGGGATATCTCCCGACAAACTTTCTGGGACTATACAAAATGATATTCTTAAAGAGTTCATGGTACGAAATACCTATATCTACCCGCCTACGCCTTCAATGAAAATTATAGCAGATATCTTTGCGTATAGCAGTAAAAATATGCCCAAATTCAACTCAATTTCTATTTCTGGTTATCACATGCAAGAGGCAGGTGCTACTGCAGATATTGAGCTAGCCTATACATTAGCGAATGGCCTTGAATACATTAAAACTGGGTTAGCAACAGGTTTAAAGATTGATGAATTTGCACCTCGCCTCTCCTTTTTTTGGGCAATTGGTATGAATCACTTTATGGAAATAGCAAAAATGCGTGCTGGAAGGCTACTTTGGGCTAAATTAATAAGAGAATTCAATCCAAAAGATGAGAAATCGCTTGCTCTTAGAACACATTGTCAAACCTCTGGCTGGAGTTTAACCGAACAAGATCCATTTAATAATGTGGCTCGAACAACTATTGAAGCAGCCGCAGCCGCTTTTGGAGGGACACAATCTTTACATACAAATGCACTTGATGAAGCCATTGCGTTACCAACCGATTTTTCTGCTCGAATTGCGCGTAATACTCAAATTTATTTGCTGGAGGAAACTAAAATTTGCAAAACCGTTGACCCATGGGCTGGTAGCTATTATGTTGAATCTTTAACCGCAGAAATCACACAAAAAGCGTGGGCTTTAATACAAGAAGTTGAGGAATTAGGTGGTATGACCAAAGCAATAGAAGCTGGCATTCCCAAACTTAGAATTGAAGAAGCTGCAGCGCGAAAACAAGCCCGAATAGACAGTAATCAGGATGTAATTGTGGGCGTAAATAAATACCGACTGAAAAAAGAAGATCCTTTGCATATTTTGGATATAGACAATGAAATGGTACGAAATCAGCAAATTAATCAGTTAAAAAAAATAAAAGCAATTCGAGACACTAAAAAAGTAATTGAAAGCTTAGAAAAATTAACAGCATGTGCCAAAAACGGAAATGGAAATTTATTATCTTTAGCCATTGAAGCTGCAAGAAATAGAGCCACTTTAGGGGAAATTAGCGACGCCCTTGAAGTTTCTTTTGGTAGATTCAAAGCACAAATTAGATCTTTTAGTGGCGTGTATAGCAAAGAAATAAAAAACGATCAAAGTTTTGAAAAAGCAAAACAATTAGCCGACTTATTTGCAAAAAAAGAGGGTCGAAGACCTCGTATCATGATAGCAAAAATGGGACAAGATGGTCATGATCGTGGCGCAAAGGTTGTAGCAACGGGTTATGCCGATTTGGGATTTGATGTAGATATTGGGCCCCTCTTTCAAACACCTGCAGAGGCTGCAAAACAAGCCGTAGAAAATGATGTTCACATACTTGGTGTTTCATCGCTTGCCGCAGGTCACAAAACTTTAGTGCCACAAGTAATTGAAGAACTGAAAAAATATGAAAGAGAAGATATTATGGTAATCGTTGGAGGAGTAATTCCTTCCCAAGATTATGAATTCCTTTTTGATGCGGGTGCCGTTGCTATTTTTGGACCTGGCACAAAAATTAGTGAAGCTGCTATCACTATTCTTGAAGTTTTAATTCAATAAAAAAGGGAAATGTAATTTAAGTATACATTTTCTTTCTCATTTCTTGAATTTTTTCATCTTCTAAATATTCATCAAAAGTCATATATCTATCAATAACACCATTTGGCGTAATCTCTAAAACTCTGTTGGAAACTGTTTGTGCAAACTCGTGATCGTGAGTTGTAAAGAGCACAGATCCCTTAAAGTTTTTTAAAGAATTATTAAATGCTGTTATCGATTCAAGATCTAAATGATTTGTGGGTTCATCTAACATTAACACATTTGCCCGAATCATCATCATCCGAGATAACATACAACGTACTTTCTCACCTCCAGATAAAACGGTACATTTTTTTAACGCCTCTTCACCAGAAAATATCATTTTCCCAAGAAAACCTCTAACATAAACCTCATCGCGTTCCTCTTCTGTTTTAACCCACTGACGCAACCAATCCACAAGATTTAAATTAGGATTAGTAAAAAACTCACTATTATCATTAGGCAAATAAGATTGATTTGTGGTAATACCCCAATCAAAAGTTCCTGATTCGGGTTTTAAATTACCATTTAAAATTTCATAAAAAGCAGTAGTTGCTCGAGAATCTTTAGAAAAAACAACCACTTTATCACCTTTCGCCATATTTAAATCAACGTTTTTGAATAACAAATCGCCATCTATTGCCGCCGATAGGTTTTGAACATGTAATATTTGATCTCCCGCTTCTCTTTCGGTATCAAATATAATTGCAGGATATCTTCTACTAGAGGGTTTTATTTCATCTAAATTTAATTTTTCAATCATTTTTTTTCGGGAGGTAGCCTGTTTGGATTTAGCAACATTGGCACTAAAACGACGAATGAACTCCTCTAATTCTGCTTTCTTTTCCTCTGCTTTCTTGTTTTGCTGTGCTTTTTGTCGGGCTGCTAATTGACTTGATTCATACCAAAAGGTGTAATTACCCGAGTAATTATTTATTTTAGAAAAATCAATATCAGATATATGTGTGCAAACCGCATCAAGAAAATGCCTGTCGTGCGAAACAACAATTACCGTATTTTCATAGTTTGCTAAAAAATTCTCTAACCATGAGATCGTTTCAAAATCTAAATCGTTTGTTGGCTCGTCCATCACTAGAACATCTGGATTGCCAAAAAGTGCTTGTGCTAAAAGCACACGAACCTTAAGTTTACCCTCCAAATCAGACATTAAAGTATAATGTATATCTGCCTGAATTCCCAAATTGGACAACATAGCGCCCGCATCAGATTCTGCATTCCAGCCATTCATTTCCTCAAACTGAACTTGTAACTCGCCTATCCTATCTACTTTGTCGTCAGCATAATCAGCATATAACGCATCCATTTCTGATTTAACTGAAAACAATACTTTATTACCCATCATAACCGTCTCTAAAACGGTATGCCCATCAAACATATTATGGTTTTGGTTAAGCACCGACATTCTTTTACCAGGTTCTAAAAAAACACGTCCAGAAGTGGGATCAATGTCTCCTGCTAATATTTTTAAAAAGGTAGATTTCCCAGCGCCATTAGCACCAATTACCCCATAACAATTACCTTGGGTAAAAGTCGTATTTACTTCGTCAAATAATATTCTTTTTCCGAACTGAACCGATAAATTATTTACAGTTAACATGTAATCTGATTTAATAAAATTTGCTGCAAAAGTAGTTAAAAGAGTTTAGTGTTTATCATTTAAAGCCTATTTTATAAATCTTTATTTAACTAATGATTAACAATAAATTCAATTATATAGGGATATTTTTGTTTCCTTGAATTACTGTTATGTTAGATTTTACAAATACAAAACGATATACATCCTTACTGTTTTTTTTGGTGCTTTTGAGTTCTTGTAAAAGTGAATATAGAAGCACAGAACATGTTGCTTATTTTGGTGGAGAGATTGTAAACCCAAACAATCAATTTGTTCTTTTTTGTAAAGACAACAAAGTGATTGATACCCTAAGACTTAACGAGAAAAATAGATTTTTTACCCAATTTGATTCCCTTGCTCCAGGATTATACACATTCAAACATGAACCGGAATACCAATATGTTTTTTTTGACAAAAACGACAGTATACTAGTTAGATTGAATACTAGAGAGTTTGACGAATCAATCATATATTGTGGAAGAGGATATGAAAAGAATAATTTTTTGATGGAAATGTATCTTAAAAATGAAAAAGACAAATACAACATGTTTGATTATTTTGACGATAACTTTAAAGATTTTTCTAAAGGAATTGAATTGTTCTACTCGAAGGAAACCGTTTTTTACAACACAAAAAAACAAGAAATTAAGTGGAGTGAAGAATTTGATGTATTTGCCAAGGCTAATTTAGATTTCAATTATTACACTAAAAAAGAGATGTATCCCCTAATTCATAAAATTAGAACAGGCGAAGATTTGAAAGATAAATTACCCGCAAACTATTATGATTTTAGAAAAAATATAGATTTAAATAATACCGAATTATCAAATTATGCTCCCTATGTAACTTATTTGTCGCACATGTTAAATAACATGGGCACAATAAATTATCATAATCATTTTACTGGAAATGACTTAGCGTTGAAAACAAGCATTAATAAAATGAATATTGCTCATGATTTGATAAAAAATGAAAAAGTAAAAAACACAATTCTGGATAATATAGCTTTTACCTATTTACTTGAAGATCAAAACACCAATAACACTGCAACATTCTTAGCAACCTATAAAAAACTATCCGCTGACAAAAACGAAAAAAACGAAATAACTACCCTTTGCAATGCTATTCAAAAGTTGAAGATTGGGAATTCGTTACCAGAGGTGCCACTAGTTGATGTAAATGGCAATAAGATACCTATGCAAAAAATAATAAAACCAAATACAGTTTTTTTCTTTTGGACTGAAAATGCGATTTCTCATTTGGAAGCTGCCCACTCAAAAATACTAGACCTAAAAATCAAATACCCTCAATATAATTTTGTGGCTATCAACATTACAGATAGTGAAGAAGATTGGAAAAAAACGCTAGAAAAGTATAATTTTAATACTGTGACAGAATTACATTGCTCAAATTTTGAAAAAATAAAAAATAAATGGGCAATAAACAAAATACACCGAATCATTGTGTTAGACAAAAAGGGCCTAATTAAAAATGCATTTGCAAATATTTTTGATGCTGAATTTGAAGCTAATCTAAAATAATTAATTTAGCAAAAAATAAACTTAATCAAGCTATTTAGTGACGAATAGAGAAAAAAAAGCACTTATCTCATAAATGCTTTTCTGTTTTTAACTATTTCCTTTAGCATAATCGGCTAAAAACTGAGCTAATCCAATATCTGTTAGTGGGTGTTTAAGTAATCCTGTTATTGATGACAAAGGCCCAGTCATGACATCTGCACCAATTTTTGCACAATTCACAACATGCATTGTATGACGAATAGACGCTGCTAAAATTTGAGTTTCAAACGCATAATTATCATATATATCACGTATTTCTTGAATAAGCGCTAAACCATCATTTGAAATATCATCTAATCTACCCAAAAAAGGAGATACATATGTGGCACCAGCCTTAGCGGCTAATAAAGCCTGACCCGCAGAAAAAACCAAAGTAACATTTGTTTTAATTCCCTTGTCAGAAAAATATTTACAAGCTTTTATTCCTTCTTTTGTCATTGGTAGTTTGACAACAATTTGTGGATGTAAATCAGCCAACTCTTCACCCTCTTTAATCATACCATTGTAATCAATAGAAATAACTTCAGCGCTTACATCACCGTCAACGATATTACAAATAGCTACATAGTGCTTTAAGATATTATTTTTTCCTGTAATACCCTCTTTCGCCATTAGTGATGGATTTGTAGTTACTCCATCCAATACACCTAAAGCTTGGGCTTCATTAATTTCATTTAAATTAGCTGTGTCAATAAAAAATTTCATGATTTTTAGTATTTTTAGTTGTTGTGTTTATTATAGAGTGACGCAAAGTTACATATTCAATTTATATAATTCAGTTAAAATATTTTTAGAATTTAATAAAACTTAAAACAAATAACTGATACTTTAATTAGAGTGTTATTAACCCGTTGGGTGTAATTATTTTTTATGGCTAATTTATATAAGATTGTCACATTGAGCTTGTCGAAATGCACCCTTTTTTGTCTTCGACAAGCTCAGACTGACATTTTTGTCCTAATTTGAATATAAATTACCATCTAAAAATAATTAAAAAAATATTTTGATTAATTACACCCAACGGGTTGTTAATATATTGCTTAATCAAAGCAAATAAATGGAAACTATCTATAATTTATAGTGATTCATGAGCATACGCTCATATACTCTATCTGGTAAAATTCGTTTTAACACAACTGAAAACTTTTGAATAAATGCACCTATTTTATAATGTAATTTAGGCGTGTCAAGTTGGATAATCTTATAAACCGCTTTGGCAAAATCATTAGGATCATCGCCACTATTCATGTGATCATTCATCATGCCCAATGTACTTTCGTATGCCGTTTTATATACCGAATTATCGAGAATTGGCGCATGGTATCGATGTGAGGCAATGGATGTAGCAAATTCTCCCGGCGCAATAGAAACAATTTTAATTCCAAAGGATTTAACTTCTATACTAAGTGCTTCTGAAACCAATTCGAGAGCTCCCTTTGAAGCTGAATAAATGCCACGATAAGGCAGGCCCATATAACCCGCTATGGAAGTAATATTGACTATTAATCCAGATTTTTGTTTTCGCATTTGAGGCAAAACGGCTTTTATAACTTCAATTGGACCAAAAAAATTAGTCTCAAAATTATTACGCATTTCTATTGTTGGTGTCTCCTCAATTGGACCCGTTATTCCCACTCCGGCGTTGTTAATTACAACATCTATCCGATTAGACAATGTCACTACATGTGCAACTGCATTGGAAATACTTTCGGAATTCCTAACATCTAATTTTATTAGAGGAAATATAGAATCTAACTTTTCGGGATTTCTACTGGTTCCATAAACCGTAAAACCTTTATGATATAAATATTCTCCAATTGCTTTGCCAATGCCAGATGAACCCCCGGTTATCAATACAACTTTACTCATAAATTAATTTTTTATACAATTTACGGCTAGAGGGTTGAACCCACTTCGTTTTTTTTGTAAATGTAGAAAAACTAGAAATAAATTTTACAATATCCAAGAGTAATAATTCACCAAATCCGAAATACCTATCTTTGCCACAAATAGAATCTACATGAGTACCTTTGCGCAATTTAATCTCCCAAAATCACTACAAAAAGCTTTGGATGAAATGGGTTTCACAAAACCCACACCCATTCAGGAAAAATCATTTTCGGGAATCATGTCGGGACGTGATGTTATGGGGATTGCCCAAACAGGGACAGGAAAAACTTTTGCTTACTTATTACCCATTTTAAAACAATGGAAATTTGTTGCAACCGATACCCCTAGAATTGTAATATTAGTTCCTACACGTGAATTAGTAGTACAAATTGCTGCTGAAGTTGACAAATTAACTCAATATATGTCTGTGAGAACACTCGGAGTTTATGGTGGGGTTAATATCAATTCACAAAAAAAGTCAGTTTATCAAGGTATTGACGTATTGGTAGGTACTCCAGGACGAGTAATGGACTTAGCCCTTGATAATGTTATTCGCTTTGATAGTCTTCAAAAACTAGTTATTGACGAATTTGACGAGATGCTAAATTTGGGCTTTAGAACTCAAATTACTTCTATTCTTTCAATGCTAAAGAACAAACGACAAAATATCCTTTTCTCTGCAACGATGACAGATGAAGTTGACGACATGCTGGAAGATTATTTTAATTTTCCTGAAGAGATCACCCTGGAGAAGTCGGGCACACCATTAGAAAAAATTGAGCAAATTGGTTATAATGTCCCTAATTTCTTAACTAAAGTAAATCTAATAGTAGAATTGTTGCAAAATACCGATTTAGATCGTGTATTACTTTTTGTTAATAATAAAAAAACCGCCGACTTATTAGCTGAAAAACTAGAGGAATTTTACCCCAATCAGTTTGGAATTATTCACTCCAATAAATCCCAAAACTATAGACTTCAAACTATGGCTGCATTTCAAGCTGGAGAGATTAGAGGAATAGTCACCACAGATGTTATGGCAAGAGGATTAGACATTTCCGATATTTCGCATGTTATAAATGTAGAATTTACAAGTATTCCTGAACAATATATTCATAGAATTGGCCGTACAGGAAGAGCAGACAAGTCTGGAATTGCAATCAGTTTGATTAGCCCACAAGAACAAGAAATTCAAATTGAAACAGAATTGCTCATGAATAAAGAAATACAAATTCTAGAAATGCCTACTTCGATTGAAGTAGTTAATAAACTACTGGAATTTGAAAAAGACAAAAAGAAATTAAAGATAATTTTAAAAACAAACAAACTGGAAGGAGGTGCCTCATTTCATGAAAAAGCCAAAAAAAATAAAAAGGTAAATTTAGGCGGACCGTCAAAAACGAAAAAGAAAACCTCAAGTTCGGTGAATAGAAATATTTTAAAAAATAGAGCCGCGAAGAAGAAAAAATAATAATAAAAGAGGAAATCAATTCCTGCAAAAATTTTAAAATCTGTAACTAATAACTAAAAAGTATATTTATCTTTGACAAACTTTAGAATTAATGAATTTTAAACATCCAGAAATCCTTTATTTCTTATTCTTATTGGTTATCCCAATTCTGGTTCATTTATTTCAGTTACGTCGTTTCAAAAAAGAATATTTCACAAATGTTCAATTCTTAAAAGAGCTTTCGGTACAGACTCGTAAAAGTGCTAAATTAAAAAAATGGCTTTTACTGCTTACGCGTTTGTTGCTTCTTGCCTTGTTAATTTTAGCATTTGCACAACCCTACTATGCAGCAAAAGACAGTAAAAAAAGTTCAAATGAAATGTATATTATTTTGGATAATTCCTACAGCATGCAAGCAAAAGGGAAAAAAGGAGAACTTTTAAAGAGAACCATTCAGGACCTTTTGGAACACACCCCAGAGACTCAAAACTTTTCGTTAATTACCAATTCAGATAGTTATTGGAATACGGATATAAAAACATTACAAAAAGACCTGCAAAATTTGAAATACAGTGCAACTCCGTTTGTTTTAGAAAATTTAATTGCAAAAGTCAACGCCCGAAAATCAGCATTCAATAAAGATATTATTGTTATTACAGATGCCGTTGGATTAGAAAATAAACAAACAAAAAGTTTTCGAAAAGAAGATAACGTCTATTTTGTGCTTCCAGAAGCTGAACAAAAAAACAATATTTCAATTGACAGTGTATACATCCAACAAACACTTGATAATTTTTACGAAATTGGCGTGAATTTATCGGCTAATAAAGCTGATTTTGAGAATATTCCAATTGCCATTTACAATAGAAACAAATTACTGGCTAAAACTATAATCAACTTTGAATCAAAAACTAAAAGTATCAATTTTACCATTCCAAAAGATGATTTTCATGGTTATGTTTCTATTTTAGATAAAGGTTTAACCTATGATAACAACTATTATTTTAGTATTTCTAAACCAAGTTTTACAAATGTTATCAGTATTGGAGATCCAGAAAAAAGTTCTTTTTTATCCAGGATATTTACTAAAGACGAATTTAACTATAATCATTTTCAGCTTGCAAATTTGGATTACAATCTTATAGACAAACAAGACGCTTTAATAATAAATGAAGTAAACCCAATTCCGCAAGCACTTCAAACAACATTAAAATCTTTTTATTCAAAAGGTGGTAATGTAGTAGTTATTCCTGCCTCAGATTCTAATATAACTGAATTAAATTCACTGCTAAACAATTTTGGATCATTAAAAATTTCGTCAAATTCTATATCTGACAAGAAAGTAACTAAAATTAATTTTAACCATCCTCTATACAATACTGTTTTTGAAAAAAAGATAGATAACTTTCAATACCCAAGCACAAAAACATCTTTTGGCATTAGCAGTGCTTCACCGTCTATTTTAAGTTACGAAGACGAAAGCCCCTTTCTAACTTCTCTATCAAATGAGTTATCATCAATCTATATTTTTGCAGCACCTATTAATAAAAATAATAGCAATTTTATCAACTCTCCTCTTATTGTCCCAACATTTTACAACATGGGACAAAGTAGTCAAAAGTCGGGAATTAATGACTTTCCCATTGGTTTAAGTCTGCCTTTTGTTGTTGATGCATTATTGTCTAAGGATGAAATAGTAACTGTAAAAAATAATGTTGAAAGTTTTATTCCTGTGCAACAAATATTGAATAATAAAGTTAAAATGACATTCAATGAAAATCCTTTAGAAGCAGGAAATTTTGAAATAATAAATGGTAAAACTGTGATTAAAAATATTAGTTTTAATTACAACCGAAGTGAAAGTAATTTGGAATTATCCAACCCAGGTGCTATTGGAGATTTTAAAGAAATAAACGACATCGAATCCGTTTTCAATTCTATTCAAATTGATAGAACTGACACTCAAATATGGAAATGGCTGGTAATACTAGCCCTTTTATTTATTGCATTAGAAATTTTAATTCAAAAATTTGTAAAATGAACTTAATTATACGAAAAGCCACTATTATTGATAAAAAGAGTGCGTTTAACAATCAAACTGTCGATATAAAAATTACAGAAGGAAAATTTGAAGCAATTGGAAATGAAATCCCAAAATCAGAGGGTCATGAAGAAATCGTTTTAAATAACTTATCGGTTTCTTGTGGTTGGTTTGATAGTAGCGTTTCTTTAGGAGAGCCGGGATTTGAAGACAGAGAAACAATTTCAAACGGTTTAGAAACGGCTGCAAAAAGTGGATTTACAGCCATAGCGCTGCAACCAAACTCCTTCCCAATTATAGACAATCAATCTCAAATTCATTTTGTAAAACAAAAAGCAAAGGGATTTGCAACTAGTTTATATCCAATTGGGGCATTAACCAAATTGAGTGAAGGAAAAGATTTGGCTGAATTATATGATATGAAAAATGCGGGTGCAGTTGCTTTTGGCGACTATGGAAAATGTAATTCCAATGCAAATCAATTTAAAATTGGGCTTCAATATGTTCAAAATTTTGACGGTTTAATTATTGGATTTTGTCAAGATGAAAATCTTAAAGGAAATGGTGTTGCAAATGAAGGAATCGTTTCAACAAAACTAGGCTTAAAAGGAAATCCGTGTCTCGCAGAAGAAATAATAATTACAAGAAATCTACAATTGCTGGAATATACTGGTGGTAAATTGCACATTCCAACTGTAAGTTCGGGAAAATCAGTGGCATTAATAAAAGATGCAAAAAACAGAGGTTTAAACGTAACCTGTAGTGTATCCGTTCATCATTTAGTATTAACAGATGATAAACTAGAGTGTTTTGATTCAAGGTATAAAGTAACTCCGCCTTTACGATGTGAGGAAGACAGAATTGCATTGTTAAATGGCGTTTTAGATAATACAATCGATTGTATAACTAGCGATCACAATCCTATTGATATTGAGAATAAAATGTTGGAATTTGACTTAGCTATGAATGGAACTATCGGATTAGAAAGTGCCTTTGGAGCTTTAAATACCGTATTACCTTTAAACGTAGTCATTGAAAAATTAACAAATGGGAAGTTGATTTTTAATATCCAAAATGAAGAAATTGCAATAAATAATAATGTCTCGATAACTTTATTTAATTCAATAGAAGATTGGACTTTTAACAAAGAACACATTCTATCAAAGTCAAAAAATAGTGCGTTTCTTGGACAAAAAATGAAAGGAAAAGCTATTGGTATTTTTAATCAGGGAAAACTTGTTTTATCCTAAATTACTTTGAAATGAGAAATAATGAACAGGTAAAAAATAACGCGATAATAGCTTACTTGACTATCATTGGTAGTGTAATTGCAATTTTTATGAATCAAGATGATGAAAAAAATGAGTTTGTTTCATTTCATATTAGGCAAGCCCTCGGACTATTTTTATCCTTTTTTTTGTTAGGTTATTTTGTGGGATCTGTTGACAGTTGGACAGCTACATCAGCATTTTACATTTTCTATTTTATTTTGTGGGTTTATGGATTTTCGGGAGTACTTCAAGGTGAAAAGAAATTACTTCCCTTAGTTGGATCATTTTTTCAAAATACATTTAGAAGTTTATAAAAAAAGTGACTTTTTTTTGGATAGTAGCGAATTAATAATACAATCAAACCAAAAGAGAAAAAGAAAGAAGCAAATTTCGATACCTAAAATAACCCAAAACAGATTATGAATCTATCGTTATACCACAAAGTAAGGGAGCCAAAAATTAAGCTTGAAAAAAATCCTCTATTACTTTTACTCCATGGATATGGTAGTAATGAAGAAGATTTGTTTTCATTTGCAACAGAACTTCCAGATGACTACTATATTGTATCTGTTAGAGCGCCTTATGATTTGATGTATGGAAGTTATGCCTGGTATGCTATTAATTTTGATGCCGACGAGAATAAATTTTCCGATTTGACACAAGCAAGAAACTCTAGAGATCTCATTGTGAATTTTATTACTGAATTAGTTGAAAAGTATCCAATAGCCAAAGAAGATATTACGCTTATTGGCTTCAGTCAAGGAGCTATTTTGGGGTATGCTATAGCATTATCTTACCCTGAAAAATTTCAAAAATTAGTTGCTTTGAGTGGGTATTTAAATACTGAGATTGCCAAAGAAGACTATGAAAATAATGAATTTGACAAGTTAAAGATATTTGCCTCACACGGAACAGCTGATCAGGTTATCCCTGTTGAATGGGCAAGAAAAACAAAGCCCGTTTTGGATGCATATAATATTAGTTGCACGTATAAAGAGTACCCTATTGGACACGGCGTTTCACCGCAAAATTTTTATGATTTTAAAAACTGGTTAACTTCTATAAAATAAACTGTGGTCAAATAAAATTTGAACAAATAATTTATTATCTAGAGCCCAATAACAGGATAAAAATTAGTTTTAATTATTTCAAATGAAATTGAATTATCGTCATTAATTACATAGCACAAAAGCACCTCCCCAAATTTTCCCCCCAAGTTATAATCAGCAATTAGCCATGAATGATTTAGTAACCTAACGTTTACAATAGAAAAATTTGTGTCTCCTGGCATATTGTTTTTGTTGATTTCAACGATTTTTTTCTGCACTTTATTACTATTTATAAGTGCTTGTTTTACTTTTTCAAAAAAAGCAGGAAAATCTTTTATATTTTTTTCTGTTGATAAAAAATGCTGTGCTCTTGGATTAGTAAGCAATGAAAAATTAGTATTATCATCTTTATTTTCACCAATATTTACTTGTTGATCTTTGGATTTTTTTGAAGTAGAGCTATTGGATTCCGCTTTAATTTGACTTTCTTCTTTGGAAGTAAAATACTTATAGGTAAATACATTTATAAGTGAAGATATTATAAAAAGATATAAAAATAATGATTTTTTCATATTACTAAATTGAAACTATTAAATTATCATAGGCTAAGAATACATTGTGGGGAAGTCTTTTTTGAACCTCTTCATGAAAACCTAAAAGGTGGCTGATATGAGTTAAATAGGCCTTTTCTGGTTGCAACAAATGTATAAAATCCAATGCTTCCTGCAAATTAAAATGGGTCTGATGTGCTTCTTCGCGTAAAGCATTCACAACCAAAATCTTTGCCCCTTTGATTTTTTCCATTTCAGAATCATTAATAGATTTCACATCTGTTAAATAAACAAAATCATTAATTCTGAATCCAAAAATACTTAGATTACCATGATTAACTTCTATTGGAGTTATATTAGTGTTGCCAATTACAAAATTGTGATTATTTTTAATTTCAATAACATCTACTCCAGGAGCGCCAGGATATTTATCTACTGTAGTAAAAATATATTCGAAACGCTTTTTAATATTTTCGAGCACTCTGTTATGAGCGAACAATGGAATGTTTTTTTTTTGCTGAAAATAAAAAGGGCGAATATCATCTAAACCCGCAGTGTGATCAGCATGCTCATGTGTAAATATAATAGCATCTAATTTTTCACAACCTGAATTTAACATTTGCTGTCTAAAATCGGGGCCACAGTCAATTACAATTGAATTGTCTTCCCAGGTTAGCCAAACAGAAACGCGTAATCTAACATCTTTCGGGTCATTACTTTTACAAACAGGATGTTTGCTGCCAATTACAGGAATACCCTGTGAAGTCCCAGTTCCAAGAAAATAAATTTGCATAATACCTTTTTTAAAACGAGGGCTACTTAGAATTTCTAAATCTAAAAAATAAAATACTAAATATTTACAAAAATAGAAGTTAATTCTCATTAATAAAATAGGTATTTTAGTAACTTTGACAACTATAACGTATTTTATGGAAAATTCAGAAAACTATATTAAGTTAAAAGGAGATAAGAAAATTCAGCAAGTGCCTTCTATAAAGGATAAAGCGATGCGAATCAACTTTAATGAAAATATTTATGGAACGTTTGCAGAAATTGGTGCGGGCCAAGAAACCGTTAGACACTTTTTTAGAGCCGGGGGTTCTTCGGGTACCATAGCAAAAGCCATGTCGGCATATGACAAAGATTTTAGCGATGCTATTTACGGAGTTGAAGATGATGGAAGGTATGTAACCGAAAGTCGATTAAAAAATATGTTGTCTCATGAAGTCCAATTAATTGAAAAACGTTTGAGCAGAGACAAACATCCGAATAAAATGTTTTTTAGTTATGCAAATACAGTATCTACAATTGATTTTGCCAAACAATTCAAAGGACATGGTTGGGTTGGCATAAAATATCAAGTTGAAGCTGAAGAAGATTACAATGAAATTATTTTACATATCCGATTCAAAGAGAATGATGCAAAGCTTCAGCAAGAAACACTAGGTATACTTGGCGTAAATTTAATTTTTGGAGCTTATTACAAATACAATGACCCCAAAAAACTTCTACGCTACCTCTACGACCATTTAGATAAAGATCAACTTGAGATAGACACAATTAACTTTTCTGGCCCTCGATTTGCAAATGTTGACAACCGATTAATGAGTTTGCAATTGGTAAAAAACGGAATGACCGACGCAGTTATGTTTGGCCCAGATGGAAAAAACATATTACCAGCAGCAATACTTTACAAAAAAAATATACTTGCCCTAAGAGGTAGTTTTAGACCTGTTACAAAAGTAAACATGGACATGTATAAGAGTTCTCTAAAGATGTTCCTAAATGAAAATAAGGTCGATAAAGAAAATACATTGGTTATTTTTGAGATTACACTTTCCAATCTTAGATCAGAAGGCGAAATAGACGAAAAAGATTTTTTTGATAGAGCAGAACTGTTGTGTGCATTAGGACAAACGGTAATGATTTCAAACTTTCAAGAATATTACAAAGTTGTAGAATATTTTGCAAATTACACAAAGGCTCGCATGGGCTTGGCCATGGGAGTTAACAATCTAGTCGATATTTTTGACGAAAAATACTACCGTCATTTAAGCGGTGGAATATTAGAGGCATTTGGAAAACTGTTTTATCGAGATTTAAAGGTTTTCTTATACCCAATGGAAGAAGAAAATGGAGAAATTATAACCTCACAAAATCTGAAAGTTCATCCTCGTATGAAAGAGTTGTATAAATTCTTTGCCTACAATGGGAAAGTGGTAGATATAACCGATTTTGACAAATCACATCTCAAAATTTTTTCACGCGAAGTACTAAAAATGATCAATAATGGATCAACAGGATGGGAAGCACTACTACCAGAAGGAATTTCAGATACTATAAAAAAACATGAGCTGTTTGGCTATGATCCAAAAAGAGTAATTGAGGAAGTATAACAAAAAATATAGATTTACTTCAAAATTTGAGAGGCATGCACTTTTGTTTTTACGTCAGTAATTACATCTTCAATCATTCCGTTTTCATCAATAATAAAAGTAGTTCTATTTATACCGTCGTATTCTCTTCCCATAAACTTTTTTGGTCCCCAAACACCAAAAGCAGTAATAACCGATTTATCTTCGTCTGATAGCAAAGGAAATGGAAGTTGATATTTTGTTTTAAATTTTAATTGGGCACTAATTTTATCTGCACTCACACCAATAATCTGATAATTATTAGACTCAAAACGGTGGTAGTTATCTCGCAAATCACAAGCCTCTGCTGTACAACCCGGGGTATCAGCCTTTGGATAAAAGAAAACAACTAATTTCTTACCCGCATAATCTGACAGTGAATGAGATTTATTATCTTGATCAAATCCTGAAAATTCTGGTGCTTTATCTCCTTTTTTTAATGTTGTCATATTTCTTGAAGTTTAGTTTTATAAATTTACAGTCCAAATTTAAACTAAAATGACTAAAAAAGAACGAGCAGCTGTGGTAATTAATACGTTAAAAGAATATTATCCAGAAATACCCATTCCTTTAGATCACAAAGACCCATATACATTATTGATTGCAGTATTGCTTTCAGCACAATGCACTGATGTGAGGGTTAATAAAATAACTCCAATTCTATTTTCAAAAGCAGATAATCCATTCGATATGGTAAAATTATCAGTTGAAGAAATAAAGGAAATAATACGCCCCTGCGGTCTTTCTCCAATGAAATCAAAAGGAATTTTTGGCCTCTCAGAAATCTTAATTGAAAAATATAATGGCCACGTACCTCAATCCTTTGAAGCTCTTGAGGCATTACCCGCAGTAGGACATAAAACCGCAAGTGTGGTAATGTCACAAGCCTTTGGTGTACCCGCATTTCCAGTAGATACTCATATCCACAGGTTAATGTATCGTTGGAATTTATCAAATGGAAAAAATGTAAAACAAACGGAAAAAGATGCTAAACAAATTTTTCCAATAGAATTATGGAATGAATTACATCTTCAAATAATTTGGTATGGAAGAGAATATAGCCCAGCCAGAGGTTGGAATTTAGAAAAAGATCTAATAACAAAAACCATTGGCAGAAAATCCATATTGAAAGAATACATTAAAAAGCAAGCCCAATAACGAGGTGTATCGGGCTTGCTTTTTTAATTTGCAATTAAATTAATGTTGAAATTACCTATTTTTACAATACTTAAAGCGGAAGAATACTGAAGAATCAGGAGTATTGTTTCTTTTTTAGGTAACATTTTTTTTTGCGATAAATTTTTAGAGTAAAGTTTTGCCATGTAAAATTATATTAATTAACAAAGATTAACTCTATAACGCAAAAAGGATAAATATATTGCTTAAGCAGGCAAATAAATTTTATTCTTTTCAATTAGTTTTCTCATATTAGCCATAGCATATCGCATTCTTCCTAAAGTAGTATTAACACTAACTCCAGTTATATCCGCTATTTCTTTAAAACTCATTTCAGAATAGAATCTAAGCATTACAACTTCTTTTTGTTCTGCTGGTAATTTTTCAATTAAAAGTTTCAAATCAGTGTCTACTTGATTTTTAATTAATTTAGATTCAACATCAAGAGAAGTATCCTTAATAGAAGAAAAAACTGAATATTCTTCAGTATCTCTTTTTAAAGGCATTTTTTTATCATTTCTAAATTTATCAATGACTAAATTACTAGCAATTCTGAGCACCCATGATAAAAACTTGCCTTCTTCGTTATAATATTTCTTTGATTTAATAGTTTGAATAACTTTAAAGAATGTTTCTTGAAAGATATCATCTGACACATCTCGGTCAGAAATTTTAGAATAAATATGTCTATAGATTCTAGATTGGTGTCTATTAATTAATACTGCGAGTGAATTTTCATCACCTGCGATATAGTTATTAACTAATACTGCGTCGGAAAGAATTGAATTAGCCATAAAATTACAGTTTAGGTAGGTTAAAAAACAAGTATTTTTTTTCTAAAAAGTAATTTTTTGTATAGGCGAATGGTTTAAAAAGTTTTAACTAATTTCAAATATAACGTAATATATTTCTATAAAACAAATTAAATTGAAAAAAAAGTTAAAAATAATAAATTTAATATCCATTTACTCTCATGATTTATAAATGAAAATGAATTATTTCTTTACTACTATTATTAATATTTGTGTGTAAAATATTTTTTAAAAAGTTGATCTATTAAGTTATTTCACAAGAATTGCTTCTAATTCTTCTAAAGATTTTCCTTTGGTTTCAGGTAATAATTTCATGATAAATACTAAGCCAATCAGCGCAAAAATACCATATAAAAGAAAAGTCAATGTGCTTCCTAATTTTTCTAATTCCCATGGAAAAACTAATTGAACCACGAAACTAACAGCAGAATTTATAAAGCCCACAAATGAAATAGCAATTCCTCGAATTTTATTTGGAAAAAGTTCTGAAAACAACACCCACATTACTGGTCCAAGTGATATTGCAAACGAAGCTACAAATCCTAATATACCAAACAAAATTAAAAGAGCATTCATAGTTATAGAAGCAGAAATTAATTCGGACTCATATTTATTCTGAGCTGCTACTCCAATAACTTCTGTGACTGCCTGTTTAAATTCGGTATCCGATTGAAAAGTTTTGTCTTGTAAAACACTTATTTGTTCAACATTAATTTCTTTAGGCAGTTTTGAAATTGAATCATTAGTTAAAGTATAAGTTGCTGCATTAAAACTATATGACAGTAAAAACATACTTAATGCAACACCAGTTACACCGATAGCTAGTAATGGTTTTCTTCCCAATTTGTCAATCAATCCCATTGCAACAATGGTAAATACAACATTTATTAAACCTACTAAAATAGCTTGAATAAATGCTGCATCAGTTCCTATACCTGATTGCTCAAAAATCATTGGAGCATAGAAAAATACGGAGTTTATACCTGTTATTTGTTGCAACACTGCGATAACAATTCCGATAGATAAGACTAACTTCATTGAGGGTAAAAACAAGTCTTTGATTGAACTTTTTTCTTTAGGTTTAGAATCTAACAAAATACTTTCTTTAAATTCTGTGATCATTTTTTCGGCAGTTTCATCATCACCCAATTTTTTCATGATAATTAAAGCTTCATCATATCTTCCTTTCATTAATAACCATCTTGGGCTTTGTGGCACAAAAAACAAAAAAATATAA
>Ga0049083_10000178_pt1 | contig 20049 bp, 14 predicted proteins | sample GreLakmeMI27MSRF_FD_66719 | JGI IMG/M metagenome (GOLD analysis project Ga0049083, IMG submission 66719) | Freshwater lentic microbial communities from great Laurentian Lakes, MI, USA - Great Lakes metaG MI27MSRF | ecosystem: Environmental > Aquatic > Freshwater > Lake | place: Great Lakes...
GCGGAATGCGGCCCACCCGGGCGTGGCGGGCCCAGTTGGAGAGGAAAGCCAGCTCGCTGGCGTTGGCACTCGTTGCGTGCAGCCTCGCGCCCGCAGGCACACCTCCATCTAACAAAGCGGCGGAAAGCGAGGCGCCACGGCGACCCCCGGCGGCGCCGAAGGCGAGCGCTGCGCGGCCTGAGCCAAACGAATTAGCAGCATTGCTCAAGGTGCCCTGGCTGCACCCTCTGCGCCCGCAACAAGCAACGCAGAGCAGCGCCAGCAGCAGCGCCCAGAGGCGCGCCATTGGCACCCAGCCCTGAACGTGATGCGGACACACAACGAGGAGTGCAGGGGCAACGCTTTTGGAACACTGGGTGACGATCCTGACTCGTGGTGCGTCCTCTTCGTCGAGCGAAGACGCTGCGTCCTCGGAATCGGCATGCCGCATCGCATGCTGCAGATGAACGGCTGCATTGCATAGGATGACTGGGTTTGTGCGAGGGGCGCAGCCGAATCGCAGCCGCGCCCCAGCGAGCATCGAGCCGCGCTCACTTCTTGCTGCCCGTGGTGGGCAGTCCCACAAACACCTTGAATGCGTCGTAGATGCCCCACTGCAGTCCCGTGAGTGTGCCCACCATGATGATGCGCAGCGGCAGGCCCCGCGTGAACAGCGCCAGCATGCCCATCTCCGACACCACGCTGCTCACCGTGGCCGCCTTGTTGGCATTCAGCTTGCTCACCAGGTTGTCGGCCGGGTGAGACACCACAGCGCAGAAGACGCCCGCAATGTAGCCAGCGGCGAAGCTCACGCCCAGCTGCTCCCCCTTGGTGCACTCGCTCTTGGGCTTGGGCACCACATTGGCGTACAGCGCCTGCACGGTGCGCTCGAAGGCTGCAAACTTCATCATCGTGTACGGGATCTGGCGGCCCCACAGGCTCGTCAGACCGCGGTACAAGCTGTAGTGGGGGAGACGGTGCGCGTGAGCGGTGCGGGGTGCGGTGAGCAGGGTGGGGGAGAGGGTGGCGCGCGTCGGTTATGAAGCATGCGCGCACCCGCCGTAGCCCTCCTCCGCGATGAACTTGGGCATGCCGTCACCCAGGCCGCGCGCCCAGGTGGGGTTGGTCTGCACCTTGACCTGGCGGACGTGGGCGCGTGCGTGTGAGCGGGAGGCGAGCAGAAGAGCGAGACCTAAGGAGGTCTGCAACTGCCGTTCCGCGCCGTGCCTTGACGGCCTCGAAGGGGCAAAGCGCCACGTCGGCGATGAACTCGGCGCTGGCGCTGCCGGCAAGGTAGACGAGCGTCTGGTACTTCTCCGCGTTCTCCGGCCCGGCCAAGTCAGAGTAGTACCTGTCACGGCTCCGTCAGGCCGCCGCAGCAGGCGCACGCATAGGCTGCGCGCACTTCTTGAAGAACTCGTAGAAGCCGAACTTGCACGCGCCCTGCGCGCTGTAGCCGACCAGCGTCGGAGCCCAGCCCTTGAAGAGTCCCTTGGCTCCCTGCTCCGCCATAATCACGCTGAAGCCGGTGCCTATGCTCTTGAACTTGACCGGGTCCACCTGCATGTTGCACTTGACGATATCCAGCGGGCACACCGCCGTGTGCGTGAGGCCGCAAGACAGGATGCCACCCACTGTGCATGCAGCGTAGAAGGCGGGCGAGTACATGGCGATGCCGCCAGAAGCCTCAGCAGGCGCAGCAGCGGCGAAGCCGCGAGCAGCCAGGAAGTTGCTTCGCAGCGGGCTGGGTGCAGCCTCGTGCACGCTAAAGGCAACCGGCGCGCTCATGGTCTTCGACTCAGCTCCCGTTAGGGCGCTGAGCACGCGCGGAGACACGCTGTACAGGCTGCGGTCCATCGTGACCGGGCGGGGGGGGGTGAGAGCGTCATCGAGGATTGAGTCGTTCGAACACCATTCGAACAGCCGCCGTACAAAGGTCGTCCACGCCCTACGCTCGCGCGTGTCGCAGCCCTAACGCCAGCTCTATGAGCGGGCGCGGGGGGCGTTCCAGCTATGCGGGCAGGGGCGGCGGCAGCCGGGGCGGCGGCCGCGCGGGTGCCTCCAACCCCTTGCACACCGGCTCCGGCTCGTATCGCGGCCGCGGTCGGGGCCGGGCTGGTGGGCGGGCTCGCGGCGGCGGCGACGGCGGCCGCTTTGGCGGCGCAGACGAGCGGGGGCGGTCGCGGGAACAAGAAGAAGCAGATGCGCTACGTCTGGAAGCGCTCCTCGGGTATGAGGACTTCTCGGACGGCGAGACACGCTTGGGCTTTCTCATGAACATGTCGCCGGTGCGCCTTCGCGCCCAAAAACAGCGCCTGGCGCGACGCACCGCAAAGCGGGAAGAGCGATGTTTGACGGCCACCCTCACCCATGCGCGCTGCAGGGCACGGTGGCGCACCACGAGACTGGCCAGACGCTGGCGTGCGTCAACTGCTACTTCATGTGCCAGGCGCGTGGCGTAGCGGTCAGAGGGCAGCCAGCGGCCGCGTGTTGTTTGCTCTGGCGCCGCGCCCGCCCGCGCTCACGGCGCGCGCGCGCAGGACGGGAGCACGTTCAAGGCGCAGGTTCGCTTTGCGCCGTACTTCCTGCTCGCAGCCAAGGTTCGCCGTTTGCCGCTGGGTGCCTTCCCGCCTCAGCCCTCGTCTCACCCTTTCCGCACCTGCACCCGACAGCACGACAGCGAACAGGAGGTGGAGTCCTACCTGCGTCGCCGCTTCGAGGGCATGATTGCGTCCGTGGAACAGCTGGCCAAGGAGGATTTGGGACTCGTGCGCCCTCCCCTCTCTCAACCTCTTAACAGCACGCTCACCACGCTCCACCCTGCCCCGTCCGCAGAAAAACCATCTGAGCGGGCTGAAGCGTAAGTACCTGAAGGTTTCGTTTGCGACGACACAGGAGCTGATGGACTGCCGGCGGGAGCTGATGCCGCTCATTGCACGCAACAAGGCCGCCTCTGAGGCTGAGGTGCGCGCCCACGCATCCTGGTTTGTATGGCATGTTGCTGTGCTGACAGGGTGTGCGACAGGACGCGTACGACGTTCCGATGGGTGACGCCGGCGGCCTGGTGGCCACTGCGCGCAAGATCAGCGACTTTGCGGACAACATTGTGGACATTCGCGAGTACGATGTGCCCTACCACCACCGCTTTGCCATCGACACGGAGGCCCGGTGCGGGCAGTGGTACGACGTGCGGTCTTCCCAGGGCAGCGTGACGCTGTCTTACCGCCCCGACCTGCTGCTGGGCGCGGACATGCGCGTCTGCGCCTTCGACATCGAGTGCACCAAGATGCCCCTCCAGTTTCCCAACGCGGCGCACGACCAGGTGTTCATGATCTCCTACATGGTTGACGGCCAGGGGTACCTGATCATCAACCGCGAGATTGTGTCCGAGGACATCCAGGACTTTGAGTACACGCCCAAGCCCGAGTACAAGGGCCCCTTCAAGGTGTTCAACGAGCGCGACGAGAAGGCGCTGCTGCGCAAGTTCTTCGACCACATGCGCTGCGTGCGTCCGTGCATCTACGTCACCTACAACGGCGACTTCTTCGACTGGCCCTTCCTGAGCGATCGCGCTGGCAAGCACGGGTGGAACATCGAGGACGAGCTGAGCGTGCGCGTGGACACCGTCGCTGGCGAAGCGCGCAGCAAGTGCGTGCTGCACATGGATGCCTTCGCCTGGGTGCGCCGCGACAGCTACCTGCCGCAGGGCAGCCAGGGCCTCAAGGCAGTCACGCGCGCCAAGCTGGGCTACGATCCCGTGGAGGTTGACCCGGAGGAGATGGTGCGCTACGCTCAGGAGAGCCCCCAAAAAATGGCAACCTACTCCGTCTCCGACGCCGTGTGCACCTACTACCTGTACATGACGTACGTGCACCCCTTCATCTTCTCCCTCTGCAAAATCATCCCCATGTCGCCCGACGAGGTGCTGCGCAAGGGCTCCGGCACCCTCTGCGAGGCGCTGCTGATGGTGGAAGCGTACCGGGGCAACATCGTGGCGCCCAACAAGCAGACGTCGCCCGGGGACAAGTTCTTCAACAACCACCTGATTGAGAGCGAGACCTACATCGGCGGCCACGTGGAGTGCCTCGAGTCGGGCGTCTTTCGCGACAACCTGCCCAGCCGTTTCAACCTCAAGCCCGCAGCCTTCCAGAAGCTGATTGACGAGGTGGACCTGGACCTCACCTACGCGCTCAAGGAGGAGGCCAAGCTGGAGCGAGAGGACGTGCAGAGTGCGTGGCAGTCGCCTGGGCGGCATGCGTGCGCCCGCTGACGCGCCCCCCCGCAACGCACAGACTACGAAGAGGTGCGAGCGGAGATTGTTCGCAAGCTGGAGGGGCTGCGCGACGCTCCCAAGCGCGACGAGTTCCCGCTCATCTACCACCTGGACGTGGCAGCCATGTACCCCAACATCATCCTGACCAACCGGCTGCAGCCGCCGGCGGTGGTGACGCCCGACATCTGCGCAGCCTGCAGCTTCAACACGCCCGGCAAGACCTGCCTGCGCCCCATGGAGTGGGTGTGGCGCGGCGAGCACTACATGGCGACGCGCAGCGAGTACAACCAGCTGCGCGCGCAGCTGGAGGTTGAGTCTTTCCCCGACGCCGGCACGGGCGGCACCCGCTACTTCAGGGACCTGCCCCAGGAGGAGCGGGAGCGCCTGGTCAAGGAGCGCCTCAAGAAGTACTGCCAGAAGGTGTACAAGCGCGTGCTTGACAAGCCCAGCACGGCGGTGAAGACCAGCGGCGTCTGCATGCGCGAAAACCCATTCTACGTGGACACCGTGCGCCTCTTCCGCGACCGCCGCTACGAGTACAAGGGCCTGCACAAGAAGTGGCAGCGACTGCTGAAGGATGCGCGGGCGGGCGGCAACCCGGTGAAGGTGGCCGAAGCCTCCGGCATGGTGGTGCTCTACGACTCCCTCCAGCTGGCGCACAAGTGCATCCTCAACAGCTTCTACGGCTACGTGATGCGCCGCGGCGCGCGCTGGTACAGCATGGAGATGGCTGGGGTTGTGACCTACACGGGTGCGGCCATCATCCAGCGCGCCCGACAGCTGGTGGAGCAGATTGGCAAGCCGCTGGAGCTGGACACGGACGGCATCTGGTGTGCGCTGCCCGCCAGCTTCCCCGAGAATTACCCCATGCTGCGCAAGTCGGACGGCAGCGAGGCGACGGTGCTCTCCTACCCGTGCATCATCCTGAACCGCATGGTGGCGCTGCACAACACCAACGAGCAGTACGCCACGCTGCAGGAGGGCGCCTTGCGCAGCTACAAGGTCACCTCCGAGATGTCCATCCAGTTTGAGGTTGACGGCCCCTACAAGGCCATGATCCTGCCAGCCTCCAAGGAGGAGGACAAGCTCATCAAGAAGCGCTACGCCGTCTTCGACAAGAACGGACGCCTGGCGGAGCTCAAGGGCTTTGAGATGAAGCGTCGCGGGGAGCTGAAGCTCATCAAGGCCTTTCAAACGGAGGTGTTCGGCTCCTTCCTGGAGGGCGACACGCTGGAGGGGTGTTACGCTGCCGTGGCGGCCATCGCCAACCGGTGGCTGGACATGTTGGAGACGAAGGGTGAGGACTTGGACGACGTGGAGATGCTGGAGTACATCTCTGAAAGCACGGTCATGTCAAAGTCTGTGGAGGAGTATGGGGACCGCAAGAGTGCCGCCATCACCACTGCGGCGCGACTGGCGCAGTTCCTGGGCGACGACCGACTCAAGGACAAGGGCCTCAAGTGCGAGTACATCGTGGCCAGCAAGCCCGTAGGGGCGCCCACCAGCGAGCGGGTCATCCCCACGCAGATCTTCAGCTGCGAGCCGGCGGTTGCGCGAGCCTTTTTGCGCAAGTGGACCCGCGACGTGGTGCCTGGTGACCCACGCACTTCGCCCGACCCGCGCTACCTGGTGGACTGGGACTACTACGCCACTCGCCTCGGGGGCGCCATCCAGAAGATCATCACCATCCCAGCCGCGCTGCAGCGTGTGCCAAACCCCGTGCCCCGTGTCAAGCACCCCGACTGGCTGGCGCGCAAGGTGCGCGAGAAGAACGACCCCTCCAAGCAGCTTTCCATGCGCGACATGTTCGCCCGGGCTCCGCCGCCCAGCGAGGAGGTTGACATGGAGGATGCGGGGGCGGCGTCTGCGCGCACAGCCGGCGGGCCGCGCCCCACGGTTCGCCGCTTCTCGCGCGCCTCTGAGCTTGGCGGCGCCTCGCCCGCACCGCGCGCTGCGGCTGCTGCGGAGGCGCCCGCGCCTGAGACGCCGCAGCCTGACAAGAGCGTGGACTATGACGCCTGGCTGCAGCACGCCAAGCGCAAGTGGGCGGTGGGCCGCGCGGCGCGCAAGAAGGCGAAGCTGGATGCCGCCCGCGGCGAGGCTGGCGGCGGCGCGGGCGCAGGCGGCGCGCTGGACGAGGACGACGGACCAGGCACCGGCGTGGGCGCAATCTTCAGACGCGCAGACGCCGCCGCGGCAGCCGCCAGCCACTGGCAGCTGCTGCAGCTGACGGCGAGTCCCGGCGCCCCGGGCAGCTTCACAGCGTGGGCGGTGGTGGGGGAGTCCATGTATGCGGTCCCACTTCGCGTGCCCCGCACCTTCTACGTCTCGCTGGCGCGCCCGGACGCCGCCGCCGACGCGGGGCTGGCCGGCTCGCAGCGGCTGCGCGTGCGCAAGCAGCCGCCCCACGGGATGGCGGCTCCGCACCTGTACTGCGTGCAGCTGGAGGAGAGCGCCTTCCTGGCACGGGGCGTGCTGGCCGCCGCGGCGCCGGAGGGGGGCGCGCTTGCTGACGTGGTGGGCGTGTATGAGAGCCAGCTGGCGCTGCAGCAGCAGGCTGCGCTGAGCCTGGGCTGCTGCGCCGCCGTGGCCAGGGGGGCGCAGCGCACGCGGCGGCCCCTAGGCGAGGGCTTTTCGCTGCAGGAGCTGGAGATGAAGGCCACCGCGGCGTGCCCGTACCTGTTGCACACGCCGGGCGCCCTGCGCTACATCAGCCTCTACTCGGCCGAGTCGGTGGACGGCGAGCGCGCCATCAACGCGCTCTTCCTGCCAGCCCTGGGCGCCGCCGCGCGCTGCCTGCTGGTGATTACGCAGCGCCGGGGGGGCGCCCGGGAGGTGACCCTCTCCGCGGCGCTGCGCGCCCTCAGGTCCTGCCTGGCCCTGGACCCCGCCCTCGCCGCCCAGGCGCCCGAGCTGGGTGACGTGGCATTCGAGGTGACGTACGTGCGCAGCGCCGGCGACGCGCACGCGGCATTGGCGCGCGCGCTGGGGGAGCATGGGGAGCGCCACCGGGGCCCGGTGGTTGCCCTGGTGGAGAGCACGCGCAGCGAGCAGGAGCTCCGCCGGGCGCTGCCCGCCCTGCAGGGCGTCATGCCAATGGTGCGCGTGCCCGCCAACGCGGCCGACCTGGACTGCCTGCGCCCCGGCGCAGCCTCCCTGGGCTGGCAGCCCGCGGCGCTGCGCCTCGCCGTGCGCCGAGTCGCAGCCTGCGGGCCCTGGCTGCGCGAGCGCGCGCGCCTGGCGGCGTACGCGCATCTACCGCTGGGCAACTTCGGCGACGACTGGGTGGTCTGCGTGGCGGACGCTTTCTTCAGCCGCGCCCTCCGAGACGCGGGACACCTCCTCTGGGCCAGCCCCTCCGGCGAACCAGACCTGGGAGGCGGCGCCGCCGATGCCGCCGGCGCAGCCGGTGCCAGCGCTGCAGCCGCAGCCGCAGCCGCCCTGGGCTCTGAGGAGGATGACGCCGCTGCCCACGCCTGCGTGCCCGGCGCCTACAGGTCCTGCTGCGTGGAGCTGCGGCTGCACAACCTGGCCGTGTGCGCTCTGGTCAACGCGCACCTGCTGCCTGACATCGGGTTGGACGACGCGGCGCAGCAGCTGCAGGAGGGCTCGCCTGCCCTGGGCGGCGCGCAGGCTGCGCTGGGCGCCTTCCGGGTGCTGCGCACGCTGGTGGCCAACTGGCTGGCTGACGCGACGGAGCGCGGCAACGCGTACGCAGACGCGCTGCTCACGCAGCTCTACCGCTGGCTCAGCAGCCCCAGCAGCTCGCTGCGCGACCCGGCGCTGCTGCGCCTGGTGCGACTGGCCATGCGGCGTCTCTTCAAGGCGCTGCTGTCTGAGCTGCAGCGCCTGGGAGGCCGAGTGGTGTATGCCGACTTTGGCACGGTGCAGCTCGCCACCGGTCGCTCCACGCCCCAGGGCGCCGCGGACTTTGTGGCCGGCCTGCGCGCGGCGCTGCAGGGGCGGGAGCTGTTCAGCTGGCTAGACCTGGTGCCCTCGCGCACCTGGCACGCGCTGCTCTTCAGGGACACATTCAACTATGGCGGCGTGGAAGCACTCCCGCTGCAACCCTCCGATGATGCCGACGCCGATGCCGACGCCACCGCCGCCACCGCCGGCGAGCCCAAGATGGTGAGCAACTGGAATCTAGCCCAGTATCTGCCCCTCTCGGTGCAGGAGCCCTTTGAGGTGCTCGTCTCCGAGTTCATCTACCAGCCCTGGAAGGCTGCGCAGGACGAGGCGGCCGCCAGCGTGGCGCGCCAGCCTGACGGCAGCACGGCGACGGTTCTGCCCTGCGACGCGGCTGGGGCGGCCGCCGAGGAGGAGGGTGCGAGCGCTCGCTGCGTGGGCGAGCTGGTCAACACCTACTTCACCCACAAGCTCATCCGCCTGGCGCGCGACGTGGCCGAGAAGCTGGGCGACGGGGTGCACGGCGCGGACGGACAGCCGCTGCCTGCGGGCGACCCAGCCGCCTTTCCCGGGCTCCCGGGCTCCCACCTCTCGGCGGAGCAGCTGGGCACCCCCGCGCTCGCCTTCGTGCGCGCCGTGTGCGAGGTGTTCAGCCTGGACGCGCGCTGCGAGGCCCACACGGGCGTGCTGCGCAAGCAGCTGCTGCGGCTGCTGCGCGTGCGCGAGTTCAGCCCGGAGGCCGCCTTCGTTGACCCCTGCGCCTCGCTGGCGCTCAGGGACGTCCTGTGCGCCTACTGCAACGACGTGCGCGACCTGGACCTGTGCCGGGACCCCCAGCTGGCGCTGGGCGACTGGAGCTGCCCCCAGCCGGGCTGTCGCCACCCGTACGACCAGGGGGCGGTGCAGGCGCGCCTGGTGACGCAGGCCAGGGCCTACGGCCGCGCCTACGCGCTGCAGGACCTGGCCTGCGAGCGGGCCAGCTGCCGGCGGGTCAAGGCTGCACACCTGGCGGACCGCTGCCCCTGCGGCGGCCGCTTCTCGTGCACCACCCCGCCCGCCGCCGCCGCCGCCCGCCTGCGCGTGCTGCACTCCGTGGCGCGCTTCCACGGCTTCAGCCTGCTGGAGGAGACGGCAGCCTTCCACCTGGGGCTGCCCTACGACGGCGCTGGCGGCGACAGCGACTCGGACCAGGAGCAGGCGGAGGACATGGACGACGACAGCTCCTCCAGCGACGACGACGACGACGGCCCGGCGCAGCAGCGGCGGCGGCGGCGGCGCAGCCCTCTGCTGGAGGAGGAGGAGGAGGAAGAGGAGGGCAGCGACCGCGGAGACGTGGCGGAGGAGCCCAAGCGCATGGCGCTCGGCTACGACGACGACGACGACGACGACGCATAGCCGGCCGCACCGAGTCGTGTTAGGCACACACCCATACTTCTATTCGATCAAGCGAGCTTTTCATCGCTGTAGAGCTTTTCATCGCTCTAGCTGCGTCTATCTGGGCGCTTGTGTTATAGTAGCCCACGTCCGATCTAGCAAGCGAGCTTATCTAGCAAGCGAGCTTTTCATCTACACGGCGTCATCGTGCCTGTCCCGCCAGTGCGTGATGCGCGGGTCACGCGGCTCGTGGCGAGGCTGCCAGCGCGTGTCGCAGCTGGTGCGGATGTGGCTGCTCACGTTGCAGGCTGTCAGGTGCAGCACGTCCAGTCTCAGCACGATGACGTCTCCGGCCTCGCAGTCCACGCAGCGCCAGTCAGGCGCGGGCGCCCCTGGCGGCAGGTGCGCCTGCACCGCCGCAGCGCCGTCGCATAACCAGCCGCTGGCAGTGCCATCCGCGCCCAGCGGCGCCGCCAGGTACCGTTCCCGCACAGCAGCGAAGCAGCGCTGGCGGTGTGAGCCGGTTGCGACAAGCAGCCCGCCCAGCTCCATAGGCACGTCGCCCAGGGGCAGCCAGAAGGTAAACATCCGCTCCCGCGTTCCCCCGCCCACATACTTTGCGTCACAGTGCACTCCCGTGAACTCTCCGGGGGCCACTGCGCGAGACCACTTGAATGCGGGCGTGATCACGTCGTCTACGTCAATTTCTAGTAGCGTGGCAGCGAGCTGGTAGAGCGAGGGGCTTTCTAGAACCGCGGCAACGCTGCGCTGAGCCGCGATGTGTTGACGGCTCAACAGGCCCAGCGAGGCGGCGCCCGGCGCGGCGAGAGCAGACTCCGGGTGCGTGCCGAGCGCGAAAGCGCCCGGATTTGCGGTGTGCAGAGCGCTCAGGATGGCCGCGCGCGCTTCTTGCACGGCGTCGCGCTCCAGCACGCCGCGCAGCAGCAGGAAGCCGTCCCGGCGCAGGCGCGTGCGCAGCGCCTCCAGGTGCCCTGCAGCGAGCAGCGGGGACGCATCCTCCATGCAACGCACGTTGCACAACTGCGAGTCCTCAGCCACCACGGTACGCACAGCGCTCCTGCTCTTCTTCTTGTTGTTGTTGTTATTCCCTTGGTTAACCCCGGTGTCCCCCTGCGCCGCAGAGAGAGTGAGCGTGTGAAGCGCTAGGGTTGTTCACGTAAAACGCACCCCGCGCTTCCTGCGCCCCTCAGTGGTGCCCATCGCCGTGCGCGCCCTTCTTGCCGCCGCCGGCCACCTGGAGCGCCTTCTCGCCGACGCAGTAGACGACGAAGGCTGCCAAGCCGAGCCCAAAACCCGGCACGGCGCTGCGCAGGCTGCTGGACAGCAGCGGGTGCGCGCGCCACTGCTCCAGTCGCCGGAAAGACTCGGCGCTACGCTCGCCGGGGGTCATGGCCAGGGGTGCAGGAGCCTGACGGAGGCAGCGGAGGGCCGAGTCTGCCTCACTCGCCGGGGGGGCGTGGTGGTGGCTCCTCTTTGTTTGGCGCGCGCTACCATTTTTAATATCGCCGCGCCCGCACCTTCGGCTCCTCAGTGTATCGCCTGCTGCTGCTGTCAGAGGCAGGAAGAGCAGAGCGGGGGCTATGTCATCCGCCGATGTCTCAGCGCTGAAGGCTGCCGTGGCTGCCGGCGATCTGGGCAAGGCTGCCTCACTGTTGGCGAGCCTGAAGGCGCGCGCTGGTGCCGTAGAGGGCGTGAGGCGAGCCCAGCGGCGCTGATGGTCGCTGTGTGCGCGACAGGTGAAGCTGACAGCCTTTACCTCTCTGCCGCCGCTCCTTGAGCCTTCGCCCAACGCGGCTGCGGAGCTGGCGGTCGCACGTGCGTGCGCGGCGCGGGGTGTTCTCTGTCGCGAGCGCACGCTGAGCCGCGCGCGCAGGCGAGACCTACGAGCAAGCCGTGCTCCTGGCCGTGCACCAGAAGGACGAGGCCGCCTTTGAGCGCCACTTCGCGCAGCTGAAGCCCTTCTACGCGGACGCGCGGTGCGTAGGCGGCGAGCCCCGCAACAGCAGCCCCCCCTTGCGTTCGATCCCTAACTCACTGCGCCTGTCCCCTCGCCCACCCAGCCACCTGCTGTCCTCGCCGTCTCCCCTGGAGCACCGCCTGGTGGGGCTGGACCTGCTGCGCCTGCTGGTGCAGAACCGCACGGCGGAGTTCCACACGCAGCTGGAGGTACTGCCTGAGGAGGCACTCGCGTCCCCGCACGTGCGCCACGCGCTGCTCCTGGAACAGTCCCTCATGGAGGGCGCCTACAACAAGGTGCTCGCCGGCGCCGCCAGCCCGCCGGACGACAGCTACGCCTGGTTCACGGCGCAGCTGGCAGCAACCGTGCGCGACGAGGTGGCCGCCTGTTGCGAGGCCGCCTACGCCTCTCTGCCGCTGGGCAACGCGCAGCAGCTGCTTCGCATGGAGTCGCCCGCGGCAACGCTCGCATTCTGCCAGCAGGTGCGAGCGCGGAGCGGCAATGCTCATAGCTTTCACATGATCACGACTCACTGTGCTCTCGCTCGCTTCTCAGCGCGGCTGGACCATCCGGGGTGACGTCATCGACTTCGTGAAGGCCAACAGCGAGGCGGCCATTCCCGCGGCGCAGCTGATCAGCCACAGTCTGGCGTACGCGCGCGAGTTGGAGCGTATCATTTGAGAGCACTGCAACACACACGCACACACACGTCCTTTGGCGCCTTGTCTGTCTGCCGCATTGACGTCGTACGAGAGTTTTGCCACTGATACGCCCTCCCTGGTGAGTCACCATGGGCGACGAAGGCGGCTACGGCAACGCCGCGTGGGGCGCGGACGAGGATGACACGCGCGCTGAGCGTCAGTTTGAGGCGCAGAAGGACGCGACGGTGTTCCTGATCGACACGGGGCGCGGGATGTTGGCGCCCGCAGCCGTGGGCAAGCCCGAAGGGTGGCCCGACGAGACGCCTTTCCGCGCCCTGGACCTGGCCATCAACCTGGCGCAGACCACCATGCGCAACAAGATCATTTGCAGCGAAAGCGACCTCCTCGCTGTGTGCTTCTTTGGCACGGTGTGTGCCCTCCTGGCCCCGCCCTGCCACGGCACAGCTCACGCGCGTGACCCGCAGCGCGAGCTCCAGAACGCGCTGAACTTCGCGGGCGTGTTCACAGTGAAGGAGGAGGGGTCGGCTGCGTTGGACGTGCCCACTGCGCGCCGCATCCAGCAGCTCAAGAACCTGCCAGCCACCTTCGAGCAGGACGTCGGCTGCGGCGACGACCAAAAGGAGGCTGCGCTCACGCACGCGCTGTGGGCGTGCTCTGACCTGGTGCAGACTGCGCTGCGCGGGTGCGGAGAGCGTGCTCTGGCGTGCACCCGCGCTCGTCAGTGCTCACGCCCCTCGCAGAAAGTTAGCCAGCGCCGGCTCCAAGCGCGTCATACTGCTCACCAACGACCCGCAGCCGCTGTGCGCCGGAAGTGACGGCGTGCGGGTGGTTGAACGCGCAAAGGCAAGGCTTCGTCAACGCTCCATCGGCTCCGCCCCCGGCTCACGCACTGCCCTTCCGCGCAGCTGCTGGAGCAGATGGGCGTCTTTGTGCAAGTGGTGCCCCTGTGCCCATCCTTTGAGTGGTCACGCTTTTACGCGGTGCGTTTGCTGGCTCCTTGACTCGCCACGCGTGCCTGAGACCTGGCTCACGCGCTCCGCAGCGCATCCACAACGACCCTGACGCTGCGCCAGAGGAGCCCGGGTTCGAAAGCAGGCGCGCTGGCGGCTCCCCTGCTCTCGCCTCCACTCTCGCTCACGCTGCGTGCGCGCCGTGCGGCCCCTCTGTGTCCAGCCTGGACGCGCTGCGCGAGCGCATCCGGCGCAAGACGCACAAAAAGCGCCGGCTGGCGGGCATGGAGCTGGTCTGCTTCCCCGGCTCCGCCGCGGGCCTACCTGGTGCCCCAGACGCAGCCCCTCTGCGCCTCTCCGTCGCCCTCTTTTCGCTGGTGCAGCGCGCCAAGCTCCCGCCGGCCAGCAAGGTTGACCGCGCCTCCCACGCGCCGCTGCGCAGCATGGCCACCGCGCTGGACATGGACACGGGCATGCCTCTGAACCTGAAGGACCCCACCGTGGCCGTGCGAAAGGCGCTGCCCTACGGCCCGCAAGGCTTCAAAGTCATCATGCCCCCGGCGGATGCGGATGCCATCAAGCGCGGCCCAGGTGCCGTGGGGCTCACTCTGCTGGGCTTCAAGCCCCTGTCGCAGCTGCGAGACGACGACAACATGCGCACCCCGTACTTCCTGTACCCGGACGAGGCTGGGCGCGCGGGCAGCACCGCGTCGTTCACCGCGCTCCTGCACGCCATGCTGCGCGCTGACGTAGCCGCCATCGCGCTGCTGGTGCGCGCAGCGCGCAGCGCGCCGCGCCTGGTGGCGCTGCTGCCCGCACAGGAGGTGTGCCTTTCCGGCGGCGCGCAAGTGTCACCCCCCGGCATGCACGTCGTCACGCTTCCCTTCGCCGACGACGTGCGTTCCTCTGAACGCATCGCGCTGCCCGTGCCCGCCGTAACGGCCCCAGAGGAGATCGTGGCGCTGGCGCGCAACGCCACGGAGCTGCTGCGCCTGGTGGACTTTCGCTGCGAGGACGTGGACAACCCTTCGCTCCAGAAGTTCTACGCATGCCTGGAGCACTTTGCGCTCGTATCGGACGATCCGGTGGAGGACGCGGTGGAGCAGGCGCCCACCAGAGACGACACCCTGCCGGACATTGAGGGCTTCCAGTCCATCGGCGGCGAAGCAGCAGTGAGCGCCTTTGCAGCCGCGCTGGACGAGCTGGCGCCTCCCCAGGACCAGCCGCCGCCCAAAGGCCCGCCGGCCAAGAAGCGCAAGGCTGAAGCTGACCCGGAGCTGGCGGAGGAGCAGGCTGCTGCGGTGGCTAAGGTGGTGCAGCTGGGCGCAGATGACGCTCTGCCCAGCGCCAAGGTTGACGACCTCAAAGCGTACTGCCGCGCCGCGGGGCTGACCGTCGGCGGCAACAAGGCTGCGCTGCTGGAGCGGGTGGCGGCGCACCTGGCCCCGTGCGAGGGGGGCCAGGAAGAAGCGAATGACAGAGGGCAATAGCTCGGACATCGGACAGCGGCAGGGAAACACGCCGCCAGAGACTTCTTTCAGTGCACTGACAGACACGACGCACGTGCACGTGACGTATGGGTATGGTGTGTATCACAGCGTTCATCAAGCCTCCAGCCGCGGCGGCGGCGGCGGCGGCATGCGCCTTCGCTCGGACGGAGACAGCGCCGCCGCGCCGCCCTGCAGGCCCAAAGGCGACGGCTGCGCGTGCGCGGCGCGCAGCGCGACGCCGTCGGCGCCGCTGGCCAGGGGCGTGGCGGGCGTGCGCCTGAAAGCGTCGGACGCGCCCGAGCCGCCCAGGCTGGTGCGCAGACGCTGCTGTGGCCGCTGGGCCTCCTCCGCTGCTGCGCCTTCTTCGCCACCGGAGCGCTTGCCTGGGAGCAGAGACGGACTGGAGCCTTGAAAGAGAGGCTGCTGCGACGGCGCCGCCTGCGCCACGAGCAGCAGAGCGGAGAGTCGCCTCGCCTCGCCCTCCGCGCGCGCTGCCCTCCCGCCCGCCCGCTCAGCCTGCGCATACTGCGCCTGCGCCTGCGCCTGCGCATGCAGCAGCTGCGTGCGCAGCTCGTCCACCAGCGCCAGCAGGTTGGCGTTGCATCCCTGGAGCGCCAGGTTGTCCTCCTGCAGCGCGGCGCATCGCTCGCCCAGCGCGCCTCGCTCCGCCACGGCCTCAGCCAGCGCGCAGCGCAGGGACGCCAGGCTGCTGCGCCGTCGGGTGCCTCGGGGCGGGGGGGATGCGCCCAGGCGCCCGGGTATCGCGGGCGGGACCCCCTGGAAGGTGACCCCGCGCCCGACACACGGCTCACCCTCCTCCTCCTCTCCGCTGCCCTCCTGGGCGCCCTCCTCCGCCTCCTCGGTGTGCAGCAGCGGCAGGCGGCGTCGCGCGGGTGCTGGCGCCGCCGCGGCGGTGGGTGGCCCGTCGCCGAAGGATTCGTGGAAGGGGTCGCCGCGCACCAGCCGCCCAGATGCGTCACCACACGCGGCTCCTTCGCTCGCCGCCGCCGCATGCACTGCCGCCGCCGCAGCAGCAGCGTACACCGCCGCCGCGGCTGCGCCCTTGCCGCATGCGAAGGGGGAAGGCGGAGGCACGTGGCCACACGCGGCCAGCGCTTGCAGCAGCATGTCGATCCCCCCCTGAGTCACTCCCGTGCTGGGCGTTGCGCCTCCACCCGCAGCAGCGACAGCCTGCATGGCCTGCGCAGGCGCCTTGGCCGCGCGCGGCGGGGTGGTAGCCGCGGGGGGGTGGAAGGGCAGGCGCATCGGCAGCGGAGTGGGCGCGGGCAGCGCAGCGCTGGCGCGTGGCGTGGCGCCCTGGTGCTGCCCGCAGATGCACTCGCATTCCGGCGCTGCGATGACGGTGCCTGGCGCGGCGGGTCGCTTGGCGTCTAAGATCTCGACGGAGACGAGCGCGGGGCACAACCCACAGGCACGCAGGTCGTACTGCAGCACCGTGAACAGGTACTGGTCGTCCGTGCCGTAGCGGTTGCGGTCCAGGTTGGTGCTGTACTCGAGGCCGTCGCAGTCGCGCAGCGTGTGGCGGCGCAGCTCGTCGGGCACACGGTGCGAGCCGCTGGCGAGCGAAACCACCTTTGTACGCCGAGTGTTGCTCGCCAGCAGAGCCAGCAGGTTGCGAGGACGGGCGCAGCGCAGGGACTCGCAGGCAACCAGCGCGCGGATGACCTGCGACGGGCGAAGGACGGACTTGTCAGGAAAAGGGCGGGAAGGGTGTCGGAGCAGAATGCAGTGCAGCCGTTTGCGGGCTCCCTGGCCAGTCCGCACGCGCCTGCAGGAAGGCGAGCGTCACGCTGGCGCAGGCTTCAGTGGCGTCGGGCAGCGCAGCGCGGGCGGCGTCCGGGAGTGCAGTGCCGGCATGGCATGCGGCATGGAAGTGCGCCTTGTACAGCAGCGCGTTGTTGGCGGGTCTCAGCGAGGCCGGTTTGCCGTCTGCCGTTGCGCTGTCGCTGGCGGCGTCTGTCGGGGATTTCTTGCAGGGCGGCCGGCGGGCGGCGAGCGACGGAGGCTCCAGCCCGCCTCGCGAAACGGCCTCCCTCTCGCCGCACTGCCGCTCCGACAAGCCTCCGACGACCGGTGCGCACAGGCGCGGTGTGGCTTCCCCGCATTCGTTCTCCAGACCGGAGGTCTCGCAGTCCTGGCGCGACGTAGAGCATGGGATTGTTAGCCCAAGCATGTGTCGGAACCTCCGTCTCGCGACACCGCAGCACGTGCAGGGCCGCCGAGCCGCGCTGCGCAGCGATACACTCAACAGGACGGCGCACCTCTCCGCGCGCAGTGGCTGTGGGTGCGAGTGCGAGTCCAGTACGCGATGGTCGCCTCTTAGCGCGAGGGGCCGTGACAGCCAGATGCTCGCCACTTAGGGGCTCCTCCATTGCACGCCACACGCGGAGGACCGGAGAAGTGTTCCTGGCTACGTGGCAGCGTTCGACCTTCTTGTTCGAGTTCACCAAAAAGGTCCACCTGCTGCACAGTCACGCAAATTCCAAAATGCCTTCCAACAGACGAGCTGCTTCATCGCCAGCACGCGGCAGAGGTGTGGCGTGCAAGGCGTAGACTCAAATGTACACGGGGTGCGTCCAGTCAATTCTCCGTTCTCCTCACTCGGTCGCCACCAGAGGCTTGGGAGGCGCGCAGCTGAAGACGCTGGGCGGCAGGCGTGCGGCTTCCTCCTGCGTGACGCAGACGCTGGGCACGGCGTGGCACACGCACCAGCGGCAGTCGGGCGAGGCGGCGCCGCACGCAGCTTCCGTCGGGGAGCCCTCGCAGGTGCCGTCGCCCTCTCCCACGTGCTCTGCCAGCGTCTGAAAGTGAAAGGAGCCCACGCCCGCAGACTGGCCAAGCAGGATGCCCACGGGCGAGCGGGCTGCGCAGTTGCCGGATTGCCACTCGCAAGAGCTTGACGCCTCGCACGCCTGGGAAGCGCGTCAGCCTGGCGTGGCGTGCGTGCAGGCGCGACCAGCGCGTGCCTTCTGTTGTGTACGGGAAACACAGGAGCTCGCTGTCGCTGTCACCGTATCCAGCCCGCGGGCAGCAAATAGCAGAGAAGCCAGCACCACGGAACGCAGCATTGCGTTGGAGAGAACCGCAGTCGCTTGCCGGAGGCGGGGAGGCTGGCTGTGGCGCGTTCCGCGTTGCCGCGTTCTTCATTTTCCACGCTGCGCTCCACGCGTTCTTTGGTTCCACGTCACACAGAGCTCCGTACGCGCTCTCTACGCCACCTGCGAGGTGTGTGTGGCGCTTCGCTCCCGGTGCGCCCCTCTGCCCGCCCGCGGTCTTGCAGACAGCAGCGTGCTCCAGCCCTCCGCACTCTCGCGCGCCTGCGCTGCCTACGCATGGCGCCGCCGCAGTCTCCGCGCCCAAAGGCTGGGCACGCGCGCACGCCCAGCCTGGTGAGCCTGAACAAGAACATCAACTGGATCAGCGAGCCGGGCGTGTGGACAACCTACATCTCTCTGCTTCTGCTCACCTGGCTGGCTTTGTGCGCCGTGGCGCCCCCGTGGCGCGCGTGGGACCTGATGGTGCTGGCTCACTTCGCGGTCACCTTCCCTCTGTTCCACTGGCACAAGGGGAGCCCGATTGCGACGGACCAGGGCGCCTACGACCAGCTCACCTTCTGGGAGCAGATGGACGACGGCGTGCAGCTCACGCGCAACAAGAAGTTCTTCACCGCGCTGCCGGTGGCGCTGCTGCTGCCCAGCTGGCAGCGGGGGGAGCACGGCAGCCCGCTGGGCATAGCGACGCTCGTGGCGACGCTCATACTGCTGCTGGCCAAGACGCCCTTCATGTACAAGGTGAGGATCTTCGGCATCAACCGGGACTGAGGCGGGACCAGGGGCGGGGCTGGGGCGGGGGAGGCGCGACGAGGGGACAGCAGAAGGGACAGCAGGAGGGTTCACTCGTGCTCGGCGGGCCGCCGCCGCGGGGGCCTACCGCCGCCAGAGGTGAGGAATAAGGGGGCGAGGCGACAACGGCGCGAGGCGTGCAGGGCTAGCTGGCGACTTTGGTGCGTGGACGTCCGTTGGGTGCGTGCGGGTTCTACGACGACGGCACTCCCGCGGGCAGTGGGCAGTCTGCTGCTTCGCGCGTGCAAAGCCAGACACGAATACTCAGTGACTACACGCGCTGGCTCATTCACGCGCTGGTCCAGGCTGCGTAGAGCGCCAAAACAAACAGGTTGAAGCCGCTGTGAACCAGCATCGGTGCCGCCAGATTGCGCGTCCTCGCGTACACCATGCCTGCAACGGTGCCCATGCACAACAGCTGCAGTGTATCTGCAGCCCCGTGCTGGTGCACCGCCGCAAACACTGCCGCAGACAGGGCAACGGCAACCGGTGTGGGCACCCATTTGGTTAAGCTCGCCATGAGGAAGCCACGGAACACCGTCTCTTCAAAGGCTGGAGCCAGCACGCCAGTACAGAGGATGAGAGCAGCCACGCCAGGCGGCCCACCTGCCAGCGCGCGACTGATGAGCTCCGTGCTAGCGGCTCCCTCTGTTCCTCGAAGCCCGAGCAAGTAGGACACAGCTGTTAGTGCAGCGACGCCCGTCATTGCTGCCAGCACGCCAAGTGCTGCTGTGCCTACGAGGGAAGCGGGGCTGTCCTCCACTCGTGGAGGCAACGGGCCGCGTAACCGCTTGCGCTCAGGCGCGCTGGTGGCAACTGGCTGCTCCGGCGGCGCAACTCTGAAGGCCATCGTTCCAGGCGGCAGCGGCAGGTGTGGCACGAGCAGGCGCCAGAGAACGAAGCCACCTGCGCTTGTCTGAAGCACCTCAGCGGTCGTGAAGACGCGCCAGTAGTTGTCCGGAGCGTTCACGAGCGCCATCAGCTCCGCGCCTGTGAGTATCATCTCCGATTGCAAAACAGGCAGAGAAGTAGCAAGCACCAGCAGCGGCGAGAGGACTCCAGCGCCAAGGAAACATACCTCCACAGCGACCAGGCCCGTCACGAGCGTGGCTGCATCCCAAGGCACGGCAAAGGGCGCCCACAGGTCTGTTGTTTCAGGAGAAGACACTGACAGCGCTGGTGGCGCAGCGGGAGGCTCCACGAGCGGCGTGGGCGGCGCTTCTGGCGTGCCCAGCACCGCGTCTAGGTTGGCCAGCGTGCGCTGCTGCGTGCTAGGCTGCTCGGAGCTCGCTCTGAGGCGCAGTGTGTGGTGGCAACGCGGCTGAGCCCGCGTGCGCCTCAGGCCACTGCGGACTGGGCCAGCCACTGGCGACCTTCGCACGGCCGCAGCGCTGGCTTGCAACGATGCTAGGCATGCCATAAAGTCAGCGGGGGGGCAAGCGACGATGCGCACCGCTCGCTACCTCTTCTCACAACAGTCTCAGGCTCACTTCCAACGCTTAGTTCTCGCGCAAAACAGGTGCGTTGTATGTACAGTATTCATCAGGTTACACAGGTGTGCGACGGCTTCT
>Ga0049083_10000179_pt1 | contig 20033 bp, 16 predicted proteins | sample GreLakmeMI27MSRF_FD_66719 | JGI IMG/M metagenome (GOLD analysis project Ga0049083, IMG submission 66719) | Freshwater lentic microbial communities from great Laurentian Lakes, MI, USA - Great Lakes metaG MI27MSRF | ecosystem: Environmental > Aquatic > Freshwater > Lake | place: Great Lakes...
GGAGGAGATTGCTCTGCATTCCGTAGTGGAAGATGCAGTGCGGGCGGCTAACAAGCGGCTGCCGCACAGGGCGCTCAACGGCATCAGCTCGCGCTATCACAACACGCGCCTCAAAGGGCGCCTGGCGCGCCGCGCGTCGGACGAGGACGCGGACGACGAGTTGCAGGACGAGGAGCAGGAGGAGGGTGAGCCACGCAGCAGGAAGCACCAGCTATGCTCTGCTGAGGACGACGCAGTCATCGCGAAGCAAGTGGAGCTGCACCCGAGCTCCTTGAGGGCTGCTTTCAGAGCAGCTGCGGCCCTCCTACCCGGCAAGAGCTTTAACCGCATCAAGAGCCGCTGGTACAGTCGGCTGCGACTGCTTGGCGCCGCCAGCGGCGCCACGACGCCCAGCGCAGCTGCTGACGCTGGTGAGTCAGATGGCGCGGAGGAGGAGGAGTCAGACGAGGGCGCTGCGCGCGTGCAGGCAGCACCGCCTGCGCAAAGGCGCTCGGGCAGCAGGTACTTGCGCTTCTTCTGGTCCGCCGAGGAGGATGAGATCCTGCTGGGTGAGGTGGCGCGGCACCCTGGGCCCAAACGTGCCGCATTGCGCGCAGCTGCCGCCGCGCTGCACAGCCGCAATTACAACGCGTGCGAAAAGAGGCATGCCAAGTTGTTGGCCAGCGGGGCTGCATCGCTCACAGCTGGCGGCGCCGCGCCGATGGAGGCGGACGAGGACGAGGACGATGAGGAGGAGTCGGACGAGGATGCAGGCGACACGGCCCCGCAGGCCACCAAGGCACCGATGTGGATGCCGGCGGAGGACGCAATCGTACTGGAGGAGATTGCTTTGCATTCCAGGGTGATTGATGCAGCGCAGGCGGCGAACAAGCGCCTGCCGCACCGGCCGTTAAGCGGCATCTGCTCCCGCTACTACCTCTATCTCAAGGCAGGCGGCTCAAGGCGCTTGCGGCGCCATCGTTTGCAGGATCTGGAGCCGAGCCCGCCGCCGGAGGCTGCGCCTCACGCCATGCTGTCAGGCGCTCCCCCGCTCACACCTGCCCCCTCCCGCCCGCGCTGGTGCTACCGCGCCGGCGACCAAGTGTGCGGTCCCTGGAAGCTCAGCGCCTATCGCAAGTGGGTTGCCGAGGGCACAATCGACGCCTGGACAAGCGAGCATGTGCGCGTCTGGCACACGGAACAGACTGAAGAGGAGGCGGTGCCGCTCACACAGGCGCTGGCCACGCGCCGCGCTCAGCAAGCCGCAAAGTACGGCTGGATTGCATAGAACAACAGTGTTGTCGCTACGGTGTTGTTGGAGCCACAGCCGCGTCGGCGCGTAGCTGCGGCGGCTGTTGGCGCGTGAAGACGAAGCGGTTGCCCGACTGGCCGCCCTCAGCCACCCGCACTCGCGAGTCCATGTACAGCGTCTTGAAGGTGGCTGTCCGCCTCACTTGCACAGGCAGCGAGAGCTTGAGCGCCGGCATGCCATCCAGCTGCACCCCAAATAAGCGGACGGGCTCCAGTGCAACCTCTGTAAAGGTGACCCGAGCGTCAGGGGCGCCTTCGCTCACCTCCCAGTCGCCGCAAGCGCGCAGGCGCCACACGCCCGGTCCCGCCTGCACGCAGGCGGTGTTGTCAGCCCGCATGGTGGCTGGGTCGGCCGAGGGTGACAGCGTCTGGAAGACGTCGAACACGGTCAGCGCGGAGACCGATTCGAGCGCGCGTGTGACGACGGTGCCCCGGGAAGCATAGGCGAGCGTCCACTCCCCCTCACAGTCCCTGGCGTTCGCCACGGGCAGAGCCAGAGACAGGAGCTCATCCAGCAGTACGTCCGCGGCTCGGCGCGTGTCAGCATCGCCGCCACCAGGCTGCAACGCGCCCGCGCCCAGGGCTTGCGCCCTCGCCAGCAGTTCACCACGCACAAAGCGCACCCGGGCGCGTCGCGCGCCTTCCAACTCAGTGGCTGCGGCGACGCGCGACACTCTGCTGGCGGCGAGAGTGGCCGCAGACGCTGTTGTGCTCTGAGAAGAACTTCCACGTTGCGCCAGCGTCGCAGCAAGCGCCAGGGCAGCGAAGCACACGGCAGTGGCTTCCGCAGCGCGACCCGGCAGCACTGTTGTTGGCAACGCAGCGATTGTGGCTGACGCAGCTTCGCTTCCCGCGTACACCAGCTGCGAGAAGAGAGACGAGTGAGAGGCCAGTGTCGCCATTTGCGCAACACAGAGCCGTCAGCTCAGCAGATAGGATACGCGAAGGCTGATTGACTGGCGCAGTCACGTGGGTCGTGGCGGTGGGCCACCCACCACCCCCCGCTGCCAAGTTCAGCAGCGTAGCGGGTACGGCTGGCCGAACGTCATCACCACCCACGCACGGGTGGCCCCGCTTGCTCGCATAAACACTGCCCCCGTGTGGCGCATGGCTGCGCAGGAGGCGCAGCTTGAACGCAAGCTGCGCCCGGTGTATGACTCGATCGACAGCGGTCAGCTGAAAACTGCGCTGAAGAGCGTCAACGCGTTGCTCCAGAAACACCCCGACTTCGCTCTGGCTGGCGCGCTGCGTGCGGTGGTGCTTCAGCGCAGCGGCAAGGCTGAGGAGGCCGTCGCTGCAGCCGCCGAGGTTGCACGGCTGGTTCCTACCGAGGAGCACGTGTTGCACACGTTGAACCTCGTCTGGAAAGCCACTGGCAACACGGCGGTGCGCGCACGTCACCGCTGTGTGTGTGCACGCGTCAGCCGTCTCACGCACCGCCCGTCCGCAGGCGGCCACGGCCGCCTACGAGGCCGCTGTGAGCGCCAAGCCGCAGGAGCGCTGGCTTCTGGACGCGCTGTTCTTCGCGCACGTGCGTGAGGGCGCCCTGGTGAAGCAGCAGGCGGCCGCGATGCGCTCGCTGAGAGCGCACCCCACCGAACGTCACCTGCTCTGGGTGGTGGCCTCCCTGCTGGCGCAGGCGCGCGCAGGCAGCGGCTGCGGCGACGCAGTCGCGCACGCGCAGGCGACGCAGCTGCTATCGCTGGGAGAAGGGATGATGAAGCGATGGTCTGAGAAAGGGGAACTGAGGACGCAAGCCTCCCTGCTGCTCTACGTGGCTGTGCTCCAGGGTCTGGGGAGGACGGCAGACGCGCTGGCGCTGGCGCAGTCGCCGCTGGCGGACAGGTGCGTTGCACTTGGGTCGGACCGACAGCGGCTGACGGCGGAGCTTGCGGCGGCGTGCGGCGACTGGCCTTCTGCGCTGTACGCCTGCCGGGAGCTGCTCAGCGACAACGCGGACGACTGGCTGGCGTTCCTGGGCGCCTGCGACGCACAGCAGGCGCTGAAGGGCGTCCCGCCTGTTCAGGCGGGACCACCCGACGCTGAGGACGCAGCCGCTGCGCTGGCGGCGCTGGAGGCGCTCGCGGCGCGGCTGCTTGCGCAAGGGGAGGCCGCTGGCGGCGCGCGCAGTGTCGGGCGAGGGCCGTGGCTTGCCCAGGTGGAAGTTGCGCACCGGCGACTGCGCCTCTGCGGCCATGACGACGCAGCATCGTCTGCCTCGCGGCTGAGCGACGCCATCGTGGCCCACTGGCGATCCTTCGGCGACGCGCCCTGCGCAGCAGCCGACCTCGCGCGCTACGCCCGCGCGCTGCGGCCGCACCCCGAGGCCGCCGGGGCGCTCAGCCGCGCCCTGGATGCGGCGGAGGAGCAAGGGGAGGAGCAGCAGTCGCCGCCCGCGGAATCCGAGGAGGCGCGGCGGCGAAATGCGGAGCGCCGGCTGCGCGCAACTGCAGCCGCGGTGGCCCTGCGCGCCGACTGCGGCGCGCTGGAGACCCTGGCGCCCGCCCAGGCCTTGGCCTTCGCTGTGCGGCTGGCGGGCCGGGCGCGCGCGCACGGCCAGGGCGGCACCAACGGCGCGGCGGCGACGGACCTGCGAGAAGGCACCCCCGCGGACGGGGCCTACCTGCTCGCCTGCGAGGCGCTGGCTCTCAGCGCCCTCTCGTCGCAGCATTCACCAGACGCGCACGACGGCGGCGCCGCAGCCAGCAAGGCTGGGGCGCTGCTGGGCGCGCTGGTGCTGGCGCAGGAGGGGCTGACCGCCAGCCCCTACGCCTTCCCCCTGCGCCTCGCCTGCGCCTCCCTGCTGGGCCTCCTGGGCTGCTCCGACGCGCACGCCGCCACGGTGCAGCCGCTCCAGCTGCGGCACGTCCAGCACGAGTCGCTGGCCCACCTGGTGCAGCCGCCGCTGCTGTGCGGTGGCTCCTCGCCCGAGGCCTTCGCGCGCGCCGCGCAGGCGCATGCGGAGCTGCACGCGGCGCACGTGGGACCCGGCGGCGGCGCCGGGGACATGGCCGTGGCCGCGCACGCGGCTGGCGCGGCAGACAAGGCGCTCGAGTTTGACGCCTTTGCGCTGCGGCTGAGCCGCAGCCACGCGCGCGCGCAGTGCGGCCTGGAGGGGGCCCTACAGGCCGCGCTCGGCGCGGGGGAGGCTGCTGCCGGGGGCGGCGTCGGCCGCAGCGCCGCCGAGGCGTACCGCTGCGTGGCTGCGGCTGCGGAGGCCGTGCGCTCGCTGGCCTGCCCGGCGGCGCTGGCCAGCCTGCGCTTCAACGCCGACCTGGCCGTCAACCCGCGCTTCCTGCCCCCGCCCCTGGCGGGCTGGCACAGCAGCGTGGCGGACTGGTGGGCCCGACCAGAGGCCCACGCCTGGCCCGGCCGCAGCGCAGAGCCCGCGGGCGAGGGAGGGGGCGCGCCGCAGCGACGCCGCAGCGCGGCGGCGCTGGCGGCGCGATGGGCGCCCCTGGCGGCGCTGGCGGCGGCGCACCGAGGCGGCGGCGGCGGCGGCGGCGGCGATGGTGGGGCTGAGGCGGCACTCCTTGAGCTGCAAGCGCTCGCCAGCGAAGCAGCATCCGCCCCGTCCACCGCATGCAGCCTGGCCAGCGACGAGGTGCTGCGCGCGGGGGTGCTGGCCGCGCGAGACGTGGCGGCGGCGTGCGCGTCGGGCTGCGGGCCGGAGGCAGACGGCCTGGCCGCCGGGGCGCTTCGGGCGCTCTCCTCTGCGCTGTCCGCCGCCGCTGCGGACGCAGCGACGCGGCTCGCCCGCGCGGCGTGGCCCCCCGGCGAGGCCGCCTCGCTGCCCCTGGGTGGCGGCGCGCTCAACGCCGCCACGGGGGCGACGTGCGAGGCGTGCGGCTTCGCCCACGCCCTCCTGCTCGCCTGGTCCGCCCTCGCCGCCAGGAAGGTGCCATCCGCGATGGGCGCCATGCTCGCGCTGGCGCAAGCGCTGGAGGAGAGCGCAGCTGCACTGGCAGAGGCGCTGCGCGCTGCGACGCTCGCCGCCTCAGCCGAGTCGCAGACGGCTGCGCTGTGCGCCCACCTGGCCGCGCTGCCCGCCGCCGCCGCAGCGCCGGCAGCCGCCCGCGACGCCGTGGTGGAGGCGCTCGTCGGCTCACACCGCGCTGCGGCGACGCACCTCCATGCGCACGCCTCCGCGCTTGCTGCCGCCGCTGGCAAACACAAGGCGAGACTCGGCAAGCTGTGTAACTAGAATCTCGAGGATGCGGCTACCAGCCAGCGCGAGCGGAGCGTTTAGGAGCACTGCCCCGCCATGGCAAATTCTAACACACGCGCGTTTACTGCGGCGGCATTGGCATGCCTCCGTTGGGGATGACCTCGCTGATCATCATGAAGACGTCCATGATTTCCTTGTCATCCTGGTACTTTGTGATGTTCATCGGGTTCTGGCTGCAGTCCATGATGGCCGCCTGCACCCTCGGGTTTTGGAAGGCGGCCGTCAGCGACGGGTTGGCCATGATCTTGCTGACAACCTCCTCAGGCTTCATGCCCATCTGCTGAAACTGCTCCTGCACCTCAGGGGCGTTCATGTCAAAGTTCTTGAGCGCATCTGCCATGGGGAACCCCCCGGGCGCGCCGCCAGCCATGCCCGCGAAGTCGCCGTTCTGTGCCAGCATATTCTCCAGCTGCGCGCGCGTGGCCGGGTTCTTCAGCATCCACTCAAAGGTCTGCGGGTTGCGCATCCCCTCCGGCAAATAGGGGTAGATGAGCTTCTGCATGCTCGGGTCGCGCATCATGTTCTCCAGAGCCTCCACGCTCATGCCGGGCGGCGGCGCGCCCGGCGGCGGCGGCGGCGGCGGCGGCGTGCTGCTGCTGCCGCTGCCGCTGCTCACCGGCTCGTCCACAACCTCCGCGTCGCGGAAGTAGGAGGAGCTGGCCGCCGGCTTGGGAGCCGGCGTGGGCGACTCAGCAGCAGGCTTGGGTGCTGAAGCCTGCGGAGGAGTTGGCGCTGCCGGCGGCTTTACAGCTGTGGCGGTGGTATCAACCGTGGCGCCCTTGCCTGCGGCGGGCGCGGCGGGGCGGGGAGGGAAAGGCATCCCGCCCAACCCCGGGGGCATCTGTCCTCCCATAGCACCAGGGAACCCTGGAGGCATGCCCCCCGGCCCGCCTGCGCCGCCCGCGCCTCCCATCATGCTCTTCAGCATCTGCTGCATCATGGCCTGCTGGATGTCAGCCTGCTTGGACTTTGCGCCCTCCAGGAGCTTGCCCCCGAGCCCGGCGAGCGCTACGCCGAGAGCGACCCACATCCAAGGAGGCAGTCCGCTTTGGGGCGCCTTGGGCGGCGGCGGGTAGTAGCCCGGGTACGCGCCAGCGTAGGGGGAGGCTGCGTATCCCGGAGGGGGGTAGAGCAGCGCGCCAGGGGGTGGAGGGGGAAGGTCTACGTGGCGACCGAGCGGTTGTGAGCCCCGAGCGCAGATCAGGCGCAGACACAGGTGGAGGCTTGCAGGCACGCACCCGCTGCAGAGGGCGGAGGCGGCAGCGCCCAGGGCGAGAACTCGGAAGGGGCGGCGGCATTCTGCGGCGAGGTTGCCCGAGCGCCCTCGCCAGCCTTAGGCGCCGCAGCGCGCGCGGACAGCTGCACGCGGCGCTGCACGCGCACACGGTGCGTCGTGGCGCGGACAGGCGCAGGTGCGGACAGCACACCGATGGCCTTCGTGACAACCGACGGCCGGCACGAGGCTGCGCGCGGCGCCGCAGCACAGGCTGAGGTTGACATTGGCGCTGCTGCTTCGGAGAGACCGCAAACCGGACGCGCGTAGAGACCAAGTGCTCGTGGCTTGCTCTTCGTACGACAACTGGCGGCGCACAAACGGGCGCCCGCTCACCCGTTGCGCGTGATGGGCAAGGATAAGAAGGAGCATAAGCACAAGCACAAGAGCAAGAAGGAGAAGCATGAGAAGTGCGTTGGTTAGCGCACCGAGCGGTGCAGCGCTGATGGTCGCCCTGCAGGAAGAAGCGGCGCGCGGACTCCTCCTCCGACAGCGGCTCCGACAGCGGCTCTGAGAGCGACAGCCTGGAGCGCAAGCGCGCCAAGGCTGAGCGCATGGTGAGTGTTTTGGAGACGCTTACTCGAGCGAGGCACTCACCCCTCGGCGCAGGCCAAGAAGCTGAGCGCGCGGCTGCAGAAGGGCGGCACCGTGGCGGGATACAGCAACGAGAGCAACCCGTTCGGCGACGCCAACCTCACGCAGCGGTGCGCCGGGCTTGGCTTATGGCTTTGCCTGTTCTGACCCCGCAAGCGACACAGCTTTGTATGGCACAAGAAGCTGGAGAAGCAGATAATGGAGGGCGTGGACCCCAAAGAGTTGGGCCTCAAAGCGGAGCGGCAGCGGCAGCTCGAGCGAGAGGCGCGTACTTCAACCCTAGCGTTGCTGCCCTCTGTCGGCGCCTTGCTCACGCCTCTCCCCGGCGCAGGCTGAGATTGAGAAGGTGAAGCGGCGGCGCGAGGAGCGCGAACAAGAGAAGGTGCAGCAGGAGGAAGAGAAGGCGCGTCTCGCTTGCATGTCTCGCACGCCGTCTCCTCCGCGGCCTCACGCCCCGCCGCCTGGCCTGCACGCCCGCAGGAGCAGCTGGAGCGGGAGCGCGCGCTTGCTGACGCGGTTGACCTGGAGAAGAAGGAGGAGGAGTTCCATCTCCGTCAGGCGAGGGTTCGCGCTTCGCTCCGCATCGCGCACGGCCGGTCCCGCCCCATCGACCTCCTGGCCGCCAACCTGTCCTTCTTTGCCGCACGCACAGAGGCCGCCAGCGCGCCGCCCGGCAGCGACGCGGCCAAGGCTGTGCCTCGCTTCAACGCACGGCTGGAGCCAGAGTCTCTCACGGACGGCCTCTCCGCCGCGGAGCTTGCGGAGCTTGAGACGGACGTGAGCGCGCTGGCGCAGCTGGACACGGAGGAGCCCGAGAACGCCGAGTTTTGGGAAAACATGACGCTCATCTGCGCCTGGGAACGAGCGCAAGCCACGCGCAGAGAACAAGCGGACAGGGCCGCATCGCGCGGCCTGCCGCCGCCGCCGTCCATGGAGCACGGGTTGCACGCCTCGCTGGATGATGACGTGGCGTCCATGTTTGCGGGCAAGCCCCACGTTGAGCTGCTCGCCCTGCGCGAGCAGATCGCAGACTCGCTGGCCAGCGGCGCGGCGGCGGAGCCGGAGTACTGGCAGGCTGTGCTGCGACGCTGCGAGGTGTGGCTGGCGCGAGCACGCGTGCGTGACATCCACTCTGCTCTGCGAGCGCGCGCGTTGGCGGTCACCGGCGGCGCCGCAGAGCTGGATGTGCGCGCTGCGATGCGGTGGGACGAGGAGGAGCAGGGTGCTGCCGCGGGGGTGGGTGGGCCTACAGCGGCCGAGGAGGAGGAGGCGGACGACTCAGCTGTAGAGGAGCCGCAGGAGGGACCACCCGAAGCTGCTGTGGCGGCATCCGACGGGCGCTTCAGCCCTGTGCGCATGGCGTTCGTTGCGCGGGAGGATGGCAGCCTGGAGGTTGTGGAGGCGGAGGCCGACGCCGCCCAGCTGGCGGCGCTGCGAGCAGCCGTGCGCGCGCGCCTGGCTCCCGCTCTGGCCGGCGCCGCCGCCGCCGCCGCGCGCGCGCAGGGGCCGGGCGAGGGGGATGCGGCCTTTCGGGCGCACGCCGCCGCCGCGGGCGGCGCCGGCCCCTCGGGCGGTGCAGCTGCCTTCACCGCCAACATCTCCCTCTCCGTAGCCGATGCTGCGGCGGAGGAGTCCAAGGCGCGCGAGCTGCGCGCAGTGGCGGCGCGGGCGATGGGCGACGACGAGGAAGGCGCGGAGGTTCAGTTCTCGGGGGAGGTTGAGGTTGAGTCCCAGGTCTACTGGTGGCACGACAAGTACCGCCCCCGCAAGCCAAAGTACTTCAACCGCGTGCACACCGGCTACGAGTGGAACAAGTACAACCAGACGCACTACGACCACGACAACCCGCCTCCAAAGGTTGTCCAGGGCTACAAGTTCAACATCTTCTACCCGGACCTCATCGACAAAACCAAGGGGCCAACCTACACGGTCATCCCGGACGGCAGCGCCCACGGCGAGACCTGTCTGCTGCGCTTCCACGCGGGCCCGCCGTACGAGGACATCGCTTTCCGCGTGGTCAACAAGGAGTGGGAGTACGCCCACCGTCGCGGCTTCAAGTGCGTCTTCGAGAGGGGCATCCTGCACTTGTACATCAACTTCGTGCGGCCGCGCTACCGGCGCTGAGCGGCGGGGGCGGTGGCGCGCGGACAACAGATGGGGAAAGAGGTTGCGTTTTACAGAGGCGCTCCGTGCGATCTCCTCAGCTTCCTTTGACTGGCGGCGCTCACGCCTCCATGCGCCGCAGCGCGGCGGTGGTGGCGTCACGCACCGCAGTCAGCGTGAGCGCCGCGGCGGCGCTGCGCGCCGTGGCCACCTTGGCCGCGCTCTCCGCCGCCTCGGCGCGAGCCAAGGCCGCGGATACTTGCGCGCTTGCGGTGTGCTGCGCGGAGGCAAGCGCCTCTGCGCTCGCGCAGCGGGCGTTGGCCTCCTGCAGGTCGGCGCTCAGAGAGCAGATGGTGGCCTCCAGGTTTTCGCGCACACGGCGCAGATCCTCCGCCGCCTGCGCCTGGCAGGCGTGATACGCGCTGGACCAGCGCTCCTGCTCAGCCCGCAGCAGCTCAGCTGCCGCCTTCTCCGCCGCGTCCAGCGAGTCCAGGAACGGCGCGAAGATGTTCGAAGATGCCTTGGGGGACCCGAGTAAGTGAGAGCCGGGTGACGCGCGCAACGTGCACGCGCCTGGGCGCCCATCGCCATCGGAAAGGGAGCATCCTTGTGCTTGCCGTTGCCGTTGCCGCTGGCGGTGGCCCCCTCGGAGGCGCTCAGGTCCGTCACGTTGTCGGATCGCGCGCGCTTGGACGGCGCAGCCTCCGGCTCCTCTGGCACAACCGCGAGCTCCTCGGCGGACTGGGAGCCAGGCGCGGAGCCCTCTGCAGGCGACTCCTTGGCGTCCACCGGCGAAAGGGCGGGAACACCGTCCTCAGGGAGGGCAGCCCCCGGCGTATCCGCCGCAGAAACCAGCGGTCCGGGCGGCTTGTACGGCTTGTGGACGCTGGGCGGGCGTTTGGCACCCATCTCGGAGGCGAGCAGGGCGTCAGTCGATGATCTTTCACCGCCCGACGCGTATCGCACTCGGCGGTGACGTCACTTCACACACACTCCCCTGGTGGTGGCCGCCAGTCTTGTATCCGCCATGGCTGTGCACGTGGACGCCTTCACGCGCGAGGTGAATGCCGCCTTCGACGGTGTTCTGGACGCGTCCCCCAGCTTCGAGGGCCGCGGCGGCTTGCTGGTCGCCCTGGACGAGCTGCGAGAGCAGCAGCGCCTTGCGGAGAGTGTCGGCTCTTCGTCTCGGCACCTCATGACGATCCTGGTCGTGGGCGCAAACGGCACGGGCAAGACGACACTCCTGGAGGCGCTGCGCACGCGCTGGTCTCTGCCTGCCGCTGAGCGCTTTGATTTTGCACGCGATCGTGCGGTGGTGAGCCACCCGCTCTTCGGCACCCCCGAGCAGGCGGTTGCGGCCCTGTCGGCCTGCGGCCTGGGCAGCATCAAGAGCTGGCTGCAACCCAACCACCTGCTCTCTGGTGGCCAGCAGGCTCGCGTGCTGCTGGCGCTGAAGCTGCAGCAGGGCGACGGCGCGGTGCTGGACAACCTCGGCGCCGCTGTCGAGAGGCAGTGCGCCCGCGCGCTCGCTGCAGCAGCCGGCCGCGTGGTGCGCAAAAGGCAGCTCAAGTGCGTCCTCTTTGCAACCACCAACTGCGAGCTCTGTCGCTGGCTCCAGCCGGACGTCTGCGTCGTGCTCACCCCGGGCGCAGAGCCGGGCGCAGCCGTGAGCTGGCAGATTGTGCAGAACAGAAACCCGTTTGTGCCGGGCGGCAGGGACGCCGACGTCCGCCGCCCGACGGTGCTTGTGCGGGTGGACCCCAGCGACGTGAACTTCTCTCGCCCCACTCTGAGCGCGGTGACGGACCGCAACGCGATGGAGGACTTCCCAAAGCCTCCCTGGCTGCGCACCATCGACACTTAGCAGTTCCTCAAAGGCGCCTGCGTTCTGACAAGCACCGTGCAGCAAGATGAGGCCACCAAAAACGCATCCCGTGCCTGTGAGATTGAGTTTTCCGGCACGGTGACAAACAAGCTGTCGCCCTGCCCGCTGGATGCTCTGCGGCCGCTGCTCGCTGCGTCCACACCCAAGGTCGTCATGCTTTACGGCCAGTCCGGTTCGGGCAAGTCGACGCACCTGGAACGCATCGCGGCTGCCTGTGGCACGAGCACTGCCGCTTTCACCTGGGATCCCACGCTGGCTGTTGTTTCGCAGATGGCCACTCCTTACCCTGCGTGGGCTATGCGTCGCTTGGATGTCGCCTGCTTTCCTGCTGGCGGCGCGCGCTTGCGGCCCTTCCATCTTCTGTCTAGCAGCGAGCAAGAGTTGGCCATCATTGCGCGCGCGCTGGCGCCTGGTGACTACGAGGGCGATTTCGTCTGCATCGACGAGCTCACATCGACCCTCGATGACAGCACCGCACATTCTATGTGCGTCAGCGTTGCGGCTTATGTGCGCGCCAGCGAGCGCCTGAAGTTGGTCTTTGCAAGCGTCCATAAAAAGCCGCTCGAGCTGTTCTCGCCCGACGTCATGTACGAGATCTCTTCTTCACCGCCGCCACGCCTGGCTGTGTTTGGCGGCGATCCGCTGCCCCCGCCGCCGGCGGCGCCTGTGACTCAGGCGACTTACGCGGAGTTGTTTGAGCATGTCTGCATCAGCGGTACCCTCAAGAAGTGCAGCCACACGCTATGGGACAGCATCTTTTCGGAGTGGCATTACCTGAGCAGCAACCTGCAGCGCAACTCCTACAGCGACTGCTATGCGCTGCGACTAGATGCGGATCCGCTGCAAAACCCCATCGCGTTCGTCTGCTTCTGCAATGGGGACTACGGCCGCCAAGCGTCCGACGACAAGCGTGTGCGTAAGCGAGAGCACCGTCTGGTGGTCCTTCCTGGTTGGCAGGGCCTGAGCCTGGGGCCGCGCGTCAGCGAGGCAGCCTGCTTCCACATCGCCACCCATAATCCGAAGGAGACGGTGCGCGTGCTGGCTGTGACTGCGCACAAGACGCTGGGGATGCAGCGCACCCGTTCTCCGCTGTGGACTTTTCGTGAGGAGGGGTGGAGCAGGGAGGATCAAGGCACCTCGAAGGCAAACACCACCTTTGTGTCGCGCTACCTGTACCACCACGAGCTCAACAACGCCGAAGTTCGAAGGCGCCATCGGGAGCGTCATGCCGTGCCTGCAGCCCCACCACCTATTGGCCCTGACACCTGCGCCGAGGCTGCCGCATCCAGCGCCGATGATATGAGATGATGCCTTTGATTTAGAGTGGTATAGCCAGAGCAGCAGTCTCTACTACCTCTCTTGTGCTGCGCTGCTGCCGCATCGCAGTCTGCCCCGTCTCAGACGCACCCGCAGGCAAGCGAACCCAGATGATGGCGCCCGCTGGGTGCTTGTATCGCACAGGCACAGGCAGCTGCTCGGCCCCGCAGAACTCCCAGGCGTATGTCTAGCGAGCGAGTGCGAGAGCGTGAGGCTCTGCTGCTGCCTTCTGCCCCAGCGTGGAACGCACCTTCTTGTAGCGCCTGGCTCCCCTGAGCAGCTCCGCAGGCACGCAGTGTTTGGCGTGCGTTTGCGCCAGCTGCGCCTCCGTCAGCGGGCCGTGACAGGCGACCAGCGTGGCGCCGCCGTGGATGCACCCCGTTCCCGAGGCCACCAGCGCCACCCGGCCGCGCACGTGCGTGGCGGAGCCCCGCAGCTCCCACGTCTTCTCGCCCAGCACCAGCAGCCGACACCAGTGCGGCTTCACTGCGGGCGAGGCAAGGGGCAGATGGTGAGCCACCTCACTCGCAAGCCTCCCAGCTGCGTATCGCCCTGCGCTCGCAGCCGCGCTGCGGCGACGCGGCTCGCACGGGCACGCACCCACGAGCGCGCGGCGCGCCTCTGCGTCTGCGCTTTGTTGAGGCGCGACGCTCATGGTGACGTAGCGAACAGGGACACGCCCCGAGGGGCTGCAGGGGCGGGTGGGGTGAGCCGTGGCGGAGAGAGGGAGCGACGAGCTGGACGAGGGGGAGGGGAGGGGAGGACGGCGAAGGCGGAGGGGCGACGGCTGAGACGCGACGGGGGCAGCGGGGCACGGGGCATGGGTCGTCGTACGTTTTACGAAGAAGAGTCGGCGCACTCAATCTCGCTCGCTGTGGGCAGTATGCGCAACTGATTCGTCGCCAGCGGTCTGTGGCGTGTATCGTGGTTGGAAGGCTTTCCCGCCTCGACTTCTCGCAACCATAGCCGCTGCTCCAGCGGAATGGCATTCACTCCACAGCATGCGCGCGGGTGCGTGCATGCCGTGTCTGCCATCACTGCTTGCGCCGCAGACTGACCAGCGCAGCGCAAGCAGTCGAGGAGCAAACGTCAGGAGCCTGGGAGCACTCTCCTTTCTCCGCCTGCGAGAGCTGGGCGTGCCCGTCAGCAGCACCGAGGTCGTGGAGCACTATCACGCGGCTCTGCCTGCAAATTTGAAGGTGCGTGAGTGTGCAGACAACCAAGAGCGTGGTTGGCTCTCCAGATCACGCACCAGAGCTCACGCCTCGCACCAACCTCAGGAAAACGAGCTGGCGTTCCTCTATGCCACGCACACCACCGCGCTGCCTGCGCCAGACAAGATATTCGCTCTGGTGCGCTGCGCTGCGTAGAGGCAAAGCTCATCCTCCATCGCCACTCCCTCACTCCCTCACTCCATGCGCAGATGTGGTCAGACGCCCATACTCTGCTGCTGGCGACCAAGTGCAACCGTCTCCTCCGCGTGGACATGTCCCGCTCCAGCCACAACGCAAACCGCCGCGTGCTGGATATCCCGCTGCCCCAGCGAAGCACGGACGCCCGCCCGCGGCTGCACCTCGCTCCTGCGTCCGCCGGCGAGGCGGCGCCCGTGTTTCGCCGCCTGCCGCCCTTTGCCATTCCCGGGCGGTGGTCCCTGGGCCCCAGCGCTGCACCGCCGCCGCCTCTTCGTGCGCAGTCCGAGTCGTGCGGCATCCACGCGCTGGAGCGCTCTCCGCTGGGCACCCGCGTGGCCGTGGGCGCCGCCAATCCATGCGACGTGGCCATCCTGCACGCCGACGCGCTGGACCGCCATGCCCTGTGCTGTGGCCACGCAGACTGGGTGTTCGCAGTAGCTTGGATCGACGAAGATGTGCTCGTTTCCGGAGGGCGCGACACCGTGCTCAAGGTCTGGGATGCGCGGCGCGCAGCAAAGTCGGCCCTGCGATGCTGCCGCGGCTCTGCAGACAGCTCCATCACCTCTGCAGCAGCCACGCGCGCAGCGCACCCATCCAAGGTGCGCGCCATGTGCTACCTCAGCGCAGCACAGCGTCTGGCAACCATGTCCGTGGACGGCAAGCTGAAGCTTTGGGACCCTGCGGGTGGGCTGACGCCTTCTGGGGAGTTCGTCGCACTGCCGCCGGCGCTGGAGCACAACTGCTTGGCCTCTTCGCCCGGGTCCCACCTGTGCGCCATCGGCTCGCTTAGCCGCGTGACGCTGCTGGATGTGCGCACGCGCGGCGTACCCGCTTCGTTGGAGGCGCCGGACAGCGGCGCAGGTATCCGGTCGCTGTCACTCCGAGGGTATCTGGTGACCGTCGGCGCCGCCGATGGCACGCTGTCTTTCATCGACCAACGCATGATGCGCTTCACCAACTCGCAGCTGTCAATTCGCGGCGGTCGCTTCTACAGCCCCTTGGACGAAGCCGCTCGGGATGCCGCCGAGTTTGACCTGGCGCTCTCCATGGCCGTCTTCTGCCACGCCTGGGACGAGGGAGGCACGCGGCTCGCAGTGGCCGGAGGGCCACTGCTCAGCGGCACGCGCGGCTGCTATGCAGGCGTCTGGAGCTGACTGAGCGCACAAGCGCGCCAAAAAAGGCGTCGAGTCCGTGTCATCTCACTCATGTGTGCTTTGTGAGCGGCGCGGTGTAGCTGAACGGGTTCGTCGAGAACCGCTCTAGGGGAGGGTGCGGCGGCGGCGGCCGCAGCGTGTCAGCCTCCCGTGCGGCGCGCACGAGGTGCGTCACTCGATACTTGAGCTTCTCGTTCTCCACTCGCAGCTCCTTCACCACAGCCTCCGCCTGTGCGCACGCTGTCAATCAACCCTAGCGACGCGCCTCCTGCTGCGCTCACACGCGCCACGCGCCTCGCTCTTGGCAGCCTCCAACGCCCCTTGCCTGCAGCGCGCGGCGCCCAGCTGCTGGCGCACGTCGTGGAGGGCGGTGAGGACCTGCGCGCGGAACGCCTCGCTGCCCTGGCCGCCTCCTGCCGCTCACGACGCTCAGCTTACGTCGCGACTGTAGGACGGCCACACGCACCGCTAGCTCCAGCCTCTAGGGCGTTCAAGCGGGCCTCCGCCTGCGCCGCTCGGGCCTCGAAAGCCGCAAGATCTTCCGCGCTCAGGGTGCTGCTCATGCTGCTCCGCGCGTCTCCCTTGCAGCGACACGCACTAACACAGAGGACAGGGCGGCAGCGGCTGGGCGCTTACGTCATGTATTGTACGACAAGGTGTGCACGTTGCGTATCCAACTCGTAATCCGTCACATCAATGTGTTTGCGAAGAGCGTGAATCGCGACGGCGGCGTGCCTCGCGGCGGCGCCACCCGGGCAAGGGCCAACCTTCCAGCCCCTTCTTCGTATTGCTCCGTCAGCCGCAGTCGCTGCACCATCGGCGGCACCAACCTCTGCGCCTCACAGCGCAGGCCGGCGGCGGGGCCCTGCGCCTCCGCCGCTTCGGTGATCCACTCCAATCGAGCCCTCAACGCTTCCACTGTGTCTTCCAGATACTTGGTGGTGCCGCCCAACACCGCCTCCGCCGCCTCCAGGTAGACGCGCAACGGCGCCATGCGCTCCTTTGCGACAAAGCCGTGCGCCGCACCGATCATGGCGAGCGCATTGTCGTGACCGATGTCGAAATCAAGCACCCACGCTGCGTCCTGGGGCCTGAGAACTCCCGTGGGCGACGCACAGCGCTGCGCCGCCGCCACATCGTACGTGCTGCAGCGCGCCTGGCCGGTGCAGTAGCGAAGCGCCTCGAGCTCCGACTCTGGCGTGGCGAAAGCCGTTTCGGTCAAGTACGCAGCCGCGCTCAACTGCTCCGAGCTCAGCGTGTCCCGCCACGCGTGCATCGTCTCAAGCCGCATGCGACATACGGCGGCGAGCCAAGAAGAAGCTTCCGCGGCCCCTTCAATGCTGCGAACGCGAAGCCACGTCATCCCTTGTCCTCGAGCACGCTGGTACTGCACCGCGCTGTGCGATCCGGCCCAGGCACGCGCAGCACTGGCAATGTATGGAGTCATCAGCTCCAGAACCCGGCCGTGCGCCACCTGGTGTACGGTAAAGGTGCGGTCGCGCAGCGGTGTCTCCTGTTGCAACGCCAACGTCAGGGCCAGCTTCCCACCCGCGCTCCCGGCCGCGCCGGGAGTGCTGGGCAGCTTGCGCTTCGCGGCGGGCGCGCGCCCGACGCGCGCGGTCCAACAGTCGCAGCTGTATTGCCAACGGTGCGCGAGGAGAAGCATCGTGCGCTTCCGCATGTTGGCGCAGCTGTGACTGCGCAGCACCTCTGCCGCGCCGCTGCACTTCCCTGAAAGCGCCTCCTCCGCCTCGAGAGCAGTGGCGAGACGCGCCCGTTCAGCGGCGTCGTTCCATTCCGGACAGCGCGCCAGAAGTGCACGCAAGCGCTTCTCCAGGAGAGTGCCGTCCGCGTCCGCCAGCCGGTACTGCGCGGCGTCGTCGTCGTCTGGTGCGGGCGTGCACCTGGATCCAAGACGCGCAGGGCCGCAGGCGAGTTAGGTTCCGAGCGCAACTTGAATGGTGGGCGCGTGTTGGGCTCGCGCCTCGCGCAGTCGACGGGGTGCTTTGGATCCAAGCACCGCCAAGGCCTCCCCGCCTCAAGAAGCGCCAGCGGAGCAGGTGGAGCAGGAGCAAGCAGCGGCGGTTTATCTGCTGCTTGCGGCAGTAGTGATGACATAGGCACTTCCGCGCTGTCCGCTTCTTCGCCGTCCAGGAGCCACCCAAGGTCCAGCTGCGCGCTGTCGGTTGGATCAAGCCCGCCCAGCGCGGCAGGCGAGCCTAGCCACGGCGAGCAGAAGGGCAAGGACGCCGATGCGGCATGCCGTGCAGCCATGCCGCAGGCAAAGATCCCCAGGGCCGGGAACGGCAGCACTGGTTGGGGGTCGGCGCTGTGACGAACGTCGTACTACGACCGACCGACAGCCTGTGGCAGCGTCTGTCAGTCACTCGTTCTCCTTCGTTCTCCTCTGCTGCTGGTTCCTGATTGCGGGCGCGCGTTGCGTAGCCTTACGCTGAGTTGTGCAATTCAGAGTCGTACGTTCTCTCGGAGTCTCCTCGGTCGGTCACTTGCAAGCCGGCAAGCGCTCCTTGGCGGGCCCTTGCTAGCGCAGTGGCGTTGATGGAGCTCCTAGGCGGCCTGAAGCTCTTCGTGTTTTTCGCCATCTGGGTGGGCAGGTGCGGGCGTGCGTCTCTGTGATGTTTCTCAACGTCGTTGACACCTCGCTCCCAGCGGCCTGCTCGTGCCTCCCTATCTGCTCTACTGCGCCCTCACGCGCCGAGCCGTGCCGCTGTTGCTGTTGCTTGGCCACCACGCGTGGCGCAGAGTGTTCGTGGCGCAGCCTTGGCCGTGGATGCGCTCGCTCTTCTGCCTCGACAAGGCTCGCTACTGGCGCACGCAGCGTCTGGTCCTCGACGACGCTGGATTTGACGAGGTGCCTGCCGAGGGCGTGCTGCTAGCTTTCAGTCCTCACGGAATGCTGTGCTGCGGATGGACGTTGTCAAACGCCTCCTCTCACTTCAGAAACGTGCGCTGGCTGATAGCAGACAACCTGCTCCTGCTTCCTTTCATCTCGGACTTCCTCCGCTGGCACGCCTCCGACTCGGTGGGCGCTGCGTCGCTAAAGCGCGTGCTTGCCTCTGGCAAGAGCTGCGCGCTGCTGCCAGGCGGGTTCGAGGAGGCAACGTGCGCTCGCTACGGCCAACACCGGGTTTTCATCCGGCGGAGGAAGGGGTTCATCAAGTATGCGCTGCAGCACGGCTACAGAGTGCACCCGGTGTACACCTTCGGCGAAGGTGTGGCGCTGCGTTGGGCTCTTGTTGCGTGCGCTAAGCAGCTCGCAGAGCTGTGCTACCGCACATTCACGCCCTTCGAGACGCTGCGCATGCGCCTGTGCGCCTGGAAGGTACCTGCGGTGCTGTTCTGGGGCGCTGCGCTGATGCCGTTCATGCCTCGCCGCGATGTGGATCTCGCCACGGTGGTTGGACCACCGCTGTGCCTGCCGCGCATCGAGCAGCCGACAGCGGAGCAGGTGGCGCATTGGCACGACGCCTACTGCGCCGCGCTGCAGGGTCTGTTCGAGAAACACAAGGGGCAGTACGCGGCGGCGGGACTGGCAGCGACGCTGACGCTGCTGTGAGGACAGAGGACGGAGAAGTAGCAGAGCAAAGCAGAAGCAGGATAGACGAACAGGAGTAGACGAACTCCTGTCTACTCCTGTCTGGCAGTTGACGCTGACGTGGATACGCAAGATCATTTTCAGCACCCGCCACCTCTCTGACCCCATGCTGCGCATTTCATCCAAGCAGGGCGTCGCGTGGCTCCTGCTCTCCGCTCTGGCGCTGCTGTTGGCGCCGAGCCTGGTGGCCGCCAGCCGCCAGCTCAAAGGCAGCGACGACTACTATCAGGCCAACGTGGAGACGGACCTGCCCTTCGGCGTGGACCGCTTCGACCGCTGGGGCTTCCAGCAAACCATTGGCTCCTATGCGCAGGTGCGCGGGTGGCGGCGCGGGCGGCGCGGGCGGCGCGAGCAAGCACCCGAGTCGGGGACTCGGGGTCAGCGCTGCCAACCCCGCGCGCACGGCCGCGGGGTATCGGCGACGCTTCGCGCGACGGTGCCAAATCACCGTCGCTGCCCAGGTGATGCTTGGTCGCAGCCGTTCGCGTGTTTGACGGGCGCCTCCTACCGCAAACCCTCTCCATCTCCGCTAGGTCGACGCTTCCCTGATCGTGATCGTCAACGTCTACGCCATCCCCTCAGGCTGTCGCTGCGTATGGTACGTCGCAGCGAACGGGTGATTTGCATCTGACCCGAGCGCCGGGCTCAACAGGTACTGCATTTTCCCGCAGCAGTACCTGGCGACCCAGTTCGTCTCTTTGGTCCAGGTAAACATCGTCGTGATATTCCAGCGGTCCAGCTACGGCGTCTTCCGTGACAACGCCGCTGGCATCCGCTGCATTCGCGCCGACCAGCGTGCGTGCGCGCCGCATCGCCACTGCCGTGCGCCTTGCTCGCCCGTGTGCTTGCTGATATTGCTTGTTGCAGGCTCCGCCCCGCGCAGCCACTTCTCGGGCGAGCAGCAGCAGCGCGTGGACCGCTCGCGCGGCGGCCACGAACGCGGCGGCGAGCAGAAGCCCGGCGGCGGGGACCGCCAGAGTGACAACAACAACTGGAAGGGGGGCAACAACAACTGGAAGCAGGGCGACAGCGGCGGCAACCAGAAGCAAGGCGACAGCCAGCAGGGCGGCAAGCAGGACGGCAAGCAGCAGGACGGTAAGCAGCAGGGCGGCGGCGGCGGCGACAAGAAGGGCGGTGACACAAGCTCCCAGCGCCAAGGCA
>Ga0049083_10000181_pt1 | contig 19913 bp, 6 predicted proteins | sample GreLakmeMI27MSRF_FD_66719 | JGI IMG/M metagenome (GOLD analysis project Ga0049083, IMG submission 66719) | Freshwater lentic microbial communities from great Laurentian Lakes, MI, USA - Great Lakes metaG MI27MSRF | ecosystem: Environmental > Aquatic > Freshwater > Lake | place: Great Lakes...
TGGTCTGCGGGCGCCAGGCCGAACAGGAAGCGCAGCTTGTTCCCGTTGTCCACGCTCGGATTGTTCCCTCCTAACATGGCCAGCCCGTCGTTGCCCGCGCGCAGGGCGCCACAACGCGCAGCCTCCTCCATCTCCTCGTCGCTGCCTTCGTCATCCGGGTGACGGCGCGCAGCCTTGCCCTTGGCCTTGCGGCGGCTCGCCGCACGCGCCTCATCCGCGCTAGGGCCAGCGCCCTCGGAGGTTGGGGCGGGCGCGGCCATCCGCTCATGCTGCCGGTAGGCCAGCAGTCGCTCCTCCACCGTCCCCACGGTGTAGTAGGTGACGCTCTTGCACGCGCGCGCCTGGCCAATGCGGTGGCAGCGGTTCGTCGCCTGCGCCTCGTCGCTCTCATTGAGAAACGGCTCCAGCAAATACATGGTATTGGCAGCTGTCAGCGTCAGCCCCGCGGCGGCAGCGCCGACGTGGAGCACGAAGACGCGCACGGCGGGATCGGTGTTGAACAGCTCGATGGCGTCGCGGCGCTCAGCCTCGGGCATGGAAACCTGGATCTGCACGCACCCGACGCCTGCGTCGCGAAGCAGCAGGCTCACATGCGTCACCGCGCTGCTGCTCTGGCTGAAGACGACAGCCTTGGCGCTGACGTCGGAGGCCAGCAGCGTGAGCACGTCGTGCAGCAGCGCCGCCTCTTTGGCGCTGCGCCCTGCGCGAGCCGCGAAAGCGTGGCTGAGGAAGAGCGGCGGGATGGAGGGAAACTTGCCGTCGCCGCGCAGCATGACCACGTTGGCAGCAGCAGCCGCAGCAGCAGCCAGGTCCGCGTCGCTGGCGGCGGGCGTGAAGCGGGGGATGCCGTCGTGCGGCGGGGCAGCCGGGCCGGGAATGACCGGCGCGGGCGGCGCGGAAGGGCCAGCCGCCGCGCCGGGGATGACGCGGATCAGCTCGCTGCGCGCGTACGTTTTGCGGCAGAGGATGCAGCTCGCGCCCTTGCCGAGCCCGCTGGACGCGGCCAGCCAGGTCAGCGTGCATTCCGTGCAGGATATGTGCACGCAGGGCGTCACGCACGGGTCGATGGCCACCGAGTAGCAGACGGGACACACAGGAGCTGCGCGGCCCTCAGCGAGGTCGTTCAGACCCTGGAAGCCCGTTTGCGCTATCTCCGGCAACTGCGCGTCTTCGCCCACCGCGCCGACGGCGCGCCGCAGTAGGCCGACGTAGGCCGTCTTTGCGGCTGCGTCCTCATCGGCCGCCACCTTGTGCACAGAGAGCCCCTCCAGCTTCTTTTTCTTTTGCTTCAGCAGCTCGTGGAGTGCGACGTCGTGCGCGCTCTGCTGGTCGCTGAGCAGCGCGCGCACCGCCTGGGCGCGCGGCATCGCTCGCAGCTGGACCACAGAAAAGCCGCAGCCCGCCGCCAGCTCGGCGAGCTTGCCCGTCGGCGCAGCCGTGCCACGCTTGGTGGGTGCCGCCAGCGCCTCCTCAACCAGCTCGCTGCGCTGCACCAGTGCCTTCACAGCCTCGTAGAGAGCGGTTTGCTTCTTGCTGGTTGATGACTTGCTGGGCTTCAGCTTGAGGAGCGAAATGCGATGAGAAATGGGAAATGCGATGGGGGGAGTGAGAGGAAATGCGTCGAGAGGCTTCTTAGGCTTCTCGTCGCCCGGCTGCGGCTCCTCGGCTAGCTTCTGCAGCGCCGCAGACGGCAGCGCCACGCGCAGGAGCTGCCAGCGCAGCAGCGCGCGGCTGCGCGCCAGCTCCAGGCACGAGCGCTGCACAGCCGCGAGCGCAGACAGCGCATCTGCCAGCTTCTTGGACAGCGGCTCTTGCGCGTACGTGCGCCCCGTGTCGTAATTGGCGCCGCTCGCAGCGTCGCCGTGACGAACCAGCCCCGCCTGCACATCCAGCGCGCTGCCAGCGGTGGTGTGGCGGCGCATCAGCTGCTGCAGCGCAGCGTCTGCGGGCAGGCTGGCGACGCTGAGGATGCCGCTGCCTGTGGTGCGGGTGCCGCCGGGCGCTGCGGCATCCACCACGCCGCCCATCGCGGCTCGGATGAGGCCGTCCACCTGCTTCAGCAGAGCCACCCACTGCGTCTTGTCCGCGCGCGCGGCGGCTGCGACTTGCACGGCAGTTGCGCCTGGCGCAGGCGTGATGCGCGGCATTCCCACCACCGTGCAGCTCTCGCGCAGCAGGCGCAGCAGCGACTGCGCAACCTGCAGCGCGCGGCGGCGCGCGGCGTTGGCGCCCGCAGCGTTGGACGCCAGCACATCGGGGCATGCGGGGAGGAAGCCCATGTCCGAGGCCAGGCCCAGCACGCGCGCTGCGTAGTTCTCCAGAAAAGCAATGACGTACGCGTCACTGCCGCTCAGGTGCACGGGGCGCAGCTCGGCGGTGGCGGGGGGCAGCAAGGCGAGCGGCGCCCCGGACGCGTCAGTCTGCGTCTTGCTGTGGCGCAGCGCCACGCCAGACAGCAGCGCGCGCAGCATGCGCAGCGCATAGGGGTCCTTCGCAGCAAACGTGCCTGCCACGTTGCGTTCCCAGAAACCGTCCTCTGAGTTGCTCAGGCTGAAGGGCCACACGCCCAGGAACATGAGCTCGCCGTTGAGGTCGTTCACGCCCGTGTGCATCGGCGTGCCGCTCACCATCCACCGGTGGTCAGCCTTAAGCGCCGCCGCGGTGCGAGCCAGAGACGTCGTGTTGCTGCGCACCTCCTGGCATTCGTCCAGCACGATGCGCCGCCAGTGGATCTTGCAGAGCACCTTTGGGCGCAGGGGCTTGGCCTCGTCGTTTAGCGTGTGGTAGGTGGTGAGTACAACGTCGTTGTCCGCCAGCAACGTGAGAAAGGCGGTGCCTCCGCGCGCGGCCAACTTTGCAGCCTCCTCGAGCGCCTCCTCGAGCGCCTCCTCGACCGTCACCGCGGCTGCGCGCACAGAGGTGCGCACGAAGCCCGTTTCCGTGGCATCCGCACCTTCACCCTCCTCTTCCTCCTCCTCCTCGCCCTGCGGCGGGTACACCGCCACGCGCAGCGTGCCCGGCAGCGTGCTTTTCGCAATCTCGCGGCGCCACTGGGAGAGCAGCGAAGTGGGCACGACCACCAGAGTGGCGCGCGAGCGCTCGGCAGGAGGGGCCCCTGCGTGCCCGCTGGCCGCGGCCGCGGCGCGCTTATCGGCCACCATCAGCGCGCTCATGCAGAGCGTCTTTCCAAGGCCCATCTGCAAACAGAGCATTCCGCCCGTGACGTGCGGCGGCTTGACGAGTCGCAGCTCGCCGCCCAACGGCATGTAGTAGAACTCTTCTTTGCTGTCCGCGTCGCCCCAGCGGCGGGTCTCCCAAAACGCGGCGTTGAGACCGCCTGGGCGCCCCTCCTGGTCCTGCATCCAGCCCAGCGCTTGACGCTGGAAGCCAAACATCGGCAGCGTGACGCCAGCCGGCTGAGCAGCCTCGCGGTATCCGGTGTGCTCCATGCCGCGCAGCAGCGCCGCCGCAGAGTATTCATCCTCATCCACGGGCGGCGGCGCGCTAAAGAGCGTCTGCGGGTAGGTTTGCAGGGGTACCACAGGCTCCACGCACGAACAGGGTGTGATGTGCTTCATGACGGCGGCGATGGCCGGGTCTGCAATCATCTCGAACAGGAGTCTCCCAAAGTAGACGTGAAAGGTGAGCGTCAGAGTGCGCTGAGCGCCGCCCTGTAAGCGAGTGGGGCAGGGAACAACCACGCGGATGAGCGGGCATTTCCAAGGGCTCCCCTTTGGCGTGCTCAGCGCCTGAAGGTTGGTTAGGAGCTCCATCACCTGTGCCTTGTCGGCCGCAAGCAGCTTGGGAGACTTTCCGCTCAAGGCAGCCAGCACTCTGTGAACAGTGGTGTGCTCCGTGCTGGCTGGCTCGCCCGTCTTGCTGTCCCATTTGGTCACAGTGCGCCCCTGCACAACGTGAGGTACCACAGCTGGCACGTCCTCCCCGAGCTTGGCCAGAAAGTCGGCGGGCGCTTTGGCCACGGAAGCAGACACGCTGAAGGCCAGCGTGCAGCTGCCCGCCAGCCGCACCGTCTGGTCGAAGCTCAAGTTGGTGGCCGCCTTGCCGCCCTGCGCTGAGGCCCTGAGAGGCGAGAGCGGGGTGGGGCGTGAGGGAGTGAGGAGGTGCTGTTAGCGCAGAGGCCTCGAAACGGCTGATCACCCTCGCGCTGCAGCGGCGCACGCACCAGTCGCCCGGCACGGGCACTGGCTTGCCCGTGGAGAAGGCGACGGTGCTCGGCGGCTTGCCCGGCTTGGCGCCGCCGCCCGCCTTGACTTCCTCGCCGCCGAAGGCGCCCTCAGGCCCGAAAGCCTCGCCGGCGTCTCGCTTCACCCCCATATCAGCTGCAGCCAGATGAGGGGGAGTGTGAGGCCTTCGATGACGTGGTTTTTTTCCTAGGGGTTCACTCGCGACCTCTCGGAACACAGGCTTCTCCGCGTATCCGGCTCCGTGTGCCCGCCGGCGGAGGCTCTCAGGTGCGAGCGCAGCTGCGCTGCCGCGGCGCGCGCGTGGCTGCGGTGCGCGTGGCTGCGGTGCGCAGCGCAACACTGACGCAGCTCGGTGCTCGCTTTTGCACTTTTGACTCGCGACAGGCCCCTGCTGGCGGTCGCTGGCGGCCTTGTCGGGGCTCCAGGGGTGACCATGTCCAACTGTCGTGCCCTGAGCTGCGAGGCTGGCGCGGTGGAGTCAAGGTGAGTCTGGGCACACCACACAGTAACCGCAAGTGCCCCTTGGAAGCGCCGAGCTGGAGCGCTAGACGCCACAGAGTCCTCCGCGCACCGCTCGGCCAAAACGTCACGCGCAGAGTCACGCCGCGGCGCAGCGTTATATGCACGTGAAGCTTTGCACTTGCCGCCGCTGCTCTAACAGCTTCCCGGAGCATCAATCACCAGGTGCCCTCCCACCCTCCTCCCTCCCGCTTATCTGCGAGTGCACCTGCGCGCGCACACTGGCCGCTACGTATGCCTTGCAGGGGGCGTGCCTGAAGCGCGTGCAGAGGCACCTTGCTGCTGTGACGAGGTGCTCCTCCTGCTGGGGGCTCCTGGGTCCGCCACGCTGCTTCGCGCGGGAGACGGCGCGCGCGCGCTCTCGCTGCAACCTGGCGGTCTGCTATGCGCCGTGGCCGACCACGATGGCTCTCACGGGTGCGCGCGTGCTGAGATTTCTACGACCGAAGTGATTCCCCACCACTCTGACTCCCTCCCGCTCTCAGCCGCGACGCATTCCGGCTGCGCCTGCTGCGCGCTGGCGCGAGCCCCACCGTCGCGCTGCACGCGCTGGGCTGCCTGGGCGACGGCGCACTGCGAGTGCGCGGCGGCGGGGCGCCCAGCGTGCACACTCTGTGCGTCTCGCCCGGCGCACGGCGCGTCGGCGGACGCGGCACGTTCGGATTGCAGCTCGCCAGCTACGCCTGCGTGCTGCTGCAGCGCTCGGATGCCTGCATGCTGGCACCGCTGCCCCTCTACTCGCCGCGCGCACGGCGGGCGCCCGTGGCGTGGCTGCCGCCCGACCAGGCTGGCGCATCGGCGGGCTGGTGCATCGAGCACCACGGCGACGGGTTGTACTCCCTTCTCTGCGCGGGCGACCAGGAGCCGCGGCGCTACCTGACGGTGGCGGCGAGCGGAGAGCTTTTGGTTTCTCGAGACCCCTCCGCCGCCTTCCCCGCCCGCGCCTCTCTGTTCAGCCTTGAGGCGCTGGCGGGAGCGGACGGGGGCCTGGGCGGCTGGGCGCTGCGAGGCGCCTCGGGCGGAGGGCTCGCCTGCCTGGAGGGCCGCGCGGTGCTGAGCGCTCTCGCCCCTGAGACGCTGCGCATCGTGGACGTGGCGGCGTCCGCGTCATGCGCAAAGCTGCGCGCAGACTCGGCGACGCCGGCGGAGCTCGCATCGTTGACGCTGACCGCCGTGCCATGCCGCCGCCCCGCATCGCTGCAGGCCCTCGCCGCTGCCGCGCTTGCCAGGGAGCCCGGCGCCCCGCCGCCGTGCGCCCTCACAGAGGCGCAGCAGGTGGACCGCTACGGTGCCGCCTATGTGCCAGACCCCGTCGCAGCCTGCGTGTTCGAGTCCTGGGCGGCCATGCAGCGGGACGGCGGCAGCGCGTGCAAGGCCCCGGACCCGCACGCTGCGTTTCCGTGTGCCCTGCGCTGCATCCGCTGCGAGCGCCCCGTCTTCCGCCTCACCGCAGCCACCAGCCCAGGGCACCACCTCTTCCTGGAGAGCGCAGCGGGCAGGGCTGTGCGGCGGGGACCGGACAGCCCGGGCGGGCCGCTGTGGCGGGCACTGGGCACCAGCGCTTGGGTTTCCATGACGCTGTGCATCGCAGCCGGCGCGCTGCGCAGCGTGCTGCGCGCGCACGACGACGACGATGATGAGCCTGTGCGGCGGCGCAGCGACGCGGAGGCATGGTCACCGTAGCTGCCGCTGCCAAACAAGCCGCGGTTGCGTTCGCTGCTCCGCTGTACCACAAGATGTAGCCTTCGAGACCTTTTGAAGAGGTAGCTCCGCGAGGTAGCTGTACCAGCTGTTTACTTTTTACAGTGTAGTGCTCTGTTCTCAACTCGAGTTCTCACAGCCCGCGTGCTCACTGCGCGCTGCTGTTAACCTCCGCCAGCGCGTGGCGCGCAGCCTCTTCGGCGCCTGCGCTCGCCTCAGCCTTGGGCGCGGAGCGGCTGCGCGCTAGACCGGCTGCGCGGGGGATGCGCGAGCGGGAGGCTGGCGCAGGCTGCGCAGCGACGACAGGTGCCACAGGCTGCTCCTCCGCAACCTCCGATGGCGCCACATTCTCCTCCTGCCCGCCCTCCTCAGCCTCCTCTGAGACCTCGGCCACACCCTCGCCTCGGAACTCAGCAAGCAGGGCGTCCAAGTCGCGGGTGCGCAGCGCCGCGATGGCAGGGCTGCCTGGCAGATCGGGTGCCAATGCCGCGCAGGCCGTCTTGAGGGGCGTCTGGCCGGTGGGCACGTCTGCCGCGAAGCGCGCAGCAGCGTCGCCCAGCGCGCGCCGCACGGCGTCTCCAGCGGCGGGCAGCCGCGCGTCCGCAAAGGCTGCCGCAGCCGCAGCGGAGTGGTCGGCCGCAGCCGCCAGTCCCCCGAGCGCCGCCGCCTGCGCGCCGCTGGCGTCTTCCAGCGCCTCGTGCAGCGCCTGTGCGCCGGCCTGGACCTCGCGCTCCAGAGCGGCGAGCAAGGCGGCCAGGGCGTCAGAGCGGCGCTCAGAGTCGCGGGCGGCGGAGGCGTGCGCCCGCCCAGCCTGCTGCGCAAAGGCAAGGCACAGGGAGGTTGCGGCCCCACGCCCGCAGGCGGCCTCCTCTCCCGCCGCCGTCGCCGCGAGCGCCGCGCCGTCCAGCGACTCCGCGAGGGCGCCCAGCCTGGTCAGGCCCTCCCGGGCGGCGTCGGCGACAGCCTCCGCCGCCGCCCCGCGCGCGCACAGCACGCCCTGCTGCCCCTGCACGGCTTGCAGCGCCACCGCGTCCGCGGCGCGTGCCACGTCACCGGCGGCGGCGGCCACCTCTGCGCGCGCCTCCGCCAGCGCCCCCGCCAGCCCAGCCGCCGAGCGCTCCGAGAAGGCGGACAGCAGCGCCGCCACGCCGCTCAGCAGCGCCTCCTGCTCCCGCTGGGCGGTGGCTGCGTGGCGCCGCTCGGCGGCGGCCAGCGCGGCGTCTGCGGCCTGAGCGCGCGCACCCGCGCCCTCCGCGCCGGCGGCGGCGGCGGCGCGCGCACCCTCCAGCGCATCCTCCGCCGCCGCGGCGAGGCCGGCGAGCGAGGCGTCCGCCTGCTCTGCGGCGGCGCTGAGGTGCTCACCCAGCGCAGCCGCCTGCGCCTGGCCCAAGCTCAGTGCCCCGCTCAGCGCCTCCACCGCAGCCTCCATCGCAGCAGCGGCGCGCGAGGCGGCGGCGGCCACGGCGGCGGCATGCTCACCGGCTGCGCCGCCAGCCTGGGCGGCTGCAGCTTGGGCGGCGGCAGCCGCAGCAGCCGCAGCCTCGCGCGCCGCCGCCGCCGCCGCCGCCGCCGCGCTCTGCATGGCATCCACGCGCACAGCCAGGGCGTGCGCGTCCGCGTCTCGGCGGGCGTGCAGGGCGGCGAGCGCCTGGCTCTGCTGCTGGGCGGCTGCTCGCTGTTCTCGCGCCTGACAGGCGCACGCTGCCTGCATCTCCCCCAGCCGCTCCTCCACCGCCGCTCGCAGATCTCGCAGGGCGGCACCGTTGCGCTGCTCCAGGCTGTCCTTGCGCTCCACCTTTGCGAAGAGGTTGGACACGTCAGCCGCGCTGCCACGCAGCTGCCGCGCCAGGTTGCCGCCCAGAGCCGCCAGCTGCGCCTCCGCCTTGGCCGTGGCCTGCAGCAGGTGGGCGCTCTCGCGCACCTCCGCCTCCCTGAGGCGCAGGCTGCTCTCGCTGCCCAGCAGCGCCGAGCGAGTCGCCCCAAGGTCGGCGACGCAGCACCCGTGCGCCTCCGTCAGCGCCTCCAGCGCCGCGCTGCGCGTCTCAAACAGTGCGCGCAGCTCAGCCAGCTCAGCCTCGCGCAGCGCGATCTCCGAGGTCAACGCCTCTGCGCGATCCTTCGCTTCCCGCCGCTCGCTCTCGTATTCCGCGTACCGTTCGGGCGCCATGTACACGCCGTTCTTCTCGCGCGTGGCCACCAGGTCAGCCTTGAGGCGGTCAATCTCGTGCACCATGTCTTTGATGAGCGCCGTCTTTGTTGTCTTGGCATTCACCTCCGGCTTGTTGCGGATGTTCTTGGCGCGGTGCGCGTAGTCCAGCGTGCTCAGCGTCTCGTCCAGGCACTTGGAGCCCGGGGCGACGGTGGCGATGATGCAGGTCTTGGAGTGGCCGCCCAGCGCGTCTCGCAGGAGGCGGGTCAGCTTGCTGTCCCGGTAGGGGATGTGCTGCTGGTGCTCCACCAGGTTGTTGATGACACGGCCAAGGGTGAGGAGGGATTTGTTGATCTCGCCAGCCTCGCGAGCACGCTTGTCGGTTGCCCCGCTGCGGCTGATGTTCTCGCTGCCAGCCAGGTCCACCAGGTTCAGCTTGCCAACCTTGATGAGCTCCTCCCCCTCCGCCGTCATCTCCTTGATGTGGATGGTGAGCGCGAAGATGCTGTGGCTGCGACTGGATTGCTTGTTAAGCAGCGTCTCAGCCGTGCGACGCTTGCTCGTGCCACGCTCCAGCACGCTGAAGATCTCCGTGGCGTTCATCACAATCACCTCCTCCAGACCCTTCACCATCACGCCGCCTTTGCCGTCCTCCATCAGCGCCAGAGGCTTGCTGCGCAGCTCAGACTGCGCCGGCAGCCGCCGCGGGTCCTCCTCCTCCGCGCTCAGCAGGTCCGTGATCTCCTCGTTGTACAGCTCCAAGAAGGTGCACTTGACGCTGTACTCGGAGTTGGCAGCCTCCAGTGAGGCGAAGATGTGCGCCACCGCGCGCGGTATTACGCCTGCAGCCTCCGACAACTCCCCGCTGCAGTCGCCCTGCATTGTGTGCGTCTTGCCCGTGCCCGTCTGGCCGTAGGCGAAGATGGTGCAGTTGAAGCCCTCAAGCACCTGCGAGGCGCCGTGTGAGCGACAAGCGAGGTGCTGCTGCGGGGCCAGGTCGCGCCTCCACCACGATGGGCACTATCGCCTCGTCGTACAAGTCCTTCTGGCTGGCACCGGGGCCGAAGACCTGCGAGAGAGAGAGGCGCGAGAGACGCAGCGCACGCTCAGCCGTTTGCGCGTGACAGCCGCCCCGCACGCGCACGCACCCTGTCGAACGTGTACGTGCGCTCCAGGGTCTTGCCGGCCACCGCCTGCGCCACCGATACCTGCGCAGCGGCGAGCACGAGAGGGAGGCCAGAGCTCAGTCCAGGACACCGCACTGCCAGCGCCGGCTTGCCACGCACGGGCAGCTGCGCACCTCCCGCGCCGCGTCATTGCACTTCACCACCTGTGGCACGCGCTGCTTCACCTCGTCCGAGCTGTTGGGCCTGCGCGCGAGGTCGGGCCGTGAGCTAGCCGTGTGACAGCTGAGGGTTCGCGCGGAGTCGCACCGGCAGCGCACAAGCACCTGCACGTTCACCTCACCCTTGTCCCGCTGCTGGGGCGCAGTGCTGGGGCGTACGGTCGCCATGGGACGTGCGACGGGGCGAGCGACTTCACAGCGAGCAACGCAGCAACCGAGCATTGTCCTCGAAAAAGTCGAACGCCAAGTTGGCGCCCTCGCCACCGATGTTCGCGCGCCTGGCGGGCGCGCTGAAGCGCAAGGGCCAGGCGGAGAGCTTCGAGGTTCAAATCCGTGTGCACACGCTCTCTCCCTGGCCGTCCAGCGCAAAGTTCAAGCGCCTGGCCGTGCGATGGCAGCGCGGCGACAAGGCACGCCCCGGGCACGCAGCACAGGCGCTCGCCGTGACTCACTCCTGGCTCTCCTGGGCGCACAGAGGACGGGCACCACCAAGCCAGTGCTGGGCGCAGACGACCCGACAGCGCGCGCTCCGGGAGGCAAAGGCTTTCACCTCAAGTTCGCCTTCAACGACACCATCACCTTCCCGGTGACCCTCTACAAGGTGCGCCTCTCTGTCCGCCCGTGCGCGGCTGCCGTCGCGGCGCGCTCCCGGGCCAGGCACTCGTCCTCCGCTCACCGACAGCTCGCCTCGCTTCCGGCCCAGGAGGGTGACTCGCCCGCAAAGTACGCCAAAAAGTCCGTCACTCTCACCGTCGTCGAGTCGGTGGACGTTTCCGGCCGCAATCCCACCGAGGTTGGCACCATCGTTCTCAACCTGGCCGACTTTGCCAGCCCAGACGGGCGCACAGAGGAGCTCAAGAAGTCGCTCAAGTGCAGCGGTGCCGTCACGGCGGTGGTGGGGGACCCTAACCTGTCCTTTTCCGTCAGGTGTGCGGGGCTGGAGTGCCCAGCGCTGCGCAGTAGGGTTGGTCATCGCCTGCCAATGCCTGCGCAGCGCTCACGCGGGGCGGCCTATTCCCACCCGCAGCGTCAAGTGGAATAAGAGCGCGGGAGCGGGCGGCGCAAGCAGCAGCCGCGCGAGCGACAGGCGCGTGTGTGGAGTGCGATTGTTCTCGTGCTGGCCTGGGCCTCACAGCGCCCGTCCACTGCAGCGACGACGAGGACGACGACGCGACGGCGGAGAAGGCTGCGCCCCCGGCGCGCGCGCAGACTCAGTCGCTCGCCGGCCGCGCCCGTCCGCCGCCGCCTCCGTTTGCGGGGGAAGACCCACCCGCAATCAAGCCACCCGCCGCAGCTGGCCCGCCTAAGCGCGGCGCCGGCGGCGGCAGCTCCGAGGATGGCGCCTCCGGCTGCGGGTCCGACTCCGAGGGCCCGGCCTTCCCGTCTAAGGCCCAGCCGGCAGCGGCGGCGGAGGCGGCAAAGTCCAAACCTGCAGCCACCAAGGCGCCCGCCACGCGCGACGCCGTGCCCGGGCTGCCCAAGAAGCCGCAGTACGACTCGGACGGCTTTCTGGTGGACGAGGACGAGGAGTCGCCGCCTCCCAGGGCTGCCGCGCAGGCGCCCAGGGGCCGGGGCGCCTCCGCCGGGCCGCCGCAGCCGACCGGCTCCCAGGCGCGCAGCCAGCTGTTCGGCAAGGCTGCGCCTGCGGCTGCGGGCGGGGGCAAGGGGGCGGGGGCGGGGGCGGGGGCCAAAGAGGGCGCAGCTGAGCCGGAAGACCCCAACCGGGCGGCGCTGTTCAGCAACGACGCGTCCATGTTCAAAAAAAAGGCGCCCCCAGGCGCGGGCGCGGGCGCAGGCGGTGCCTCCGCCAAGGTGTTGACGCTGGGCCGCTCTGGCAGTGCCGGCTCGCTGGCGGGCAAGAAGGCGGCGGCGGCGCCTCAGCAGCCGTCAAAGCAGGCTGCGGCGGCTGCTGCTGGCTCCTCGGACGAAGGGGAGCGGTGGGAGGACCGCTCCCTGTCCAGCGACACAGACGCAGCTGCAGCCGCAGCCGCCCGCCCGCCGCCGCCCGCGACGCAGCCGGGCACCTCCGCGCGCACCGGCTCCGCAGCAGCCGGTCGCAAGCCGGCGGTGCCACCCGCCAAGCCCGCCGCCGCCGCCGCCGCTGAGAGGCGGGCGGAGGATGAGCACCCGAGCACCAGCGAGTCCAGCGAGGGCGGGCGAGAGGGGCGGCCACGCGGCGGGGCCACCGCCGCCGCCGCTGCGGATGACGACTCCGACGACAGCGCTCCGACGTTCGGCTCGTCCCTCTTCACCAAGAAGGCTGCAGCCGCGGCGCCGCCAGACGAGAAGAAGAAGGAGAAGCGCGGCGGCGGCGGCGGCGGCGGGGGCGGCGGTGGAAGCAGCGAGGATGCCGACACGTCGTCCGACGAGGAGCCGCCGCCGCCGCCGCCGCAGCAGCAGCAGCCCACAGTTGTGCTTCCCTCTCGTGCTAAGGCTGCCGCCAAAGCTGCCGAGGAGGAGAAGCGGCGCAAGGCGGAGGCGGAGGCTGCAGCCGCGGCCGAGAAGGCGCTGCGCGAGGCGGAGGCTGCGGAGGAGGCTGAGCGGCTGCAAAAGCGCGAGGCGGATGCGGTCGCAGCCGCAGCCGCAGCAGCAGCAGCAGCCGCGACGGAGGCTGTGCGCGCCGCTGCTGAGGCGGCGGCGACCGCCAAGGCTGAGCGCAAGGCTGAGAAGGCGCGCGCCAAGGCGGCCAAGAAGGAGGAGGAGCGAGGCAGCGGCAAGCGGGACCCCCCCGCGGCCACTCCCGCGCCGCCGCCGCCGCCGCCGCCTCCTCCTCCTCCTGCGGCGACGTCGGAGGAGCGCTGGGAGCTGTGCGACTGCGCTGCGCTGGAGCTGGCTCTGCGCAGCGGCCCCGCCAACCCCCTGGGCCCGCCTGGCGCGGTGCACGGCCCCGCCCGAGCGCTGGTGCACGCGCTGCGCTGCTGCCCTCCCGGCGCGCCGCTGGCCAGCCTGGCGCAGCGGTGCGCTCAGGCGCTGGCCGGGGCTGTGCTGGGCTGCGGCCCCTCCGCCCCCGCCCCGCTGCTGTACTGGTGGAGCAACGCGGCCGCTCTGCGCGCCGCCCTCAGCCTGCGCTGTGTGTGGGAGGCGGCGGAGGAGCCGCCGGCGGCGCTGAGCGCGTGGCTGCAGGCGGCGTGCGCGCGAGTGGAGGGGGCGGCGTGCGCTCGAGCCGCAGGCGCAGCCTGGGACCTCGCCTGCGCGCCCGCCTGCGCGAAGCCGCCTGCGCCGCCCCAGCGGGGCCACAGCGTGGACGACGCGCTGGCGGCGCACTGGCTGGGCGCGCTGGAGGGGGCGGAGCGAGCGCTGGCGGGCGGAGGAGCCGCGGCCGGGGCGGCCGCCGCCGACGGAGGCACGGGCACCTTCCCGCAGCTGCCCCCGCAGGCGCTGGCGCTGCTGCTGAGCCGCCTGGACGTGGCCCTGTTCAACGCGCTGCTTCGTGCGCCCGGAGGGAGCGCCTCGGGGGGCGATGGCAGCTCATCAGATGGCTCCGACCCGGTGTCGCAGCGCGCCGCCGTGCCCGGCGGCGGCGCAGTCACCTTCGCGGCGGGCGTGGCCATCAAGCTGGCCGTGCAGGCGCTGAGCGGCTGGGCGGCACAGCGCAGGGTGCCCGGCAGCGGCGGCAAGGGTGGCAAGAGCGGCGGCGGCGGCGGCGGCGGCGGCGGCGGTGCGACCTGCTTCCCGCTCATGCGCTGCGCCGCGGACGTGCTGATGATGCCCAAGGGGGCGCTGGCGGACGCGGGCGTGCGGCGGGACGTGGCCGGCGCGTTGACCCCGCGCCTGCTGCGCCAGCTGCTGGGCCGCTTCACGCCCGACGACAGCGCCCCAGAGGCCGTGCCCCAGACACTGCTGGCCGCCCTAGACTCGGAGGCGCGCAAGGAGAGCCGCAAAGCCTCCTCGCGGGGCAGCGACGGCTCAGGTGGTCCCTCTCTAGCGCCGCTGGCCCCGCTCCCCTACGCTCCCGTGGACGCTAGCGCTCTGGGATGTGAGTGGCTGGACTACGATGGCTTCCCGCTGGACGAGCAGGGGCTGGTGGTGGCTGCGGACCCTCTCGCTGCGCTCACCGGCGCAGAGGCGACGCAAGCTGCGCCCGGAGCCACGCCGGACCTGCGCTTCAGGGCGCTCAGGCAGGCCTGGGGGGTCTAAACCGCGCCGTGTTGCGCTCTGGACGCACATACGCATACGATGCGGTACGTACGCGTGCGCATGAAACACGCAGTTTTTCGCGCCTTAGCCTTCTCCGTGCCAGCGTCTGCAACTCACGTGCCTTCAGCGCGCTATGGAACGTGCAACGGTGTTTAGGCCCGCAGCGGTGTTGCCTAGGCGCTGCCAACAACGCGCGGCCACGCCGCTGGTCTCCGCCTCCGCCAGTGCGCATCCCGCCTCCAAGCGTTCTGTGGAGTACACCGCTCTGGAGGGAAACACGTTCAAGTTGCGTCTCCGGGGCGGCCTGTGCGTGGTTGCTGACCCGTGGCTCTCTGGGCCGCTCACGTTCGGCCCACCCTCGCTCGCCTGGCTGTACCGCGGCGAGAAGCCCTCAGGGGAGCGCAGCCTTGCGTGCATTGCCGACGCGGAGGTTCTCCTCCTGGCGCAAGGCCTCGATGACCACGCGCACAGGCCCACGCTTGCTGCGCTGGACAAGCGCCTTCCTGTGGTGGCGTCCCCGTCGGCCGCGGCAGTGGCGCGCGAGCTGGGCTTCGTCACCGTACACAGCTTGGCGCACGGTGAGAGCGTGGTGGTGCGCGGCGTTCGTTTCACAGCCACCGCTGGCGCTCTGGTTGGACCGCCCTGGAGTACAAGAGAGAATGGCTTCCTCATCACCGAGGAGGCGCCCGGTGGAGCTGTGGTGTATTACGAGCCGCACCTTGACTACACCCAGGCGAGTGTTGAGGCTGTGCTGCGTACCGCCGGAGTGAGCCGCGTCGACCTGGCCATTGTACCCACTAGTGCCGTGTCGCTGGCGGGCTATCCGCTGGTTCTGGGCAGCGCAGATGCTGTGATGCGCCTCCTGCGCCTCATCCAGCCCTCTGTTCTCCTTCCACTCCGCAACGATCTCATCAAGGAAGACGGAGCCATTGCGCCGCTCATCCAGATCGCGCCCAGCTCCCTGGATGCGCTACGCACTGCGCTGGCTGCGGATGCTGCACTGGACAAGCGCGTGCGCATTGTAGAGCCTGCCGAGGCTGGGCAAGCGTTGCTGATCGACGTCTAGAAGCGGACGATGTGCAAAGTGAAACGATTGCGTGCGCGAAGAAAGCGATTCTGATTTGCAACTGTCAACGCTGACTGCGCGCGCGCGGGGCGGGGGCGCCCCGCTTTACACTGGTACCCTCGCCTGCCGGCTGACTTCCCCCGCGGCACGTACCGCCTGCAGCAGTCGGTAGTTGGTGCCCCAGCGAGCCCGCGTGCGTGCGTCTCTCGACAGGCCACGTGGGCGGGGTAGGGCTCGTGGCGCGATGGCAGAAACTGCCTTGCGCAGTGTCGGCCTGGCGCCGCACGAGGTGTGGTGGGCAGACGGACTGGGCTCTCAGACGGTGCGTGGCGTGCGTGTGAGGTGGGAAGGGCGCAGGCTGGCTGGCTCCCCTGGACGACGCTGCGAGGGTTCCTGCTACCTTCCGCTCCCTGATTACCCAGCCTGACACCGGCCGCGGTCGCCCGCGCCCAGCTGTGCGACCTATGGCGACGCTACAGACACGAGCGGCGTGACGGCGAGGTGCGGGGCGCCCTGGCGCGAGCGCGCAGGGCGGGTGCCTCAATGCCCGTGCGGGCATGTTGGTACTGACCCCCTTCCCACCTCAGATCAGCCGCGAGGAGGACGGCTACACCTGCCGCATGTCTGAACACTTCAGGGCGCTGACGCGCGGCGCCTCTCACTGCCCGGGCGAGGCGCCTGCGAGCTCGGTGCGCGTGCAGGCGGCAGCCTTTGCGGCTCTCCAGCCCAGCCTTGCCAGCGCGCTGTCCCGGGCACGCGCAGCCAGCATGTTCGCCGTGCAGGCCCTGGCGCGCGGCTGCGCTGGCGCTGGCTTGGAGCACGAGGAGGCTATGAGCACTCTGGAGCGAGCCGAGGCGTGGGTGGCGTGGGGCGTGCGCGTGGAGGCTGCGCTGCGCTGCGACGCGCTGCACCGCGCGTGGCGCTGCGGGAGCGGGCGCGGGGAGGGGCCGTGGACCGCGGCGGAGCTGCGCGGGGGCGCGCTTGACCCGTGCCGCGTCGTCTTCAGCAACTCCAGCTTCCCCTGCCCCCACGCCATGGGCGCCCCCCAGGCGCTGCAGCAGCTGCACTCGCTGGTCACGGACGTGCTGAGCAGCGAGCAGCAGGCGGCTGAGCGCGTGGGCTTGCTCTTCGCCGAGCGCGCAGCCTGGCTGGCCCGGGAACAGGCGCTGGAGGCGCCCAGCTGGCGCGTCCAGACGCAGCAGCAGCACGGGCAGCATGGGCAGCAGGACGCTGCGCCTGTGAGCCTGCGTCAGCTGCGCCGCATGGCGAGGGCTGGCGAGGTATCCCCGCTCGCGCGCGTCTGGCGGGGCAACGACCTCGCGCACCCGCTCGCCCAGATGCTGCTAGCCCACGGGGAGGCACTGCCGCCGGACAGCCCCCCGCCGGAGGAGGCGGAGGAGGAGGCGCACCACAACCAGGCGCCGGCCGAGCCTGAGCCCGAGCCTGAGCCTGAGCGCGAGCCTGAGCGCGAGCCTGAGCGCGAGTCAGAGCGCGAGTCTGAGCCAGAGCACCACCTACAAGCGCCAGCTGAGCCCAAGCCCGAGCCCGAGCCCGACCCGGTGCTGCCGGCGCTGCCTGCATCGCCCCCCTGCGCTCCGTGCGGCGCGTGGGAGGCGGCGGCGCGCAGCGTGGAGGCGCCCCGCGTAAAGGAGGCGCCCGCCTCCGAGGAGGCTTCCCCACAGCCGCCCGGGCAGGAGCGGGGCATGCTCACGCCGCCAGCCTCCCCCGCCGCCGCCTCTCCCGCGGATGCCGCCTTCCTGGCCACGCTGCGCCTGGGCGAGGCTGGCGAGGGGGAGGGGGAGGGGGGACCCGCGGGCGCGCTGCTGCTGGCGGGTGGCACGCCCGAGGCTGCGTGGGCGCACGCAGCCGCCATGGTGGGCCAGTTCAACGAGGAGCCGGAGCCCGCGCCGGAGCCCGCGCCGGAGCCCGCGCCGGAGCCCGAGCCGAAGCCCGAGCCCGCGCCTGTGCCTGTGCCCGCGCCTGTGCCTGTGCCTGTGCCTGCCCAGGAGCCTGCTGTCGAGGCTACGCTGGCGGCTGCGCTGGCTGCCAACGAGGCTACGCTGACCTCCGCGGTGGACAAGCTGCGCGCCCGCCGGCCGGTGGAGAGCGCAGAGGCGACGGCGGCGCAGGCGCGGCGCAGCGCGCCGGCTGCGGCTGCGGCTGCGGCACAGCGCGTGGGCACCGCCGCAGTCGCATCCGCCGACGCGCGCGCTTCGCCGCCGCCTCCGCAGGCGGCTCCCCGGGCTCGCTCCAAGCACGTCGCTCCCCACCGCCGCGACCCCTCCCCCTCGCGCACCAAGCGGGCGCGCCTCTCCCTCGCAGCAGACGGCAAGGGCGGGCGGGGCGCGACGCCTGCTGCTGCGCCTGCTGCGCCTGCTGCGCCTGCTGCGCCGCCGCCGCCGCCGCGGCAGCCGCAGCAGCAGCAGCTGAGGGTGCCCCCGGCCCGCCCGCTCACCTTCGCAGCGGCGTCCACCCCTGCTGAGCAGGTTGAGCAGCAGGCTGTGTGCAGCGACAGCCGCAGCGGGCAGCAGGCGCAGCAGCACCCGGCCAGCCCGGAGACCGTACAGGCGCAGGACAAGGAGGGCGGCTCCTCTCCGGCCGCGCCGGAGGCGAAGACGCTGGCCTACGCCGGGGCCCCGCCGCCGATGCCGCAGCCGACGGCCTTGCCGACGGCCGCGGCCGCAGCGACGGTGGTGACGGCGCTGCCGCCGCCGCTCTCGGACGGCGCGCAGTCCGCCCCGCCTGCGCCGCCCAGCGCGCGCGACCCGGCCGCGCGGCTGTCCATGGCGGACGCGCGGCGGCTGTGCCCCCTGCCGCCCGGCTCCGCGTCGGCGGGCGCCTGGCTGGCGTGCGCCGTGTCCCCCGGCCACCTCACCGCTCCGCAGGTGGCTGCCTTTTGCAGCCTCCACGGCCTCTGCTCCGGCTTGTCCGCCAGCGGCCAGGGCGACGCGCAGGCGTGGTCGGCCATCCGGGGCTGCATGCCCGTGCATTTTGCGCACGGCCCGCGCCTGGGCGCCCTCCCGACCTTCACCGCCGTGCTTCTCCCCGCCCTGTCGCCTCCGCCCGTCGCCCAGCCGGCCCTCGCTCGGGCCGCGCCCCCAGCCGCGCCGCTGGGCGAGCAGGCGGAGTGCCCCTTCCTGGCGGGCAGCCTGAAGGCGCTCGTGTGGCGAGCGCTGCTGCCAGCTGGCAGCGAGGGGCTGCCTGCCCAGCGCCTGCACGCCGCCGCCCTGGCGCACGGCGTGCCGTGCACCCTGGAGGCGCTGGAGAGCTGCGTGCAGGAGAGCGTCTCGGCGTGGGAGCGCGTCTTCGTGGCCCTGGGTGGGCCGCGCAGCTGCTATGCCCTCTGGGCAGCCATACCCCCTCAGCGACGGCCGCGCCCGCCGCCGGAGCTGCGCGACCCGAGCATGACGTGCGCCCGCGAGCGGGTGTACGACCGCGAGGACGCGTCGCGCGTGCCGCTGGCCCTCCACTTCCCGCCGCAACAGAAGCGCATCCGCCCCTCGCCGCTCAGCCGACGCACGCCCTTCTCCAAGCCCTACCGCTTCGGGCGCAGCCGCACGCACGGCTTCGGACTCTTCGCGTCGCGCGACGTGTGCGAGGGCGAGCGCATCATTGAGTACACGGGCGAGCTGGTGAGCAACGCAGAGTCGGACCGGCGCGAGAAGAGCTACGAGCAGCAGGGCACTGCGCTGTACCTGTTCAGGCTGGACAAGCGCACGGTGATTGACGCCACGCGGGCGGGCAACGAGGCCCGGTACATCAACCACTCGTGCGACCCAAACTGCGAAAGCGTCAACGTGGTGGGCTTGGACGGCAAGCGCCACATCTACATCGTGGCCAAGACCGGCATTCAGGCTGGCGATGAGCTGTGCTACGACTACATGTTCGAGTTTGAGGGCGCCGACAAGCGCATCGTCTGCCACTGCGGCGAGGTCTTCTGCAAGAAGTACATGGATACAGACTAGTAAGTACTACACATATGCAGCGCCAGGGAGGCGCCCGCGGCGGCGTACGACGCTGCCATATGTTCTATGACACACACACACTAGATCTAAGCCACCTTGCTGTCCTCCATCTGCTGCTTCACCCGCGGCTCTGCTTTGACGCGCGGCAGCACGTGGTCGTACTTACGCGGAGGCGCAGGCGTCATCTCCCGCAGCAGCTCGTCCAGCACTTCGTCCGCTGCGGCGCCATCCGCCACCTCGGCCAGGCGCCGGGCGGCCTCAGCTGCCACCCCCATCTTGGGCGCCTGCTGCTGTCCGAGGCCCCGCCCCTTGGCAAGCAGCTCCTTTTTGACGCGCCGCAGGTCCTCAGCCTTGCGCTCAGCCTCCAGGCGGGCCGCGGCGTCCATAGCCGCGGCTTTGCTCTCAGCCTCCGCCCTTTGGGCGGCCTGGAACGCCTGCACGCGCGCTTTGTCCTCCTCCCGCTTGCGTCGCAGGTGGGACTCCTCAGCTGCGCGTGCAGCGGCCGCCTCCGCGTCCCGCGCAGCCTTGGCACCGTCAGAGGCTGCGCGTCGCGCCAGCTTCGCCTCTGCGATCTGCGCCGCCGCCGCGCGCGCAGCCTCCGCTTTCTTGCGCGACGCCTCCCGCTCCGCAGCCTCCGAGTCCTTGGCGCGTGCCCGGCGTGCGCGCTCCTCGCAGCGCAGCTCCTCCAGGCGGGCCGCCACGGCGGCTGCGCCTCGCGCCTGCGTCAGCGCTGCGGCCACCATCAGCGGCGCCTGGGGCGCGCGCGACTCCGAGGCGTCCCCGGACCTGAGCCTGGCGCCAGCCTGCAGCGCGCGTCCGGCTCGCA
>Ga0049083_10000185_pt1 | contig 19757 bp, 14 predicted proteins | sample GreLakmeMI27MSRF_FD_66719 | JGI IMG/M metagenome (GOLD analysis project Ga0049083, IMG submission 66719) | Freshwater lentic microbial communities from great Laurentian Lakes, MI, USA - Great Lakes metaG MI27MSRF | ecosystem: Environmental > Aquatic > Freshwater > Lake | place: Great Lakes...
GAAACATTTGAAATCGGGGTAAGAGGAAGTATAGGTGCTTCTAAAGATTTTGCAAATCCTAATAATAATTTTTTTAACATATCTGAAATTGGTGCAGATGCTAAATTAAATTTCCCAAGATTACTTTTGCCGTTCAAAACAGACAAAATTATTCCGAAAACCATGATCCCCTATTCAACGATTAGTATTGGCTATTCGAAACAAACTAATATCGGACTGGACAAACAAAACCTAACAACATCTATTACATACAACTGGACGCCTAAAAGAAATACAACATTCCGCTTTGATTTACTGAATGTACAATTTGTAAAAAATATTAATGCCGAAAATTATTTTAATGTTTACAGATCTTCTTATTCCGTTTTAAATCAATTAGCGAATACATACAACGCCAATCCAAATTACTTTGACGGGAATGGTAATTTAATTATCAGTGATGGAACCAACAATTTCATCAATGATATAAATACGGGTGTTGTAAGTCCAACACCAACTGATACTAAAATTATTAATAGTATAAATGAGCAAAAATCGAGGCTAACCGAGGACAATTTAATAGTTGGGACAACCATTTCTTTTTCACAAACCTCTCAAAAAGACCCGACGGAGCTATCTTTTTATGCCGTCAAGGCAAAAATCGAATCAGCAGGAAATCTAATGTCATTAATTGCAGGTACAACCAATCAAACTCAAAACAATGCTAAAACAGTTTTTGATGTTGAGTATTCTCAGTATTTCAAAAGTGAATTTGAATTTATAAAACATTGGAATTTGCAACGGAAAAGAGTTTTAGCGACTAAAGCATTTGTGGGAGTAGCTATTCCTTACGGAAACTCAAATAGTGTCCCATTTTCACGAAGTTATTTTGCAGGAGGTACAAATGACATAAGGGCATGGCAATCCTATAGTTTAGGTCCCGGAAAAACAGGATCTGTAAATGACTTTAATGAAGCCAATATGAAATTACTTTTTTGCACAGAATTACGATACAACATATTTCAAAAATTGAATGGTGCTTTATTTATTGATGCAGGAAATATATGGAACGTAAACGATGTTGTGAAAAATGCTGATGCTGTTTTTAGTGGATTGAAATCTTTGGAAAATATCGCTGTGGGTTCGGGATTTGGATTTAGATATGACTTTAATTTTTTTGTGATTCGATTAGATTTAGGTTTCAAAACCTACAATCCCGCGAATATTGAAAATGAAAAATGGTTTAAAGAAATGCGTTTCAATAAATCAGTCCTAAATATTGGTATAAATTATCCTTTCTAAAATTAGAAATTATTATTTTTGTCCTCCAATTCAAAATAATTGAATTGGATTAACTTTAAAATTAAATAAATGGCTCACAATATTAAGCCTGGTGTTGCAACAGGAGACGAAGTTCAAGCAATTTTTGCGTATGCTAAAGAAAAAGGATTCGCGCTCCCTGCAGTAAATGTTATAGGATCAAGTACCATAAATGGTGTTTTAGAAACTGCTGCAAAATTAAATGCCCCTGTAATTATCCAATTTTCAAATGGAGGTGCCCAATTCAATGCGGGGAAGGGCCTTTCAAATGCTAATGAAAAAGCAGCTATTGCTGGCGGTATATCGGGAGCAAAACACATTCATGCCTTGGCCGAAGCCTATGGTGCAACCGTAATACTTCATACTGATCATTGTGCTAAAAAATTATTACCTTGGCTAGATGGTTTGCTTGACGCCTCTGAAAAGCACTTCGCTGAAACAGGAAAACCATTGTATTCCTCACATATGATTGATTTGTCTGAAGAATCAATTCAAGAAAATATCGAAATTTGTAAAACCTATTTGGCTCGAATGAGTAAAATGGGAATGACCTTAGAAATTGAACTAGGAATAACCGGCGGTGAAGAAGACGGAGTAGATAATTCTGATATTGACAGTTCCAAATTATATACTCAACCTGAAGAAGTTGCTTATGCATACGAAGAATTACTAAAGGTGTCGCCTAGATTTACAATTGCAGCAGCATTTGGAAATGTTCATGGCGTTTATAAACCAGGAAACGTAAAATTAACCCCAAAAATTTTGAAAAATTCGCAAGATTTTATTCAAAATAAGTTCAATACCACTCACAACCCAATAGATTTTGTTTTTCATGGTGGTTCTGGCTCAACGCTAGAAGAGATTAGAGAAGCGATTGGTTATGGTGTGATAAAAATGAATATTGATACAGATTTACAATTTGCCTTTACAGAAGGAATTCGTGATTATATGGTTAATTCTATTGATTATTTAAGAACTCAAATTGGAAGTCCGGATGGTGCTGATTCACCAAATAAAAAGCACTACGACCCAAGAAAATGGATCCGTGAAGGAGAAATTACTTTTAATGCTAGATTAGAACAGGCTTTTGCCGATTTGAATAACGTTAACACATTATAATTAACAATTGATAATTGACATTTAATAATTATCCGTTGTCAATTATCCATTATCCATTAAAATTATGGCTTGGTTTAAAAGAACAGAAAAAGGTATAACAACCGCAACTGAAGATAAAAAAGATGTTCCAAAAGGACTTTGGTACAAATCCCCTACAGGAAAAATTATTGATCAAGACGAATTGGCGCGAAATCTTTGGGTAAGTCCAGAAGATGATTTTCATGTTAGAATTGGCAGTAAAGAATATTTTGAAATTTTGTTTGACAACAATGAATTTAAAGAATTAGATGCCAAAATGACTTCTAAAGATCCCTTGCATTTCGTTGATACAAAAAAATATTCTGATCGATTAAAAGATGCTACCGACAAAACCGGATTGAAAGATGCTGTCAGGACAGGTGTTGGAAAATCAAAAGGGAAAGACTTGGTTGTATGCTGCATGGATTTTGCTTTTATTGGTGGTTCTATGGGCGCTGTTGTTGGCGAGAAAATTACTCGTGGTATAGACTATTCCATTAAAAATAAAGTTCCCTTTGTTATGATCTCTAAATCAGGTGGTGCGCGAATGATGGAAGCGGCTTACTCATTAATGCAACTCGCAAAAACTTCTGCTAAATTAGCGCAGTTGGCTGATGCAAAAATACCATACATCTCCTTGTGCACTGATCCAACAACAGGAGGAACAACTGCCTCCTATGCGATGTTAGGCGATGTTAATATATCAGAACCGGGAGCACTAATTGGGTTTGCTGGACCAAGAGTTGTTCGTGATACAACCGGTAAAGATTTGCCTGAGGGTTTTCAAACTGCCGAATTTGTCTTAGACCATGGGTTCCTGGATTTTATTTCTGCAAGAAAGGACTTAAAAGACAATATTAATCTCTATTTAGATTTAATATTAAATAAAGAAATTCGTTAAAGATCAGTTTTGATTATAGCGTATTTTTATCTAAAACCCACTTCTAATAGCTTCTACAGGATCCAATCGTGAGGCTGTAATGGCAGGCAAAATTCCGGCAATTAATCCAATTATAGCAGCTAGACTTGTGCCTAAAAATATATTTCCAATACTTAATACAAATTCAAAATCAAGCAGATTTGTCACTGTAATAGCTATTAACCACACCAAAAGCAATCCAACAACTCCTCCTATTACGCAAAGAATAATAGCTTCAAAAAGAAATTGAAAAAGTATAAATTTATTTTTTGCGCCTAATGATTTTTGAATTCCAATTAAATTAGTTCTCTCTTTAACAGAAACAAACATAATATTTGCAATGCCAAAACCGCCAACAAGCAATGAAAAGCCCGAAATAATCCAACCTCCTATTTTCAAACTTCCAATAAAGCCATCTATAAGATCCGTGAACCCAGAAAGAATATTGATAAAAAAATTATCAATCTCCCCTTCTATAACCCCTCGATAGTTGCGAAGTTTTTGACTTATTTCACTTTTCAAAGCACCAATATCAATTCCTTTTTCAGGTTTAATTATAACAACAGGGACAACATTTTTATTGTTATCTCCATATAGCCCTCTGAGGAAAACCGATGGAAAAAATGCAGAACTATCATCACTATCTCCTAAGACCATTCCTGACCCTTTCTTTTTAGTCACACCAATAACTAGGAAGCGTTTGCTATACATTCGAATAGTTTTGCCAATGGGATCAATGTCCTGAAAAAGTTCTTCAGCAATATCGTGGCCCAAAACCACAACTTGTTTTCCCGAATTTGACTCCAACTCATTAAAAAATCTACCCTTTGCAAACTCCAAACGCTGAATATCATCAAACTCAAAAGTAACGGGAACCATATTCACATTGGAAACGGTTTTGGATTCGTATTTGATATTTTGATTATTTGTAAAATACTGAAAACAAGAGTTCTCAATGTTTGTTAATGAAGTCTTTAAATATTGATATTCTTCATATTTCATTTTTGGAAACTGCTCGCGCTTCCATTTTGGAATCTCACTTGGCCCAAAAGATTGACTAAATAAATAAATAGTATTCTTATCTAAAGTACTTAAATCGGCTTTTATTTTTCGATCTAAAGAGTCAACCGCTGCCAGAACAGCTATTATAGAAAATATCCCAATAGTTACCCCCAAAAGAGAAAGCATTGTACGAAGCTTATTGCTACCTAGTGCATTCATAGCAAACGCGAAACTTTCTTTGAGTAATCTTATATAAAGTAACATTTCTATACTATTAATGGGTGTAAATTTCGATAAAAAATAATTAAAATTAGACCGGTTTTAAAGAAAGTAAAAAAAGAGTCAATAATTTAATTTATTTAATAAAAAAACAAAAATCAAATTGCTTCATTGCGCTCAATATCTTACCTTTGTTTGCTTTAATCTATCAGCCAAATCTAGGCAAAACACACACTCTATGTCAACAACAAAAACAATTAAATCGGCACTAATCTCGGTATTCTCCAAAGAAGGCTTGGAACCAATAGTCCGAAAACTTGATGAGCAAAATGTTACAATTTATTCAACCGGTGGCACTCAAGATTTCATAAGCCAACTTGGTATTTCGGTAGTTCCGGTTGAAGAAATCACTTCTTATCCTTCTATACTTGGGGGAAGAGTAAAAACATTACACCCCAAAATATTTGGAGGCATATTAAACAGGCAAGATAATGATAGTGATGTTAAAGAAATGCAAGAATTTGAAATACCGCAACTGGACTTAGTTATTGTTGATTTATATCCATTTGAAAAGACAGTTGCCTCTTCTGCTAGTGAAATTGAAATCATAGAAAAAATAGATATTGGTGGTATTTCTTTAATTCGTGCCGCTGCAAAAAATTACAAGGACACAGTTATTCTACCTTCAGTAGAATTTTATCCCGTTCTTTTGGATTTTATTTCAACACAAAATGGTAATACCACATTGGAACAAAGAAAAACTTTAGCAAAAAAAGCTTTTCAGGTAACCTCCAAATATGATACGGCAATATTCAACTATTTCAATGCCGATGAACTAAGTGATTATGACGCGGCAAAGCAAACTATTTTGAAAGCTGATACAAACAAAGGGCAAGAACTTAGATATGGAGAAAATCCTCATCAAAAAGGATTCTTTTTTGGCGATTTTGATAAGATGTTTACTAAAATAAACGGTAAAGAACTTTCCTATAATAATTTATTAGACGTAGATGCCGCTGTGAACTTAATTTATGAGTTCAAAAACAACGAACCAACATTTGCCATTTTAAAACACAACAATGCATGCGGAATAGCAACTAGAGCTACTTTGAAGGATGCCTATGTGACTGCGCTAGCTTGCGACCCAACATCTGCTTTTGGTGGTGTATTAATTGCTAATACGGAGATAGATTTAGCAACGGCCCATGAAATAAATTCACTGTTTTGTGAAGTGGTTATTGCACCAAGCTTTCATGATGAAGCTGTTACTGTTTTATCAGAAAAGAAAAATAGAATTATTTTAATTCAGCACGAAGTAGAATTACCTATTCGACAAGTAAGAACCTGTTTAAACGGAATGTTAATTCAAGACAGAAACGACAAAACCGACTCAAAATTAGATTTAAAAGTTGTTACAAATCTTATGCCTGGTGATCAAGAAATAGAGGACTTACTTTTTGCTTCAAAAATTTGTAAAAATACTAAATCTAATACCATTGTATTTGCAAAAAATGGTACCTTAGTGGCTTCAGGTACGGGTCAGACTTCAAGGGTTGATGCTTTAAAACAAGCAATTGAAAAAGCTACAGCTTTTGGATTTGATTTAAGAGGAGCAGTTATGGCAAGTGACGCTTTTTTTCCATTTCCTGACTGTGTTGAAATTGCTAGTAATGTTGGAATTACGGCAGTAATTCAGCCCGGAGGATCTATTAAAGATGAGTTAAGTATACGTTTTTGCAATGAAAATAAAGTTGCAATGGTATTTACAGGAACGCGTCATTTTAAACATTAATTTGTTTAACTTTGTGAATTAGTTTTATAACCTTTAACCCTAAATAATTTATGGGATTTTTCGATTTCATGACCGAGGACATAGCAATTGACCTTGGTACCGCAAATACACTGATAATACACAATGGTAAAGTCGTTGTTGACAGCCCTTCAATTGTTGCTCGAGATAGAGTGACAGGAAAAATTATTGCTGTTGGCAAGGAAGCTAACATGATGCAAGGTAAAACTCATGAAAAGATAAAGACCATACGCCCATTGAAAGATGGTGTAATAGCAGATTTTGATGCTTCTGAAAAAATGATCAGTATGTTTATCAAAGAAATTCCTGCGCTGAAAAAAAGAATGTTTACGCCAGCTCTTAGAATGGTTGTTTGTATTCCGTCTGGAATTACAGAAGTTGAAATGCGTGCAGTTAAAGAAAGTTGCGAACGTGTTAATGGAAAAGAAGTTTACCTCATTCACGAACCCATGGCCGCAGCAATTGGAATTGGGATAGACATCATGCAACCCACTGGGAATATGATTGTTGATATTGGCGGAGGGACAACCGAAATTGCAGTTATTGCATTGGGCGGAATCGTTTGTGACAAATCGGTGAAAATTGCAGGGGATGTTTTTACTAATGATATAATTTATTACATGCGAACCCAACACAATTTATTTGTTGGAGAAAGTATGGCTGAAAAAATAAAAATTACGGTTGGAGCAGCAACTGACGAATTGGAGACACCACCAGATGATATGTCTGTGCAAGGAAGAGACTTACTTACTGGAAAACCAAAACAAGTTGAAGTGTCTTACCGAGAAATTTCTAAAGCTTTGGATAAGTCTATATTGCGAATTGAAGATGCAATTATGGAAACTTTAACGCAAACACCACCTGAATTAGCAGCCGATATTTATAATACTGGAATCTATCTCGCTGGCGGAGGATCTATGCTAAGAGGTTTGGATAAACGCATTTCACAAAAAACAGATTTGCCCGTTTACATCGCTGAAGATCCATTAAGAGCTGTTGTTCGTGGGACGGGGATGGCGCTTAAAAATATCCCTAGATTCAGAAGTATACTTATCAAATAAACTAAAAAATAAATTCCGAATTTCTTTAAGTCTAGAAATAAAGCCGGAATAGCGATTTTGACATTTGATTGTTTTAATATTAATTTTATACGATGCAGCAAATATTTAATTTTGTCATTAAAAACAGTAATCGCTTACTGTTTTTGCTGCTTTTGGTAATATCCTTATCGCTAACAATACAATCTCATTCCTATCATAAAAGTAAAATAATAAGTTCGGCTAATTTCTTTACAGGAGGTGTTTATGAAAACATAAATACTATTGATGAATACTTTGGCTTAAGAACTAAAAATGAAGAGCTTGCCAATGAGAATGCGCGCTTAAAAATGCTCTTGTTTAATCTTAAAGATAGCGTTGCACTTCCAAAAATTGACTCTATTAAAGGCGTTAAAAAGACCGATATCCTTGTGTCTAAAGTCATCCACAATTCTTATAGTGTATTAGAAAATTACCTAACCATTAATAATGGTAAAACTTCTGGGATTAAATCAAATATGGGTGTAATCAATAGCGCAGGTATTGTTGGAATAATTGATAAAACTTCAAATAATTATGCAACTGTTATTAGCGTCTTAAATGTTAAATCTCAAATCAATGCTAAAATAAAAAAATCAAATCATTTTGGATCCTTGGTTTGGAACGGAAAAAATGCCGGGTTTGTCCAATTAATAGATGTCCCTAGATTAGCAGGTGTAAGAAAAGGAGATACAATTGTTACAGGAGGTCAGTCTGTTATATTTCCTGAAAATATTGGCATAGGCACCATTGAAAAAGTTTATATAGACAACGAAACCAATTACTACACTTTAGATATAAAATTATTTAATGACATGACCAACTTAGGGCATGTATATATTATTAAGAATAAAGACTCTGAAGAAATTATAAATTTAGAAAATCAAAACAAAAAAAATGAATAATGCTTCTCTTGGAAATATTACTCGCTTTTTATTGTTGCTTTTAGCGCAAGTAATGATATTTAACAGAATTGATTTGTTTGGGTTTATAAATCCATTTCCTTATGTGCTTTTTATAATTTTATATCCCGTAAATGGAAATAAAAGTGGTTTACTAGCAGCCAGTTTCTTATTGGGATTGTCTATGGATATGTTTTGCAATTCTGGTGGCGTTCATGCTGCTTCATGTCTGATTCTTGCCTTTTTTAGACCAGCCATATTTAAATTTTCCTTTGGATTAAGTTATGAATACCAAACTGTTAAACTAAATGACGTTTTAACTCCAGAACGATTTTCCTTTATTTTAATAGCTGTCGTAATTCATCATTTTATTTTGTTCGTTCTAGAGGTATTTAAACTTAGTTTCCTCTGGGACATACTAACTAGAACAATATTAAGTACTCTTTTTACTATTATTACTTGTATTATTATAATCTATATTATTAAGCCAAGTAAGCGATGAGAAAGATTTTGTTTCCTGCAATTATTTTTGGCTTAACTATTTTACTTGTAATTCGATTGTTTTATTTACAAGTGATTAATGATACCTTAAAATTAAAATCAGATAATAATGCAATCAAGATTGCATATGATTATCCTGAAAGAGGTTACATATATGATAGAAATGGCAAATTACTAGTTGCCAATCAACCTTCATATGATATCATGGTGATACCTAAAGATATTAAAGACTTAGATACCATAGAATTTTGTTCTTTACTAAAAATTACCAAAGACGAATTTTTAAAAAAAATTGCAAAAGCAAAAGTGTATAGTCCGCGATTACCCTCTGTTTTTTTAGCCCAATTAAACAAAAAAGAATACGCAGCATTTCAAGAAATAAAAAGAAAATTTATTGGGTTTTATATTCAAAAGCGGGCCTTAAGAGATTATCAAGTTGATTTTGGAGCCAATGTCTTTGGGTTTATAACACAAGTAAATGACAAAATAATTGAAAAAAATAAATATTACAACAGTGGTGATTTGATTGGTAGGCAAGGGGTTGAAGAAAGCTACGAAGATTTTTTAAGAGGGGTTAAAGGTGTAAAATACATACAAAAAGACAAATATAATCGGGATATTGGCTCCTATAAAGAAGGAGAATTTGACACCATATCCGTTCAAGGGAATGATATCAATTTGAGTATTGATGCTGAACTTCAAAAGTATGGAGAACAATTAATGATAAATAAAAGAGGTGGAATTGTAGCTATTGAACCAAAAACAGGAGAAATATTAGCACTTGTTACTGCACCTTCATATGACCCCGCTATTCTAGTTGGCAGACAAAGGTCAAAAAACTATACCGCTTTATACAAAGACTCAATTGCAAAACCTTTATATGACAGAGGTCTTTTGGCCGAGTATACACCTGGATCTCCATTTAAAATTTTAACTGGATTAATAGGATTACAAGAAGGTGTGATTGATGAAAATACAGGTTTTTCTTGCCACCACGGTTTTAGTTATGCCCGCGGTCGATTTATGAAATGCCACGATTCAGGGGTTTCAATATTACACAATGGAATTTACAATTCCTGTAATACTTATTTTGCAAATGTATATATGAAAACCATAAATAAATATCAAAAACCTTCAGATGGTGTTGATGTTTGGTGCAAACACTTAAAAAGTTTTGGGTTAGGAAAATTTATGGGATATGATCTTCCAACAGGTAAAAAAGGAAATATTCCAAGCTCTAAAACTTATAATAAAATATATTCAGACTGGCAATGGTCTAGTAAAACGATAGTTTCAAATGCAATTGGACAAGGAGAAGTTTTGATGACACCAATTCAATTGGCAAACATGATTGCAATTGTTGCCAATAAAGGCTATTACTACACCCCCCACATTATCAAAAAAATTAAAGGTCATGTTATTGATAAAAAATTTAGAACCAAACACCTTACTACGATAAACAAAAAATATTTTCAGCCAATAATAAATGGATTATTTGATGTTTACAATAAAGGCACGGCACATGGACTGAACGTTGACGGCATTGATATTTGCGGAAAAACCGGTACCGCCGAGAATTTTGTCAAGATTAAAGGAAAGAGAGTAAAACTTCAAGATCATTCTATTTTTGTTGCCTTTGCACCAAAAGACAATCCGAAAATTGCTATTGCTGTTTTTGTCGAAAATGGCTACTGGGGAAAACGTTGGGCCGGACCAATTACTAGTTTAATGATTGAAAAATATATTAAAAAGAAAATTTCAAGAAAGGATTTCGAAAAAAGAATGCTAGAGGGCAGTCTTCAAGCTGAATATAACAAATATTTTAATAGTGGCGTTAAAGATACTTTAATTAATACTAAAATTAAAGACGAGCCAAAAGTCAAAAAAAATAAAACGGAAGCAAATTAAATAGTTGGAGATAGCTAATTAAATAAAAAATGAAGAATCAAAGTGTTACAAATAATTTAGACTGGATGAGTGTTTTCATCTATATGCTATTGGTAACTATGGGATGGTTAAACATTTATTCGTCCTCTTTATCATCTATTGAAATAGATGCTTCTATTTTTGATTTTACCCAAATCTATGGAAAACAACTTTTGTTTATTGTCTTAACTATCCCATTAATTATTATTTTGTTATTAATTGACGGTAAGTTTTATGAAAAATTTTCTAGTGTAATTTACATCTTGGGTTTACTTTCCTTAGCGGGCCTTTTTGTATTTGGGAAGACTATTAAGGGACAAGCAAATTGGTATTCTTTTGGATCTTTTGGACTTCAGCCTTCTGAGTTTGTTAAAGCAGCGACAGCATTAGCTCTCGCAAAATACTTAAGCGATGCACAAGTCAGCTTAAAAGATGTAAAGCAACAATTTTGTATATTAGGCATCCTATTTCTTCCCATACTTTTAATTGTTCCTCATGATCCGGGTAGTGCATTAATTTATAGTGTTTTTATTTTAGTTTTATACCGTGAGGGATTGCCATCATGGTATGTTTGGACCGGATTTATTGTTTTATTACTATTTATTTTAGCTTTGCTTTTAAAACCTCTTGTGCTCATAGGAATAGCATTACTAGTGATACTCATAACATATTTTAGAAGTCGATTTGTTGATAGAAACTGGATGCTGAGTTCTATATTATTTCTAATGATTGGTGGTTTTGTGTTTTCAGTTGATTATGTTTTTGACAATGTTTTCAAACAACATCACCGAGATCGATTTAATATTTTATTGGGTAAAGAAGTTGACCTTAAAGGGATAGGTTATAACACCAATCAATCAGAAATAGCCATAGGTTCTGGAGGTTGGTTTGGAAAAGGTTATCTTGAAGGTACCCAAACAAAAGGTGGATTTGTCCCCGAACAACATACCGATTATATTTTTACTACGGTTGGGGAAGAATGGGGCTTTATAGGATGCCTCTTTGTAATAAGCCTTTTTATATTTTTAATTATGCGTATTATTTATCTTGCCGAAAGACAAAAAACTAAATTCAGTAGGGTATATGGGTATTGCGTGGCTGGTATTTTATTTATTCACTTTTTTGTGAATATCGCCATGGTTGCTGGTATATTTCCAACAATTGGCGTTCCTCTCCCATTCTTTTCTTATGGGGGGTCAGGACTTTGGGGTTTTACAATACTCCTTTTTATATTTCTTAAAATGGATGCAAACAAAGTTAACGAATGGTGATAGCACAAAGAGTCCCCAAAAAACAAATAAAATTTTCTCGAAATTTAAATGAATTTATAAATATTCCCTTTAGTTAATTAGGATTTTACTGCTTTTTCTTTCTTTGATTTAGTTGACACTCCTTTGCTATTTTCAAACTGCAGATCATTTAAAATATGAATTGCCTCCTCTATGTAAATATCTTTCGATAGACTTTCGTGCCATCTATCTCTTTTTTCTTTGAGCACGTTATCTTTCGCCATTTCAATAATTTCATAGGGTAGCGATTTAAATACAAATGAATTTTTATAATCAATAATTGGTTTGTATTTTTTATTTTTAAAATCTAAAGCTTTTTGTTCAGCTTTAAACTTGTCAATGTTTAAACTATAGACATTCTCTTTATTTCTTTCGTCAAGCCATTTGGCATTGTCATCAATTAAGTTAATTTGGCTGTTATTCTTCATTCTTTCTCTACTTTTTGATATCGCCAAATCAAAGTTGTTCTGCCTGTTCCAAACATTATAATTAGCTGGATCTATTTTATCCCATGGCATAGCATTATCTATGTCTCTTTCTCCCATTTTTAAATACGAATATCTATCAGGAATTGCTATATCACTCTTAACACCTTCAAGCTGTGTTGACCCACCGTTAACTCTATAAAACTTTTGAGTCGTTGTCTTTAAAGCTCCTAAATCCCCAAAAGTACTCCCACGAACAAACTGATTCAAATCGATCACATTTTGTACTGTACCCTTTCCATAAGATTGATTGCTTCCAATAATTACACCTCTTCTGTAATCTTGAATAGCAGCAGCTAAAATCTCAGAGGCTGATGCCGAAAATTCATTAATCATTACTACTAACGGTCCGTCCCATTGCACATTAGAATCTTTATCATAAAGGACTTCTTTTTTTCCGGCAGCCGATTTTATTTGAACTATAGGACCTTGCTCAATAAATAATCCGGCAATATCAACAACTGTCTTTAATGAACCACCACCATTGTCTCTAACATCCATAACAATTCCCTGAACACCCTCTGCTTTTAGTCTATTGACTTCTATAGCAACATCTTTTCCAGCATCCCTACTATTTTGATCTTCAAAATCTATGTAAAATTTAGGTAAATAAATAATCCCATATTTAAATCCATCTTTGTTTACAATACTGGATTTTACATAGGTTTCTTCAATCTCCACCTCATCCCGAATTATTGTAATTACTTTAATTGTACCATCTGTTTTCTTTACTGTTAATCGAACTTCAGTCCCTTTTGGGCCTTTTATTTTCTTAACAACGTCATCAAGTCGCATTCCAACAACATCAACAGGTTCCGAATCTGCCTGCGCTACTTTTAAAACAATATCCCCAGCTTCTAACTCCTTACCTCTCCAAGCTGGACCACCAGATATTAATTCCGTTATTTCTGTGAAATCACTTTTCTTTTGTAATCTAGCTCCTATGCCTTCTAATTTACCACTCATACTTTGATCAAATCGTTCTTTATCGGTTGGAGCAAAATAAGAAGTATGAGGGTCAAACCGAGATGCAATTGCATTAACATAAATTGAAAACCAATCTTCTCTATCTAAATCTTTTATAAAATTAAAATTGTCGTTTAATGAATTTAATGTACTCTCTCTCGTTTCTTTTTCTAGCTGCTCATAGGTTTTAGGACTCTGATTTTTTCTTTTTTCAAAATCTTTTATAAATTTTGTTTCTGATTCAGCTGTAAGCTTATCTCCTTGTGCCTCTCTGTACTCTTTTAACTTTTCTTCAACTGTTTTATTTTTATCTTTAAGAAGGTCTTCCTCTAACTTTTGCTTTTCAACAAGTGAGGATAACGTAGAAAGTTTAACCTGTAAACGCCATCTTTCCTTTAACTCCTTTACGTTTTTAGGATATGGCGATTTTTCATAATCGGTAGAAATGGATTCCATTTTTGTATAATCAAATGGACTTTCCAAAGCCAACTTATAATAAGATTTACTTTCTTCCATTCGTTGCATTAATCTTGAATAGGTCAACTCAAAAAAAGACAAATCTTTGTTTTTTATTTGATCATCTATTTCCGTTTTGTAGTGTTCGAATTCATCTATATCCGTTTGGATGAAGAACCTTTTAGACGGGTCTAGAGCGTTTAGATAATCTTTATAAACACCTTTAGAAAAAGTGTCGTCTATTTCGCTAGGGCTATAATGCCCTTTCTCTATTACAAAAGTCAATAATTCAATTAGCATCTTATCTTTTTCGGGATCTGAAGAATTGCCATTTGAAAAAAGGCGCCCAACAGTATTCTCAATTGGAGAAAAACTTAATAAGGCAATAGACAATACACCAATAAAAATCAGTATTTTATAGTTTCGTTTCATAAATTGAATTATGTTATTCATTAATTTTTGGTCTAAAGTAATCAAAAAAGCATACCATGAAATTGAAGTCTAGATAATTTTTTGTTAAAATTACCTTTAAAATGTTGCTCAGATTTAGAATTTTCAAAGTTATAAAATTTAGCACTTTAAAACTTTAAAATTAGTTAATTTTGCATACATAAATTTTACATAAAGGAGATTAGATATATGAATGCCAAACCTACAATTTTAATTACAAATGACGATGGAATAAATGCTCCCGGAATTCGCACGCTAATTTCTGTAATGTCAGAAATTGGAGAGGTAATTGTGGTTGCGCCCGATAGTCCCCAAAGTGCAATGGGCCATGCTATTACAATTAATAGCACTTTATATTTAAATGAAATTTCTGGAAAAGAGGCACAAATAAAAGAATTTAGTTGTTCGGGAACACCCGTAGATTGTGTAAAATTAGCCGTTAACGAGATTTTAAAAAGAAAACCTGATTTATGTGTTTCTGGTATAAACCATGGCTCCAACTCTTCCATAAATGTTATTTACTCGGGAACAATGAGCGCTGCTGTTGAAGCTGGAATAGAAGGAATTCCTGCAATTGGTTTTTCGCTATCAGACTATGATTGGAATGCAAATTTTGAACATACAAAACCCTTCATAAAAAAAATTGCCCTTGAAGTATTGGAAAAAAAACTACCAGAAGGTGTCGTTTTGAATGTTAATTTTCCAAAATATACAACTGAAAAAATTAAAGGAATAAAAATTTGTAGGCAAGCCAAAGCAATTTGGATGGAAAAATTTGATAAAAGAAAAACCCCTTATGGTAAAAATTATTATTGGCTAACAGGTGAATTTATTAATCAAGATAATGGAGAAGACACAGATGAATGGGCACTTTCTAATGGATTTATTTCAATTGTCCCAGTACAATTTGACTTAACAGCTCATCATACCATTCAAGAACTGAATTCGTGGAATCTTTAAATAAATAAAATGAAATATTATATCATTGCTGGAGAGGCATCGGGTGATTTACATGGGTCAAATTTGATGTCGGCACTTTTTAAAAATGATGTTGATGCAGATATAAGATTTTGGGGTGGTGATTTGATGCAAAGTATTGGAGGAACATTGGTAAAACATTATCGAGATCTGGCGTTTATGGGATTTGCGGAAGTAGTTTTGAATTTAAAAACTATCTTTAATAATTTAAAATTATGCAAAAACGACATCGAAAAATTTATTCCAGATGTAATAATATTTATTGATTATCCTGGGTTTAACATGCGTATTGCAAAATGGGCGAAATTGAAAGGAATACAAACACATTATTACATCGCCCCACAAATTTGGGCGTGGAAAGAAAATCGCATTAAAGCAATAAAAAGAGATATTGATAGACTTTATGTTATTTTGCCTTTTGAAAAAGAATTTTTTGAAATCAAACATAATTTCCCTGTTGATTTTGTTGGACACCCTTTAATTGATGCTATATCAAACAGAGATAGTACACAAAGTGGCACCATTTTTAACTTAGATGATAATAGCGACAAAAAGATTATAGCAGTACTCCCAGGCAGTAGAAAGCAAGAAATAGCCAAGATGCTAAATATTATGCTGAGTGTAGTAGAAGATTATCCCGACTATCAATTTGTTATTGCTGGTGCCCCTAGTCAAGAGTTTAGTTTATATGAACCCTACTTAAAAAGTAAAAATGTTTCGTTTGTTGCCAATAAAACCTATGATTTACTTAGTAGGGCAACAGCTGCTTTAGTAACTTCAGGTACCGCAACCCTTGAAACTGCTTTATTCAAAGTTCCCGAAGTTGTTTGTTATAAAGGAAGTTGGATTTCCTATCAAATTGCAAAACGAATTATAACATTAAAATATATATCGTTAGTTAATTTAATAATGGATGAAGAAGTAGTTACGGAACTTATTCAAGAAAAATTTAATTATAAAAATGTGAAAAAAGAACTTTCTAAGTTGTTAGAAATTGTTCATCGAGATAAAATACTAAGTAAATACGATGAGCTGGAAGCCAAGCTCGGCGGCATCGGGGCAAGCGAAAAGACTGCTAAATTAATCTTAAATTATTTAAAGTAATTTTTGTTTGCGCCCAAATAATCTAAATTTGCAAAAAAAATAATGAAAACCCTATTAACTATATTAAGTATCTTTTTCTTGTTTACATCTTGTAAAACCTCATCTGTTATAATTACTTCAAAGGATGATGCCATGAAAAAAGGAATTTACAGTGAGCCCGTAGTGGTTAAAAAAAACGATGCCAAGAAGAAAAAAAACAAAGGAGATCTTGAAACTACAAAAGATAATTCTGAAAAGAATCAAACTAATGATTCAAAAATAATTGAAATTAATGACCCGGAGATAATTGTTTCAAAAGAAGATACCAGTTATTTGATAGAACAAATTATAAACAGCGCAAAAGATAATTTGGGTATTCGGTATTCATATGGAGGTGTAACACGTGCTGGGTTTGATTGTTCCGGACTAATAGGCACTACATTTAAAAAATATGACATCTCATTGCCTAGAATGTCTCATGATATGGCAAATGTAGGGAGAAGAGTGGATAAAGCCAGTGCAAAAAAAGGAGATCTAATTTTCTTTGCCAATAACGGCGGTTCACGAATAAACCATGTTGGAATGATAGTGGAAGTTAATGAAACAGATATAAGTTTTATTCATGCTGCAAATAGTGGTGTTACAATATCCCAACTAAAAGAATCTTACTACTCAAATAGTTTCAGACACATCAACAGAATAATAGAGTAATTTCTTACAATAAACTTATTTTTATTATTTTTGTGAGATGAAAATCTTACAATTTCCTTTAGTTAAAGTATTCATTGGATTTATAATAGGGTTACTACTGTGTCCAATAGTAAAACCAAATCCGATATTTCTCATTTCCAGCACACTCATAATGATAATTTTATTTATGTATGGGTCAAACCGTATAGAAAAAATAAAAAAAATTAAACCCGTTTTTGGATTAAGTGTATATATTATTTCAATCCTATTTGGTCTTTTAACATCTTTTCTACATAAAGAGAATAGGAATTTAAACCATTACACAAAACAGATAAATGATTACGATAAGGAATATGATTTAGATTTATTACTTCTTGAAAAACTCAAAAGTTCAAAAAAATATACACGTTATCTTTGCCAAATCACCAAACTAGATAAAAAAAAGAGCGTCGGTAAAGTAATTTTAAATAATAATTCAATTCAAAACTACAATATTGGGACGCATTTAAAAGTAAAGGGGACTATTTTTAAAAATAAAAAGCCCTCAAATCCGGGATTATTTGATTACTCAGCTTACTTAGAAAATCAAGAAATTTATGCTCAGGTATATATTTTCAAAAATAAGATTGCCATTGGGAAAACCGAAAAGAATCTACTGTCTTATTTTTCAAATTTCAGAGAAAAAATAATTTTAAATTTAAAAAAATCCGTTATTAACGAAAAGGAATTAAATGTACTACTTGCATTGATTTTGGGACAGCAACAAGACATTTCCCCCGAAGTCTTAAAAGACTATCAATTTGCAGGAGCTATTCATGTGCTGTCAGTTTCAGGATTGCATGTAGGTTTTATTTTAATATTTATAAATTTTTTAATGAAACCGATTGGAAATTCGGGAAGAAAGACTGTTTTGAAATTAATTATTCTGCTGCTCGCATTATGGTCTTTCGCAGTTTTGGCAGGTTTATCCCCATCAATCGTGAGGTCAGTAAGCATGTTTTCATTCATGGCAATTGGTAATCATATGAAAAGATCTGTTAATATATATCACACGTTAATAGTGTCAATGCTATTAATTTTATTGTTCAAACCATCTTTTTTATATGATGTTGGTTTTCAACTCAGTTATCTCGCCTTGTTTTTTATCATCTGGTTTCAGCCCTTACTTTCAGGAATTTGGAAACCAAAATATAAAATATGCGTTTACTTTTGGGACATCCTAACCGTTTCATTTGCTGCACAAATTGGAACTATGCCTTTGAGTATTTATTACTTTCATCAATTCCCAGGATTGTTTTTTATAACTAATTTATTTATAATACCATTATTGGGAATAATCATGGGGGTTGGGATTGTTGTCATTTTAATTGCTTCTTTTTCAGTTGTGCCAAAGTTTTTAACGGTGACTATTGAACATTTAATAAGCTTTTTAAATTTTATTATACATAAAATTGCAGCAATTGATTATTTTGTTGTTAAGAATATATCCTTTACAAAAGAGATGTTGTGGAGTTCTTATTTAATCATATTACTAGCTGTAATCTTGATAAAAAAACCTACTTTTTACAAAACAGTTGCCGTTTTCATGAGCATTTTTTTACTTCAACTCATTTTTATTTTTCAAAAAAAAGAAAATCGCAGTAGTAGTGAGTTAACTATTTTTAATTATAAAAAGAACACCTTAATTATAGAAAGGATTGGAAAAGGCGTAACCATATACTGCAATGATAGTATACAAAAGGGACTGGATTCTAATTTGATAATACAGTCTTTTTTAATTGAAAAATTCTGTAGTGTTTCGGCTGTAAGGCCAATACAAAACACCCTTTACCATAAAAATAAAAAAATTTTGATTATGGACAGTTCCGCTATTTATAATAAATCAATTTCTCCCGATATTTTAATAATTACGCAATCCCCTAAATTAAATATGGAGCGTTTAATCAAAACTATTAAACCTCAACAAATCGTAGTAGATTATTCCAATTACAAGAGTTATACTAAACTTTGGAAGGAGAGCTGTAGAAAAGAAAAAATCCCTTTTCACGATACCAATGAAAAAGGATTTTATATGTATTAATGTTACTTTATTCCTAAAATTTGATTTGCATTGGGAATCCATGCAGTTGGACCACCAGCAAGATATCCAGAAGATCCTAATTTTTCTAAATTAATTTTTCCTCCATTTTTATTTGCATTAACAAACCAAACTGTTGGATATCCTTGAACGCCAAAAGTTTGTTGTAATTCAGCATTTTGTTTTTTAATTTCAGGTTCTTGAGGAGTTCGTCTTGGAAAGTCAAGTTCAACTAAAACAACATTTTTTTTAGCCCATTTTTCAAATTCGGGAGTTTTAAAAACTTCTTTTTGTAAACGAATACACCATCCACACCAGTCGCTTCCTGTGAAAAATAAAAACAATGGCTTTTTTGATTTTTTAGAAATCTCCATAGCTTTATTTATATCAGTATGCCATGTTAAATCTTGTGCTTGTATGGTTAATGAACCCAAGACTAAAAATAATGTGATTGCTATTTTTTTCATAAGTTTTTTTTCAAATATAAAAAAA
>Ga0049083_10000187_pt1 | contig 19710 bp, 13 predicted proteins | sample GreLakmeMI27MSRF_FD_66719 | JGI IMG/M metagenome (GOLD analysis project Ga0049083, IMG submission 66719) | Freshwater lentic microbial communities from great Laurentian Lakes, MI, USA - Great Lakes metaG MI27MSRF | ecosystem: Environmental > Aquatic > Freshwater > Lake | place: Great Lakes...
GCTTCCACCGCCTCGCAGGCTGCTTGCACTGCGAGGCAGATCTGCGTGATCTGTGCATCCACCGGGTGGGCCGCCTCCTCAGGGGGATTGAACATGAGGAGCTGTTCTACCTGGTCGATGCTGCCTCGCAGGCGTCCCTCCACGATCATGGTGGCCGCGATCTTCTCCGCTCGCTCCGAACTGACGTCCAGCAGCGTGCCCAGCTCGCCCAGGCGTATGTTGTGGTACAGCTTGGAGGCTGACAGCAGGTTGTGCTCGATGACGGCGCGGCGCAGGACCGTGAGTCCGTCTCCGCCGAGCGCCAGCTGGTGGGGCCGCAGGTCAGCCGCAAAGGCATCCACCTCATCCGGGCGCAGAATGCGGCCCAGATACACTTTGGAGAGCATGGTGAAGGTAGGCAGCGCCTGCGTACGCTCGTCCTTGCAGAGGGTGGCCAGGAAGCGGGAGCGCTGCGGGCCGGCTGCGGCCAGGATGGTGCACACCACGGCCGCGTTCAGCGCCTGCGTCAGCTCCTCGTCGGCCACCACGCGGCCGCCGATGCAGCGCTGGGCCAGCTGGCTGAGCGAGTAGTAGCGCAGCGCAGCCTCCAGGAAGCGGCGCTGGCAACAGCAGCGCGTGAGCCCGTGCGCTGAGTCGGGACAAGGCACGCCTTAGGCGCACCTTGGCGTCCAGGATGCGCGCGTAACAGGTGTTGTACTGCAGCTCGAGCGCCTCGTCTGCGCGTGTGGTGTAGGAGTGAGGGGAGTGGGTGAGTTGCGCACACGAGCGTGTCGCGCCTTTGCTTTCGGGCAACAAGAAGGCCGCCTTCTTGATGAACGTCTCCGCGTTCAGCGCGTCCTCGTCCTCCAGATACAGCTGCGCTACCTTGACGCACGTATGAAGCTTGTACGCTGGGTCGAGCACTCGCTGCCCGCTGTCCAGCTCGATGCCCGCCAGCATCGCAGCCGCAGCGCTCCAATGCTCTTCGGACTCGTAGACGGATGCTGCGGACTCGCGGATGGTGGACACCTGAGTGAGGGAGAGCGAGCGAAGGTGTCAACTCGCGTTTGGGTGCGCACTCGCGCGCTGTGGCGCTGCGCGCGTTCCTGCTCCTCGAAAGACACAGCGCGGGGTTGAATCTTGTCCAGCGCGAAAGCGGCAACTTCCTTGTGCAGGTCTGCGGGCAAGCGTGCCACCCCTTGCGCAAAGGACGTGAGCAGCTGGCGGGAGATGACCAGCGGGTTGCGGTCCGACAGCACTGCCGCACGCGCAGTGAGTGCGCGCAAGCTTCTATCGCTACGCAGAGTGGACGCACTGTGCTCGACGAAGGCTTTGCAGAAGGGGACATCGGCGCGCGCCAGCGCAGCGCTCAGCAGTTCGCCGTACTTCTCAACCTTCGCCTTCTGCTCGCCCAGCGCGGCCACCGCGTTGAGCTGATCCACGCAGTCCGCCATGGACCAAGAGAAGGCTGCGCGGACGGCAAAACGCAGCTCTCTCTCAGCTCGCTCGTACACCGCTCAAGGTCACAAGTTGCCAGCACAAAAACGAGGAAGAGGTGAGCGTCAATCAAAGAAGCGTGCTGACGCCACGCGTCGTGCCAAAAGATTACGCACACCGCCCGCCCTCGCTGAACGCGTGTGCAGCAGCCATGTCCCCGCGCGTCTGGGAGACCGTGGACTACGTGCTGGGCCACGCAAAGGCGCGCAGCAGCAGCGCAGAGCCCGGGAGGCGCACTCCTCTGGTGCTGCACGCAGCTTGTCGCCCGCGCCTTCAACCGCACGAACCGCACAAGCCGGCGCAGCCATCTAGGCTCCGCATCACGCGTCCGGCGAGTGCCGCGCAGCTTTCGCTGCGCCGCCGTGCCGCCCGCTGGGCGCCGCACATGCGTGCGCTGAGCTGCTCACGCGCCGCGCCGCGCCTTACCGCACTCAGACGGCGTTTCACTACGGCTTCATCCCTCTCATCATCGTGCTGGGCATGCGCACCGAGCCGCGGCCGAGCATCTTCCAGCTGCTGGGTCCGTGAACGGGGGGGGGGCGTGCCCGCGCGGCTGCAGTGCACAGAGCCGAGCGCGGGGCTTCCGCAGGTCTCTGACTGTGAGGGTATCGCGGCAGCTGAGAGACAAGGACGAGTTGAGGAGTCGCGCGTGTGATGATGTGCTGCGGTGGGTGGCACTAGCGTCGTCGATTGGAAAGCTGGTGTCTGCGCACGTTTGGGTTGCGTCCTCGGCCAACCACGGGCGCTGAGCCAGCCTGCGCCAGGCTGGGCGCCTGGGAGGCGCTCATCTCCCTCTGGAAGAGCGTGTCCGGTCCAAACTCAGCCGCAAAGACGTCGCTCTCTTGGCGGGGCTTGTTGCCTCGGCTGGGCAGGCGCTTCATGGCCAGCTGATCTTCACGCAACACCGGGTTGACGGCGTAGCGACCCCCCTTGGGTGCCGGCAGGGAATACCGGGTGCCACGCAGGTTATGGCGCCGCCGTACCCCCACATGCTCAACCCCCCCGGCATCCACCGTGAGGCTCACACGCTGCATGGCCGCGTTGCCGCATCGCCCGCAGAAATGGCGTGACGTGTCGCGAGTGACCCCCCCGCACGCGTGGCAGCGAAGCACCCAGCGCTGCAGGCGAGTGATGCGCAGTCCGTCGGGCGCAACCACGCGAAGGCCCATCTGCAGCGCCACGTTCTGCATGGCAAAGTCGGCGGTGACCAGCGCCACAGAAGAGAGGAAGAGCGGCGGGGAGGGGGTGGTGGAGTGATCCTCATCGCCGGAGCTCTCGCTCTCGCTCTCGCTCTCGTCGCTCTCCTGGCCGCTGTCGCTATCGGACAGGGGCTCGCCCGCGGCCAAGCGAGCCGCGTTGCGCGCAGCCAGCTCGGCGGCGGCGGCACACGCAGACGCCGCTTCCGCAGCAGCGTACTCAGCACGCTTGGCGCGCCGGATGCGCGTCGTGCGACTCACAGCAGCCTCCCAACCGCCACCGTCATCCTCAGGCTCCTCCTCCTCCTCCTCGCGAGCGGGCGCGTGCTCGTTCGTGGTCTGTAGGCGGCAAAGCGAGAGCAACGAGTGAGCCAGTGACTACGCGAGTTCGCCAAGCGAAGCGCGCGAGAGAGGTCACGCACCGCTGGCTCCTCCGCAATCAGCGCTTGCACGCGCGTGCCCACGCGGCTGGGCGGATGGCCTGCATCGTTGTCGGCGGCGCAGGCATTCTCGGCGGCGGCTGTCCCGCCCACCTGTGCCAGCGCCAGCCGCGCGGCCTGCGCCTCCTCCTCCCGATCCAGGGGCTCCCACTCTTCCGGGTGCGTCACAAAGTCCCAGCCCGGAAGCGGCACCGCGGGCGTATGGCGGCGCTTTACAGCCGCCGGCGGCGGCGGCTTGTCCCGCAGGTGCGCCCCTCCATGCGCCTCCTTCTCCAGGCACAGCGCCAGCGCCAGCAGGCGCGTGTCCACGCCGCTGAGCACGGCCGCGTCGCCAGTGAGGGTGGCAAAGCGGCGCACGGCTGCGACTGACTGTTCGTCCGGCTCTCGCGTCTCCAAACCGAACGGAAGCGTCGCAAGCGTGTGCCGGCTCTGCTTGTCCCGCACCTCCGCCTGCACCTCGCGCGTGCTCACGCAGCGCGCGGCGATGTTCTCCAGGCGCACGCCGCGCACGATGGCGTTCGTGTCAACCACCGCCACAGACGCGGACGTGGCCTCCATCGTCAGCCTGCGCAACGCAGCGCACAGGGCGACTCGAAATGCCACCGCCGACGCACAGGACACAGCGCTGATGACGTGGCATGTTGGTCGGACCGTGAGAGACCTCCTTCGCCTTCCGCACTCGCTATTGTCGTCGCGGCCCCTTTGCGAACAGGCCGTCTGCGTGCGCGCGGCACAGAATCCCTTCTGTGTCCAGCCGGGCTGTTGCAGCGCCTGCGCCCCCTCCGGTGCTCTCGCCTCGTTGCCGCCGCGCCTCTCGCGCGATGGAGGACTCGCCGGAACTGCGGAGCTTTCTGGAGGTGAGCTGCGCGCCCGAAGGCGCAAATCAGGCCCAGCCCTGGCCTCGATCAACCCTACACCCCGCCACACTCTTGGGAGCTCCCACACACGCGTGACACGCTCTGAGCGTGTCGGTGCCCACCCGCAGATGGAGAAGCAGAAAGCGGTGTTTAACGAGTTGGTGGTGCGTGCCTGTGCAGTGCTGGACAGCGGGTGCACTGCGCGTGCGAGACTGACTGCCCGTGTGCTCTGTGCGCAGAGCCACATCACGGAGAAGTGCTTCGAGAAGTGCGTGCCCAAGCCGGGCAACAAGCTGGACAGCAGCGAGCAGGCGTGCCTCTCCCAATGCACGCTACGTTTCTTGGAAAGCAACCAGGTCATCTTGCAGAGACTGCAGCGCAGTGCAAAGTGAGGCCGCAACACGGCCTCTTGGACGCCGCACGGATGAGAGAGCAGGGCATGGTGGAAGATGCAGGCTTTGTGCGTCGTAAACGAGAGTACGAGACGTGCGTTGAGTTGGTCAAAGTCGTGTCAAAGTCTCTGAATCCACTGGAGCTCACTGTGCGGCTGCGCGCTCCTTCTGCGCCAGCTGGAGTGCCAACTTGTGTTGCGCCTGCTCCCAGGGGAAGTGCGCGCGTGTCACGGGCAGCGACCGGCGCAGCTCCTTGAAAGCCCCGCCAGCCAGGCTCTCAAAGCCAGACTCCAAAGCGTTGAAATACTCCCCCTCCGCCCGGCGAAGCGCAGACACAAGCGCAGTGGCGCGGGACGCCTCGTCAGCCTGCGTTTGCATGTCTCTCAGCCGCTGCGGTGGTGTCGTGCATATATGATGCATGAGAACGCGCCTGGGAGGGAAAGAGTGCGTTGACGCGGTGCGTGGCCTTGAGCTGCACGTTGCCCTCCTCCCAGTAGTGCACGCGCGCCGTCAGCGTGCCCTCCAGCGCCACGCTGCCATCCGGCTGCACCACCGCGCTCCAGCGTGACGTCACGCGCCCGGTCCTGCGCACCCCACCAGTGAGCGCACAGCGCAGGCGGATGCAACGCCAGCAGAGCCCGAAATGCCTATTCCATCCAGCAGTCGCACCAGAAGTTTTTGAGGTTGAACTGCGCGCTGGAGATGCACACAGTCACCGCAGGATGGCCCTCCTGCAGGCTCCCGTACACGGCGCTCTGCGTGCGTGGCAAAAGTGAGGCGGGTTGTGGCAAAGACCGTCCACACGGAAACGCGCCTGCCCGTGCGGCGAATACACCTCCCGCAGGTACGCCTCCAGCTCGCTCTGCACCGCCAACCTGCGGGCGCGCGTCAGCTGGTGGTCTTTGCCAGAGCGTCTGCTGCTTTGCACGCGCCTCAAGCTCTCAGCTTCCTCAGGAGCAAGCTCGTGCGCCTCAGCCGGTCGGCACGCGGTGCACTGCTGGCGCACGTGGTCAAAGGTGACCACGGTGGCTGTTCGCGGCTCCAGGTAGCGATCCTCGCCGCGCGAGCTGTCCGATGTGACAAGGACCTGCACCGCCTTGCCCTCCTCAACGTCCGCGGAGTGCATCTGCGCCTCGTTGTACGCGCGTGAAGCAGACAGCTCGTCCTCCAGCGCATCTGCTCCTGTCAGCACCCTGAGGCCTGAGGCGCAGCAGGTGTGAGTATGAGTGCAGGCTCCCGGGAGGTTGCGCGGTGGCGGACGCACTTTGCGCAACCGCGGCGAGCTCGCCGGGAGGCGCCTGCAGCAGGAGACCGGACAGCATGGCGATGAGCAGACGAAGGGGCGCGACAAACTGCAAATTTGATCCCGACCGAGCGGAGATCGATCAAAGATCGGCGGCCAGGCGCAGGCCACCTACAGGCCTGGGCTGGGTGCTTGGGCCTTCCTTGGCAGCTGCGGGTGGTTGAAGTGGCATCGGTCGGCGAACTTGCAGCGCCCCGTCTTCAGGAAGTACGTGCAGTCCGGCGCTTCCGGCCTTTCCGGGAAGCTCTGCTGCGCCCCCCCCCCCAACCCCGCAGCCTCCTCCGCGCCGCCTTCCTCCGCAGCGGCTGCTTCCCTGGCGCTGCGCTCCTCCTCGGCCGCACTCTGTCGAGGCTCCATGCGAGCAAACGCGTCCATGCTCGCCTGCTCGCCCTGCGGGAAGTAGCGCGAGAACTGCGGCTCCGACGAGCAGCGCAGCGCCACAAAGGCGTGCACGTAGAGCAGCAGGTTTGGGAAGCGGTGTGCCCAGTAGCTCCAGAAGGGGCCCGGAGGCGGCCCGAGCACTGCGCGCACCTCCGGCGGCAGCTCTCGCCAGTGGCTTCGCTTGTTGCGCACCACCCGGAGCAGGTCGCGCACGCTGAACGGGTTGTAGCGGCGATAGCGCCCCAGGTTGTCCGTGAGGCCGCTGTGCAGGCGCTGGTCCCAGGGGAAGCCCAACGAGCGCGAGCTCACAGCCTCCAGCGCCGCCAGCAGCGTCCGGTCCTGCTCCCGGTCTTCCAGCTCTATCCGGTCGCTCACGTCCACCAGGAAGGACAGGCGCTGCTCCGGTGGCCACCAAAACGGGTGGCTCAGCACAGCCACGGCAGACGGCCGGCTGGCTGGGTCCCAGCGAAGCAGCTGCGACAGCAGGTCCTGTGCCTCAGGCATGCCCGCCAGCATGCCCAGCTCGGGGAGCCGCCCCGCAGCCACTTGCGCGTCTCGCGCCAGCTTATCCTCACCGTACGGGTGACGACCCCTGCTAAGGCAGTAATACAGCAGACAGCCCAGCGCCCACGTGTCCACCCCGCGCCCCTGACGCGCCCCAGCCACCAAGCGCTCCGGCGCGCGCCATCCCAACGTGCCTGCGCCGGCGCCAGCGGTGCCGTGCCAAGAAGACGCCTCCCCTGGGACCAGCGCCCAAGACAGCCCCATGTCGCTCAGCTTGGCGCGCCCGGAGCGCGTGATGAGCACGTTGTGGGGCTTCAAGTCGCGGTGTACCACCCCCAAAGCGTGCAGCGCCGCCAGTCCGGCCCCGACGTCGCGCATGAGAAGCCAGTTGGTAACGCTGGGACTGCCGTCCTTCTCAAACAGCTGCAGCGGAAGCACTTCTCGCAGCGCCGTCGCGCATCCGTCGCCCTCGATGGGCGGCCCCTCCATCAGGTCCGCCAGAGTGCACACGCACCTCTCCAGCGCCACGTACACAAAGTGTGCATCCTCCTCCATTGCGAAACATCGCAGAATGGCGGGGTGCTCATCTGAGCGTATCAGCGCCGCCAGCTCTTTCTTTGCCAGCTGGTGGAAATGGGCCAGCAGGCGCTTCACAGCCACCGGGCGCCCCTCGAGACTGCCCTCGAAGACGACGGTGCCGCAGCTGCCGTAGCCCAGCACAGCGGGTCCCACGCGCAGGCGGCCCACCTGGAGGCTGCCATCGGGCAGCGCAGGCGGGGCGGTCTGCGTGGCGGGGGCGGCGGGCGCAGCCTCTGGCGCCGTCAACGGCTGTGGCTGCGGCTCTTCAGGCGGCTCGTCTGCGCTGTCACCTGACGTCACCTGCGGCGCAGCAGCAGCCTCCCCCGGGCGCCCCTCTGACCCCTGCTCGCTGGCTGCCTCCCCCCCCGCGCGCCGCCGCCGCCCGCGCCGCCGTGCCTTGGCGGCCGCAGCTTCAGCCGCCGCCGCCGCCCCCGAGGCGCCCGCCCATCCGTGGCTGCGCCGCAGCGCGACCGCAGCGGCGCCCGCGCACACCGCCGCAGCCGTGAGCAGCATCGGCGCAAGCTGAGCCGTGGCCCGGCGTTGCGCGCCGCCGCCCCGCCCCGCCCCGCCGCTCGCGCGCGGCTGCTCCGCCCCGTCGGTCAACGCAGGCAGCCAGGAATATTCCATCGGGTTGCGCGCCGCCACCGCCACCAGCTGCAGGGGCGTGGCGGCTGGCCGCTGCGGCCGCAGGGAGCCGCCCACAGTCACGGTTTCACGACTTGGCGACTCTCGCACCAGCCCGGTGACATCGCTGCGCAACGGGTGCGCCGCCATGCCCTGCGTGGCCACCGCGGTGCTGGGCGAAGCCAGCGCACCGGCTGCGACGTCGATGCCGTGCGACGCGGGCGGTAGCGCGGGTGCAGGCAGAGCAAAGAGGCCCGAAGAGTGCACCCCAACCGCGATGTGCATCCACTCCGGCTGCACCTGACCAGGCAGGCTGGGCGGTAAGGCTGGTGCGAGGGGCACGGACGTAAGGCGCCCATGCATGTCTGTTCTGAAGAGCTGAGTGGCCGGGGAGGGCAGGTGCACCGCCCAACGCTCCCATCCGTCAGCCCCAACGCTGCGCAGCGAGCAGTCTGTGCCGGTGACCAGTCGTGCGCCCGCAGTCTGCTGTGGCGCAGGTGCCGTTTTGGTGGCATCCAGCGCCGTGGGGGGCGTCAGCGGTGCGAGCTCAGAGAAGGACACGTTCCACCGTTCACGACCCGTGGTGGCGTCCAGGCTGCGCACGGTGTAGTCGGTGCGCCCGATGAGCAGCGCGCCGGACAGCGTGCCCGCCGCCTGCGCCTCTGCCGCCCAGTCTGGCACGTCGCCATCGCCGCCGTTGCCTCCGCCGCCGCCGCGCGGCGCGAACACATTCAGCACCGCGCCGGTGCGCGCGTCCAGCGCGTAGGCCAGGCTGCTGCGTGCGCCCACCAGCAGCGCGCCGTCGTGCGTGGCTGCCGGCGAGGCGGTCACGAGCTGTCGAGCGCTGACGGGCAGCCGCTCCACGCCGCCCAGGCCCACCTGGTAGGCGTACAGGGAGCCGTCCGCGCCGGGGAACACGGCGGTGGCGGCGGCCCCGTCGCCGCTGCGCGGGGTGCGGCGTCAGGGAGGGAGGGGGGCTGCGCTGCTGTGCTCAGGAGCCGCAGCTGAGGCCGCCGCACGCGCCTGCCGGGCCCGCCCTCGCCGCCCGTCCACGTCAGCGAAGAGGACAGCAGCGGCGCGCCCGTGGCGAAGCTCCACAGCGCCTGACCTGCAGGGAAACAAAAGAAGCGCAACAAGAAGCGGAAGGAGCCGTGACCAGTGCGTCAGCCACACATCAAGTCAACGCGCGGGTCAGCCCGCACGATGACGCACCGTTGCGTGCGTCCAGAGCCGCGAGCGTTCCGTCCGCCAAAGCTACAAGCAGCGTCTCCTCGCTGTGTGTGCGTGATGCGTCTACTGAGTTGGTGAAGCCACCCCAGCGCGAACTGCACCCAGGACGCACCTGCGCGCCAGCGGCGGCACCTGCAGCGCGGTGGTGTGGCCGCTGCCCCCGCTACCAGCGCACTGCAGCACAAGCGAGCACGCAAGCAGCAGCGCACGCAGCGCGTGTCGCGCGCGCATGCTCCTGCTGCCACAGCAAACAACGGGCGGAGATGTGCACTGTGATGAGAGCTGACGGCCTGACGCAGCAGGCAGCAGCAGCGTCGTCGGTCGTACAACTCCGGAGCCTCTCAGTAAGGCTCTCGCTCTCCGTCCGCCTGTGGTGCCAGTGCCCTCCCGAGGGTGCTGGCTGAGGCTGTTGAGGCGATGGACTCGCTGCGCAGCGCGAGCGGGGGCTCTCCCAGCACCAGCGAAGAGTCTGCCACGCCCGCGCAGGTGGTGGAGTCCTGCGCCGCGCCGCGCCTGAAGACGCCCCAGCTGACGTGGCTGCAGCCTGCGAAGCGCGCGGAGGGCGTGGGAGTGCAAACGGTGTGGGAACAAGGCATCGAGTACACGCTGAGCGTTCGCTGCGAGAATGCAGCCGTGCAGGCGCTCACCTTAACGTTGTTCGACGCCAACACGTACAGCTCCTGGTGGAGCGAAACGGTGTTAGCCAAGGCGGCACCGGTGATTGACGGCGTGGTGCGAGTCTCATGGCGATGCCCGCGCGACCTCCCGCTGTCAGACACCTACGTGCTCGCTGCGCGCTCCGTGCCCGCGGGGCTGGCGGAGGCACAGGTGCGCAGCGCAGTGTGTACGCGCAGCGTGCTTTGGTCTCTCCTCGCTTGCGCAGACGGAACTGACGGTGCTCTTTGCTTTGCGGCTCTCAGGTGAACAACGTCAAGGTTGTTCGCCCCCGTTCCCGGCTGGAGGTTGCGCGGGTGGGTCACGCGGAGGTTGAAGTGCGTTGGTCGGCCGGCGCGGTCCCCCCCGCGTCAGGGGGCGCCCCTTGGCGCCTCTCTCTCGACGTGGCGCCCGTGCTTGAGCCCGGCGAAAGCGGCGACGTGGTTGTAGGTGACGTGTTCGTGGCCGCCGCCAACGCTGGGCTGTTCGTACACACGCTGGAGGGGCGGCGAGTGCTGTTCGACGTCGCCCCGTCGGAGGCGCACCGACGCTGCAAGCGCATCCCGCTGCTCCCCAGGCGCACCTACCACGTGGCGCTGGTGGGCTTCGCAGAGGGGGACGGCCTGGTGGAGGCGGCCTGGAGCACGCAGCGTGTGGACGCCCGGCTGGGCCTGCTGCTCTTGGACGTCACCGGCGGCGGATTCTGCGGCGAGCGACGCGTCAAGCTGGGCGACGGGCTCTTTCAGCGCAAAGCCGCGGGAAGCAGCGCCGCCGCGCGCGCGGTGGCGGGGGCCCTGCAGGCGGCGCAGGCGGCGCAGGCGGCGCCACCTGCGCCGGGGGGGCACGGCATCGCCGTCTCCTCCACCGCGCCGCTGGGCGAGTTTGACCGCCCTCCGCCGCCGCCGGGGTTCGCGCCGCCGCTGTGGGAGTGGATGGCGGCGGACGCCACGCTGGCCAACACGTTCGCTACCACCGCTGCGACTGTCAGCGCAGCCGGCGAGGCCGCCGTGGCCGCAGCCAACACGCCAGCAGGCGCCGCAGCAGCCTTAGCCGCGGCGGCGGTGGCGGCGCAGGCGCCTGACCGATGGCCCAATGACCGGGGTCTCAACGTGTTGGCCATCCGACTGGAGGACCTCAAGGTTGTGTACGACCGGACATTCGACACGTACGGATTCAAGCGCCGCGCGCAGCCAGAGTGCGCGGCGTTGACTGCGGCGTCTGCGCCCGACGGGGAGCTCGGGCTGGAAGGGCCGCTGCGGTGGCGATGGCGGGACCACCTTCTGATAGTCACCTCCGCTGGAACCGGATGGGAGGCCACACCCGATGCGGAGGTCAGCGCGGCGGCCAGCGCGCTGATGGGCGCGCTGGGCGCACCGGCTGACGTGACTGAAGCGGTGTCTCGAGCAGCGGTCATCAGCCCGCTCAATAAGAGCGGCGGCCGCGCGCTCGCGGCCATCGGTCTGTGCGGTCGCCCGCCCGCGCCGGCTCGGTCGCTCGCGGGCGACGGCGCGTCCGGCGTGCCTTCCAGGGTTGGACGCTATCAGGGGGTTTCCGCCTATGCACACGTGTCCCCCTCGCTCAAGGACTCGGCCACCGTGCGCCTGGCGCTCGCATGCGACGCAGCGGGATGGTTTCCCACGTTTGCGCAGACTCAGGGCGGGAGATGGGCGCCCGCATGGTCCAACTGGGGTGATGAACCCTGGGGCCTTGCCCCGGGTGCACCAGCGTCCGAAAGGCGCCGAGTGGAGCGGTACCTGCTGCTCCTGGAAGAGCTGGCGCCCATGATGCAAGGCGCGCAGCCTGGCGGGCGGGCCAGCCTGACGGCGCTGCTGCGTTGCCTGGCTACGTTTGCGGGGCGACACATGGCCGCCCGTGGCTGGCCCCTCCTGCGCCGCCCCGCCGCCGCCGCCGCGCCCCGACGCAGCCAGCTGGACGCGGGCGCATGCGCGGCGGACGACGCGGCGGCTGCTGCATCTGCGGCGACTGGGGCGGGTGCGGAGTGCAGCGAGCCAGAGCTGCTGGCTGCCCGGGGCGACAAGCTGGTGGTGGCGTTCGAGCGCCTGCTGGAGCGCCTGCTGTCGGAGGCCAAAGGCGGCCGAGGCGGCGTCGAGGGGAGCGCCGCAGGGGCGGGGGTGGTGGCGGAGTCTGCGGCTGAGCTGGTTGAGGCTGGCGTGGTCGAGTACCTCTGTGCGCGCCTCGCCGCGCTGGTGGATGCCGCCACCGGCGCAGCGCAGCCGCCATCCCGTGCTGAAGGCGCAGCGACGAGGCTGACACCGGGCGGGGCGCTGAGAGTGCGCACGTTGTCATCGTTGTCCTCGTCGGACCGCCTTTCCGCCGCCTTCCCGCCCGTGCCCCACTCCCGCGCGCCCAGCCTTGGCGCGGACGCGGCTAGCGAGGGGCGCCGCGTGAGCCGCGTGCTTTGCAAGTGCCTGATGGCGGGCTCGGGCGCGCTGCTGGCCGAGGGAGTTCGTCGGGGCGCCCTGCAGCCGCTCCTGGCGGCCGTGTCCGCCTGGTGGCCCGCGCAGCCGTACACGCCTGAGAGCGCCAGCAGCTGGGCGACGCTGCAGGCAGATGACGTTGAAGAAGTGCTGCAGCGCTGTGCGGCTCTGGACGTCAGCACGCTCTCCATGCGCATCTCGCCGCCGCAGCATTCCCAGCCCGGCATCGACGCGCCCGAGGGCCACAGCTGGGCGGCCCTGGAGCTGACTGTGATTCGCACGGGGCTGACGTATGCTCGGCCCCGTCACACCGTCGGCGGTGCGCTCGCCCCGCGGGATGCTCAGGGCGGCTTCTCCGGGCCGCTGCACGTGCTGGAGTACGTGCCCCCCAAGAAGGGCCACCCGCTGGCGCTCCAGCTGGCTGTGGCACCCCCCAGCGCGGCATCCGCGGCACCCGCGGCGGCACCAGCGGCACCTGCGGCACCTGCGGCACCTGCAGCCCTGCCGCGCGATGACGTGGCGCACGCGGACTCGCCCGGCGGGCTGCCCGCCGCCACGTCCGTGGCGGCGGATGGCAGCATTCGCAGCGCGGACGGCGGCGGCGGCGGCGGCGGGGTGTCGCTGGAGGGTGCTGTGCTGTTTCTGCGCCCCCGCGACCCGGCCGCCCATGCCTCCCTGGTGCTCCACGCGCCGCGCATGCTGCACCTGGCTGCTGCGGCGGGCTGCGCGGGCGTGGCGTTCGTGGGCCCGAGGCTGCACGGCGCCGCAGCCGTTCGACCGCTGCTGGCCAACCCAAACTTCGACACGCCCACGCCCACACCCTCCGTCGTCGTGCCCGCCACGCAGGCGCTGGAGGCTGTTCTGGACTGCGCCGCGCGGTTCAGAGCCACGTGGACGGTCACCGCAGTCGTGGGAGGACCCACCCCGTGGGGCTGCGTGGCGGACATCTCTGCACAGCTGGCGCCCAAGCTGGCCGCGCTGGCCGCGGGCGAGGCGCCGCCGGATGTTCTGGCCCTGGACGGCGCTTCGATGTTGCATGGAGGGCCGGAGACGCCCCTGTGCGCTGCGGGGTCGCCCGGCCCCGGCGGCCCCGGCGGCGGAGCCCCGCACTCGCCTCGCGGGTCTGCCTCGCGTGGATGGCACAGCGCCGCCAATCCGCGATCCGGCGAGGGCGGCGATGGGAGCGGCGAGGGCGAAGAGGAGGCGACGGCGCAGCAGCGGCAGCAGCGCTGGTCATCGGCGGCTTCGCCGCTGCGCGGTGAGCCTCTTTTCGCGCCCATCCGGGGCGACGCATCCACGCCCGTCACCGCCAGAGGCGTGTTTGGCGCGCTGGGCGCACGCGCGGCGTCCGCGGGCTCCTCTTTGGGCGGGTCGCCCCGTTTCGGGGGCGCCGCCTCTCCCGCCGCCTCGCCCGCCGCCGCCGCCGCCGCCGCCCTGCCCTCCGGCTACTGGACCGAGCAGCTGGGCGCGGGGCTGGGCGCGGGGCTGGACGCGGTTGTGGGCGAGGCGGCGCTGCTGGGCCGCGTGGGCGAGTGCTGGGACCCTCAGCTGCTCACCGGCGCCGGCGGCGGCGGCGGCGGCGGCGGCGACCCGCTCTTCCCCGCCGCGCAGGCCGCCACCGCGCTCGCGGCAGCGCTGTCTCACGCGCTGACCGAGGCGCTGGCGCTGGCTGAGGGTGGTGATGTGGGAGCAGCCGCCGCAGCCGCCGCAGCCGCCGCCGCCGCCGTGTTCGGCGCGTCCGCGTCCGCCCCGCCGCCGTCCACTCCCGCCAGGGAGCCCCGCGACGCCGCGGACCCCGTGCGCGAGGCGGCTGCGCGTTTCCTGGCAACCCTGACCCCCGCCGGCGCAGCGGCAGCAGCAGCCGCAGCGCAGCACCAGGCGGGACTCCCGGCCTCAGGCTCCCCCCAGACGCAGGCGCAGGCCTCGCACCTCCAGGTGGGCCCTCCCGCGGACGACCCCGTGCGCGCAGCCGCCTGCCGCATCCTGGCGGCCCTGGGCACCCCCAGCGCCCTGCCGCCGCCGCCGCCGCCCCCTGGCCGCCCGCCGCGCCCCGTGCGCATCCTGTCTCTGGACGGCGGCGGCGTGCGCGGCCTGGTGGAGCTGGCGGTCCTGCGGCGCGTGCTGGCAGCAGCCAGCGCCGCCTGGCAAGCCGCCGGCGTGCCGTGCGCTCACCCGCCCCACTTGTGCGACCTGTTCGACCTCATCGTGGGCACATCCACCGGCGGCGTCATCGCCGCGGGTGCGGCGATGGGCATGCCTCTAGATGAGTTGGAGAGTGTGTACCGGGAAACAGCCGCGGTCATCTTCAAGCCCGAGTCCTACTCCTCCCTCCTCCGCAACTACGGACCGGGCGCAACCTCCGCGCGCGCCATGGAGGCTGTGTTGCGCTCGCGCCTGGGCGCGGCTGCTGACGCGCCGCTGTCGAGTCTGGCGTGGGGCGCGACTCGGCGAGCGCGCGGGGCGCCCCGGCCGCACCTCTGCCTCGTCTCGCACCTCGCCTCCCGCGCCCCTTGCGCCACGTTTCTGCTGCGCTCGTACAGCTACGCGCCCCACGCGGGCAGCGCATCCGGCGGGGTTGAGCTGGGAGGGACCACACACGGCAGTAGCCGCCTGGCGGGCGACTGCGGCGTGTCGCTGTTGGACTCGTTAAGGGCCACCTCTGCCGCGCCTTGGTACCTGGATGAGGTGTGCGTGCACAAGGACCTTCTCACGGGCGACGTGCACAGCCCAGGCAGCCGTGCGCTGCCCGAGGGGCTCCAGACCTCCGCGCTGCGCCTCATCGACGGTGGCATCGTGTGCAACAACCCCACAGATGTTGCCATCCACGAGTCGAGGCTGCTCTTCGGCCGCGAGCGGCCCCTCCTGGTGGTCTCCGTGGGCAGCGGCAGCGGACTGGCTGCAGAAACAACCCCGCACGGTTTCTTTCCAGGGTGGCTGCAAACCCTGGTGAACGCCATCGGAGATGTGAACCAAACGGACGCCACCGTGCGTCACCTTCTGACCGCCAATGACACCTACTTCCGGTTCTCGCCGGTGGGCGACGCTTTTGGCTGCTCCCTGGACGATAGCCGCGAGGAGACGCTGCTGGCGCTCACGCAGGCTGCAGAGGCGTTCATGGACACGCAGCAGGAGCAGCTGGCGAACCTCGTGGCCGCGCTCACGCCGCGCACGGGCTAGTAGATAGTGACGGCGAGCGGCCCCAAGCCCAAACAAAGACAAACGACGAACGCAGCACAAAACCACGAATACTACGCAAATACGAGCACCTCCGCCTTTGCCTTGTTGCTGCCATGTCGCTGCCATCCGTGGCAGCGCAGCGGGCAGTTTGCATTCCAGTGCCTCGCGCGCTGTGCTCGCTGCCGCTGGCGCCGAGCCCCGTGGCTGCACGCCGCCTGCGGTCACCTGTGAGCGCAGTGCCGCGGCGACGCGGCGCGCTGCGCATGTGCCGCGCTGGCAGCGAGGCAGCGTCTACACCGTTGGTGGGGATTCCTTCGCCCAGCGCAGCCTCGCTCGAGCCGCTGGTGCCCCAACTGCCGCGTCGCCGCATCGCCGTCTTCGTGGAGGTGCGTCGCTGGGAGCGATACGCGCCCCGGGTCCTCTCGCGCTCGTGTTTTGGGCCCCCAGACCCGCTCTGCTCACGCTTCAATGTTTGCCAGCCTTCGCCCTTCAGCCACACAAGCGGCATGAAGAACCGCTTCCTGAACCTCATCGCCAACCTGCAGGAGCAGGGCGACGAGGCGCGTGCGTGCGACAGCGCAGCGCAGGGGGCACTTTCCCTAGTGTTACGCTCCCACGCTAAGTGGCACACCAATGGCTCTCGCTCACGCGCCGCCCGCCCCAGGTGCTCGTCTTCACGCCCGACCGCAACCCGCCGCGCGAGTACGCGGGCGCCCAGGCACGCTGTGGCGCCGCTGTGCACAATGTTCCCTCCTGCCCTGACACCGCAACTCGCAGGTGGTCGGCCTTGCAGGGCTGCCCCTGCCCTTTTACAAGAGCGACACGCTGCTTCTGTCGCTGGGTCTATCGTGGCGCGTCTACTCGCTGCTGCGTTCCTGGAGGCCTGACGTGATCCACGTCGCCTGTCCGGGCATGCTCGTCTTCGCCGCGCAGCTGTACGCGCGCGCGCTGTGCGCCCCGCTGGTCATGTCGTACCACACCCACATTCCCGAGTACATCAAGTCCTACACCTTCCAGGGGTTGGCCGCACCTATGTGGGCACTCATCCGCGGCTGGACGCGCGGCGCCAACCTCATGCTGGTAACCTCCGCCGTCATGCAGGGCGAGCTGGCCAAGCACGCCTGCCGCGCGCGCAATTTGGCTTTGTGGAGACGGGGGGTTGATGTGGACATCTTTAACCCGGAGTTCCGCAGCGCCGACATGCGGTTCATGATGAGCGCCGGCCACCCGGAAGCGCCCCTGCTGGCGTACGTGGGTCGTCTGGGCGCCGAAAAGAACCTGGCGCTGCTGAAGGACGTGTTGGCGGCCAACCCGGGCGCGCGGCTGGCGCTGGTGGGCGATGGGCCGCACCGCTCGTGGCTGGAGGCGCATTTCGCGGGCACGCCCACCGTTTTCACGGGCATGCTGTCCGGGCGGCAGCTGTCCAGCGCCTTTGCTTCGGCGGACATCTTCCTCATGCCCTCCGAGACTGAAACCCTGGGATTCGTGGTCCTCGAGGCTATGGCATCTGGGGTGCCCGTGGTGGCCGTGGCCGCCGGCGGCATTCCGGACATCGTGACTCAACCCGGCGAAACAGGGTTTCTTTACCCCCAGGGTGACGTGGCAGCCTGCTCGCGCCTGGTGGCGCGCCTCATCGCGCAGCCAGCGCTGGCGGCGCAGGTGGGCGCTGCGGGGCGCGCGGATGTGGCACGATGGGGATGGCCGGCCGCAAGCAAGCACCTGCGCGAGGTACTGTACAGCCGCGCAATCACGCACCAGAGCGCCGCGCGGCGCTTCCGACGCATGGCATCCCGCCTGGCACAGCGCCGTGCCGCCGGATGGGCCCTCCTGAGGCTGCTCTCCTCGCAGCCAGCGCTGCACGCGGCAACCGCCCTCATCGCCGGCGTCTTCCTCGCAGCCGTTGCAGCCGGCGCGCCCGGGGCGGCGCATGCGGTGGTGCAAGTGGCGAGCTCGTTCGACGGCGTGCGCGCTCACGTGGCCCTGGCGCTGGTCATCGCCGCTGGCGGAGCCCTTCCGCTGGTCCCCATGCAGCCCCTGGCGCTCCTGGCGGGTTACTTCTTCGGCTTCGCGCAAGGCACCGCAGTTGCGTGGAGCGGCATTGTGGGCGCCTCCGTGGCGGCTCTGGCGTGTTCGAAGCTGTTCAACGGCGGGCACCTGCTGCGCGAGATGCTGCCCCTGGGCCGCGCTCGCCCCTTCTTGGAGGCGCAGCTGCGGCGCGTGGCGGCGGCGGCGCAGGCTGGCAAGTGGGCCACTGGCGCGCTGGCCGTGGCTGCCCTGCGCCTGCGGCCGCTTGCGCCCTTCTCCCTTAGCAACTACCTTCTGGCGCCGGTCGTCTCGCTGCCCTCCTACCTGGGAGGCACGGCGCTGGGCATGCTCCCCTGCTGCGTGCTCTACGCGGCGGCGGGCGCGGCGTGGCGCGTGCATGCCGCCAGCGGACGCAATTTGGTCCGCCTCGCGGGCGCCGCCCTGGACGGGCTGCTCACGCAGCAGCACGGCGCAGTCGCAGCCGCCGCTGCGCTGTTCCTGCTGGCGCTCCTGCTGCTGCCCAGCGTGGAGGATGCGGTGCGGGACGCGCTCTAGGAAAGCCCAAAAGAAAAGCCAAAAACTCGCCGCGTGTGCATATCAAATCTCGACGGAGGCGCTGGCCGTGTTCCAGAGCGACATTACCAACGCCTTCAACGAGTTCGAGACGCAGCCGGCGCTCCTAAACGTGTTCAAGCACTTCCCAACCCTCCTCCCCGCCCTCACGTTCGGCTACGCCCGTGACCGGGAGCTTCTCTGGCTGCCCAAGCGCACCGACGGCGACCCGCTCATCCGCCTCACATGCCAACGCGGCAGCTCGCAAGGTGACGTGTTCGCGAGCTTGTTCTACGCCTTTGCCGCCATCGGCCCCCTACTCTCCACCCGCGCGGCCTTCCCCGGCGTTAACCTGCTTCTCATCGTGGACGACGCACACTTCCACAGCACCGAGCTGAGCGAAACCAACGAGGCGTTCCTTTTCTACGCCACTGAGATGGACGCTGCTGGCCTGCGCACCAACATCCCCAAATCGTATGCATACGCCCGCAACGTGGACCTCACCGCCGACAGCGTCCATATCACCACAATCTGCACGCCCCGGCCGCCAATCGAGGGCATCGTCTCCGTGGGCACACCGATCGGTGCTGACAACTTCGTGGAGGCCAACGTCCGCAAGCGCCTCGCCGCCTACCTCCGCCAGCTAGATAACCTGGCCTACTTCGCCAAGTTCCACCAGGCGGAGGCATACCGCCTGCTCAACCTCTGCTTCGCCCGCCGCCCAGACTTCCTCGCCGGCACCGTCGAGCCCAGGCTCGCACAAACGGAATTCGACGTGTACGATGCAGCCATACACAAGGTGCTGCTCGTGCTCTTCCCCGCGGGCCCGCCCGCCGCCCTCTACTGGCCCGCCGCAGAGGGTGGGTGGGGCCTCGCCCACCCGTACGCCACCACCCGCCCCGCGCTCTTCATCCGCGACCAGCTCAACGCGGCAGGCACTCTCACACGCCTCGGTGCACGCGCCGCCCACCTCCTCCTCACGCCGGACTCCGCCTTCAGCGCCTCGCTTGCCGCCGCCGCCGACTCGCTCCCCTCTGGCCGCGCGCTGAGCCTTGAGCTTCAGAACCTCTTTTCGACCATCAACTCCACCCAGCAGACCCAGGCTGAGCTACACTTGACTTTTGAGACAGCTCGCAAGATGGCGTCGACCGTGGTCCCAGACTGCGGCAAGCTGCCCATGGCAGAAGAGAAGACGGCGCTCACCGCCCAACAGCTCCACATCATCGCGGGCAACGCGCCGGTCAGCAAGCTTTCGCCAGCGGTTTCCTGGCACACGGGCTCGCTGGACCAGAGCTACGGCGACAGCCTCTCTGGCCGCGCGTGGGTCGACCTGGCCCATGTGACCCTCGGCGTCTGCCCACTTAGCCTCGCCGGCCTGACAGAGACCGGCGACTCCCTCGGCCGCAACGCGCTCTCCCACAAACTAGGCGGCGGCATGATCAAACGGCACAACCTCACCGCCGCGACCATCCACCTGTTCGAGCGCGAGGCCGGCCGCGCCTCCCGCATGGAAGTCCCTGGCCTCTATCCGGGCACCGAGAGGCGTGTAGACATCCACGGCATCATTGCCAACACCCTCAAGGGTGCGCGACGGCACCCCCGTGGAGGCCACCATCACTGCGGCCGAGACAGAGAAGCACAAGAAGTACAACTCGCCAGACCTCCGCGCCGTCAACGGCTCCAAACTCTCCGCACTGGTGTTCACCCCCGGTGGCCGCATCGGCCCGACGGCTGAGCAGTACCTCCGCCGCCTCGCCGCCGAGCGCGCGTCCATTTATCTCCCACCGGGCACACAGCCCAGCCCCACAGCCCTCACCGCCATCTACCGACACTACCGACGCCGCCTAGCCAGCGCCATCGCCCGCGGGCTCGCCCTCCAGCT
>Ga0049083_10000188_pt1 | contig 19700 bp, 14 predicted proteins | sample GreLakmeMI27MSRF_FD_66719 | JGI IMG/M metagenome (GOLD analysis project Ga0049083, IMG submission 66719) | Freshwater lentic microbial communities from great Laurentian Lakes, MI, USA - Great Lakes metaG MI27MSRF | ecosystem: Environmental > Aquatic > Freshwater > Lake | place: Great Lakes...
AACAGCGGCGGCGGCGGGTCAGCGTCGGCGCCGGTGTCGCGGGGTCCCTCTCCCGCGCGGCAGCGACTCGCGGCAGCCGTGGCCGCGGCGACAGCCCCTCCCCAGGCGGCGTCCCTGGTCCCGCCCAGGTCCCGGCTGGCCGCGCAGCCGCCGCAGCGCGAGGCGGCACCCGCAGCCGTGCCGCAGGCGCAGTGGACGCCTGACGAGCATCCGGCGGACGCGCATGAAGTGCCCGAGGCTGCGCCGGACGCGTCGCCGGTCGCTCACGCTCCGCAGCCCCCTGTGCCGGCGGCGCCGCAGGCCCCCCCGGCCGCGCCCGCGCCTGCTGCCGCGCCGCGCAGCAGCGGCGCCGACCCTCTGAGCGCGCTGCGCATGCGCTCTGCGCTGGAGGCGACCCGCCTGCGCTCCCCCGCAGCCGCAGCCTCGCCCAAGCCCACCCCCGCCTCCGAAGGCGCCGTGGCGGAGCGCCTCAGGGCTGCGGAGGCGAAGCGCAAGGCGGAGACGGCCGCGGCCGCGGCGCAGGCTGTGGCCGCGGCCCGCAGGAAGGCACAGGAGCAGGCTGACGCGCGCAGCAGGCCCCTGCCCGTGCCAGCGCCCGCGCCGGTGCCGGTGCCCGCCTCCGCAGCTGCGCCAGCCAGCCAGCTGTCTGTGGGCGGCGCCTCCGGCTCAGCGCAGATCCTGCTCGCCGCCTGGCTGGCGCTGCCAGCGGCCCAGCGCAGTCATGCGCTGCAGCACATGTCGCCCCGGCAGGCTGCGGCGACGCTGGAGGCGCTGCCGGTGGGCCAGGCGGCTGAGGCGCTGGCGCAGCTTTCCGACAGGGCAGCGCAGGCAGCGGCTGAGGCGAGCTGGCCAAAGAGCCGCGCAGACGCCCTTGCCGAGGCGCTGCGCCGCATCGGCGGCGGCGGCGGCGGCACGCGCGCGCCGCTGTTGCCCGTGCGCAGTGGGGTGCGCTTCCAGACGACTCCTGTGGAGGTGGCCACGCCACATTTCTTCGCTGCGCCGCAGCCGCAGTCCGCGCCGCCGGCACCGCCACTGCCCCTGCCGCTGTCCTCCGCGGAGCTGGAGCGCACGCCGCGGCCCGACCCGGACGGCTTTGCGACGGACGACTTCCTCACGGACGACTCTGATGGGGAGCCGCTTCCAGTGCCGACCTCTGCTGCGCCCTCCCGCGCCGCCTCGCCCACGCCCACGCCTGCAACCACCCCGAGCTCGTCCGCGGCCACCTCGCCGACCAGGCCGCAGACCGCGGCTGCCAAGCCTGCCGCGCCGGCGCCCGGCGCGCGCACGGTGGCGCCCAAGCGTTCGCCGCCCGTCCGCGCGGGCGCCGCCGCCGCGGAGCGCAAGTCCGCGGAGGAGACGCGAGCCCGGGCGCGCGCGCTGGCTGCTGTGCGCGCCACGGCGGCAGCTCAGCGCGCCTCCAAGGCTTCCTCCCTCGCTTCGGCGTCGTCCGCCGGGCGCGCGCGCATCACCAGCCCCTTCGCGCCCGTCGTGGTACCCACCTCGCCCCGCCTGCGGGTGCCCTCCAGCCCCAACGCGTTCGCGCCGTCCGTGGGCGGCCGTGGGACAGAGCCGGCGCCTGCAGGAGGTGCGGACGCGGCGGTCGCGCCGGAGGCCCCGCGACAAGCTGTGGCTGACGCCGAGTCCCTGGGCGGGGCGCAGGCTGCGTCGGGTGGAGCTACTTTGCAGACTGAGGCACAGGTGCAGCCTGCACCCCTTTTGGAGGTGCATCCGCCCGCGGAACCTTTCCCGCCCCTCCCGCCGTTCGCGTCCGCGGTGAAGCCCCCTCGCCCTAGCGCCGTGCAGCCGCGCATCTCCTTCAGCGACGACTTTGCGCTGCAGAGCCCCCGCGACGCGGCAGCTTTCCTCTCCTCCATGCCAATTTCGGAAGCGGCGGATGCGGTGCTTGCACTCCCCGCCTCCTCCGCATCCACCGTGCTCTCCTTCATGTCCCTCGACGCAGTCGTGCCGCTCCTCAAATCCCTCCCCACACGCTGCGCAGCGGAAGTGCTGAGCGGACGCAGCGCGCGCGCGCAGGCGGTGGCGCTGGAGGCGATGGGCAGCGCCCATGCGGCGTCGCTGCTGACATGCATCGCAGACAGCAACGTGCGCCGCGCCTCCACAATCTTGGCTGAGGTGCCGGACTCTGCGTGCCGCGCCATGTTGGAGGCGCTGCCCGCGCGAGTGCTCACGGAGGTGGTGGCCGTGCTGGCCCAGGCGATCCCGACACAGCAGCACGAGGAGGATGCGGCCTTGGCTGCTGCGCTCGCTCAGGCGCAGGTGGCTGCGGACGACGCAGCGGCCGCGGCTGCCTCGGCCGCGCTGGTGGCGGAGGAACAGCAGCGCTGCGCGGAGGCTGCGCAGTGCGCGCAGGCGGAGGCCCGCGCAGCAGCTGCGCGGGAGGAGACGCTGCGAGCGCAGGCGCAGGCGCAGGAGCTGCTGGCTGAGCGGGCGTTGGAGGCTGCGGAGCTGCGCGCCGAGCTGGAGGCGGAGGCGCAGATGGCGGCAGAGGCGGCCACCGCGGCCGCATCCTGCGAAGAGGCGCCAGAAGCGGAGCCTGAGGCTGTTGCTCCCGCCGCTGCCCCCGCCACGCGCGCCGAGGGCATCCTGAGCGCCAACGTCGCCTCGCTGCCGCCAGCCCTGCCGCCGCAAGCCAGCCCTGCGCCGGCAGAGGCCTCAGCCTCCGCCGCGGGCAGCAAGCTGCGTGAGCGCATGCGGGCCTTCGCCGCGCGCAAGGCTGGGCCCGCGCCTCTGCCGTTGATGCCCGTCGGCGCCTCTGCGCGCAGGCGGGGCACGCTGCTTGCCGGCTGCGGCGACAGCATGCTGCGCGTGCTGAGCGTCTCCCGGGGCGACGTCTCGCGCCTGGCGGGCCACTCTGGCGGCGTGGAGTGCGTCGCAGCGCTGCCTCCCTCCGCCGCCGCCCCGCGCAGAGCCGCGTCCGGCGGCGCCGACGGAGCTGTGCGCCTCTGGAACCTGTCCACCGGGCGCTGCGAGCGCGTGCTCAAGAGCCACGTGGGCAGCGTGTGCTCGCTGCTGCCCCTGCCGGGGGATGGACTCCTCAGTGCGGGCGCGGACGCCATTCTGCGGCGATGGGACGCCTCTTCTGGGAACCTCAATGGCACCATGACGGGGCATTCGGGCCACGTGCGCGCACTGGCGCTCCTGAGCGGCGGGGCATCCGCAGCCTCTAGCGGCGATGACGCCTCTGTGCGGGTCTGGAGCCTGCGCCAAGGCACCTCTCGCGTACTGCGCGGCCACTCGGGCCCCGTCACCTCGCTGGCGGCGCTGGGCGGCAACAAGCTGGCCAGCGGGAGCAGTCAGGACGGCACAGTGCGGCTGTGGGACGCCGGGGAAGGGGGCAGCGGCGGAGCGGCTGCAGTTCTCATGCATCCGGGAGTCACAGCCCTGGCGCAGCTGCAGGGCGGCGCGCGGCTGCTCAGCGCAGCCTCTGACGGCTCTCTGCGCGTGTGGGACGTCGGCAGTGGCGCGTTGGTGCGGACCATGGCGGATGCACATGCGCGCCCGGTTGTGGCGCTGTCGGTGCGCGCAGACGGCAGCGTCACCAGCGTGGGCGCAGACGGCGAGCTGCGGCAGTGGAACCGCGAGGGCGACGCGGCGGAAGGGCAACCGCTCCCAGCGCTGCCACCGGGCGTCTGCGCGCTCGCCAGCGCCGACGAGGAGTAAGTTCTAAGCGTACTTGCAACGTTAGTGATTAGACATATGGCAGGCCCACCAGCGCATCGCAGGCGCCGCAGCGAAGGATTGAAGCGCCAGTCTGCCAGCGCAGCCGTGCCTTGCACCCAGGACACTGCACCACCGGCAGCGGCGCCGCAGCCTCCACGTCGTCTGCGGCTGGCGCATCCACCGACCCATTGCGCAGCTGCGCGGCGACAGCGTCGCGGCGGCGGCGGCGCAGGTGCAGATGTATAGGTCCACCCGTCTCGTCTGCTGCCTGCTGCGCAAATGCGACGAAGATCTGCTCCAGCGACGCCTGGGTGAGACTGTAGTCCTGTATGCCCAGCTCTGCGCGCACCCGCTCCATGGTCTCGAACGCGTCCGCCAGACTCACGCCCCTCTGCGGCAACGCAAAGGTGAGCCGCCCAGCCTGCTCCTCCTGCAGCGTGGCCGCCGGTAGCGCAGCCGCCAGCACCGCCGCCGCGCGCGCGCACGCCGCGGGCGCGCAGCGCAGCTCCAGCGTGTACCCACCCCCGTGCGCGCTCTTGAGGTGCGTCACGCTGCCCAGGCAGCGCAGTCGGCCGTCCACCATGATGCCCACTTCGTGGCACAGCGCCTCGGCCTCAGCGAGCACGTGCGTGGTGAGCACCACTGCGCGGCCAGCCATGCTGCGCGCCAACACATCCCACATGGCTCGCCGCGCCTCGGGATCCATGCCGCTTGACGGCTCGTCCAGGAGCACCAGCGGCGGCTCACCAATCAGCGCGATTGCCACGGACAGCTTGCGCTTGTTGCCGCCGCTCAGCGTGCCCGCCAGCGCAGACTCCCAGCGCGAGAGGCCCAGACGCGACAGGAGCGCATCCGCCAGGGCCGGCGCTGCGGCCGCGTCGACGCCGCGCACGGATGAGTAAAACAGCAGGTGCTCTCGGCAGCTGAGGCGGGCGCAGAGGCCGTCGTCCTGAGGGCAGAGGCCCAGGCGCTGGCGCACTGCAGGGAGGGCGGTCGAGATGCTGCAGGGCTGCGAGCCAGCGGCGCTGCCTGCGCGCCCGCGCACAAGCGCATCGCCCTCCGTGGCGCCCTCCTCGCCCGTGAGCACCTTGAAAGTGCTGCTCTTGCCCGCCCCGTTCACACCCAGCAGCCCGAAGCAGCGGCCCTCGCGCACCCCAAGCGTCAAGCCGCGCACAGCCTGCTTGCCACCCCGGTACGTCTTGCGCAGCCCCTGAATGGTCAGCAGGTCGCCCGCGTCGCCGCAAGCAGCCAGGATGCGGCGCCGCTCAGCAGCCACGTCTGCATCCTCCTCGCCATCCAACTCGCCAACCTCCTCGATGCGCCGCTTACGCGCGGATGAAGAGAGCTTGCGCCACACGCGCGCGCCCAGCCGCTCCGCGGTGGTCAGCAGGCGGAACTCGCACGCCAGGGTGAGCGCCATGAAGACAAACGCCTCCGCAATGAGGCACCGCAGCTCGGTGCCGGACACCTCTCGCGCCCAGGGCGACACGCGCGCTACGTCGGGCTGCGACGCGTTCTGCGTGAGCTGGAAGAGCACTATGCCGACGTTATAGTGCGGCAGCCAGCGGAAGAGCAGGCGCAGCGTGGTCCACGCGCCCTTCGCCTTGCCCAGCGCAGCCAGTCCCTGCAGCACCACTGCGGCGATGAGCTGCGCGATGCCGAAGAAGAAGTAGAGGCCCATCTGAGCCGCCAGGCAGTTCATCTCGTCGCTGAAGGCGAAGTGGAGGAGGTAGGAGAGCGGCATCGCAGCGGCGCCAAAGAGAAGCAGCAACGTGAAGACCACGGCGAGCGCGCCGTCCTGGCTGTAGGCGGGCACGGCGGAGGCTGCAAAGGCGCAGGTGAGGAGCCCTAGGGGCAGCATGTAGTTTGCGGCATCCCACGCGCAGGTGGCTGCCCAGAAGGTGCCCCGGTGCACGCCAGAGACCATCTGCAGGTGCTTGCTGTGGCCTCGCTTCTCGGCGACGAGGAAGACCGAGGCGCTGGCGGAGAGGGAGCCCAGCGCAAGCACCACGCAGAGGCCCACCAGCATGTTCATGATCAGGCTGCTGCCCTGCGTGGGCGGCGCCGTGGCGGGCATCGGGTGGGAGCGCACCGACAGGCGGGCGGGGCGGCCCAGCAGCGCGGCGTAGGCGGCGCTGTCCGCCAGGCTCTGCGCCGCGGGCAGCGCGTGGAAGGCGGTGGGCGAGGTGGCGAGCGTGAAGGCGAAGGCGCGGCGCGAGGGCGCGCTGGAGGTGAGGTGTATCGCAGCGCAGGCTGCGGCGTCGCTCGCCTGGCGGCAGTTCTTGTGCGCCTCAGTGTGCGCCAACAGCGCAGCGTCCAGCGTGGCGCCAGTGGCGGCGCCGGCGGGGGTGCAGCCCAGCGCGGCGCAGTCGGTGATTGCGGGCTCGCAAAAGTCCGGGGCCAGGGAGAGGCCGAAGCTGGAGGCAAGGGCACCCAGCTGAGAGGAGGAGCCAGCCCCAGCGCCGAGTGAGCGCGCGCCGCTGCAGTTCCACAGCGACTGCGGCGCGGGCGCCCAGGCGGCGCGCCCAGCCTCCAAGGCGGCCTGAAATGCGGCCACGTCGCCGGCGCCAGCAGCCGCAGCCGCCTTGACGGGCTTGTTTGCCAGATAGAGCGGCCCCATCACCGCCCCGGGGTAGTCCCGCCCGCTGCTCCCCACGTGGCTGAGCCCCAGCCCCAGCGCAACGAAGAACAGCGGCACCAGGTACTGGGTGGCCCACGCCAGGCGGTCCCGCCGCGCGTTCAGCGCGCGCTTCAAAAGCAGCGCCCGAAACTGCTGCGCCAGCAGCCGCGCGCCCGTGAGCAGCGGGACGTCAGCCTCCGCGCGCGCGGACGGCGCGGCGGGCGCCTCTGCAGCCAGGCGGCGCACGTCGGCCGCGGCGCGCTTGCGCTCCACCGCCACACGGCGCAGCGCCTCCGCGCTCAGTCGATGCGCGTCGCCGTCGTGCGCGGACGCATTCTCGGCGATGCTGAGGAAGATCTCCTCCAGGCTGCTGCAGCTGATGCCATAGCCCTCCACGCCCAGCTCGCCCGCGCGGCTGTCCAGCTGGCGGAGCAACGCCGGAAAGGCGGCCACCCCATCGGCTGGGAGCAGGAAGGAAAGCTCAGCCCCCACGTGCGCCTCGCACACGCTCCCGCAGACGTGCGCCTCCACCAGCGACGTCAGAGAGGACGCCGCACCCCCCGCCGCGTCGGAGCTCAGCAGCAGCGACAGGTGGTAGCCCAGCCCCAGGCGTGCCTTGAGGAAGAGCGGCGAGCCCACGCAGGCGAGGCGCCCGCGGGTCATTATCGCGATGCGGTCAGAGAGGAGATCAGCCTCCTCCATGAAGTGTGTGGTCAGAACGATGCTGCGCCCAGCCTTCTGGCGGCGAATAAAGTCCCAGGCAAAGCGGCGGCTGTAGGGGTCCATGCCGCTTGTGGGCTCGTCCAGCATCACCACTGCGCGCACGAGAGGCGAGGCGCGTTAGTCGAGCGAATGCGATCTGTCAAGCTCGCATCGCCCAGCCGTCGCACCGCGCGGGCCGCCTACGAACGCGATGGCCAGCGACAGCTTGCGCCGCTGCCCCCCAGAAAGCGTGCCCGCGGCCGCGTCCGCCTTGTCCTTCAGGCCAACCTCCGCGAGCATGGCGGCGGCCTGCGCGCCTGCGCGGTCGCGCGGCACGCCGCGGAAGGCTGAGTACAGCACCAGATGCTCCTCGCAGCTCAGAGTGGGCCACAGGATGTCGTGCTGCGGGCAGACGCCCAGTCGGCGCCGGATGGCGTGCATCTGGGTGGCCACATCCAGTCCGTCCACGCAGGCGGAGCCTCCGCTGGCGGGCAGGAGGCCGCACAGCATGCCCAGCGTGGTGGTCTTGCCTGCTCCGTTGTGGCCCAGCAGCGCGCTGATGTGTCCCGGGTAGAAGGAGAGCGTGAGGTTGTCCACCGCCGTGAGGGCGCCGGTTGGGGTGGTGAAGCTCTTGCTGAGACTGCGCAGCGCCAGGGCGGGCGCAGCGCCGCCCTCGGGCGCGGGCTCGCATCCGCCCTGCACCAGCGCGCACGCCTCCTCGTCCTCCGTGGCGCCCTGGCCGCCCTGGCCCGAGGCGACGGCGCCGCAGTGGCCGTGCCTCCACCAGGCTGCGGAGAGCGGGAACCAGAGCGGCAGCGTCGTCCCAAACTGCTTGGGCCACACGCGGTCCAGGTAGGCGGCCATCAGAGCGGAGCAGACGGCACTGACGAGCGTAACGACGATGACCAGTCCGGCCGAGAAGTTGCCGCTTCCCGCGCCATCGCGGCTGCTGATGAGGTTCATGAACAACGTCTCCCACGTCACCCCCAGCTCCGCGTTCTCCAGCAGCGCCACCGCGACGCCCCACATGTAGATGCCAGAGGCTGGAAAGAAGCACACCGCTGTCCAGCCCGGGTTGCCCAGCGCGCCAGAGCCGGAGGTGACCGACACCGCCGGCGCCCAGGTGAGGATGTACAGCAGGCTTCCCGCCACAGCCGCGATCTTGCTGGTGCTGAACAGGGTGGACAGGGCGTAGCAGAAGAGCACCAGACTTGCCGTCCAGCTTAAATAGAAGAGCCACATGATGATCGCGGCGCTGTGCTGGAACGGGTAGGTGCCGATGAGTGCCATGAGCGTGGCAACAATCACCAGGGTGCTGTAGTGCGTCACAAACCAGGACAGCCAGTACGTGCGCCCGCGCAGGCCCATCATCAGCATTCCCTCCCGGATGCGCAGCTCCTTCTCCATTACCAGCGACTTGAGGATGAGCACCACGCTGGTAAGGAAGCCAAACACGAATATGATGCCGAAAAAGAGCGCCGCAAAGGAGCCGCCCAGGTTGGTGCTGTACTGGATGTACGGAAACGCTGCAAGCGAGGCGGGGTGAGGCGTGCGTGGCTGCGAGGGCGAGGGAGCAACGCGCCTTTGACGGAGGTAGTGAGCTTCACGTCTGCTGCGCCGGAGAGGCGCAGCATGGCTGCGCTGAGCGCGCTGGGCTGGGTGTTGAGGCTGATGAGCGCGGTGTCGACGGCTTTCTGGATGTTGAGGAAGAGCCAGTACATGGTGTATTCGGCGGAGGGTCCCACCACCCAGTTGTTGAAAGGCACCTTGGCCCAGTCGGCGCCGAACTGAGCCGCGCCGGGCACGTCGCTGGCGTTGGTGCGGATGGTGTAGCTCAGCTCGTCCCCAGTCGGGTCCGAGGGCAGCACCAGCACCGCAGCCACGCGCCCGCCGGCCTCGGGCGCCACCGCCGCAGCCACAGCCTCGCTCTCGGATGGGTATCCCTCCAGGAAGTCGGCTAGCACAGGGCCGAAGCAGCTGCGCAGGGCCAGGCACTGCGGATCGCACAGCAGTCCCAGGTCGCCGCTGATGAGCGGGCTTGTGATTGCGAGGCCGCCCTCACGCGGCCTCACATACCCAGCGCACAGCATCGGATTGCTGGCGCACTCCACTGCCTTGCCTGACGCGGCGATGCCCGCCGCGTCCACCGAGTAGGAGGAGGCCATGGCCAGCTGGCGCATGAAAGACGGCGAGCCACAAAGCAGCTCCTTGCCCGCCATCTCCGCCACGCGCACCGCCGCCACGCTCGTGTTGGGCGCGTACAGCAGCCGATACGCGCCGCCGCTGGGCGGGCGCTTTGACCAGGCGATGTCGGACATCTTCACGGGCGAGTAGAACCGCTCTGCGTGCGTCGTGTCCGCGATGAGGTAGCGGGGCAGGCACAGAAGTCCCAGGAAGATGAGCGGCACCAAGATCTCACACACTGTGTCGGTCCCTCCCAGGGTGGGTCGCGTCAACAGAGCGGGAGACCGCTGTGCGCGCCCAGCCGCGCACCGCTGCAGCATGCGATGAGGCCCTTGCCCTTGAGCTTCCAGTTCTTGGCCAGCACGGCGCGGAAGACGGCCAGCTCGCTCACCTCAGGGTCGGGCGCCTCGTGGCTCTCGCTCTGCGCCTGCGCCCACGCGCGCACCCGGTCCTCCCGGTTGCTGGGCAGCGCACCCATGCGCAGCTCGGACGGCATAGCGCGCCAGGCGCACGAAGAGTGCCTGGCCTCGGGGTGGTCGGAGCGGGTGCTCTCGAGGCAAGGGTCAGTCAAGGTCAGGCAAGGGTCAGTCAGGTCAACGGCCGGTGCGGCAGGTTGTCAACTTACAGAGCCGAAGGTCTAGGGCATCATGGCCCGCGGCCCGAAGCATTGCTGGCGAACGCGCTCAGCGCAGAACAAGTACTGGGACTTTGCTGTTGTGCGTGAGATAGCTGCTTGTGGATCCCAACAGCAGGTCCTTGAAGCGACCTGAGATGGCGTCAGAAGCGGAGAGGGGAGAGGCAAAAAGAGATGCAGCTTAATGGTGACAAAGTTCTCCGCCGCCTCGCGTCGCGCCTGCTCGAACTCGACGTCGCGCACTGCCGTAATCACCGCCTCGCCGCCGAAGCCCAACGCCGGCTGAAACTGCTCCGTGTAGGACGGCACCACGTGCAGGAAAAGCACCACGTCGCCCGGACGCAAGATATGCGCCTTGGTGAAAGCAACAGTCGCTTCTGCCGTCTCGTCCAGCTCAACGGGCAGCAGAAGGATGCGCGAGGAGTCGCCCAGGCCCTGGGCTGAGCGTGCCGACATGGTAGGGCGGACAAGTCTGGGTTTTCTGGATGCTGCCTTACAACAGCGCTCAGAAAACCTGCGTCTTCGCCCGTCACGTAAGCTCACGATGGTGGCATAGATATGCGCGTGATCTTCACGGTGTACGTGAGGGTGGAGTCAGGGTCCACGGTGCCGCTCGGAAAGCGTGCACCCTGAGGGAAGGCGAGAGCGGGAGGAATGATCATCTTGCGAATGCCACCGGCGCGAATCGTAGCGATGCCCTCCTCCACGCCCGGGCAAAGCGCCCCCTGGAAGGGCCGCGCGCCGTAGAACCAAGCCAGCTCCCGTCCTGCAGCTTTGGTGTCGAAAAGGACTGCTCCCGTTGCGTCCTCCACGCGCACCTCCGCAGCAACCAGGTAGCCCCGCTGCAGCGCCAGCTCTCCGCCACCGCTCCGCAGGTCCGTGTAGCGCAGCCCGCTGCTGGTCTGCACCTGCTCCTGCGCTGCGTCCTCCACGTCCCGCGCGCCGCTCGCCTCGCGCGCAACCTCGTTGCGCGTCTTCACCTGCTCGCTGATGACACCGAAGCTCAGCAGTGCGAGCCAGGCCACGCCGCCCGCCACCCCGAAGCGTCGAGTCAAAAACGTCGCCACCGGATCGGAGCTGTCAGCCTGACGCCGTCCTGGCTTGCGGCTGGGAAGGCCGGGCACTTCCAGCTTCTCCGCGATGGCCGAGGACGTCTCTGTTTCAGGTGCTTGCTCGTCGCCAGCAGTGCAGCGCGCGATCTGACAGCGGCGAACGCTCAACCTCCCCGCCGGCGCCCTCTGCACGCGCGGACAAAGCGAGCCAATCGGGCACTGCGCAGCTCTCTGGGCCATCGAAGCTAAGCAGGCTAAAACACGCGTGATCAGGGCAGGACACTGGAATTTCTGGGCGCGTCGGCCGGCGCGACGCGCGGAGCGAGGGCGCTCTCTCAATGACTCGTACGACAAACTGGACACCCTTCGCTGCCTCTGGTATCGTGTCTCGTCACGCTGCCTCACTCGCGAGCGCACGGAGAGCTACTGTTGTGATCCTCGAGACACCAAGCTGCCCTTTAGTTGTGCAATGGCGCTCCGCCTGCGCCGCCTGCGAGGCCTCCTTGCGCTGGCTGAGCGGCAGTGTGGCGCGCCCGGGCCGCTGCTGAGTGCGCGAGGCGTGTCGACGAGGAAGGACGTGGACGAGGAAGGCTCCGTGGGTGCGGGACGCTCCCGCTGCTCCTGCCTCCTCTGCGCTCACGCCTCCCTTGCGCAGGCGCCGGCCGCGCCACCTCGGGCGTGCGCGGCGACGGCCTCACGACCCGCTTTTACCGCAAAGTGGACGTGGTGGCGGCCAAAACGGCATGCGCTGCGCAGCGAGCCCCACACAGCACCCTCCTCTGACGCGCTCCCTGCAGGGCGACGGGTTTCACATCACGCTGGACGGGCGCACGCTGCGCACGCCCGCGCGCGCGGAGCTGCGGCTGCCGAGCCTGCCGCTGGCGCTGGCGGTGGCGGCTGAGTGGGAGTGGCAGGACGCAAAGAACATCCGGCCCTTCACCATGCCGCTCATGGCGCTCTGCAGCACGGCCATCGACCGCGTGCCTGTGACGCGCGGCACCACCGTCGCGTCGCTGCTGCGCTTCTTCGAGACTGACGCGCTCTGCGTTCGCTCGGAGCACCCGCTGCTTGCGGCGCGCCAGGCGGCTGCTTGGGACCCGCTGCTGGAGTGGGCAGGGGGAGAGTTGGGCGCGCGACCAAACGCCAGCGCGTCCATCTTCGGACCGCAGCAGCCGCCGGCCGTGGTTGAGGCGTTCACGCGAGCGCTGGCCAAGGCTGACGACTGGCAGCTGGCGGGCATCACGGCCGCCTCTGCAGCCGCTCGGTCGCTGGTGATGGCGTTTGCGTTGGCGCGGGGGCGGGTGCGCCCGGCTGACGCGCCGCCGCTGCTGCGCGTGGACGAGGATTTCCAGACGGACGAGTGGGGGGTGGTGGAGGGGGGGCACGACATCGACGCGGCGGACTTGAGGGCACGCTGCGCCTCAGCCGCCGTCTTCCTGGAATTGCTGCGGGATCGGCGCTGACTTATTGCGCGTGCTGGACGAGTGCGACGAGCGAGCTGTCTTCGCCATGCAAGCTTCCAAGCCACCTTCTTCCTCACCTCACGACTCACAGAGGTCTCGCTCGTCGCTCGCTCATCGATCGTCAAGCGCGCCCTCTTGTCGCAGCCAGCTGTCAAAAAAAAAGCTAAGGCGACAGCCGAGAGCCGCGCCCGGCCGCCCTGTGCCATGCCTCTCGCCATGCATCTGCGAGGCGCGCTGGCGCCGCGCGCCGCCCCGAGTGCGGCCCGGTGTGCTCCACGGACGGCGCAGCTCAAGCAGGTCGCACCTCCAGCAGTGCGCGGCAGCGCGTTCCGCCTGCGCGGCTCGCGCCCGGGCCGCAGCGGCCCCATGGAGGAGGTGGAGTACAGCGACTGGGGAGAGGGTGCGCTGCGCTCCGCCTGATCTGGTTTTGCACGCGTCCTGCGTTCTCACCTGTTCGCTGCATGGCTGCGTCCTCACGCAGACGAGTACGTGGTGCACGACGACGCTGTGCCGGACACCTTCATGTTTAACCCGCAGAAGCGGTGCGCTTCCACCAACCGTAGTTCCATAGCTGTTGCAAAGTCTGAAGTCTATCCTGCGCCGCTCCCTCGCCCTTTGCCGCTTGCGCGCAGCGTGAAGCTGCAGATCTCGAAGGAGACGCTGGAGAAGGCTGCCCGTCGGGCGAAGCGCGACTTCATCTGTGCGCTCCCGCTCCCGGCACCCGAGAACATTGACACTGCTCACGCGCGCCCCGCCCGCCAGACGAGCACACGCTGTCCGAGCTGTGCATCGAGCTGGTAAAGCTGCAGGTGCGCACCCGGCGCGCCGTTCTGGCGTGAGGCTGTGCGGGAGCGGTGGAGCGGTTGCGAGAGATGTCCTTCTTTTTCCCTTCACGCGAGCTCACGCTCCGGCGCTGCGCAGGAGTACGTCAAAGCAAAGGGCCTCAAGGTGGTGGTGCTCTTTGAGGGCCGTGACGCGGCGGGCAAGGGCGGCGTCATCAGCCGCATTGCGTCCGCCATGAGCCCCCGCATCTGCCGCGTGGTGGCCCTATCCGCGCCCAGCGACCGTGAGAGGAGCCAGTGGTATTTCCAGAGGTACACCAGCCACCTGCCCGCGGCTGGCGAGATCGTGCTCTTTGACCGCAGCTGGTACAACCGCGCGGGCGTGGAGCGAGTCATGGGCTTCTGCAGCGACGAGGAGTACGAGGCGTTCATGGAGGATGTGCCAAACTTCGAGCGCATGCTGGTGCGCCACGGCAAGATCGTGCTCGTCAAGTACTGGCTGGACGTCTCCGACCACGAGCAGGAGATCCGCTTCGCGGGGCGCCTGCACCGCAGCTGGAAGCGCTGGAAGCTGTCGCCCATGGACCTGTTCGCGCGCAGCCGGTGGACGGAGTACGCGCGCGCCCGCGACGACATGTTGTCTCGAACCAACCACCCGGACGGCCCTTGGTTTGTGGTGCCCAGTGACAACAAGAAGGCTGCGCGCCTGAACTGCATCAGCGACCTGCTGGCCCGCATCCCCTACGAGGACATCCACCCGGCCCCGCTGGCGCTGCCCCCGCGAGACAGCGCTGACACGCACCCCGAGAACGACTACGTCAAGCCGTCCAGCGCGCTGTGGAACTACGTGCTGCCCCTCTACGACGGCGACCTGCTGTCGGTGAACGACAAGCTCGGCTGCGGCCCCGAGGGCGACGCGGGCGGCGCGGGCAGCCCCGTGAGCGCCGAGTGCTCCTTGGATGCGCAGGACTTCCAGATGGACGAAGACGACGACGACGCGTTCTTCGCGCACGCGGGCGACGCATGATTGCCAGAGACGCACAGCAAGCGCTCATCTATTTTTTTATGGCCGTCTGTTCAGCGCGGTGTCACGCTCAGCGCCAGCGGAATGCCGTCATGCACAGCCACCGCGCCCGGAGTCACTGCGGCCAGCCATCCCGCATAGCTCTCCCGGTCCTCGTCATAGCCATCCATGGCGCCAGGCCCCGCGCAGCCGGCGGGCAGCGTGCGCGTGCCGTCCACAAAATAGCAGGCTGTGAAGGCTGTGCGGGGCTGGGAACCCGGCGGGGCGGGCGGCGCGGCGTGCAGCGTCCACCCCGCGTGCGCAGCCGCGTCGCCAAGCTCCAGCGCGCCGTGCTCTGCGAACTCGTAGCGGTAGTCCAAGTCGTCAGCTGCCAGGCTCCAGTAGTGCAGACTCACGTCCCTGTGCGAGCCGCTGGCATAGTCCAGCCCCGTGCCGCCCTGGGCGTGGGAGGGGACGTGCTGAAGCGGCACCCACAGCGTGACGAAGCGAGCCGTGTCCAACGGCGCCATGGCCAGGTCTGCGTGCCAGCGCGTGGGGCCGTCCCCTGCGCGCTTCGTGAAGCAGCTGTCCTGGTACAGGCGCACTTGCGCCGGCGCGCAGCCCAACAAGCTGGCCGCCACAGCCACCAGCCGCGCGCTGCATGCGAGCCGGCGCGCAGACGCGCAGCCAGCGCGCCACAGGTTGAAGGACTGCATGAAGGGCACCGTGGCGCCCGCTTGCTGGAGCAGCTCCTGCAGCTCGGAGGCTTCGCTGAAGGGAACAGCGAAGTCGTCCAGAAGAGCCGCCTCGCCCAAGGCACAGCGCACACCGGTACGAAGCATTTCCACCTCCTGCTCCGACAGCGCGGCGTGGATGCCCGGCGCCAGAGCGTGCAGCTCCGCGGGCGAGAGCAGACCGCGCAGCGCGAGGTGTCCGTCGCGCTCAAAGGACAGCAGCGCGTCGGAAGAGAGCGGCTCACCCTCGATCAGCGGCGGTAGGGAGCGCAGGGCGTCCTCCGACGGAGCTAGCAGCTGCAGCGTAGGCGGGAGCGGCGCCGCTGGCGGTGGCCCTTTCTCAGAAGCTGGAGGCGGCCTTCTCGGGGCGGGCAGCGGCGGCAAAGGCTTCCGTTTCTCTGCACTGCCGGCGAAGCCACTCCGACTACTGCTTTTCGCAGCTTTGGTGCCTGGCGGCTTGGCTGGCGGTGGCTTGGCGCAGACGACGCGCATGGCGCCTGCGGAAAGGGCGCAGAAAGAGGTTGGGTGACGGCACGTGTCGTACAAGTGGTATTTTCACGCGCCTACGCGTGCTGCGCGACGCTCGCGTTCAAAAGGCGCACAGTGCGCCATGGCGGACAAGGTTGAGTCCAGGTGCGAGCGCAAGCGCGAGCGTGGTGCACGGTGCCCTTCGCTCCCCGTCGCTCTGACGCGCGCGTGCTGCAGCGCCGCCGTGGTAGCCGCCAAGGCGCTGCGCAAGGTGCAGCCTCTGGAGGCTCTGAACCCGTACACTAGTGCGTGGACCGTGCGGGTGCGCGCCTCCGGCAAGGGGGCGCTGCGCACCGTCAAGACCAGCCGGGGCGACGCCAAGGTCTTTTCCGTGGAGCTCACGGACGAGCAGGCGCGTTGGCCTGCGCCCGCGCTGGCCGTGTCCTGCCCAGGACCTTCAAGCGGGGCTGACAGGGTTTTTCCCGCCTCCCCCCGCTCGCGCAGGGCGTCACCTGCCAAGCCACCGCCTGGAAGGAGGCGGCCGAGAAGCTGTTCGCCACGTTTGAGGACAACAAGGTGCGCTGAGGGCGCCTCAATAGCGCCTCATGCCTTCCTCCCTGGACTCGCTCACCCCCACCCTCTCGCACGGCGCGCTCTCTCCAGGTCTACTACGTCTCCAACGGCCAGCTCAAGCCCGCAGACCGCCGCTACTCCTCCTCCTCGTTCGTGTACGAGATGAGCCTGGGGGACAACAGCGTGGTTGAGCTCTGCACCGACACTGAGATGGTAGCCGCCGCCCTGCGCTACGAATTCGTGCCCTTCGACGCGCTTCCCACCAAGCTGGGCAGCAAGGCGACGGTAGATGTGCTGGCTGTGGTGACGCAGGTTGGCGAGCTTGGCAGCGTGGCGCGCAAGAGCGACGGCGTCACCATCCAGAAGCGGGACATCACGCTGCTGGACGCCACGCAGCGCACATGCAAGCTGACGCTGTGGAATTCTCTGGCGGAGGTTGAGGGCGCACAGCTGGCGGTGCGTGAGTTGTCCAGTCGAGTCCAAACCCAGGCTGGTGTCGCCTGTTCTCGCCGTCTCACACGCAAATTCGCACAGGCGCTGAGCAACCCGGTGATCGCGTTGAAGGGCGTGCGTCTGTCGGACTACAACGGGCTAAGCATGTCCACCATTGGGCGCTCTGCGCTAGCGCTGGAGCCACAGAGCCCGCAGGCTGACGCGCTGCGCGCCTGGCACGCCAAGGAGGGCGCCACCTGCACCACCGTCGAGGTTGGCGCGGGTCTGGCTGGCGCGAAGGGCGCGGGCGGCGGCAAGGCGAGCCGGCGGTCGCTGGCAGAGGTGAGCTCCGAAGCGGTGCCCAGCCCCGACGCCAAGCCGGAGTGGTGCACGCTGTACGGCTGCGTCATCTTCATCGCCCCCGACAGCGCCATGTACTACCCAGCCTGCCCGCAGGAGGGGTGCAACAAGAAGGTTGTGGAGGACGGCACCGGCGGCTGGCGCTGCGAGGCGTGCAACACCAGCTCAGGCGCATGCAAGCGCCGCTTCATCCTGCGCTTCAAGGCTGCGGATGCAACCGCAGCCACCTGGGTGAACTGCTTCGACGACCAGGCGCGCCTCATGTTTGGCTGCTCCGCTGACGAGCTGCACGCGGAGAAGGAGGCGGTGCGTCACGCGCGCCATCCACAAGGCATGCATGTACGTGCGTGTTCTGACGGCCCGCGGCGCAGGATGCGGCTTTGTTTGCTCGCCGCCTGAAGGAGGTGCAGTGGCGCCCCTGGCTCATCAAGGCGAAGCTCGTGTCTGAGGTGTACAACAACGAGACGCGGAGACGCATCACGGCCGTGAGTCTCTCCAAGCCCGACTACTCACAGCTCAGCAAAGAGCTGCTGGACGAGATGTGCGGCCGCGCCGCAGCCGTTAAGGCGGAGTGAGCGCTCTCTGCGTGCGCGCCTCCTCACGTGAGTGTAGCGCTATACAAACACCGGTTGTGTGCCGCGTGCTGCTGCGCCAGCGAAAGTGTAGGCGCGAGAGTTGTGAAAGCTCCTCTCGGTTGACACTCAGAGAACGGGCTGCTGGGCTCACGGCTGCGCTTGTTACTCCGCGATGGTCACCTCAACCTCAACCCCCGGCTCGATGGAGATGGAGGTGATCTGCTTAACCACGTCCGCGGGGCTGTGCAGGTCGATCAGGCGCTTGTGGATGCGCAGCTCGAAGCGGTCCCACGTGTTGGTACCTGGAAGCGGCGCGCGTGAGGCACACAGCACAGAGGAGGAGGGGTGCGCTGGGAGCAGGGCGGCTGCGAAAGCCCTAAACCTAATGCTGCGGAGGCTGCTCTCCAGCTGCGCTGGCGTGGGCAGGGCACGTACCCTCGCCGCAAGGCGACTTGCGGGTGGTGATGCGGAGCACCTTGGTGGGCATGCGCACGGGGCCCTTCACCTTGAGGCGCTTCTCCTTAGCCCCGCGGATCAGGTCCGCGCACACTGCCACGCACGGCCGCATCTGTCAGCACGCGCGCGGCACAGTGCCGGGGCTGTGGCAGTGCGCACCCTTCTCCAGGTTGGCCACGTTCTTGGAGGTGAGCGTGATGCGGATGCGGTGCACGCGCACAGTCTCCTCACCCGCAGCCTTGCCCTCGCCCTGGGGCGCCTTGTAGGGAGTGGTCATCTGGAGGACGCGTGAGCGAGGGCGTGCGCACGGGTGGCGGCGAGACGTGCGCGCGCCTCTGCTTTTCTTCTTGGAAGGTCTTACACCCGCCGAGTCGTCACGCCGCGAGGTCGGCGCACGTCACTGAGCGAGTGACCAGGAAGCGGAGGTGCTTGGAAAGATAGAGAGTCGGACGTCAGTTGAACAACGAAGTCGTCGGTCGGTCGAACAAGCCCACACAGCTCACTCTGCGCGTTCGGCCATGGCCTCCGCGCAGCACGCGCCGTGCGAGCCTGCGGGCTGCAGCACGTGGGTGGACGACGTGCTGGAGTCTGCGGGAGTGGAGCTTGCGCCGGAGGACCGCTCAGACTGCTGCGCCAAGGATGCGCGCCAGGCCGCAGCCGCGCGCCAGCTGCTGGGCGTGCTGTCCGCGGCTGACCCGGCGCGAGTGGCGCTGAGCCTGCGCGCCGGCGTGCTGGGCCAGGCGCCGCCGCCGCTGCCGCGCGAGCCGCTGGCTGCGTCTGACGAGAGCAGCTTCGACTCATCCAGCGAGGGGGAGGCCGGGGGGGGCGACGCGCAAAGCGGGGCGGCCCTGGACGCGCTGCGAGCGCTGCGCCTCAGTCAGCTGCGCCGCGCGGCCCAGCAGGCGGAGGAGCAGCGCATTGGCGCCGGCGAGCTGGCTGAGCTGGGCGACGCGGCTGCGTGCGCTGCCGCGCGGGCCGCCCGGCGCGCTGTGGTGCACGTGCCGCTGGCGGGCCTGGAGGCGAGCGACCGCTGCGACGAGCTGCTGTGCCAGCTGGCCAGGAAGCACCCGGCCACACGCTTCCTGCGCGTCCCCGCCGCAGCCGGCGCGTCAGCCACCGCGCTGCTGCTGCGCCTGCCCAGCCTGGCGCCGCCCCTGCTGGGGGTGCTCAGGAGGGGTGCCCTCCAGGCGCTGGCACCCGGCTACTCCCTCTTCGGCGGCGCCGCCGCGTTCGACGAGCGGCGACTCACGCGCTGGCTGGCGGACGCCAGAGCGCTGGCAGAGGGCGGGGAGAGCAGCGAGGAGGAGGCGGAGGAGCGGGAGGAGGGGCGGTCGGGGGCGCCGGGGAACCCCTGCCCCTCCTGCGGGCGAACATACCCACACGAACACGTGCGCGCGCTCAAGGCGCGGGGCATCGCCGCTGGCGACAGCGAGGACGAAGAGTGACAGAAGAATAGAATAGGAACCAGCAGCAGGTGTCAGCGTGATAGCTCAGGCAGGCTTGTTGCATGGAGCGGGCCACGTCCGAGGGTTACCGAACTGCTGCAGCCCCTCCCTGGGGGCACCTGTCTATGCACTCTGGGGCCAGTTTACGGTAAGGCGAGCAGAAGGCGAGGGGCCAATAAATTAAAGGCCGAATGCATTTTATTCTATTTTTATTATTATTATTATTATTATTATTATACGCGCCGCCTGCCGGGGCTGGCGGCGCGTAACGTTTGTAAAATACTTCTCTCTCTCTTATTATTATTATTATTTTAGGGTTTACCTGAGGTCCCGAACCTCGTGGAGGACACGAACGGCCGCCCCGCGGACACTGGCATCCACGAGGGCCACGGCTTCGGCGACGACGTCTTTGCCTACTACGACGTGGTTGGCTGCGGTGCCTGCGCGCCTAGCTATGTGGAGCAGGCGGCGCGCTACGCCGGCGGCGCATGGGACGTGGCGGTCAAGAAAAAGCTGCGTAATGCGCGGCGGCTCAA
>Ga0049083_10000191_pt1 | contig 19538 bp, 22 predicted proteins | sample GreLakmeMI27MSRF_FD_66719 | JGI IMG/M metagenome (GOLD analysis project Ga0049083, IMG submission 66719) | Freshwater lentic microbial communities from great Laurentian Lakes, MI, USA - Great Lakes metaG MI27MSRF | ecosystem: Environmental > Aquatic > Freshwater > Lake | place: Great Lakes...
TGTGCCGACGCGTCCACGCATACCACTAGGTTGCTGAGCGGCGCCATGGAGAAGGGAGGGCGGTAATGTGTGGGGGGGTCCAAGGCTGGGCCGAGGGCCTAGTTTTCTGCTGGGGCAGCCGCAAGTTCGTTCCTGCTCTCTCTCGCAGCCAGGAGAGTCGCCGCGCGCCGCTCCGCCATCCAGGATGCGGCGACGACAGTCACGGCGCCAGAAGATGCGAAGCAGGCATACGCCACCACACCATTTGTCGCCAGGTATAGAGGCAGGGAAACAAACGCCCCAATGATGTGGCCGCACCCAATGCCGGCGATGGTGAGCGCCTCTACGCGCCCGCCAGCCTGTGGCAAGACCGTTGCGGAATCGGCCAGCAGCGAGACGATGCTCACCTCCGCGGCGATAAAGAGGAAGAAGTGGCAGACCATGCCCGCTGCGAGTCCGCTTGTCCCAGGGAAGTCGCCCACGACGGCCAGCACGGCGGCGGCGACGCTGCAGACGGCCAGCGATGTCCTCACGCAGCAAGCGATGCCGAGTCGGTCGATGACGGCCGTCGCGAGCAGCTCACCGCCAAAATCAGCTACGCCCAGCGCCACAGTTGCGGCAGCAACGCTGGCGGTGCTCAGCCCGCGCCCCTCCTGCAGCCAGACGCCGAAGCAGATGCAAGAACTGTCCACGAAGGCGACAACGATCATGATGCCAAAGGCAATCTGCCGCACGTGCGGCTCTGACAATACATCCATCCACGACAGCAGTGGCGGCTTTGGCACCGCATCTATCGCAATTTTCTCCAAGAGAGCCGAGACTGGCGGCAGCGGAGCCAGGAAGCGCAGGCCGACTGCGGGAATGAGCTGCACGATGCCGAGGCTGATGAACATGCTCTTTGGACTCACCGCCAGGAGGACGCCGGCGATGGGCATGCCAATCAGAGAACTTCCGCCCCACGCGAGCTCCACCAGTCCCGTGTACGTGCCTCTGCGATCCACGGGCACGCTCTCGCCCACCAGGCTCTGCAGTGCAGCGTCGAACACCCCCTTCAACCCCTGCAGCAGCGACGCGGCAATAAACATGCCGAACAGTGCTCCTTGAGGCACCAGACCCACGAGCAGCATCGCTACGCCCATCACACCCAGAGCTGAGCACATGAGGCGCTCGATTCCGACTCTGGCTGTAATAGCTGGCGCAGTGAGAGCAGTGAGCGTGAAGACGACCTTGTTGTAACCCACCAGCTGCGTGATGAGCTGCGTGCTCTGGCCGACAAGTCTTCCGAGCGCAGGTGCGAAGGGCCCCAACACGCGGTTAGAGGTGCAGTTGCAAAGCTTGGTAAGCGACCAGCAGGAGAGCCGCAGCGCTGCCGCGCGCTCTGCTGGAGGCAGCACGCGCGCCAGCCAAGAGCGGGTCTCTGAAACAGCAGCACCCATAGCGCCAAATCTGGGCGGGTGTCGCAGAGCAGCGGTGTCGCAGGAGTGTGCAGAGCAGCCGCCAGATGCCCCGCGAGTTGCGACTGTGCGCCTGGGTCAGCGCCAGCCGCGTATCCAAAGCTTGGTGCGTGACTTATGCCAGGAGACCGCGGTGGTGACTCGCGCAGAAGCGCATAGCAGGCACGGAGGTGCAGTGGTTCATCGCATGCAAATTTTGGCCACCTCGCGGCGGCGGCGGATGCATTATTTGATTCATTGCTTGCGAGGCGCTGCTGCAGTCCTAACCAGCGCGTTGAACAACTGCGCGTGCAGAATATAGGAAGAAGGACGAGCGTGCGCGAGATGAGCTCCTCGCTCGAGGCGCAGCACGAAGTCAAAGTCTACGACATCCGCGCGCACACCAAGCGGCTGCGTGCAAGTGCGTCTGCCAGCGCCGCTATCTGCGCGTTGGCGTGCCTGACTCTGGGTGCCCAAACCTTCGCCCTTCTTAGGTCTGCGCCGGTCTCGGTCTCACGGTGGCGCCAAAGAAGAGGAGACGCCCTATCCGGACTGGGCGGGTTTGGACGAAAACCTGCTGCTGCGTCTCTTCGAGCTAGTGGCTGCGATTCCAGACGGCTGCGAAGTGGTGCGCCTGTGCGCCTGTCACGCCTCCTCTCTTCCCCTTGCCTCTGCCGCTCGCAGTACGGGCAGCCTGCTGTGGCGCACGCGACGCAGGGTGCACCTCTCCGCGTGTTTACTCCTCTCCGCCTGACGCCTCCCGTGTCCGGCCGGTTGTCTACACAGGTCTCCATGGCCGGCCGGGTGTGCCGCAGCTGGCGCGTGTCCGCGCTGGAGGTGCTGCTGCGCGACACTGCAATGTCGCGCCCGAAGCGGTGCGTGTGCGCGCGCGGCGTCAGCTGCAGAGCGTGAGAGCGAGGAGGCACGTAGAGGAGCAGTGCAGCTGACACTGACACACTCCCGCAGCCCCGTCTACGAGCCTTTGCGCCTGGGCGCGCCAGCGGCCACGTCTACCCAGGCGACGCAGGTGCGTTCGCGGCGCGCGAGCAAGCTCGCCAACGCAGGCGCGCTCACAGTTTGTGTCCCTCACAGGCGGCCTGCGTGGGTGCGCTGAGCGGCGAGCAGAGCGACGGAGAGGCCATCAGCAGCCGGGAGCAGCAGCACGCTGCGTGCGCGCCGGGCGTGAGCGACGAGCCACCACCGTGCAGGCGCCGGGGCTCGGGGCGGGGCGGGGCTCGCCCGCGCGCCACCGCGCCGCCTGCCCGCCGCACAGACTCCGGCGACACCGCGCGGCGGCCGCGCCAGGAGGCGCGGCATGCGGGTGCCGCGCGGCGGGTGCCGGGCTCCTCCGCTCGGCCGGGGGCATCCTCGCAGGCCGCCGCTGGGGCTGCAGCGGGGCCCGACTCTGACAAGGAAGACGAGGTGCGCTCTGCGCGGCCTGCAGACATTACTGCGTCTGTGATGCTTGCTCACGCTTCTTCGCCAGGTGATGCAGCAGCAGGCAGCGGTTGCGGCTCCTGCTGTGGCGGGGCCGACCACGGGCGGGGACTACTGGCGCATGCGCGTGCGCGCCATTGCGGACGACGCCATGGCGTTCATCAGCGGCCGGGCGCGCACCTCCGGGGCAGGCGCGGGTGCGGGCAGCTGAGCGACGAGCAGCATGGTGGGCGTGGACAGGGAAGGATGGGAAGTAGATGGAGCTAGGAATGGATGCGCGCAGATGGATGTCGTTCATGTCGAACGTTCATGTTGAACGCTCGCTCTGCCATCATCCACCGTGCCAGTCACTCGCTGTAACGCTCGCGCGCATCCTCCGGCTAGACGTTGCCGCGCTCTGTGGACGCGCAGGCTACATAGAGACGCCACAGGAGGCATGGTGCGCTGCGTGCGGCGGTTGGCGCACTTGGTGTCTGGTGGCGTGCCTGCTCCCCCCCGCGAGCTGCACTCACGCGCGCTTCGCCGTAGACGGACTGGGCCAAGTGGGACAAGATCGTGGCTGATCTGAGCGACGAGGAGGAGGAGGCGGCCCCCCCACCGCGCCCTGTGGCGAGTGCAGAGGTGACGCCAGTCGGCGTCGGACAGTCGCTCACAGGCGCGGATACCGCGCGTCCTCTGTCACCCCCGCACCGCCCGTCAGCTGACTGTCTGCATGCAGCCGAGGGGCGCATCCAGTGCCTGGCGAGGCCGGGTAACGCGCGAGGCAACGCGCTGAGCACCAACGCCCAACCCGTCCACGAGCGGCCGCTCACGCAGTTCTCCTGGGCGGACGAGGGCGCGCACGTGGCGGTGAGCGTGCCTCTGGGTAGCCTAGCGGGCACGGCTGCGCAGGGCGGGGGCGTCGCTGTGGAGGCGCGCTGCTCCTTCACGCCAACCTCCTTCGACCTGCTCCTGGTGGGCCAGGGCGGCGAGCTCCACCGCCTGCGCGTCACAGACCTGCCATGCGGCGGCCTCAGCCCGCAGGCGCGCCCGCTTTGGCTGCGGGCGGCCGCGGCGGGGTGACTCACTCGCACGTCCTCCGTCGCCGCCTCAGGCCTGCCGCCACAGAGTGGAGGCCGGCCCCCCGGAGCCCAGGGTGGTGCTCACCCTGGTCAAGGCGCAGCCGGAGGCGCGCTGGCTTACGCTTGGCGAGGCACAGCGTGCGGTGTCGCGCCCATCCGTGACGGTCCGCGTCCCGCCCTTCCCTCCGCTCGCCCGCGCCGCTCACGCACCCGCGCCCGCAACCACGCGCAGCTCAAAGACTACCGGTGGTGCGACGAGAAGATGGGCGTGCGCATCTGGGTGAGCGTGCCGGGCGTGCACTGTGCGCCGGAGAGCGCAGTGACTGTTCGATTCCGCGAGCTCTCCTTCGACGTCACAGTGCGCGACCTGCACGGCAAGGACTTCTACTTTGCGGTGCGCCGCCGTACAGCTGCATGCCGCCAGGGTGGACGCGCTGAGGCGCCGCCACGCACAGGTGACGGAGCTGCCGATGGAAGTAGTGGTGGCCGAGTGCGCCTACGTGGTGGAGACGGACACCGTGAAGCTGTATCTGCGCAAGTGGGCGCGCACGGGGTGGCGCAAGCTGCAGCTGGCCAGATGAACAGCAGGGAGGCAATTCGGCGTTCGCAGGTCGGCCCTTGGACACGCGCTTCTAGTTCATGACCCCGTGAGAGAACAACGTCCAATGCTGTGCACTCGCGTGCAGCATTTCTTCTGGCGTGTCTCGGAAGCCGCGCCGTCCTCGTGCACGCTTGCAACGGGCGGTATCGATCGTGCTCTCGCTGTGCATTGCACTGTGCATCGTCGCGTTCGCGCTGCTCGTGTCACGCATCCTTGCGCCCAAGATGCTGCGCCTTCTGGGCTTCGCGGACCGCACGCCCATTCGCAATAGCGCGGAGGCTGTGCAGCAGCACCGCCTTCCCAAGGAGAATCCTGGCCTGCCGTCCCAGGCACGCGCAGTGGACAATGACCACCCGGCTGGCACGCCCGGCTGGCACGCCGATGGTTCCAAGACGGTGCTCCAGCAGGTGCGCAGCGCATTGCGCGCAGCATTGCAAGTGCAGCCGTTTTACGCGTTACTGCCACGCCCGCACCCGCGCCGCGCCCGCGCCCTGATGCAGCACGTGGACTTCTTCGATCCTGACCACGATGGCATTATCATGCCCTGGGACACGTACACGGGCTTCCGGCGTATCGGCTATGGGCGTGTCATCTCGTTTATGGCTGTGCTGCTCATCCACAGCTCCTTCTCTTTCCCGACGTGGCCCGACTGGACGCCACGCCTTTCGATGCCCATCTTCGTGGAGCGCGCGCACCGCATGAAGCACGGCTCTGATTCGGACACGTATGACACGGAGGGCCGATTCACGCCTGAGCGATTCGAGGAAATCTTCAGCAAGTACAGCACTGTCAGCGGCAAGGATGGCAAGCCGGCACTGAGCTGGGACGACATTAACGACATGATCCACGGCAACCAGAACATCAACGATTTCGCTGGCTGGATTGCGACGCGCAGCGAGTGGTGGATCCTCTGGTGGGTGGCCAAGGACGAGCAGGGCCTGCTGAGCAAGGAGCGCATTCGGGCGACGATGGATGGCAGCATCTTTCCGATCCTGGAGCAGGAGGCCTCCACGCGCCGTGGCTACAGCGTCTATCCGCAGCTCAAAGAGGCGAACAACGCGCCCACGCCCGCGCACGGCCGGAGCGAATCGAAGAAGAACTCTTGAGGCAGCATCATCGACCAGATTCAGAGCGGCCATGGCAGAGACCAGAGACGCACAGTGATGCATTCATGCATACGTAGCTACTCGTCGATCGTACGTTGTCGGTCATCAGCGCGTCGTGCGTCGTACGACGTCATCAGAGCTTCGCGGGATCTTCAGAGCTCTCTCCCTTAGTGTTGCCTGTGTCGTCCGTGGCACACTCACACAGGAGCACGCGTGCACCGTGCATTTCAGCGTTCCAGGAACAATGCAGGCTCTCCAACCCACCGCCTCGTCGCTGCAGCGCGCCGCCTCTGGCGCCGCCTCTGGTCGCCGTTGCGCTCCGGCTCGGCGTGCGTGCTGCGCCGCGCCGCGTTTGCGTAGCCAGCGCGGTGGCAGCACCCGGTCGCCCGCGGCAACGCCTGTCTCCGGCGCTGCTACGACCGCGGACGCCTACCGCCGCCTGCAGAACGGCTCGGACGTGCGTGGCGTGGCGCTGCCGGGCGTGGCTGGGCAGGACGTGACGCTCACGCCCGAGCGGTGCGCTCCCCGCCTACCCTTTCCGCACACCTCGTGCTGACGCCCGGCGCGCAGCGCAACCTTCCTGGCGCAAGCCTTCGTCGGCTGGCTGTCGCAGCAGACGGGCAAGCCCGCCAGCGCGCTGCGCGTCTCGGTGCGTCCTTTTCTGACTCGCCCTTTCCGTGACGGCAGCGCTCACACTCGCGCCTCGCGCCACCAGGTGGGCACTGACCCGCGCCTCTCCGGACCCGCGCTCATGGACGCGCTGCTGGCGGGGCTGGCCAGGCACGCCCGCGCCGCGATCTCTGAAAAGCGGACGCTGACTGCGCTAACTAACTGCCTCCCCTTTTCAGTGGCGGCTGCCAGCCAGTGCGCATGGGCCTCTGCACCACTCCCGCCTGCTTCATGAGCTGCATCACGGCTGGCTACGCGTATGATGCCTCAATCATGCTCACTGCCAGCCACCTTCCGTGGAACCGTAACGGCTGCAAGTTCTTCACGCAGAAGGGCGGCCTGGGCAAGAAGGACATCAGCGCCCTGGTGGAGGCTGCTGCGGCTGCGGACGCGGCCGCCGGCGGCGCTGCGCCTCGCGCGGCGTCAGTGGCAGCTGCGAGTGTCGACTTTTTGCCCGTGTATGCAGCCCAGCTGGTGGATGTGATCCGCAAGGGGGTGGCGCACCCCACGGAGTACATGACCCCCCTGAAGGGGTTCAAGATCCTGGTGGACGCGGGCAACGGGTCCGGCGGCTTCTTTGCCTCGCAGGTGCTTGCGCCGCTGGGCGCAGACATGGCGGGCAGTCAGTTTTTGGACCCGGACGGCACCTTTCCGAACCACGTGCCCAACCCGGAGGAGGCGGAGGCTGTGGAGAGCGCCTCCGCAGCCGTGCGCAAGCACCAGGCGGACCTGGGCGTCATCTTCGACACCGACGTGGACCGCAGCGCAATCATTGACCGTCACGGCGTGGCCATCAATCGCAACCGACTCATCGCACTGCTTGCCGCGGTGGTGCTGCGCGAGCGGCCCGGAGCCACCATCGTGACTGACAGCGTCACTAGTGATGGCCTGGCACAGTTCATCGAGGCTGCGGGCGGGCGACACTACCGCTACCGGCGCGGCTACAAGAACGTCATTGACAAAGGCATGGAGCTGGGCGCACAAGGGGTGGACGCGCCGCTGATGATTGAGACGAGCGGCCACGGCGCAATGGCTGAGAACCACTACTTGGACGACGGCGCATATCTGGCTGTCAAGGTGCTCATCGAGGCTGGGCGCCGCCGCCTGGCCGGCTCGGGAGACATTGACCAGCTGTTGGCGACGCTGCACGAGCCCCTGGAGGAGGCGGAGTTTCGTCTGCCCCTCCTGGCGGCCGACTTCAAGGCCTCCGGCGCCGCCGCGCTGCAAGCCTTCATGGACGAGGTTGCCGCGGGCGGCTTCCCGGGCTGGCAGGCTGTGCCTGTGAACCACGAGGGTCTGCGGGTCAGCATCGACGAGGGGGAGGGTCGTTCCGGGTGGGCCCTCCTGCGGGCCAGCCTCCATGACCCCCTGCTGGTGCTCAACGTGGAGTCAGACACGGCTGGCGGCGCTGCCACCGCCACGCACGCGCTGCGCTGCTGGCTGCAGGCGCGGGCGGCAGCAGAGCACGGGGTGAACATCGCCGCCCTAGATAAGGCTTTCGCGCCGGGGGGGAGCTGGGAGGGCTACGCGGACCTGACGTGCGCGCTGCCGCGCAGCACGAGACTGGGTGGCGGTACGTGCGGGGACTTGGCAGAGGAGTGCCAAGCGGAGTGGTGAAAAAGTCGTGCACAGACAACGGATGTCCTCTAGATGTGGTCCGTCACCTAGCCTGTGTCTCACCTAGCCTGTGTCTCACCTGGCCCGGGAAAAAACACAGGCCAGGTGAAACACAGGCCAGGTGAGGACAGGCTAGGTGACGGACCACATCTAGAGGAAACGGATAATCCCATAAAGCATGCTTGCAGTCTCACTCTCACTTCATCTCCTCTGCGAGGATGCGCTTGATGGTCTCCGCAGGAAGCAGCCCCTCTGTGCGCTGAGCAGCGAACAGTGTCAGCTCGCACGTGTGTGCAAAGGAGCAAGCGTGGCGCACCAGGGCCGGCTTGTCGCGCGCCGTCGGGATAAAGACCAGCGTGGGCAGGCCCTGAATCTGGCAGCGGCGTCGAAGGTCGACTGTGTTAGCGCCTCTGCTCTAGGTTTGGCAGTTAGCTCACGTGCCTGCAGCTGCGAGCTCAGGTCTTGCTCCTCGTCTGTGTCGACCTTCACGATACGCACGCTCTCGCCCAGCTCCGCCTGAAGCTCTTCCAGCGTCTTGGCGAGCATAACACAAGGACCGCACCTGTATTTTCGCATGCGGACGTCAGGCGGCCGGAGCTGGACTCACAGCACTCGCGCGTACCAAGTCGCGTAGAAGTCTACGATGAGCGGTCGGTCGCGCTCCGCAATGGCAACCTCCAGCTGTGGCCAGCGCGAGGCCCGGCCTCAGGTGGCGGCTCAAGGAGCGACCCTTGTGCGCACGCACCTCCTCCGCGGTGAGCTTCTGCACCAGGCCAGCCGCGACGCGCACAGCACGGTGGCGTGCGTGCCGCGGGAGCGCCGAGGTCGGTGCTCGGAGCGCTGCGCCTCGCAGGCTGACACGCGACGCGCTCAACGCGCTCCCTGTGCGCAGCCCGCTCGACTGCAGCGCCGCCATGGAGAGATATTCGGGGAATAGGATACGTACAGCAAAGAAAAGTGTCGGACGAACCAGCAACCAGGACTCAACAACGCACTCCTTGTCTCGTCGTTGCTTCACAAGTCCAGGAGTGCGGAGCACGGATGAAGCAAGCATCCAGCAAAGCATCCAGCATTGTTCCGTGTCCACCTCCTCGATGGCGCGTATCAACGTTACACTTACTGATGAGACAAGTGTTTGTTGCAAGCAGCGCTCCCTTCCCGAGGGGCCTACCGCGCCTTGGCCTTCCCGTTCACCCCCTCGTACGCCTGCGTGCGCGCCAGGCTGCGCCGCACGCCCGCCACCAGCTTGCGCGCCCACACCAGGTTCAGCCCAAAGCCCAGGGTGACCAGCGTGAGCATGGTGCGAGCCGCCAGCTGCGAGACTGGCGCGTAGTACCCCAGCCATGCGGCCCGCAACAGGTGCGTCAGCCCCAGCGCGTATCTGTGGTGGGGTGAGCGGGTGAGTGTGGGGTATGGTTTGATGGCACAGGCCGAGTGGAGTTGCGTACCCGACGACGCGTGCGAGCAGAAAGACGGCACACAGCACACAGTCGATGCACAGCTCCACGCGCGGCAGCGAGCGAAAGCCCAGCGCCGCCGCCGCGCGCGCGAGGGAGGAGGCGTCGCGGCGCTGCATCGTCCTGAAGGGTGCACGGGTGGGCAGCGGGGCAGGCCGTCAGCAAAGGGGGTGGGAGGATGCATGCAGAGCCGGCTGCGCGCACTTGAAGAACCAGCGCAGGTTCAGGACGGGCGTGGAGGCTTCGCAGAGCACAAGCCTGCAGTTGGTTGGCAGCCGCGGTTCCTGCCGTCAGAACGGCCGCTGGTGGTCGCAGCACGCGCGCCCGTGCGCTAGAGTGGCGGGCTTGCCGCAGCGCACCAGCCGAAGGCGAAGTTGAAAGCTCTCTGAGAGCCGGCCAAGATGGCGCACAGCAGAAAGGCAGCGTGGTGCAGCACCGTGTCCATCCCGCCCAGCCGCGGGTACACAGCCAGCACGTGCGACAGGTCGTAGCAGAGGTAGGTGAGAAACGCCCTGCGCACAGCACGGGCGCGCGTGAGCGCCAGCGCTGGGTGCCATTGCTTGCGCCTTCGCAGCGCACCAGTTGCTCAACTCCACCTGCTGGCTGGCCGCGTACGCGTGGCCGCCAGGCACGATGACGTGCTTCTCAGCCTCTGAGGCGCCCCAGAGCGCGCTCAGGTGCCCCGCCCCGCGCCTGTGGGGAGAGGGCAGGTGGGAAGGGGAACATGCATCAGAAGCGGCGGGCACCCCACGTGCGCAGCGGGCGCCACGCGCCAGCACAGGATCAGCGCGTGCACCGTGCTGACTGCATAGCTGGGAACAGAGGTGTGCCAGAGCTCGCGCTCCTCGCGAGCGGCGCTGCGCCCCTCCTTTTGCCGCCACACCGCCGCCTGCACAGCCCTGAATAGCCCCTCCCACACGAACATCCCGAACACGAAGCGCGCCAGCGTGGCGCCGTCCAGAGGGCCCAGCTGCGCCCAGTTGCGAGGCGCAGACTGTCGCGCGGACACCATGCACGAAATCACCTCCGCGCCCAGCGGAGCGGCCACACCGGCCAGCCCGCAGGCGGCGGCGCCCTCCATGAGCGCCCAGAAACGAGAGGCCGTGACAGAGGAGGCGAAGGGGGCGCTTTTGCACTGGGAGTTGGAGGAGCGACGACGACGGACACAACTGCATCACCGACCTGACGCGTGACGCAACGTCGCGTGCGCCCTGCGAGTATGATCTAAATTGCTATAGGAGTATCGTTCAGCCGTTCGTCTGGGGTGGTCTCTGGTCAGACGGCAGAAAGCCCGGCGCACCCCAGCGCGCTCGAAAGCGGTCCGCCGCAGACATGCCCGCATCCCGCTCATCCGGCTGCGTTTGCGTGAGGCGGCCCTCCACCAGCGGGTTGTGCGTCATGGACAGCTCCAGCGCCAGTCGGCGCCCCTGGGACCCCCCCCCCCCAAACAGAGCCGCATCGCCGCCGTGCAGCGCCAGACGCAGCATATCCGACGCGCGCGTGGCGCCATCCACGTCAGAGGCAGCTGCCGGCGAGTGGGGCAGGCCCACGCCGACGCTCATCACCCGCCGCCCCTGGCTGTCGTAGGTACACGGGTTCTCCACCAGCACCGGCAGCGGCACGACGTCGTCCTCCTGCGGCAGCGGCGGTGCGGCGTGCGGAGCCTGCTGGCGCGCCTGCAGCTGCGCGATGGCGCGAGACATCTCCTCGTCGGTCGGGGAGCGTGGCACGCCGCGGCCCCGCCCCGCGATGATGTTGCCGGCCGCCTCGCGCAGCATCTCCTCCGTATCGTTGCAGACAAAGGGGCTGGGCTGCCGTGGTCGGAAGAGCCAGCCGACGGCGAGCACCAAAGCAAAGTCGGCAACCTCCGAGAAGAGCGCGTGCAGCCAGTTTGGCGGCAGGAAGAGGTCCACCAGGTGGAGCACCACCTCCACGCATGTGAAGCAAAAGAGCGCGCCGTGGAAGCCCGCGAAGATGCGCACGCGCGTCCACGCCGCCACGTCCTCCACCTCGCTGCCGCTCACTCTCAGCAGCTGCTCCTGCGCGCGCAGGTGCCTCAGCCCCTGGCCCACGGAGGTGAAAGAGAAGCCCAGGACGCAGATGTAGGCTACCGCGAGGGCAAAGAAGCTGCGCGGGCTCCAGAGGTGGTACACGAAGTACAGGGATGCCAGCAGCGCCAGCGACAAAGCCAACGAGTTGCGCTCCGGGGGCGCCAGCGCCGTACGGGTGATCAGCCACCCGCGCGAGAGCAGCAGCAGCATGCCCAGCAGGTCTACCTGGCTGCACGTCAGCGCCACGATGAGCGTCACGTCCAGGGGCTCGATCTTGACGCCCGTGATGCTGAGCGACGTCCACTTGGCCGCAGCCACCGCCATGTGCGCCGTCTTCAGCGCCGGCACGGACAGCAGCGCAGCCTGCAGCACGGACCAGTCGCCGCGGCGCCTCAAGTTTGCCAGGGCCGCGAGGAGCAGCGCCAGCCAGAGCGCGGTAAAGAGGATGAAGGTGAGGGGCAGCGGGGCTTGCTCAGTGCCCAAGTTCTGCCCTCCCGGGTTAAGCAGCTGGTAGTCAACCCCGGCCGCCACAACCAGCGGGTCACCGCAGTTGAGGAAGGCGAGGGTGAGGACGGCGGCGGTGTCCACGCGCAGCTCCACGCGCCCCGGGGCGGGTACCAGCGCAGGAGGCAGCTTGCAGCGCGGCGTGGCGAACGCAACCGCGGGCAGGCAGGTCTGCGGGCCCGCGCTCACCAGCTGGCGCACGAAGCGCAGGGTGTCCGCCTGCGAGAGGGAGGTGGTTGGGTGAGAGAGCAGAGGAAACCCCGGGCAAGCACCCGCGGGGCACCCGCACCTCGCAGCCTAGGAAGAAGATGCCTTGGCTCACGTTCACGCGCGACCGGCTGCTCAGCACCTCGCCGCCGGCGTCGAAGAGTTGCACCAGCAGGGAGACCGTGCCCCCGGCTGCAAAGCCAAACTGAGCGGGAGGCGAAGAGCTCAGACTCGTTGCACAGACACTCGCGCGCGCGGGCCGGCGCCACGCCGCGACGCAGACGCAGCCGGGCCGTGTGTGCGCACGCCCCGCGCGGCGAGCACGTGGGGCCGCGTGTAAGAGCACAGAGATAGCCGCAGGCTCAGGGGTGTTCTGAGGGGGCGCACCGGTGACCCCAGCTCACTCAGCTGCCCGGCTAGGAGCGGAAAGGCTTCGGAGCCCACGATGGCGTGCGCGCGGCCACACAGCAGCGCGGTGCAGGCAAGCAGCAGCAGCTGCCGCAACCTGCGCATCGTGCCGCCGCCGCGGGCCAAGCCACGCAGAGGCGCCACAGATGAGAGAGGCGAGAGGCGCGTGCTGTCTCGCCTTCGCCCGCAGCACGACACCCGCCGGTTGTTCGCCGCCTTCGCCCAGCCTTCGCCCGACAAAAAATGTTCGGGACACGACGCCACTTGTGCCTCCCTTCGCGTGACGACCAGGCACCTCGCAAAGTGAGGCATGCAGGCGGGCTAAGTGCGTGAGGCTCGCCGTGCGATGGCGAGCACTTCAGAGGCGCTCGCAGCTGCTCTGCAGGCTGTGGCGGCCCGGCTGGGCGACGCGCAGCTGGCGGCGGCGCTGTCGCAGGTGCGTGAGTCACGGGCGGTGTCTGGCGGCGCGCGATACGCGGGAGAGGCGGCGTGGCGGCTGCCGAGACACAGCCCGGCGGCTACTGCTTGCTCCGTTTTTCCGGCCGCTTCGCCGGCGCCCGCTGTGCTCTCGCCGCTGCCGGTAACTGCTCTGCTGCTCCTCCGCTCGCGTTGCTCCACTAGCTTCGCCAGCCGTCGCCGCCCTGCTTGACCTAGAGTATGACAGGGTTCTGAGTTCGCCCCCTCCTGCGCGCCACAGGGCGACGCGGACGCGCACCTCTCCGCGGCGGAGGCGCTGCTGAGGCGGCCCGAGGCGACAGTGGCGGTGCGTGGCCCGCAGCTTTACGGGATAAGCCCCCCCAGAGCCCGCCACTCCGAAGGTGGCGGCTGCACATGTGCTACCTCTCTCGCGTCCCGGCGCTCACGCCTCCCGCTGCCCCCCTTCCCAGACCGCTGGCGCCCTTCGTCGCTGGCTGCTACAGCTGGTGGGTCGCGTGGTCGAGCGGCGCGAGCACTCAGCCGCTGCCGACGCCAACGCAGAAGAGGCTGAGGCGGCGGCGCTGCCCGTCCTGCTCGCGCTGGCGCCGCACCTGTCGTCCCTGGTGTCCCGCTTCTACGCCGTGGCAGCGCCGCCGCTGGCGCGCGTTGAGGGAGCAGGCGACTGCGAGCACGCCCGCCGCCTCGTACACGCGGCGCTGCACCTGGCCGACGCGGCCGCGGCGGGCGGCGACACGCAGCTGCAGCGCAAGGCGGGCGCTGGGGCGTGCCTCTCGCACGCGCTGCGGCTGCTTCGCCACACAGATGCCCACGTGCGCTGGGCAGCCGCACGCCTCGCCACGCACGCCCTGCCGCTCGGCCCTGCCCAGGCGGAGGCGCTGCGTAGGCGGTGCCTCACGCCCGACGAGGTGCGCGAGGCTTCTCAGCCCCTCCGTACAGCCCCGCGTGCTCACCCTGTCCCGCCCTCTCGCAGGAGCTGGACGCTGAGCTCCGTTGGAGTGAGGAGCTCGCCACGTTGGCGGTGGAGCGTGCCAGCTGGTTCATGGTGCGTTCCCAGCCTTTATTGCTTGCGCTCGGTGCTCGGCTCGCGCTGGCGCCTTTTTGTCAAGCAACAACTGGCACCTCCATTGCTTTCTGTTGCCGCAAGGCGCCGACAACAATGTGCAGCCCGAAGATGGCTGGCGCTCGGTTTTCCGTCCGACGCTGGCCATAAAGGGTGGCCACAGACAGATTGCGACTCCTCCCACCCTTTTCCTCCCTCCAACCCGTGCTCACACACTGCACACAGGACCAGGCTGCTGCGCCGGAAGACGGGACGATGCTCTGCGCAGCGGCGGAGGAGGCAGATGATAATCCATCTGCGCCCGGCCACGTGCGCGCCTTCGGCGTCGACATCCGCTGCCGCCCGCGCACCGCCGACGCGCCGCCAGCCGTGCCGCCGCCCATGATTGTCACGCCCAGCGTTCGCGCGAACCTGGAGTCGTTTGCGCTCGCCCTCTGCGGGGTGCGTCCCCTCCGCTCGCTCTGTGCGCCGTTGCAGCTGTCTGATGCACGCGCCCCCACACACGCGTAGGGCCGACCCGTTCTGCTGGAAGGCCCTCCCGGATGCGGCAAGAGCACTCTGCTGCGCCACTTTGCGACGCTCACAGGTGAGTCGCGCAACCGCTGCCGCACGCTCACACTCAGCCGCTGCACCTTCTGTTTGCTGCGCGCGGACTGCTAGGATGATGTCTAAGATCACTGTCAATCCTCTGAAGCGCAGCCTGATGGCGGAATCTAAGGGTCTGAGCAGTCCGCCCGCTCCGGCAAGCCTCTCAGCTCAGCGCATGCGCTCCCTGCAACGCCCCGCTCACGCTGCATCCCTCTCTTCTCCCGCAGGCCAACACGACATGGTGGTACTTCACCTGGATAACGCCACCGACAGCAAGGCTCTGCTTGGGTCGTACGTCTGCGGCGACACGCCCGGCGAGTTCCGCTGGCAGCCTGGCGCGCTGGCGCAGGCGCTGTCCGCGGGGCGGTGGGTGCTGCTGGAGGATGTGGATGCGGCGCCAGCTGACGTCATGACCTCCCTGGTGCCTCTGCTGGAGGGCCGCCCGCTGGCGGTGCCCGGCCGCGGCGAGTCTCTGGCGCCAGCGCCGGGATTCGCGCTGTTTGGCTCTGTCACGTCGCGCGTGGGTGCGCCTCGGGAGCTTGCTTCCCCGGGGCTTTGGGCACGCGTCCAAATGACACCGCCGCCAGCCAGCGAGCTGGCGGCCATCCTGGGGGGTCTGTACCCTCATGATGCGGCGCTGGTGGGCGCCATGCTGGCCAGCCTGTCTGCCGCGCGGCGGCTGTGTGGGCAGTCTAGCGGCGAGGGGAGCGACGCGCCCGCGCCGCCGCGCGCAGCCTCCCCCGGGCGCGAGCTCACGCTGCGTGACGTGGTGAAGTGGGGTCACCGCATGCGCACGCTGCACGGCGGATGCATGCAGCCAGGGGCGCCGCTGACGCCCCTGGTGCGGGAGCTCGCCTTCATGGAGGGCGCAGACCTGCTGGCGGGCATGCTCCCCTGCGGCGCCGGCCGCGACGCGCTGCTGGGCGCCCTGGCTGACGCCTGGGAGGTGCCCCGAGAGCGTGCGCAGCACTATGACGCCCTCCACAAGCCCGCCCTCGCCCTCGCCGCCGGCGCCCTCTCCGTCGGTCGCGTCGCGCTCAGCGTCCACTCAGCCGCCTCTGCCGCCGCCGCCGGCGGCGCGCCCACCGGCGGCTTCGCCCTCACAGGCCACGCCTGCCGCCAGCTGGAGCGCCTCGCCGCGGCGGTGGCCTGCACAGAGCCCGTGCTGCTGGTGGGCGAGACGGGCGCCGGCAAGACGGCCGCCGTTCAGGCTCTGGCCCGCGCAGCCGGCGCGCGGCTGGTGGTGGTCAACATGAGTACCCAGTCGGACAGCGCTGACCTGGTTGGGGGCTTCAAGCCTCGCGAGCCGGGCACCCTCTGCCTGCCGCTGGCGGCCACCTTCGCGGCGCTGTTCAGCGAGACGTTTCCCCGGGACGCAAACGCAGAGTTTGCGGCGAGAGTGGTGCGTCCCCAGCCCAGCGCTGCTCTGCTCTCCCGCGCGCGCGCTCCCTCGCCCCCCACCACGACAAACGCCTGCGGCGCGTAAACCTCCGCCGCGGGGGGGTCAGTGTTTCGGGCGTACACGCGACAAGCGGCCCTACTAGACTTGCGCCCCAACCCGTGGGGACGCTAGTTCCTTGTTCCGTACAGACCACCCAGCGACCCCACACCCGGCGGCTCACGCGCTCCCTCCCCTGCGATCCCAGGCCAAGTACGCGGAGCGGCGCAACTGGGCGCGCCTCCTGCAGGCGCTCAAGATGGCTGCGGCGCGGGTGCACAAGCTGGCTGTTGGTGAGAGCTCCGGCGAGGCTGAGTGTGAAGACGGGGCGCCTCAGGGCGCTGACGACTCCCGCGCGGCGCCCGCGCGGGGCGCCAAGCGCCGCCGCACGCTCGCGCCCGAGCTGCGCGAGGCGTGGCGCCTGCTGTGCGCTCGCGCGGAGGCTGTAGAGCGCCAGCTGGGCCGCGCCGTGGTCACGGACGGGGCTGACGGCACCAAGGCGGCGCCCGTGTTCGCCTTTGTGGAGGGCGCCCTGGTCTCCGCGCTGCGCGACGGCACCTGGCTCCTGCTTGACGAGGTTAACCTGGCACCCTTAGAGACGCTGGAGCGGCTGGCCAGCGTCATGGAGGTGCGCCCCCGCGCATCGCGCTGCCCAGGCGGGCGGCAGGACGCGCGACACGCCTTCCGTCTGGCATGGCCCTGCACTGCCATGCCGGCGCGTGTGCGCGGAGAGCCACTGGCGAGTCGCCACTCACCGCCCCACGAGCACCTCGCGCTGACGAGGGCGGCCTTTCTGGAACCCGACATTTCGCTGAGACGCGGCACCCGCGCGCGCAGGGCGCAGAGGGCAGCCTCGTGCTCACAGAGCGTGGCGACGTCTCGCCGGTGCCTCGCCACCCGCGCTTCCGTCTCTTCGGCGCCATGAACCCCGCCAACGACGCGGGCAAGCGGGAGCTCCCGCCCAGCATCAAGGCTCGCTTCACGGAGCTGTATGTGGGTGAGACGACGTCGCGGGAGGACCTATGCTCCATCGTCGCAGCCGCACTGGCGGGCGTGCCGCGCGCGCCAGTGGACGACATCGTGGACTTCTTCTTCGCTGCGCGCGGCCAAGCTGAGACGACTCTGCTTGACAGCGCTGGGCAGAAGCCTCAGTTTAGGTGCGCTCCCATCTATCCTTTCCTCCCTGCCCGCGCCTCCGGCTCTGCGCGCGCGCGGTCCCTCCTGTGACGATACCCTCGGGAGCTCAGCAGCGCACGCGCTGGATGCGGCATCTCAATGCTTAGTAATATCCTGAGGAGTGGGGCTGCGCAAGCGAGCACACTGCAGTGAACACGCCTGCTTGCAACTGCTCACGCATCCCCCCCTGCAGCCTGCGCACGCTGTCACGCGCCCTGGAATACGCGCGCGCCGCCATGCCCGTCTATGGCATGCAGCGGGCCCTGCTGGATGGCCTCTCAATGGTGCGTCTTCCCCCCTCGCGCACCGCCCGCACGGCGCAGCACCTCCCGAGGATTCAAACACTTGCTCGAGACGAAAGACCATGTGGGGCAACATGCAGAAATTTGACATGACTGGGTTGCGCTGCGCTCCTCAGTGCTCGCCTGCATCCACTGCTCTCAGACGATCCCTCTGCTGGCCACTCACATTTATTCTATGCTCGCAGACCTTCCTGACGCTGCTGTCCGAGGCCACTGCTCCGGTGGTTGAGTCTCTGCTGGTGGTGCACATCCTGAAGGGCCTCAAGATCAGCCAGCTCAGCCGCGCGCCGCCCGAGCCACCCGGCGTCCCTGGCGCGCACGTGCTGTTCGAGGAGTACTGGGTGGAGGCTGGGCCTGCTGCGCGCCCTGAAGCGGACGCGCCCGACCAGTTCGTGCTCACTGCCAGCGTGCGCCGCCATTTGGCTACTCTGGCGCGCGCTGTGCTGCTCCGCAGGCACCCCATCTTGCTCCAGGTGTGTGGCCCCTCCCAGCGCGCTGCACGCGCCGCCCTCTGCTGCCCTCGGGTCTGCAGTGAAGACACATTCATTCCTCGGACTGAAAGCGCAGTCCTTCGGGGCTCGCTCGCTGATGTCCAACATGAAATCACCCATAGAATATGAGCAGACCCGCGGCTGCTGGCCCCGCGCACACCTAGGGCTGCCTGGGCTGACGCTCACACGGCTCCTCTCCTCACAGGGCCCGACCAGTAGCGGTAAGACGTCTCTGGTGGAGTACCTGGCGCGGCGCACGGGTCACACGTGCGTTTCCCCTTCCCTCTCAGTCCGCCTGCACGCTGCTGTGATGACATGCATCTGTTTTTCTGACACCTCTTGTGCGAGGGTGCCCTCGGGCGCCCGCTGAACGCAATACGCAAACGTCTGAGCAACGCAGCTTCAGTTCAGTGTGGGCTGGGCCCGCAACTCGGCCGACTGACTCTGCTCCTCCTGCAGTTTTGTGCGGCTGAACAACCACGAGCACACGGACATCGCAGAGTACATGGGCACCTACGTCGCCTCCCCTGGCGGCGGCATCACGTTCGTGGAGGGCGCGCTGGTGACTGCTGTGCGCCAGGGGCACTGGATCGTGCTGGACGAGCTCAACCTGGCGCCCAGCGACGTGCTGGAGGCGCTCAACCGGCTGCTGGATGACAACCGCGAGCTGTTCGTGCCGGAGCTGCAGCAGACGGTGCGTGCGAGCGCGGCGCCTCAAGTCTCTGGCCCTCGGTTGCGACGCTCCTTGCTGCTGAAGAGACAGACTTTGTGAGTGCTGCGGGCACCCTGGCTAACCATGAGGCGGCGGGGCGTGGCGCTGAGCTTGCTCAGCGCCCCACCCGGCTGTTGAAGGAACAAGCACGTTCAGGGCATGCTCCTCACGGAGAACGCCAAGTCTTGACCACAAGGCTGAGGCATTGGCAGTCGCGCACTCAGCTCAGTCACGCACCGCACGACTGCAGGCTTTGCTGCTCACTCCTTCTCTGATGCGATCCACCCTCCAGATCAAGCCGCACCCACACTTCATGCTGTTCGCCACCCAGAACCCGCCGGGGACATACGGCGGCCGCAAGGTGCGCCAGCGTGCTGCGCTGCGCACCACACTATGCGCCGGCGGTCGCTGCAGAGGATGCAAACCCATTTCTGCGCTAGTGCCGCAACGCGGCGTGAGCACTTTCAGAAAAGCCAAAATCGTTGATGCAGCAACGCCATCGCAATTGCGATGCGCTGCCATGTCTGCCGCTGACCCGCCACACGCAGGTGCTGTCCCGCGCCTTCCGCAACCGCTTCTTGGAGCTCCATGTGGGCGACATCCCTGACGGCGAGCTGGTCACCATCCTGCAGCACCGCTGCCAGGTGCGCCTCTTCAGCTCAGTTTCTGCCCGCGCGCCGCGCGTCTGCCAACCTGCTGGGCGTGAGGAAACATTCTTTCCCCAAATGATCGACTCTGATTCTATAAAGGCCGTTCGAGCTTCGCCGCTCGAAAGATTTAATCTTGCCAGTATACCTGATCCA
>Ga0049083_10000192_pt1 | contig 19505 bp, 18 predicted proteins | sample GreLakmeMI27MSRF_FD_66719 | JGI IMG/M metagenome (GOLD analysis project Ga0049083, IMG submission 66719) | Freshwater lentic microbial communities from great Laurentian Lakes, MI, USA - Great Lakes metaG MI27MSRF | ecosystem: Environmental > Aquatic > Freshwater > Lake | place: Great Lakes...
GAGGCATCAGGAGCGGCAGCCCGCCCGGCAGGGCGCTGCTGCGAGGTGGAAGTGAGAGCAGGAAGGAGCGTGCCCCCTCTACGCTGCTCGCAGGCATCACTGTCACCAGCGCCCGCTTGCCCCCCGGCACAAGGGGCGCATCAGCGGAGCATGCGGCGCCCCCGACGGAGCGCAGACCGCGCAACCGCAGCTGCTCCATGCGACGCGCCGCAGTGTATCCCTCCGCGACCACCGTTGGGCACCGCAACAGCAGCAGCAGCAGCCAAGGAGCAGCAGCAACAGCCAACGACTGCCGCATCTTTCGGCGTGCGCCGGTACCGGCGAATGGCGCGGAGGCAGGGGAAGGGATGGATAGATTGGTCCGACCCAGACCAAGAAGCCAAGAAAATGGCAGCCCTCTCAGATGAAGACGCGCGTACGCGTGCGCACTTTTTGGCGGCAGAGCGGGCATGAGGTGAGCCTGGCGGCGCAGGCTGCGCACACCACATGGCCGCAGTTGAGGGCCGTGTCGCGTCCGGCGGAGAGGCACACCGCGCACTCTGCCGCCGCCGCCGCCTCTGCGGACCGAGCCTCCACCTCGCCCGCGAGCACAGCGCGCCGCAGGGTGGCCGTCCCCGCCTCCACCGTCGCCAGCAGCGCCAGCAGATGCGCCAGCGACAGGCTGGCCAGAGCGTCTGGCTCGCCACGCAACTGGCGAACCGCTGTGACGGCGTCAGCCAGGCTCGCCTCCGCCGTTAAACGCGCAGTCGCCGCGTCGTGTGCCTCCTGCAGCGCCGCGTCGCGCTCTGCGCCCGCGCGCTCCGCTGAATGTCGCGCGGAGGCGGCATCTCGGCTCTTCTGAGACGCGAGGGCAGTGGCAGCGGCGGCGGCCTCGCCTGCGGCTGCCGCTTCCGCTCTCGCAGCGGATGCGCGCGACTCCGCGCATGCGCCAGCCTGCTGCGCCGCGGCGATGGCCAGGCGACTGCTCTCCGCATCGTCGCGCAGAGACTCCAGTGCGCTCTCCGCCGCCGCCTGCGCCGCCTGCGCAGCCTCCAAGCGCACCTGGGTGGCGGCACACAAGCTGCGCGCGGCAGCCTGCGATATGAAGGAGCAGTCAGAGCTTGGAGGGAGGAACGGAGGGGATGCGGGGATCGAAACACGAGGAAAGCCCCGCTTCGCGGACACACCGCATCGTCAGCTGCCGCCTCTGCCGATGTGCGCGATGCTGCGAGCTGCACGGACAGCGTTCGCGCGGCGGCGTTTCGATCCGCGATCTCTGCCCATGCGCCGTCAGCGTCCGCCTGCGCGGAGTCTGCGCGCAAAGAGGCGGCAGCGCACTCGCGCCGCAGCGCATCCGCCTCCTCCGCCATCGCGGCAGCCGCCTGCTCATTTGCATCCCTTGCGGCGAACGGGAGCGCAGCGTCAGTTGGCTTGGGGGGGTCGTCATAGCGGCGCGCACCTGTCAACTGCGCCTTGCACCTCTAGGGCAACCACCTGCGCCTCATTCGCCTCAAGCGCAGCCTGCAGCGTGTCGCGCTCGCTGGCGGCATCGACCAGGGCGCCGCGCAGCGCCTTCTCTTGCTCCGCCCACTCCCGAAGCTCGTCGCTGCGCGCACTCTGCGCGTCTGCTTCGCGCGACGCGGCGCCATCGAGTGCCCGTTGGGCCTGATGGAGCGCTGCTTCTGCCGTCGCGACGTCGGTGCGTAAGGCGTCGCACTGGGTCAGCATGGCGTCAAACACGCTCTCCTCTGCCAGGCGCTGCTGCAGGCGCTGTCCCAGCTCAAAGACGGTGTCGGCCTGCGTCTGCGCCGCGGCTGCCAGGTTGAAGGCGACGTTCCGTGAAGGCGTTCCGTTGAAGGCGTTGCTGAATGCAGGGTACGAGGCGACCGAAGCCGCCTCTGTGACGGCTTGCGCTGAAAGAAAGGAGATACCCCGGTCAGCGCCGCGAGCCAGCCGCGCGGCCAAGATCTGGCGGCCGCGCTCTGCGCAGCCCGGCTGGTGCGCCATATCAGGCGGAGGGGGCGCGGAAGTGTGCGGAAGCATGCGATGCGCTTTCGATGGAGCGGGAAGCTCCTGCCTTCTGCACGCGCAATGCGCCAGGCGCGCTCACGAGATGAATGGTTGCTCCGATACGCGGCGGCAGCGGAAAAGAGTGCGTAAAATTGCAAAGCAGTGTGCGCTCGTTTTGTTGGCGCGGCGAGGACTGACGTGGCGTGGGACAGAACGCTCAGGCGGCCTTCTTTTTCTTCTGCCGCAGCGAAGGCGAGTGCGTGAGGCACGATGCGCTCCGAAAGATAGAGAGCATACGCACACGATGGCGCACCTTGCTTGCCGGCATCCTCTCGGCGGGCTCATCCTCCTTCTCCGGCGCGGCCTTCTTGGAACCCTTGCCGGATTTGGCGCCGCCGGCAGCCTCCTTTTCGTCGCCCACAGCCTGCTTGGCGGGGCGCTTCTTCTTGCTGCTCGGCGGCACGTCGGCGGTGGCGTCTGCAGTCTCGTCGGTAGTCTTGCGCTCCTTCGCGCTGCTGCCCGCGCCCGCCGGCTTGAAGGCTGTGTTCACCAGGGGCTCCTCATAGCCCCCACGCTCACCGCCGTGTCGCCGCCGCTATCGCGCACAACCACGTAGCCCTTCTTCTTCTTCTCCACCAGAGTCTTCTCCAATATGCCCGTCGCCGCAGCCAGGGAAGCGTATTTATCCAGCTTCTGCAGCTTTTCTTCCTTCAGGCCAGTGGGCTTGCGGCCGATTGCGCCCCAGTTGGGCATGACCTTGTACTGGTGGCCCTCCACAACGATCTCGATTGTGTACTGCTTGTTGTTGACCACCTGCGGCGTCGCACGGACAGCGTGAGAGCGGCGCGGCGGCGTAGGAATCTATCTCACCTCGCGGTCGACGCCGTTTTTGGTCACGGTGGTAGCCCCCGTGCACTCCATGCGCACTTCGCGCACCACCGACAATGTTGAGCGGAGGAGCGGAGGAGCAATAGAGACCAAAGATGAAGATGCATCCTGAGGTGGCCCCGCCTGCGGAGGCATAGCGCGTCCCCACGCAGGCCGTCGCGATGGTGCGTCTGCACGCGCCTAGTTTCGTCATGCCGTGCCCGTGACGCGAGCGACCCACAGGGGAACAGCGCGTCGGTTCCGGAGCCAACGTCGGATGACCGGAAGTTCCTGGAGGAGGCCATCAAGGAGGTGCGCCACGCGGCGCTGGGCGGGTCGCTCTGCGCGGAAGGGCCGGGAGCTGCGGCCGTGCGCGGCTGCGCGGCTCGGTGGGAGACATGCTGCTGGGTCCCCTCCAATTGGTCCTGACGCGCGCCTCTTTGCACGCTTGTGTGCAGGCGCGCAAGGGCATGTTCGAGGGCGGCATCCCGGTGGGCGCTGTCCTGGTGGTTGACGGCAAGGTTGTTGGGCGGTGCGTGCACGAGGCATTGCCTGAGCGCTAACCACCCCTCTCTCTCTCGCGCTCTGCCCTGCACACGTCGCGCTGCGGCTGCGCAGACGCAGGCGTGCCACATGCGCCTGCGGCGCGCCTCTCACGCCGCGTGTGCGGCGCAGGGGCAACAACCGCCGAGTGCAACATGGGTCTCCAATTCTCAATGGTGCGCCCCCCAGCGCGCACACGCGCTCGCGCCGCTCACCTCCCCCCCTACCAGCCGGGATGATGTGCCTGGAGAGCGCCGGGCGCCTGCCCTTGGGCGACTACAAGCGTGCGACGTTGTACACAACTCTGAGCCCCTGCGCAATGTGCGCCGGCGCTGTGCTGCACTACCAGATCCCCCGCGTCGTCATCGCCGACAGCGAGCACTTCCAGGGCGAGGAGATGCTGCTGATGACGCGCGGCGTGGAGGTGTTGTCGCTGGACTTTCCGGATGCCAAGATGCTCGTCAAGGAGTTCATCGAGCTGCACCCAGACCTCTGGGCCGAGGACACCGGCATGGAGGCCGGCTCAGGCGGCGGACAGTCCCGCCCGCTGCCCGCTTTTGAGCCCACCGCGGCGCTGGAGGCTGCACCGGCTGCAGCTGAACCGCCGGTGGCCCTTGCAGCCATCGCGGCCGCGCCCGCGGAGCCTGAGCCCGTCTACGAGGCGCAGAGCTTCGCGCCGCCGGCTGTGAGCACGTTCGAGGCGCCGCCCTCTTCCTTCGCGGGCGACGAGCCGGAGGGCAGTGTCGCGGCGCTGCCGCTGGACGACGAGGACAATGTGCTGCCTCCCTCCGCTCCGCCCAGCATGTACGGTGACGACGCGTCAGTGGTGAGCGCCCCGGAGGGCTCCATCGTGAGCGAGGCGCGCGAGTGAAAGCTAAAACTGGAAGAGGGCGAAGAGGCGTTTGTGGAGCGCCGGCCACTGTGTGTTATCAAAACGGAACCTGTCACTGCGCCGGCGGACGAACGCACGCCTGCAGCGCCCCCTGCGCAGCCTCCATGCCCGGCCAGGCTGCAAAGTCGGGCGCCAGGCCCTTCTGGTCGATCGTCTCGCCGCTGGGCCGCTGATAGGTGCCCACGGTCATGACCAGGCCGGAGCCGTCAGAGAGCTCGTAGACGCTCTGGATGAGGCCCTTGCCGAAGGTGCGCGCACCCACCACGGGCGCTCGGCAGTTGTCGCGCAAAGCTCCAGCCACAATCTCAGCCGCGCTGGCCGTGCGCCCGTTGACCAGCACCGCCAGGGGCGCCTGGAGCGGCGGCGGGCCGGCCGCATCGCCAGAGCCGGCCCTGATGCGGCGCAGCTGGAGGTCAATCTCGGTGGGGGCGGGAGTGGCAACCCCAGCATGGGCGTCCGCGACGAGCCTGGCGGCTGCGCGCTGCGCATCCGCCTGTGCGAGCCCGCCCACCGCCTGCACGCGTCCGGCTGCGAAGGCCACGGTGGCGTCTGACGGGAGAAAGAGCCTGGCCACCTCAACTCCAGCGGTGACCAGCCCCCCGGGGCAATCTCGCAAGTCCAGCACGTATGACGTGGCACCCTGCGCCTGCAGGCTGGCCAGCGCCAGCGCAACGTCACGCGCGGCGACGCCGTTGAACTCGCGCAGCTGCAGCGTGCCAACCTTGCCCGCCTGCAGGCGCGCAGTGACGGGCGAAGGCGGCGCATCGCGCGCCTGCGCGCCGGCCAGCGCGGGCAGCACCAGGTCGCGGGCAGCAGCCGGCGCGTCCGCGGGCGCCACGCGCAGCGTCAGCGGCGAGCTTCGGGGCAACGCCTGGATGGCGCTGGCGGCCTGGAACGGGCTCAACCCAGCCACGCTCGCACCGTTCACGGCCAGCAGTGCGTCGCCCTGGCGCACGCCCGCCAGTGCGGCTGGGGAGTCCAGCACCACGCCCAGCACGCGCAGGCCGCACGCAGCCCCCGAGTCGTCCCCCAGGTTCAACCCCACGCCGCTCACGTCGTAGCGGGTGAGCGCGGGGAAGTCCTCCGGCGCCACGAAGCGCGTGTAGCCGTCGCCCAGGGAGGAGAGCGCAGACGAGATTGCGGTGTGCGCAGACGCACGACTCCTCGGCGGACTGCGCAACGCCGCCTCGCGCGCCGCGGCCCAGGCTGCACGGTCGAAGGGGCGCCGCGCGCCCAGGTAGTTCTCGTCTACCAGGCGCCACGCCTCGTCGAAGAGCTGAGCGTGGAAAGAGCCGTCAGCCACGGGTAACTCAGCGCGCGCGGCGGGGCCGGCAGACTGCGAGCACGCGCCTCCGCGTCCGTGATGGTGGTGGACACGCTGGACGCCGGTGCGTCTAAAGCCGGCGCGCTGGCAGCCAGGGAGAGCGGAGGTGGGGCGAGGAGCAGCGCAGCGCAGGCGGCGCAGGTGGCTGCGCCTAGCGCGGCCGCTCGCAGCAGCGAGGCTGGTGCCTCTGCCGCGCGAGCGAGGCTGTTCTGCCAGCCCGAAGGCTGCGCGTGGGCGCTCCAGGCAGCGCGTGCTGCGACTCCTCGGCTGCACGTGCCCCGAAACAGCGGAGAGGGCACCCGCGGTCGCGCAGCTCCACCCTCAACGTCGCCGGAGCACGCTGCCGCTCTGCGAGGCGCAAGGCGCAGGCGGGCCACACGCGGCGTGACCACAACCTGGCCCGCAATGCTTGCGCCCAGAAGCATTGTTGTGCCGTGAATGTGCCTGTGCCTGCGAGCCAGATACACGCGGGAGACGGGGAGAGCAGAGCGGCTGTGCAGGCGGGACCATGGCGGGACTGACCTCGTCTCGCAGGCGGCCCACCTCGTCGGTCGGTCCTCGGTCGACGCAGTGCTCACCCCTCCGCCAGCCGCATCTCGACGGGGCTTTGCCTGTCCTTCGAGCTTCGCAGCCGCTGGTCGCTGCGCGCTGAGGGGCATGAACACAACAGTGCGCACAGTTTGCATACCCGCCTGGGAGATAGGCAGACGGCAATGGGAGGCGAGCAGCGAAGAGCAGCTTAAGAGCAGCGAAGCGTCTCGCGGTGAACTTGAACCGGTAGCCAGCCTCGACGAGCTACGGGAGCTGAGAAGGTGCGAGCGAGGGCAATGTGCGAGGGCACGCTGCCCCACCGCCTGCGACTGAGCTCCTCTCTGCAGCCAAGCCCGTGACCTCTTACAACCAAACAATCTCTCTTCGCTGCTGGACGGCCCCATCTTCAAGACTCCTCAAGACAGCTGCAAACACTACCTGTTCCTGCGCGTTGAGGTCACCTCTGCACCCAACGGGTGCCTTCCAAAGCGTTCAGTGCTCAGTGTACTGGCCTTCCAGACGCACCAGACGAGCAAATGTCCGCAGGCGCAGGTGCGTGTGCCGCGCAGTGGTTCGTGTCACCTCATTCCTCACCTCTCTGCTCACCCGCTCACCCACTCACTCCCCGCTCCGCACCGTCTAGGTGAGTCTCGCGGTCACAGATCAGGCCTACCAGATGCAAGGCAACTTCACTGCGCTTTTCTACGCGCTGCTGAACCTCCTGAAGGAGCGACACAAGGAGGTCACACAAATCTGCCTTTGCACGGCGGCCGGCGACGGAGACAGCTCAGAATGTTTATCTGAAGCGCTCGTTCGTCAAGGAAGGGTGGCCCTCCTCGGCGTTGCAGTACGTGGAGTGCAGCAAACGCAGCAGCTGGCAGCAAAACGGCTGCGTGTACATGGTCTGCAGCGTGGCGGAGGCGCGTAAAAAGATGGAGGCCGACAACAAGGCCAAACGGCGCGCGTGCGGCTCGCCTGCCGGCGGCGGGGGCGCGCAAGGGCAGGCGACAACGCCCATCAGCAACAGCGCGCTGCTGGCGCCTGGCACAGCCCCGCAGATTCGCAGTGCTGGCGGCCGGGGCGCCAGCGGGCGGGAGCTGGCGCTTTCAGAGCCTAAAGGCTGGCCCGCTGATGTCCTCTTCTGCTCTGGTTCCATCATTGGACCTGTGGAACTGAGTCCACTGCTGCGAGCCACCGTGCCGAAGCGGCCGTCCCTGGGGGTGCGCATCGAGCCTGTCGGGGACAATGCACTCAACTCTTGGGGGGGGCCGCACCCGTGTCGCCCGGACTGGCAGATGCATGCCCAGCAGCGGTTGGTGGCCGTGTTACGCTTCAAACCAGGCGATTGCATATGCACCTACGGCGGCGTGCTGACGAGCAGCAGTTTGCGGCTTAACCCGGAGCGCAACGACAACGAGTCTAAGTACGTCGTCGAGATTGAACATTTGGACCTGGTTGCAAAGTACGTTGGCAGCAAGGGGCGCTTCGCCAACGACTTCAAGGGCATCGCGGATGGCCCCAATGCCGAGTTTGTGCAGTTCACGGACGAACGAACTGGGACGGTCTCTGTGGCAATTCTCGCGCTGAAGGTCATCAAGCCTGGGGAGGAGATCCTCGTGAAGTACGGGGATAGGCGGACCCGCCTGGCGACGCATGCTGGCGGCGCCAAGCACCAGATGCAGCTGCAGGCCGGGCCGTACAAAAGGCCCAGCACGCCACCGCCTCCCTCCATGAAAGCCGCCCAGCTCGAGCTGCCGGCGCCGCCACAGTCACAGAGCCTGGCTCTTGCCACCGCTTCGGCGCATGTCCGGCACGAGCCGTCCTCGGTAATCGACCTCACGGGCGACAGTGATGAGGAGGTGCCGATTGGGCGCGGTAAAAAGCTGCGCCTGGAGGGAGCTGTGGTTGCGTCCACGACTGCGCATGCCGCGCATGCCGAGGATGGCGCTGCTGGCGCTGCTGCGCAGTCACCCCACGGCAGGCCCGATGCCCTACCGCTCGCCCCACCGCCATCACCGCCGCATCCGATGGAACAGCCGCCGCCCGAGGCGATGGAAGAGGCGCCGCCTTCACAGACTGAGGGTGCCAATGCGCCACAGGGCGGCAGCTGGGGCTTCTCCGCCAAGCTGTCGGACGACACGCCCGCCGGTGAGGCTGCGTCAGCAGAGGGTGACAGCGTGCTTGCTACGCTGCTGGCGGATGGCGTGTCGGCTGAGTCGCTGGCCTCATGGGCCGCGGATGATGCGAAGGCACAGCAGCAGAGGGGTGGGTGGACGCCGGTGGACGATGCGCAGTTGACGACGTTGCAGGCGAAGTTTCCGGGCGTAGAGCGCGAGCAGCTGCGCCAAGTTCTCTACGCCAGCGTCAACGTGCGCGAGGCACAGCAAACGTTGAAGGACTCGCGGGCGGCGCAGGCGGTGCTGGAGGGCGGCACGGAGGGTGATAAGCCGACACAGCACGACACCAGAGCGAAGCGCCGCAGAACTGAGGCGGACGCAGAGCCCATTCTCTAGAGCTAGATGACTCGGACAGACAGCGGGATGCACTTCTTTTCATTGACATCCGCGTGCCAACGCTCGTGCGCGCCGCTCTAACACAGGCGCATGAAGCTCTTGGCCAGGCTGGTGAACACCTTGTCCGCGTCCGCAGCACCGTCCCGGTTCTTGCCGTTGCGAGCAGCCTCGTCCTCGTCTTCCAGTGCCGTGCACCCTCGTCCTAGGTTGTGCTTTCTGTAAAGACTCGCATCCTCGTCCTCGGGGGGAACGCTCATGCTGCCGGGTGCGAGCCTTTGTCGCGCAGCGGCGGGCGGCACATCCAGCAGCCTTCCCACCTGAGGCGATCCCGCCTGCTGCGTCAGCGCTACGCCAGGAGACGCTCCGCGCATCGCCGGCGTGTTGGCGGGGCCTGCCCCTGGAGGACAAGCCAACGCATTCGCACGCACGCTCGCCAGCGCGGCTTTTATGGCTTCATCTGCAGCTTTGGCAGCCATCGCCGCCTGTGCCGCAACCACAGCGTGGCGCTCGCACGTGGGGCTGGCAGGCCGGAAGGTAGGCAGCGGCAGGAAGGTGGGCAGCGGCAGCGGTGGCGGCGCCTGGGCGACTGAGCGTCCAACGGCGGCCATCGCCGGCTGCTGCGGCGGCTGTGAGAAGTCGTCGCACTCTGAGAACGGGTTGGACGCTTTGGCGAGAGATGCCGTCGGAGTCGCAGGCGCAGTCGTCAAAGTCGAAGGTGCCTTCCCATGAGAGTCGGACGCCGACCCAAATGCCTTCACCTGGGCCAGCGGCGGCTCTGAAGAGAGCAGCGGCGGCGAGCGCGGGCGGTGGGGCACGCCAGAGGGTCTTCTGGGCGAAGGAGACTCGCAGAGGTGTACCGGCACCTGCGCCTGCGCCTGCGCCTGTCGTGACAACTGCTGCTGCACCACCTCCGCACGCACCACCGAGTCACGGGCCGCAGCTGTCGCAGCGGCCTGGCCCTCCAGCTGCGTGGGAAGAAACAGAGCAAGAAGGGACTCAGTTCCCAGAGCCCTGCGCCTTTCCCACAACGCGGAACTGGTCCCTCCACGCGCGCGCCGGCAGCGCACCGTCTGGCGGGCGCGTATCGCTGCTCGCTGGGCGGCGTCTGCTTGGGCGGAAGCCTCCTCTGCGAGATCCTTCAGAGTGGAAGCTTGCTTCACAGCAGCCGTCTCCTCGCTTGCGGCGGCCGCGAGCTCATCTTCGGCGATACTCAGTCGAGCGCGCGCTTCTGTCAAGTCACGCTGAGCAGAGGCGAGCCTGGAGAGAGAAGAGAGGGAGTCAGACCGTCCGCAGATGGGGAGAGGTCCCAGCTCCCAGTCTCCCACAACACTCACCCGTCCTGCTGCGCCATGCGCGCAGCGTGCCTAGCCAGCTGAAGACTCCCCAGCCTGCGGTTCGCTCACGATGGTGCGAGCGGTATGAATATGAGTGTGCAGATGGAGGCTATCAGCTCAGCCAGGCGCGGTGGGGTGCGCGCAGCAGTTGGGCAACGCCACACGGCGTGAATGACAGCCGAACGAGCGGCGCAGGCTCGCGGGGGCCGCAGTGAGTCGCTTTGGACGTTCGCTCGTTCGGAGCAGCAGCAGCAGCGCAGACTCCCTAAATGGACCGCGCGCCCGACAGCGCTCGCAGCGTTGACCTCACATCATGGTTTGTTGTCTCCACATGCGTTGCAATCCAGCTGTGGCGGCCACGAGGGTCGCCCTCCCCTGGCAGCCACTTTCTCCCAAGCACAGAGCACCCGTTCTCGCTCGGCAAGGAAGGCACTCACGCGCGCCTGACGCCCCCGCGCCTGTGCCGCCAGCGCCAGCGCTTCGGCGGCGGAAGGCAGGTGGTCGCGCAACAGAGGGGGCTCCTCGAGCGAAGCGTCTACGTCCGGCGGTCCGTAGCGCGCGCGGAAGGCTGCGGAGGCGCCACCAGCATCCTGGCCCTGGGTGCCGCATGCTTCGCCGGCGCCCCCCCGCGGCCGCTCATCGTCGCCTCTGAGCGCGGCGAGCTGGCTGCGAGCGCGCGCGGCTGTTCGCGCCGCCGCTGCCGCGCCGCCGCGCGCCGCCGCCGCCGCCGCGCCCGCCTGGAAGCGCAGCAGCGACGCGAGGAGGTGTGTGAAGGTGAGGTCCGGCCACAGCACGTCCGTGAAGTCCAGGGCTGCCTGCGCAGCCTGCGACAACACAAAGTCCGACAGCCGCCTCTCGCCGCTGGTGCGGATCAGCAGCGACACCGGCGGCGCGGCAGCGCAGCCGGGCCGCAGCCGGGAGGTGTGCAGGCACGCCTCCAGCAGCTCCTGAGAGGCGCACACAGCTGAAGTTAGCCAGGGGGCTTTTGTTTGTTCTCTCATCTTTGGGGCTGCGTGACGCATCGCACCTCAGAGATGTCGTGTGGCTGGAGCCAGCCCTTGGCCACCCCCTCCGCGGCGCGCGCTGCAGCCTGAGCCATGTCCTCACGGCCTGTGTACCCGAGTGCAACGTTGATGCACGGCCTCTGCTGTCCCGCCCCGCCTCGCCCTTCCTCCGCGCCGCCATCCTCCTCGCCAGCAACGGCCGCGCGCGCAGCCGCGATGACCACCTCGGCCGGAAGCAGGTCCAGCGCTCCCACCACGCACAGCCGCGGCCTGCGCTCGCCCAGCGACGAACCGCGCACGCGCAGACGCACGGCCAGCTCGCCCAGCTTCTCTTCCGCCAGACGCATGAGCGCAGCCACCTCGTCAGGCGAGCGCTGAGGAGCAGGTGAGTCAGGTGAGCCCCGCTCTCGACGGAGCCATCGCTGTGTTGCTGGTTTACGCTGCGCACCTGGAAGTTCTCGATTGAGAAGGCGTACACGGTGACCACCTCGACGCCCAGGTCCAGGCACCACTCCAGCGCGTCCAGCAACTGCACGGAGGGAGCAGGGCAGTGAGTGCACTCGCACGGTGCTGTTGGCGCCACACGCGCGCCTTTTCAAACCCGTGTGCGTGGCCTGCGACACGCTCCACACCCCTGGCTTGCGCGTAGCGACGGTTGCCGTCCATGATGAAGGCGATGTGGCGTGGCACGGGACCGCCGCGCAGTGCAGCGCACACCAGCTGCTGCCCACGACGCAGCAGCGTGTGTTGCGAGGCGTCGCGACGGCGGCTTTCCTCAACAGGCAGGCTGGCTGTGGTGATAGGCGCCGGCGACGCCATTCTGCGGAACTGTGCGAGTGCCCGCGCTGCGCGCGTGACCGGACCTCAGAACATGAAGAGAAGTCGATGATGTTTCTATACCGCTTCACGCCCACAAAACAAGCAAGAGAGCAGCTAGGAGGAGTGCAGAGTTGCGAACAGTAGAACAGTTCGAACGAATCTTCTTCTGTTCGCTCGCACAACTCGCAGTGGCCCTGGCGTCGCTGGCGCGCCCTGGCGTCTCATGATGCAGCACGGCGAGCTCCTGGTGCGGCCGGGCGCTGCTGGTCGCCTTGCTGCGCATCGCCTCGACTTTTCCTCCGCTGGAGCCTGGCCGCAGCCCGGGCTGCCACACGGCAGCCGCGACGACGAAGAGGAGGCGCTGGCGTGGCTGAGGCCTCGAGGCGCAAGTGGCACAACAGAGGGTCGTGGTCACTTTGCGGCGCTGCTCGAGGCTGCAGAGGAGGTTGCGGAGGAGCCGCAGCTGCAGCCCAGCTGGCGCTCCAACCACGTCTTCGCGCAGGAGGCGTCACCGCTGCGTGGCATAGTCGCAAACCGGAGTTACGGCGCAAACGCTCATGCGGCAAGCCTCCTCGCCTGCGCGCTGGAGCTGGAGCTGGAGCTGGAGCTGGAGGAGGAGGCGCTGGCCCAGGCGGACTGGCAGGAGGCGAATGCGCACGCACGTGCACACGCACAGGCGGCAAGTGACGGGGAGCTGCCTGGCGGTGGATCTTCCACAGAGGAGTCTGCCGCATTAGCCGCGCGCTCGCCGGAGCGGCAGGCGCCCACGCGGGAGCCCTCGCCGGAGTGGTGGGAGCAGCAAGTTGCCGCGCCCGGAGTGTCACGCGCAGCGGACGAGTCTGCATTGGAAACGGATTCGCAGGCGCTTTGCTGTGAGACGAGGCCGCCCTCTCCCTCCACTTCCTCCGGAGACGCCTCCACCTCCTCAGAGAGCGAGGCGGAGGCTGAGATGTTTGCGGAGCTGGTTGACAAGAAGCAGGGCGCGGTTCCGGACTGCATACCCGTGGAGTCAGCCCCGCAGTCTGCAGCGACTGCGGAGCCCAGCGCCGCCGCGGACTTTTGCGTGGTGGCCTCTCCAGCGCCCCAGGCGCCGCTGTCTCGCACGCAGCGGGGCGGCCCCGCTCTGCCTCCGCTGTCCAGTCGCCCCCCTCCGCGTCCCTCGCCGCCGCGGCCGTTCGACGGGCAGGCGCCAGAGCAGTCGTTCCGCAGCTCCCGCATGGCCGTGTTTCCGAAGGGATTCGCGCCACAGGCCGCGCCTGAGCCCGCCGAGTGCTTTGCGCCCGTGCGGCCGCCGCACACCGCGCCCCCGCCGCCGGTGGGCCTGGAAGTGGCCCTGGCCCGCCCCCTGGGCGCGGCGGTGGAGCTGCTGCGCTACTCGGTCAGCAGCGCGGAGTGGCGGGCCACCCCCGCGTCAGAGCCAGACGTGCGACCCCCTCCTGCGCCGCCGTCGCCGCTGGCGCCCGCTGCGCCAGCCGAGCCTCCTGCCGCCCCGCCCGCGCAGCCTGCGCCCCCCCTGCCTGCGGGCCTGCCCGCGGAGCTGCGCGACTGCGTGGCGGCTGCCGACGCGCTGCCCCGCTCCCGGCTGGACGCGCTGTGCCTGGGCGGCGCCCCTGCGCAGGTGCTCTGCTCCAGCTTCGCCTTCCTGGTGGGCCCCGGCGAGAGCCTGACCAAGTGCGAGCTCTCCTGGGACGCCGCAGCCGTGGCTGCGCGCATGCAGGAGGCGCCCCAGCCGCTGTGGACGCTGCCGTACGAGCGCATGGAGGCACTCTGGTGGAGCGACGATCCGGAGGACGAGGAGCTGACGCTGTTTGACCGCACGCCCGCTGACCAACAGCCCCCCCTGGGCCAGGGTGACGCGCGACTGCTGCTCCCCGAGCGACACGTGGCGCTGGGCGCGCTGGCCAGGCACTTGTTGTCTTGCGGCTTCGCTCTGATGCTGGAGGCGACCGTGGATGACCCCCGAGGCGCCGGGGCGGGACCGGGGGGAGGGCGCCAGTTGCTGATCACGCCTCCATCGGGGGCGCAGCAGCAGCAGCAGCAGCAGCATGCGCCGCATGTGGCACTGGCGGTGCCTGCCCATGGCAGCAGCTCGGACGGGGATACCACCAGCAGCGACGAGGAGGCTGAGGCGGCGGCACCGGCGCGCTCTGTTCCCGACTGGGCGCGACACAAGCCGTATGCCGCAGCCGCGTTTCATTAACACGATGACTCAACCAGTCAACTGACGAACTGACGGGAACGTTCAACCAGTCACATTGTCACGCCTTCGCCTCCCTCTTATGGCCGCTGCGTCTGCCGCGTGCAGCGTTTTGGGCAGTTGCGCAGAGGCGAGGCTGCGGGGACTGCGCAGCGTGAGAGCTTCTGGTGTTGAGCGCTCCACCTGCGCTGCTCACTGGCGCAGTGCCTCTCCGCGCGCACCACTTCCGCAGTGCCACGCCAGCGTGCCTCCCGCGTCCTCCCCGGCCCAGCTGCGCCGCCGACAGCTGTTCGGAGCGCTTGCCCTTGTGCTGGCGACACGCCCAAAGCCCGCTGCCGCTGCAGCTTCGGTTGAGGAGATCAGCTTCGCGGAGCTGGAAGCGCTGGCAAAGGCGAGCTACCAGGCGCGAGAGCTGGTGCTGGCGCTGAGCTACTTTGACGAGCTGGTGCGGCGAGAGCCCGGCACGCCCGTGTGGCGTGAACGGCGTGGTCAGGTGTTGCTGGACCTCAAGCGCTTCGAGGAGTCCATCGCAGACTACAACGCTGCCGCGTCTGAGAGCCCGAGCAACTTTGTGAGCCTGGGCCTGCTGGCCAACCGCGCTCTCGCATACGAAGGCCTGAGCCGATGGAGCGAGGCTGAACGGGACTACACGCGGAGCCTGGAGCTCAGCGCAGCCATCGGCTCCACGCAGCCCTACGTGCTCAACAGCCGGGGCAACGCCAGAGCATCGCAGGGCGACTGGGCGGGCGCGCTGCAGGACTTCAGAGCGAGCTCTCGCGTCTTCCGAGAGAGCAAGAATCTCTCGGGCAGCGTATACGCGGAGAGCAACGCGGCGCTGGTAGAAGCGCAGCTGCGCCTCCCAGAGGCGACGAAGGACCTCGAAGCAGTGGCGCGCCGTGCAGCCGGCAGCATCGACATGCGCGTGGCGCTTGCTGCATTGCGCTGGGCCGATGGAGACCCCGCGGGTGCAGAGCGTGACTGGGAGTGGGCCTGCAGCCACATCAATAGTGGGCAGATCGTGCCGGGCGGGCCGCTGCTGGATGGCTGTGCACTCTACAGGGACGATGTGTGGGTTAGGACCGTGCGCAGGTGGCCGCCCCTCGTAGCAGACAAGCTGTCGGATTTCCTGGCTCTGCGGGCGTCCACGCAGCAATCCTGATACGCGTGGAACGAAATCGACCTCGGGACAGGTTGCGCGTTGCAAGTTGTGTCAGATCTACTCGCCCCCGCCCTCTCCGTCTTGATCGGACGTGGGCTACTATAACACAAACGCCAAGATAGACGCCCTCTCCGTCTTGCATCTCGATGGGGCTGAGCTGCTCGCTGCTGCGGCCGCGGCTGCCTCGCCTACTGTTGGTGGACGCGAGGACATTTCTGCTGCAAGACAACGCAGAGTGGCTGCTGAGTGGCTGCTGTCAGGCGCGACGCTGTAAGGACCGTCCGTGCAGCAACGCGTCTTCCTGGCTGGAGACCTGCTTAAAGCGCACACAATCGGCGCACGAGCTGTCGGCGATAGAGCGCGGGCTCAACGACCTAACGACACGCAGACTGGAGCAAATGAACTTCTTGGTTGACGTCGTGCACTGCCGGGCGCACGGCGTGCACTGGGTGTTGTTTGGGAAGTGCCTTGCGTTCCCACTCGTGCTCGAGGTTGTCAGTCCGGCAGACGTGCGCCAACTGCACTTCCACAGCACTGCGATTGGCGGCTGCTACGCGGGGGTGAAGTATCGCCGTGAGACGCCGTTGGTCTTATTGCTGCACCACATCCGCGTCGCAGGACCCCCAGCCCTGCTCTCCATCTTCAAAGCCTGGCTGTGGGTGACGCGCCCTGCTGCGCTGCGCATATCTGCCGGCATCAGCGGCAGGCCGGAATGGTGCTGGGCTTTTTTGCGCAGCTCTTAGACGTCCCCTTCTGCACTTTTGCAGCAGGCAACACATCGCGCATCGCAGTCTGGATCTTGCCCTCACTCGAGTACGCGCCTCCCGGACCTAGAATACCCGTGTATTGGCCCTAAAAGCCTACTCGCCTGCGTCTAGCCCATCACCGCTCCCAACTCCCAAGCCCTCAGCTGTCTTTCTGACCTTGCCCGCCAGCACCGCAGCCGCCCGCAGCCTGTGCATGCGCAGTCGTGACATCAGCTTGACGGCTGCATCCGCGACGCGCCTGTCAGCGCTGGACTGGAGGTACTGCAGCACGTGAATGCCGCCCTCCTTGACGATCTGGTTCTGATTCTCGGGCATTATGGCCAGGTGGGAAAGCGCCACCACCGCCTCATACTCCGAGAACCGGTCCCCCGAACGCGCCATGACAAAGAGAGGTCCCAGCGCGCCGCCAAAGCACAGGCGCCGACTGTTGTCCTCCACCAGCGCCATCTGCGCCGCAGCCTCCGCCGCTCCGCGGCGCACATCCGCGTGCTCCGACCTGAGCATCTTCACAATTGCGTCCAGCGCCCCCGCGTGTGCCCCGGCCAGGCGCAGGTGGTAAGTGCAGCACAGGCGCGAGATCCCCAGCGCCGCAACTCGCTGGCAGTCGGCCAGGTCGCGTCGCCGCGACTCCACGGAGGCCATTGACACGAAGAGCTGCAGCGTCCGCTTCTTGACGAGCGCCATGCGCAGCCGCTTGTGTGTGACCAGCATGGCGAGCGTGTAGCCGGCTGCAGCTCTCAGGGCGGGCACCTCGTCGTTGGCGGCGTCCAGGATGGGCGCCAGGCCCTCCTGTTCGGCCACAGCGTCAGCAAACGGCTCGAAGGTGCCCACACGCGCCAGTGCCAGCAGCGCGGCGCGCTGCCCGTCCACGTCCTCGCGCCGCATGAACGCGTCCAGCGCCAGCAGCAGCAGCGCGGCCAGCGGCCCCGTGCCCAGCGCGTCGCAGAGCTGCTGCGCCGCGCCTGCGCGCTCAGCCAGCCGCGCCAGCAGCTGCAGGCCCACCCGCGACACCCGCCGGCTGGGCGCCCCGCACAGCGTCACCGCCGCCGCGCCCGCGCCGCGGGCCAGCAGCGCCGCGCAGGCGGCCTCGTCGCCGGCGGCGGAGGCGAGCAGCACGGCAACCTCGTAGGCCAGCTCGGCGCTGCGCCCCGGCCGCGGCGGCACCGCCAGCTGCACCAGCTGCGTGACGAACTCTTGGGTGGACACCAGCGCCGCGCCCTCGTAGCACTGCGCCAGCTGAGCCAGCGTGAGCAGCGCGTCACGCCGGTTCTGCTTCCGTGCGCCGGTGTCGACCGCCAGAGCCTTCAGCGGCCCCAGCGCGCCCTGGCGAACCACCTGTGGCGACAGCGCGTCGTCCGCCACCAGCAGCGCGTGCAGGGCGCGCACGGCCTGAGGCACCGACTTGGCCGGCCCCGAGCTCAGAACCGCCAAGCAGCTGTCCACTGAGCGTGCCTCCTCCTCTTCGCGGCCGCACAGGCCCCGCGCGGCGCTAACGGCCGCGCCCATCTCGTGCGCAGCTCATCTCCTGCCACGATACACGCGGGTGGGGACAGGTGTATGGCTCACAACGCTCAGTCTTCTTCTATCTGCAGCCAGACTCCAGCTCATAATCTGAAACCAGCTGTTACATCCACGAGGCTGCACGTGCATGCACCAGCTCCTGCGCGCCGCGCTCAATCGCCTCCACCAGCGACGCCTGACCAGCCTTGCGTGGGGGCAGCGCCGGCAGCGGCGACAGACCCGCGCCGGCCAACGCCGCCAGAGCCGCACGCTGGTGTTCACCGAGCTTGGGCGCCTTGGGCTTGGACTTTGGTTTGGGCTTTGGAGGTGCCATGGGGCGAGGCGCTAGAGACTGGCCCTCCATCTTGCGCTTGGGCCAGCGCGTGATGCCGTGCGTGCGGCACACCGACTTGAGGGTGGTGCGACAGACGCCGAGGCTCTTGGCGGCGTCCACGATGGAGAGGTGGAAGTGTGCTTGGAGCCTCGGGAGCGTGATTGTAGCCGCTGACGACTTGAAGTAGGCTGGTGAGGAGCGAAAAGCTTTGCGATCAGGCGCCTGGTAGGGCGCCTGCGGCAGCCCGGCGTCATAGCTCCAGTCCTCCTCCTCCTCCTGGTACGTTGTTGGCGCAAGGGCATGGGGGTCGCCCCCACTGCCCCAAGCCTCCCCGCTCTCCTCCAGCTCCTCCTCCTCCTCGTCGCTCATAGCCCACGCCTGCATCACCGCCCGCGCGTCGCTTGCCGCGCTGCGCTGGCTGCGCCCAGCCGCGAGGCCAGCCTGAGGGGGCGGCGCAAGCTCCTGATCGCCCAGGAAGGCTGTCCAGGTGCGCTCCTGCAACGGCTCGTCAAAGTCCATGGCACACGCGGGGCGGGCGGGCGGGCAGCTATCGCTCAAACGGCTGTGGGAGCACTACGGAGTTCTGACCCTAGAGCGCTAGGAGCGCAGGCAGCACGACGCCAGCTCAAGCGCGTATCTGCAGGAGCAGCGGCGCAGGCAGGCACGGCGTTGATCAGGAGGCGAGCGCGTGTCCGTGTTTGAACGGCGGCGGCGGCGGGGTGACCCCACCACCGCCCACGCCCCCTGCCCAAACCCAAACCAACGCGGCCTCGAACTTGGCACGGCTATCGGCTTGACATAACGTTTTTCGCGGCCTGATGTTCCTTCCTTTCCTTGTATCTGACACGTGTAGTCCTTAGCGCATCCACGCTCCAGTCTCCCTCTGTCTCCTTAGCAGCGTATCCTCCCTCTACTCTATGCGTCACAACTGCGCCACAACTGCAAACTGCGTCACCATGGTGTGCACGTACTCCTCCCCCTCCCTCAGCACGGGCGATGGGAAGACGCCCGGGCGGTTGACTGCGTCGGGGAAGTTCTGCGTCTCCAAACACCCCCCCCCGTGCTGCGGGTACACAGCCCCGCCCTTGCCCGGCTCAGCGTCCAGGAAACCGCCCACGTAGAGCTGCACGCCCGGCGCGTCCGTGAATAGCCGCATGTGTCGCCCAGAGCCTGCGTGGTATAGCTCCGCCGCCAGGCTGGGCGCCTCGGGAGGCGTGCTGGCGGCGCGCATGGCTGAGGCGAGGATGCGCGTGAGATTCTGCGCATCTTAAAGAAGGGTGGCGCACCGTTTGGTCCCATGAGCACAAAGTTGTGGTCGAATCCGCGGCCGCCGGGAACCTCCGCCGCGTGCAGGCCCAGCTGCACGGGCTGTGTGAAGTCAAAGGGGGTGTTTGCGACTGACGCCAGTCGGCCGTCCGGGATAAGCGTGTCGTCCACTGGCGTGTAGAACGAAGAGTTGAGGCGCAGCGAGTGGCTGCCCAGCACGCTGCCGCTGTCGTGGCCGCCCAGGTTCCAGTAGCAGTGCTGCGCCAGGTTGACGATGGTCTCGTCGCCTCGCACGCGGGCGCTGAAGCGCGTAAGCAGCGAGGGGTGAGCGTCCGCCGTGCCCTCCGCGCCCTCCCCTCGCCCGTCGTCCTCGCGGAGCAGGTAGGTCACGCTGACGCTGAGCTCACCCGGGTAGCCCTCCTCGCCGGCGGCGGAGGTGTAGGCGAGTCGCACGCCTGCGGGTGAC
>Ga0049083_10000193_pt1 | contig 19490 bp, 13 predicted proteins | sample GreLakmeMI27MSRF_FD_66719 | JGI IMG/M metagenome (GOLD analysis project Ga0049083, IMG submission 66719) | Freshwater lentic microbial communities from great Laurentian Lakes, MI, USA - Great Lakes metaG MI27MSRF | ecosystem: Environmental > Aquatic > Freshwater > Lake | place: Great Lakes...
AACGAGCCGCTGCGCTTCCAAGCACCAGACTGCTTCACCAGCAGCAACGCAGTTTGAAGATACCTCTTCAGTTCAGTGTCCGTCGTCGAGCATCGTCGGTCGCTGAGGACAACAAATAATGTACTACCATCCTGCATCATCCATCAAATATGGCACTTGTTGTCGCCCTGGGCTGCTCGCGCAGCCTGGCGCGCGTGCATTCGCGCGCGTCTGCTTGTGTGCTGTGCGTGCCCATGCGCACTGCTTCACGCGAAACCGCTCTTCGCTCCGACTTCGGTCCTCAAGAGACGCGGCTGTGCGGAGCCCTCGCCGCATCTCCCATGTTCGCAATGTGCGCGGGCAAGTTGGGCGCCAACGGCCCGCGCCGCGGAGGTGCCGAAAGCGGAGTGGTGTTGCCACCGCCTGGACACCCGTTTTGGAGGGGCGCAGACGTTGCGCACCAGACGGCCGCGCTGTTTGGGAGCCTCAGCGACGAGAGGGACGCAGCTGCGTCTGAGCTGGCGACAACGCTGGTGCGTCTTGCTTTCGCAGCGAGCGAAGAGCGACTCGCGGAGTGACCGCGAGCGTGTTGTGGCTCGCAGGAGGCCAAGGCGAGCTTGTCCTCCGCCGTGGAGTGGCTGCAGAACAGCAACCGCAAGCTGAAAGAGCGCGCGGAGCGTGAGCAGGCGCGAGAACGCTTGCGGCAATTTCAAAGTTGCGAGACTTACTTCCCCCCGGATCAGGCGCGCGCCAGAGACTTGCAGGCGCAGCTGGACGACGCTCCTGCGTCCGGCACTGCAGGCATGTCAGCGGTGGCTGCGAGCGGCGAAGATGAAGGAGAGAAGTCCGCCTTTTTCTCTCAAAACGCTGCCGCGCGGCCCAACGCGCCTGCTGGCGTGTCCCCGGGCGTCACGGCGCTGCTGGCAGAAGTGGAGCGCCTGCGCTGCGCCGTTGCCGCCGAGTCCGCCCGCTGCAGCGAGCTGCAAGCTCTCCTTGCGTCTTCTTCTCCTCGTCACCGCCACGCGGACTCGCCTTCAGAGGAGCTCGCACAGCTGCGCCACGATAACCAGCAGCTCCTCGCCACCCTGGACGCAACGCGAGGTGACTCCCAGTCGGCTGTGGGCGCCGCTGGTATGGTTGGCATGCAGCTGGAGCGCGCGCGGGCTCTGCTTCAGGCTGAGCAACAGCGCTGTCGCTCGCTGGAGGTGCGATTGGCCGCGTCTGGGTCTGCAAGGCGTGAGATGGGAAACAAAGCGCACGCGCTGGTGCGTCTGTTGAAAACGCAGCTGCACGCTGCCGCTGCTGGCCAAGTGGTTGACTTTGCGTGTGTGGACGCGCTGGCTGGGACGCTGCCCGCCGTGGAGGAGTCCCTTCCGCAGGAGGACCCAGCTGAGTGGGGGGAGTGGCCGGAACCCCGGTCCTGCGACCCTGCGGAGCTTGCGCAGCTTGCGCAGCTTCGTACGGAACTGGCCGCCTCCCAGCGCAAGTACGAGGCCACCAGGCACAGCGAGGCGCTGCTGTGCTCCGCATTGGCGGCAGCGCACGCTGCGCTGGACTCGCAGCAGGGGTGCGGTCGCTCTTCTGCGGCACACAGTCGCGCGGATGCGCCGGTACCGGCGCGCGCTGACGTGGCAACCGCGGAGGCGGACGCGCTCAGGCGAGAGCTCGTGGATGCGCACAAAGCGGCGGCGACGGCGACGTATGAGCTCGCGTCGTTGCGCGCGCAGACGCAAGCACGCTCGCGATCGTTCCATGCTATGCAGCAGGACAATGGCTCGCAGCCCGTGCCGTCCACACGCTCCATGGACGACGCGTCGCTGCACGGCGTCGACGCGGATGCCGACCCGGCGCAGCTGCGCCTGTTGCTTGCCAGCGCGCGAGAGACTGAGCGCGAGCTGTGTGCGGCGCTGCGGATCGCAATCACCGCGGGGTTGCGCGACTTTGCGGCCGCCATTGGCCCCACGCCCGCACAGTGCGGCCTGGACGAGCATGCGGAGCCGCGCACTGTAGCTCTGAAAGCGGTTCTTGCGCGGCATCTGTTGACCCTCTCCGAAGCGCCGTCGACGTCTCTTACCGCTGAGCTGGAAGCTGCGCGCGCATCTGCGGCCACGTCGGCCACGCTGGCGGCGAGCTTGCAGCTGCGCGTGTCCGCACTGGAGACGCAGGTGGAGGGACTGTCGGGCAGCGAGGCGCGAGTGCGAGACCGTTTCGCTGAACTTACGGCGTTCACGCAGCTCAGCCAACACATGCGGGCGGCGGAGGAGCGGGCGGCCGCTGCGGAGGAAGCACTCGCTAAGGCCGGAGTTGGGATGCCACCACTCACGGTACCGCCACTTGCGCTGCCGCCGCCGCCGCCGCCGCCGCCGGCGGAGATGTGCGTCTGGGAGACGCTCTCTGTTGCTGAGCCGCCCCTGGATGCGGATGCGCAGCTTAGTGCAGAGAATGCGGCTGATGAGGAGCAAGAGGAGAAGAATGAGAACCAGAGCGTCACTCCGTCTTTTGCGTCAGCGGATGGCGCTCGGGGCGAGCTGACGTGGCGAGAATATTCTTCTTCGGCCGGACAGCAGCAGCACCAAGAATGGCAGTGCGCTGCGCCCGCCTGGGCCGCCGGTCCGTCGCAGGCGTGTCCGCCTGCCCAGCCGGTGGTCCTTCGCTCCCGCCCGCTCCCCAAGTTCTTCCCCGCCGCGCAGGCGCCCACGCAGCAGGAGCTGCGCGCGGTGTTTGGCGACGCGCGCGTGAGCAAAAGCGGATCGGAGGAGCCGGAAGAAGATGCGGAGCAGCACACGGCAGCGGCGAGCGCTGCGCGCCTGCCTGGCACGGCGCGCACCGCACGCTGGGCTCAGGCCACGCAGAGCAGACACGCGGAGGAGTGATGTGGCGTCTCAGTCGCATGTCAATAGTTCTTCTCCTCATTTCACTCTCATTCTCCTTTCAAAAGCGCAGTTGTTCCAGTTGCAAGCGCTCTCGCGCTCCTGCGCCGTCTCACGCGGCGGTCAACGCGGCGGGCAGGCGCACCGTGCGCAGGCTGCGCACAGCCTGGAGTGCGGGCAAACAGTCCGGGTGCCGTTCCCCCAATGGCCATCTTGGCTTCAAGTCCACAAAGGCGCTTTCAGAGTCGTCGAAAGCGGACCCTGACCCGGGTGGCGGCGCACTCTCGTGGATGCCCAACTCGAGGCGTTCGCAGCCGGCCCAGGCCACCATCACGCCGTTGTCGGTGCAGAGGCGCGGCGGCGGCACCGCCAGCGCCACAGCAGCACGGTCCGCGACGCGCTGCATGGCACTGCGCACCACAGCGTTGCTTGCCACGCCGCCAGCCAGCACCAGCGTGGCCACAGTTGGCTCCAAGGTCTTTGCCCAGCCCAGCGCGCGCGCCGTGCGCTCCGCAAGGTGCGCCACCGCTGCGGCCTGGAAGGCTGCGGCGATGTCTGCGCGCGTTTGCTCTCGCTGCTCGTCGCCGGAGCAGCGGTCCGCCGCTGTTTCTGCGCCCAGCTCCCGCGCAATGCGCAGCCGCACCGCCGTTTTCAGGCCCGCGTACGAGAACTCGCAGCTGCCTCGGTGCGCCTGCGAGGTGCGAAGCGGCGGCGTGAACGCGAACCGCTTCTCGTCGCCCCTCAGCGCCAGCGCCTCCAGTGCTGCGCCGCCACCACCCCCAACGTCGCATCCCAACAGCCGCGCCGTCTTGTCGTACGCTTCTCCGATGGCATCGTCCAGCGTGGCGCCCAAAACGGTGTACTGCCCCACACCACGACAAAGCACAACCAAGTTGTGACCTCCGCTCACTAACGCAGCCACAAACGGAAACTGAACGCTCCCTTGGCGTCCGCCGCCACACAGTCGGGCCACAAGTGCGTGCGCCTCCATGTGGTGAATGTTTACCAGCGCCAGTCCGTGCGCCGCTGCCAGCGCCCTCGCCTTGAGCACGCCCACGCGCAGGCACATCGCCAGGCCCGGGCCAAGCGTCACGGCCACGGCTGAGAGCGCGGAAGGCTGCACGTGAGCGCGCGACAGCGCCAAAGCAACCACAGCGTCGATGTTGTCTGCGTGAGCTGATGCGGCCAGCCGAGGCACCACGCCGCCATAAGGGCTGTGTATAGCGCTCTGAGAGGCGCAGGCCTCGCCAAGGATGAGACCACAGGAAGAAACAACCGCAGCGGCGGTGTCGTCGCAGCTCGTCTCAATGCCGAGCACCAGGCGCGCCTTGGCACGCGGCGCGTGCAGTGCGCGCGCGCGAGGGCGGCACGGCGCGTGGCGTTCGGGGAGAGCGAGTGCGCGACCCAGGCGAAGCGCGCAGCGGCACGGGAGGAGCATGGTTGGAGCGGAGGCGGGAAAGAGGTGGCACTCACTACAGCCTGCGCGCCCACAGCGAAGAGCAGCGAGCACCCGGGCGAGCGTTCAGCGCCCACAGGCGTCCGCCAGGTGCAGGTGGCGGCGCAGGCAGCGAGGCCGAGAGAAGGAAGCGTGCGCTTGTGCAGCCTTGCTCAGCGAACAAAGGGGTGCTGCGGAAACCGGTCTGAACCAGCAGATGCCGTTGCTGGAGGAAGTACCCGGGGGATGTCTAGCACAGCCGAGGGAGGTAGAGCATGTGGCAGCATTGGCGGCTTGGCGGGGCCACCTACCTGCTGATGACTGGCCGAACGAAACGCACAACACCAACAAACAGCCCCCATGTCCTTCTTCAGAGGCGCCTGCGGCACCAGCAGCAGCGGCACGCGCGTGAAGCCAGCTGTGGTGGCTGCAGTTTCGGTTGCTGCGCCGCCCGAAGAAGGTCCTTCTCTGGGCGGTTTCCTGACCGTCTCGGGGCCGCCCCAGGGCTCACAGGCAGCTGTTTGTTCGCCTGGGGACGGGGTTTGGCTACCCCCTATGGGCGACGCTTTTTGGAGCGAGGGCGCGGAGGTTGTGTCGCAGCGAGTGCACGCAGCGCTGGCGCGAGGCGCACAAGCCAGCCGGGGTGGCTTTCGCGGCGAGGCACCCGGTGGCCGCCGGTTTGAGGGGCCCGACGTGCCGCCGGAGACCGCCGCCGCAGCCGGCGTGTCGCCCTCGCCCGCAGCAACAGCTGCCGCGGAGGCCCAAACGGCGCTGCAGGCCGCCGTGGACTGGCTGCAGGCCAACAACAAGCGTCTCAAGGGCGCCCTCGCCTCCTCCGAACAAAGAGTGTGCCACGTAGAAGCCCAGCTGCTCGCCGCAAACGCAGCCGCGGAAGCGCAAGCGCAGCGCGCAGACGCGCTCATCCTGCAGGCGCGCGCAGACGGCGCGCGGGACGCGCGGCAGGGCAAGGTGCTCGCAGACACCGAAGAGGTTGCCAAGCTCCGAGAGGAGCTGCGCAGCACTTTCACTGCACTGCAAGCCGCGCACAAAGAGGCCAAGAAGCACCACACGCAGGTGCTTGACCTCAGAGCAAAGCTGCAGGAGCAAAGCGTGGAGATTGGCGCTCTCAAGGAGCGAATGCACGGCCGACGAACCCTTGTGCCTGTGGGTGGAGCTGTCGCAGCATCTGCTCCTTCCTCAGCCGCTTCGGCTCCCTCTGACGAGGACGTGGCATTGGCTGTTGGTGAAGCCAGCAAGGCGATGCTGGCCGCACGTGCTGAGAGCGCGGCTGAGAAGCGCGCCCGTGTTTCGGTGGCTGCGGAGCTGGAGAAGGCGCTTTCAGCCGCAGCATGTGCCTCTGCTGCGTCGCTGAGCGAGAAAGAGGCGGCCTCTGCGCGCGAAAGCGCGCTGCGAGCGAGCGTGGAGGCGCTGAGGCGCTCCGACGCCGAGCTGAGCACCGCGCAGCTGCGGCTGCGCGTCCAGGACCTCGCCGCCCTCCTTGCCCAGCGCACAGCAGCCGAGGCGCAGCTGGACGCCGCGTTGGGTGGCGGCGCCGCTGCCGATGCGCCGCCGCCGCCGCAGCAGCAGCAGCCGCATCCGCCGCATCCGCAGCCAGCGTGCTCCTCCCCGTCTTTTCAGACCTTGGCGGAGCTGGAGGCGCTGCGCCAGGAGGTGCGGAGGCTCTCCCACGGCGCCGCTCGAGAGCGAGAGGGGCGCCTGCGCGCGGAAGCGTCGCTCAGCGCGCTCGCCGCTCCCTTCGCGGGCCACGCTGCGGCGCCTCTGCAGGTGGAGCTCCAGCGAATAGGACCCAGCCCGCTTTTAGATCCCCCCCTCAGCCGACTGGGGAACGGCGCGCCACTCTTCGCGCAAACAGAGTCGCAAGATCACCTCCCGCAGACGCCCGCGCCGCTGCCACACGTCCACACGCCCGACCAGCAGCAGCGGCCAGTGCGTGCGTCGCCGCTGGCAGCGCTGGCTGCGCGCATGGACCTCGCCGCGCGAGGAGCAAACCCGAAGAGCGCAGCGCCGAAAGCGGCTCCCGCCAGTGCTGCGAAGGTACACCCCCCCTTTATGGAGGGGCCGCCTGTGGGTGCGGCGCCGGCGGAGGAAGCTGGAAAAGAGGGGGGGAAAAGCTTAGCAGAGGAGATTGCGGAGCTCACGGCGAGTGTGGGAAGCCTGCAGGCTGCGCTGGGAGCAGCTGCCAGCAACGAGTAGACTCTGGCTTGCAGAGGGAGCGGCACGCGAGTGAGGTGCATTTCCGAGTCGAACGTTGGTGGGGCTCCGTCAAAACATCGTTCACTCGTTCTACCAAGCCACCCTCCGTGCCTCCGCCTCCTCTGCTTCGCTCCCCACGTGCGTCGAGCGCGTGCCCGCCTCCGTGCGAGAAGCCTCTGACGTGCTCGCCGCTCCTCAAGCGCTCGCGTAGTCCAGCCTTCCACGCTCGCGGCCACTCCAACTCACCAGGCGCGTCCGTGCGCCCTCGCCCGCACACGCCCGCCTGTAGCGCGCGCACAGAGTCGGTAGCGCACGCGCGGAGCTGCGGGGCGCGTCCTATACTTCCTATACTTCCGCCGCACTGGAAGGGCACGTTTTCTCTTCGCCCTCACGCCGCCCTTTCCACAGGCCCTCGGACGCTGTTCGCCCGCATGGCGCGCGTCGTGGCGTGCGTGACCAACCGCGGAGGTGCCGGCAAGTCTTCTCTGGCTTCCCAAGTCGCTCCTGCGCTTGCTATGGCGCACCCTGAGCGTTCGGTTCTGCTCTTGGACCTCTCCATTCAAGGCGACGCCTCCGTCATCACTCTGGGTGGCACGGCCGAGCCAGAGGGTTTCGCGCCCGGCGTGCGCACGCGCGGCGCCGAGAAGATCGCGGCGCTGGATGCTGGGCACACCGCAGCGGGCTTCCTTACTGCCGCGTGCGCCTACACCGCCGCGCCCGCGCCTTCTGGCTTCTCCTTTCTGCGAGGCGCAGGCAGCGCCCCTGCCAAGCCGTTCGACTGGCCAGCGCACTGCGTCTCCGTCAAGGAGGTTCACCCGGCCTCAAACGTGCCTCCCAACCTCTTCCTCGCCGCCGGCGGTCGCGCGCTCTACAAGCTCTTCTCAGACGCGGTGGTGCTGTCCTGCGCCGCCTCGCTGCGCGCGGCGTTCGCGAGCATGCCCGCGAACACTATTGTTCTGATCGACACGGACGCGGAGCTTTCTGAGCGCATGGCTAGCCTGCTGGGCATCGCGGCCGCGCAGGAGCTCTGTTTGGTGCTCACCAGCTCTTGGACGGACTATGGGCGGGTTTTAGATGACGCTGCCAACGGTCTGTTTGCGGGCATGAGCTGGTTGAGCACGAACGACCCGGGCTTCAAAGCCAAGGTGAGCGCAGTGGTCTTCAACAACGTGACCAAGCGCCTGGCGGCCGCATCAGACCTGTGCGGCAGCCCGAGCGCGCTCTCTTTCACGCCGCCTGCTCCTGCAAAGGAGAGCATCACCGAAATTCTGCAGCACCTGTTTGTGATGTGCACCGACAGCGCCAGCAATTACCGGGCCTACTTCAGCGACGCTGCCGCCTTTGCCGACGTTGCAAGCTTCACGCGGCGATACGTCACGGGGCTGGCAACCGTTCCGGACAGCGTTTGGCAGAGCTGCCTGGCGCAAGGCGTGCCGGTGGTGCTGGCTTCACCTTCGGATCCGCAAAAGGCGAGCGCCACGCAGCTGTGTGACGTGGCAAAGCGGCTGTTCGGCTGATCGGACGTGGGCTACTATAACACAAACGCCCAAATAGACGCAAGCTATAGGGAGGAGATTCAAACTAGAAAACGCGGCTGTTTGGCTGAATCAATCACAGACACAGATGAAACCACTACTAAGTGTAGCCAGCGCGCATGTTCGTGGCTTCAGAGCCCATAGCGCACTCTGGTGGCGTCCAAAGCAGCCTTGAGCTCTTGCTCTCTCGCGACTGCGCACTTGCGTCTCTCTCGCAGCTCCGCCAGGCGCTCAGCCGTGGCCGCCGCACCCTCCGCTGGCGCGGCATCTGGCATCTGGCACCTGGGCGCCTGGGCGGTGGCACCCGCAGGCTGCGGTGGCACCCGCGCAGACGGCTGCGCCGGCGCTCCTCCTCCCGCGCAGTACAGCTGAGTGAGCGTCATCGGCGGAGCCACGTCATCAGCGCGTGCCGCATCCGACGAGCGGTGAGCGGGCGCGGCGGCGGCGGCGGCGGTTGCAGGCGCCGCGTAGCGCGAGAGCGCTGCGACTCGCCCGGCGCTCCTCTGCGCGGCGGAGAGCTCCGGCCCAACAGCGGCGATGGGTTGCTGCTGCTGCCCTTGCGACACAAGCCGCGGCGCGCTGTGGTTGACCAGCGTGCGCACGGACGCGCTCGCGCCGCTCGCAGCAAGCGCTGCCTGCTCAGTGGTCCACGCCCAGGCGGACGATGCGGAAGCCCCTCCCGCGGAAGGGACCGCCTGAGCAGTTGTGGCGGCGGCGACGGGATCCTGTGTTGACGACGGCGACGCGGCGGCGGCTCTGGACGCCAGAAGCGAGGAAACCGCGCTCGCTGCGCGTGACGTGGCAGATGCAAGGGCGTGCGCAACCGCTGCGGCCACCGCGGCCTCTTTGGTGAGCGGCGCTGAAACAACAGAGGCTGCAGGCTCTGTTCCATGCGGCGCAGAGGCCCCGCCCACGCCGCGCTGCGCCGCTTTGCCGCTCTGTGGCTGTGCCGCGGCGCGCCAGCAAGCCGGCGGGTGCACCTCCGGGGAGGAGGCGGCGGCGGCACGGGTGCGCAAAGGTGCAAACGCATCCGCCTCGCTGCAAGGAGGCAGCGGCGATCCGGAGGCCACGAACCGCCTTCGACTGGGCGGCCAAGGCGCCACGGGCGACGGCGGAGAGCTGGAAGTGGAGTGTGCGACGGCAGCGGACGGGCTGTCACGCGCCGCGGCCCGTCGAGGCCGCAGCGCTCCGTCTGAAGCAACCACCGCGCACTCAGCTGGGGCGCGGCAGCTGCGCTCGTCCAGGAGCGCCTGCAGCGCGTCCGCGCGGCGGCGTTGAGACTCGGAGGAGATGCGTGCCTCAGCCAGTTCCGCTGCCAGCTCCTTCAGCACTCCAGCCGCAGCCTCTGCGTCCCGCTCCAGCGCTGCGACGGTGCACAGAGCGCTGCGCACCGAGAAGGGGCTGCGCCAAAACGAGTGCTGTGAACGGAACAGTGCTCGCCGTCTGTCAGTGACACTGTGACAGGCGCGACAACGCGCTCAAGACGCCACATCCAGCCGTGGACGCACCTCCTCAGGCGGAAGCAGCGTGCAGCTCAGCGCGTCGCCGCCGTCTGCTAGGCGCGACTCGACGCCAGGGCGACGCATGACATGCGGAGGCGGCAAACTCTCACTCTTTGCGCTGACGTGACAGCGCAGCAGGCGCAACAGTCTTTTTCATTGCAAGTTTTGCAACCATCACCCCTCCGCCCTCCAGTCTTGGTTGCCTTCAGCGCACACGAACACAACCTCGCGGTTGATGTATGCCCTCCCAGGCATGCTGAACCGGAACTCTGCGCGCGTGAGTTGGTCCCCGATGACGCGCCTCACGCCGTCTCCTAAGGCAAGTGCGGTGACTTCAGAGGCGATCTGCCTCCAGCGCTCGGTATCCGCTTCCAGCCCCGCCACGAACTCTGACGCCTCCCCAGCGGACAGGTCCAGCGGCAGGAACGCCGCGCAGAAGTCGCGCAGACGCCCAGCAGCCGCGTGCGCCGCTAACAGCTCCAACTTGCGACGCAACGCTTCGTTGCGCGGCACAACTCCACCTCCAGCGCCCCGCGGCGCCTCCTCCACCTCATCATCCTCCTCCTGGTGCTCCTCGGCTGCCAGCGCGGCAGAGCGGTCACCGATGAGGCCGCCTGAACGGGGCTTGCCCACAGCTCCCTTCTTGCGTGCGTTTTTGCCGCCCATGTTGCGCAGCGCTCAAAAAACAGAGGCGCGCAGGGATGACAGTCTATGCGGAGGTGCGAGGAACGGCCCATTGAACGACAGGACGACACCTACGACTGTACGACACTTACGGGGAAATCAGGCACTCCGCGGACCGCGCTGACGTGTCACTGGCCGCGTGAGCTTGCGCCTGGCTGCGGGCTGGTTGCTCCCAGCGCCGCTCGAGCTTGTGCCACGCTCGCCTTGAGTCGCTCAACCTCGCGCGTCAGGCTCGCCGCGCTGCCGGCCTCCCTGGCCGGCGCGTACTGCTGCGCCGCCAGCGCCAGCGCGTGCGCAGCAACCTCCGGCGGCGGGCTCAACGCCACCGGGGGTGCCACAACATGAGCGCCGGAGGAAGAGGAGGACAACCGCTGCTGCTGCTTGTTGGCGTCGCGGATCGTGGCCAGTTCCGCGCGAAGGCTGCTGACAGCGCCTTCTGCGACGGCCAGGCGCGTCTCAGCGAGCTCAGCGCGTGCGGTGACTGCGGCCAGCTGCGCGCTCATGGACTGCCCCAGGGACAGCCCATCCGGCTGCTCCTGATGCCGGGAAGGCCGCGCCGGCGGCGGCGGCGGCGGCGGCGCAGGCTCCTCGGGAAGTTGAACCGTCGCGGGGACGTGAAGAGCCACCGCCGGCGCCGCCTGCGCCGCCGCCTGCGTTGCCGCCTCGTCAGCCGGCACGGCCTCGAGCTGCGCCACCGTGACGCGCTGCGGCAGCTGCTGCGCCTCGTCGCTCTTGCGCGCCATGGCCGCCTTGACCGCCTGGGCGCGTCGCGCGCGCTCAGCGTCTGACGCCTCACGACGGGCAGCCGCAGACGCCTTCAGCGCAGCGTCCGACGCCGCCGCATCGCCATCGGGCTGCGCGTCGGCCACGGCCACGGCCACAGACACGGCCGCAGGCGCGGGCACGGGCGCGGGCCTTGCGGGCGTGGCGTGCGCTTCAGCCGCAGCCTGTACGCTCGCCGTTGCCGCCGCCGCCGCCGCCTCTTGCACCTGCGCTGCGCGCTCGCCCACGGTGGTCTTGTGGTGCTGCTGCGCTTCGCCGGCGCGGGTGCGCGCCTCAGCGGTGGCCTTGCGCATGCTCTCGATCTTGCGCATCCGAGCCTCATCTTCCGCCCGACGACCGGCCAGCGGCGAGCGCACCGGACTGCCCGACTGCGGCGCCGATGTGCGTTCGAACGTGGCTTTTTCAGCCAGCGCCTGCGCAGCCGTAGCCGCCGCCTTTTCGCTCTCCTGGTGCGTCTTTTCAGCCGCCACCGCAGCTCGAGCGTCAGCCTCCTTTTGGCGCTCCTCAGGGGATGCCCATTCATGGATGAGCGCGGCCACGTCAGCGTGTTGTGCCGCACCCGCGATCTGCACCGCCGTTTGGCCGTCGCAGTCACGCGCGCTCAACGCCGCGCCCGCGCTCAGCAACAGCCGCGCGCACGCGATACTGCCGAAGCGCGCGGCGTAGTGCAGCGGGGTCCAACCGTCATCGTCGGGCTCGGAGTGAGGTGCGCCCCGAGCGAGCGCAGACGCCACGTCCTCAGGGCTGCACTTCACAAGCGCAGCTTGCAGCGCAGCTGCGGGCGATGCGTGCGTCGCCTCCGCAGCGGTGTGTGCCGCGTGCGCCTCTTCTTGGCGCAGCGCAGAGAAGATGAGGTGCTTCACGTTTTCACCGGTGGCTTTCTGCAGCGGCGTGCGGCCTTCCCGGCTCAGGGCGCGCGCGCTGGCGCCGCGCTGGAGGAGCAGTTGCACCACGGCCATGTGGTCGTTGGAGGCTGCGTAGTGCAGCGGCGTGAGCGCGTTAGCGTTTCGAGCACCTACGTCCGCGCCCGCGTCCAGCAGCACAGCTGCCACGTCAGCGTGGCCGTTGAACGCGGCCGTGTGCAGCGGCGTGCTTCCGTATTTGGTCTCCGTAGCGGTGACATCCGCGCCCGCAGCAAGCAGCAGACTCGCCACCGCGCAGTGCCCCCCCTGGCCCGCCCAGTGCAGCGCGGTGCTTCCGTACGAAGCCTCCCGCTCGTTGGTGTCAACCTCGCCCGAAGACAGCAGCGCAGAGACGGCACTGCAGAGGCAAAGGGGACCGAATGCACCCGCGTTAGTCGCACGTCAGGGTTTGCAGTTGGGACTCCCTACAGAAACAAACAAGCGCACAACCGCCCAAGCGTGCGACGCCTGGCGCAGGCCGCGTGCGGGTACGCACTTGGCGTCACCGTCGCGCGCGGCGGCGTGAAGGAGTTCTTTGGTCATGTGGGCCTCGGAGACGCGCTTTCAGAGTGCGGCGAAGCACACACACAGCGCCCGCAGACGCAACCAAGGCACGCAGGCAATAGACCAGCGAAGGCTGCGCGCTGAGATCTACAGACGGATCTCCGGACGCTGGACGACGCACGGGTGGTCGTACATGGTAGTACTACTACCAGCAGCGTTGAAGCCAGGCAGCATCGCGGCCCTTCGGTCGCCCTCGGTTGTTAAGTTTGCTGTCTGGCGGCCTTTCCAGCTGCTCATGGCGTCTCCGGCATTCTCCTTCCTGCAGATTGACGCGCTGGTGCCTCTGCCTGCGGGGGTTGAGGGCTTTGTGCGAGTTTCGTGTGAGCTGTGCCCGCCCTTCAGCGCCCAGGCGCGCCCCTCCCGCGCCACCCCTGCCGTTGCGCGCCCTTGTGCGCCACGCCCGCTGGAGGCCCAGAGATCAGGGGCCAGGCGGCTGCAACTGCCAGCAGGCGTTCGTTTATGTCGACACGGCTCACGCACGCTCGCAGGTGACTGAGTACCACGCCTTGGCGCCAAAAGACGCAACTTCTTTGTCCGTCTGTGCCAGCAGTTTCAGCGCTGCCGGTGTGCGCATCAACGGCATGCCCGGCTCTCTTCTCTCCCTTCCTCTTCTCCCAACCGACACCTCCCTCACCCTCGCCGCCACGCTGCACGCCCACGCCGACGGTGCTGAGCTGGCGCGCGTGAGCGTGGCGCTGCTGCGCAGCGGCGCGGCAGCGCAGGGCGAAACGGTTATGATCTCAAAGCACGTGCCTGTAGTCGCTGAAACTCACGGACACAGCCACGACGGGGTGCCTTGCACGCATGATCACGGTCACGCGGCGGTGGCTGCTCCTACGCCGGCGCACGGGCACTCTCACGACGGGGTGGCGTGTACGCATGATCACGGCCACTCTCCCGCTGCGCCCGTCGCTGCGCCCGCGCATGGGCACTCTCACGCTTCGCCTCTGGCTGCGCCGGCGCACGGGCACTCTCATGGAGGTGTGGCGTGCGAGCATGATCACGGCCATGCGCACACCAGTCACGCGGCCGCTGCCGATGACGTCATGACAGCCATGCCTGGCGGCTATTCCTTCAGCCAGGACGCAGACAGCGTGATGGTTGAGCTCCCAGTGGCTGTTGGCGTCAAGGCGAGCGACGTGAAGTGCCTATTTGCTACGGTCTCAATATCCGTGGTCGTACAGGGGATGCCGCTGCTCAGCGGGGCGCTGGCGGGGCGCTGCGCGCGCGACGAGTGCAGCTGGAGCCTGGTGCAGGAGGGTGCTCAGCGCCTGCTTGTGCTCAACTTGGCCAAGGAGGGTGGCGCACGCGCTATGCGCTGGCAGACGCTGCTCGCGTGAACCACAGACGGGCAGTGACGTGTCATCAAAGTGGCGTTCACAGAGCAGAAGAACGTGAGGAGCAATTTCTCCTTCCGCCGTGTCGGCTCCAAATTGAGGTCCCACGTCGCGTGCGAGTGAGCGTTCGTCGACTGTGTTCGAACGGTCAACACGACCGCGCGCCTCCGCCTGGGCTGTGGCTGACATCGGCGGCGCGGCCCATTGCGTAGTGGCGCGAGGTGGAGCTCTTGTCCCCATCTCTATCCACAAAGCAGCCGTCTCGCCAGCGCCCACTCGCGCCTCACAGAGCGCGGGCGCTGGCCGCGCCCTTGCAGGGTACCGGGCGCTCCCGCAAGGCGCGAGGGTGGCCTGCAGTGGGTAGCGGTGGGAGATGGCGCACCAGCTGCGCTCTGGTGCTGCTCCTTCCACTGCAGCGGCTGTCGCTGTCGCGCCTCTTCCGTGGCAGCTGGAGTGTCTGCGCTCGCGCAAGGCCGGCGAGGACTTGGACGCGCTGGCGGACCGGCTCGCCGGACTGACTCCAGGTGCGTTTTCTGGACACTCAGTCGCACTGTCGCACTTTTCGGCCCGCAAAGCCTGCGCTGGCGCGCGCCGCGGCGCGGCACGGAGCCCAGGCCGCGCGGGTGCGGCGAGGCGGGCGCGTGTCGGGCGCGAATGGTCACACTCGGGGGCGCGGCACTCCGGCACTCGGACTCGACATCCCAGTGTGCCCCCGTCGCGCCGCGCCCACTGCGCAGCTGCGCCTTCCCCTCTCCGCCTCCGCGCCGCTGCGTGGGCATACGCTCTGCGTTGGCGCGTCCGGTTCTTCTCCTTTGGCTCTCGCTTTCGCGTCTCTCAACTCACACGCGCCCCACGCTCCTATCCCAGCCTCTACGAGCGCCCCAGACGCCCCTGATACCCACCACACACTGCTGGCCGCGTTCAGACTGCTCTGCGCGGGCAACCGACAGGCGCGCCAGCTCACATTCCCTCCGTCTGTCACATGTGCTCCACCCTCGCTAACACCAGCCGCTCTCCTCCGCCAGGTGTCGGTTGAAAACCACGCCGCCGCGCTGTCCTGCTACACGGCTGCTCTGGCGCAGTGCGTGGGCGCCCTGAAGAGCGGCGTACAAACCTCTCGCGAGCTCGGCCGCATTCGGCTCGGCAACATGGCCGGCATGGACGCACCAACCGTGGAGATCCACAAGCACTTGGCAGCAGCTCTGCTGTGCGCCCGCAGCGCGTGCTGGCGTCGTTTAGGCAACGCGTGGCGCGCTTTGTGCGACGCAGAGTGCGCGATGGAAACGTTCGTGGAGTGGGGCACATGTCACGCCAGGCTGGGAGAAGCCCTGGAGAGCTGCGGAGACATGGCCGCCGCGCTGCGGAGCTACAGGCGCGCGGTTGCGTTCAGCCCGGGCGTGTCGGAATTCCAAGGTCGTTTGGACGCGCTGCTGCTCACAGTGCTGGGCCTGGGCTCAAACAACGGCAGCGCGCCGGTACTGGCCAACCCAGAGGCGAGATGGGTGGCCCAGGGCGGGGGCCCGCCTCGGCTGTGGCTGCCCTTGCGCTGCGCAACCTGCACGGTTGCTCTGGACCTCGGAGCCTCTCTGTTCGATTCCACCGACGCGCTCTCCCTGGGAGGTATCGCAGACTGCGGGGACTTTTACGCGGAGCAGCAACAGCTCGTCGAGGCTGCCCTCGGCGTAGTTGCCGCACACTGCGCAGATCCCGCGTCTTCTACACTCCACTTAGACGCGGCCGCACTGGAAGGCGTGCTCGAGGCTGGAGTGGAGCAAGAGCGCTACGATCCCTGTCGCAAGGCGTTCATGGCATTGTCCGTGGGCTGCATCTTGTCCTGGCTGGCGGATTACGAGGCTGCTGCCGGTTTCTTCAGCCGCGCCATCGAGGCATCCGAGCAAGGCGCGCGCGGCGCGCAAGACACATGGTTGGGCACGTTGCTGTGCAACCGGGCGCTGTGCCGGCTGCGTTGTGGCGCTGCTTCCGGCGCTGGCGAGGACGCAGAGCGTGCGCGCATGTACTGTCCTCTGTGCCCGCGCGCGCACGCGCGATGCGGTGACGTGGCAGCCGCCGGCGGGGACTGGGCGCAAGCGGCCTCTCACTACACAGCCTCGCTGAAGCTGTGCGTTCCGGGCAGCACGCAGGCGATGGACGCGGCCAGCAGGCTCGCGGTGGCGTCGCGCGCTGGGCGAGGCGCCAGCGGCGCGTTGGGGGGCACGCCCACCGTCAGTCCAAGCGTCAGCCCCTGCGGCAGCCCTCTGCTCGGAGGCGGCGGCGCTGGCCGGGCGGCCATGGCGCGCTCGCCCAGCGACAGCTCTCTCATCGAAGTCCTCAGCCTTGGTGGCGAAGATGGTGCATGCGCGGGCGCTGAGCTGCACGTCCAACCGCACCTGACGGGCTTGCCCGAGGAGGAGGCGCACGTTCAAGCCGCTCTCAACAGCTACTTGAGCACGCGCAAACGCAGCAAGCGACAGACTGGGCGCCCATTGGAGCACGCGGCGCAGGCTGTGCAGAGTCTGGAGGGCTGGGGGGGTGTGGATGCGGGGCCGCGACCCGCAATCAAGTCCCCCAAGCGCAGCAAACCCGGCACGCCCGAGGAATATTCGGTGCCGCCCCAGTGTGGCGTGGCCGGCGGGAATATGCTGTCTGGCGGCGCCACGCCGCCAAGCGGCAGCGCCAGTGGGCACGCAATGTCTCGCCTTGCGAGTGAGCTGCTGTCAAGTTTCATGGCTGGCGCGCCCGGCAATGGGACGGGAGGAGGGTTTGTGGAGGGGTGTGGGGGGGATTTAGCGGATGACGACTGTGTTTCGCACTTCCTGCTGGATGACTTCCTGGGAGACCCCGCTGCTACCGCGCATCGCTGAGCGCTGCGCTGGAACAGACACAAGGATACAATACAAACAGAAGGAAACAACACCGTCCGAGCGTCGGAAGGAGGCTGTGTGTTGAGCACAGGCGCGCTCGGTGGAAGAATGCATGCGTCGGGGCGGTCGACAAATCTTTCGAAGCAGATTCTCGTGGCGCGTCCCCGGCTGGCTCGTGCGTGCTTTGCACCGACGTGGCGCGCGCTCTGCGTCGCACCAGTGGAGTGCAAGTCGGCTGCGTCGACGCCCGTTTGCTCCGCGCCATGTTGGGCCGCACCCAATCGCCCCCGGCCATGCGGGGGCAAATCCTCCCAGACGAGTGGGCACAGCGCTGCGGTGAGTGCTCAGTGGCGGTGCTCAAGGCGCGCGGTTGGTGTTCTTCTCACTCGGCGTTCAGAGAGACGGGACTAACGCTGTGATGCTCTCTGGCTCAGGAGGACCAGAACAAGCTCGTCATGGACTTTCTTCTCACGGAGGGCTTTGCGGACGCCGCAGCAGCCTTCCAACTGGAATCTGGCACCGACAGTGCGCACAGGGAAACCTCGCGGCTCTTCACGGCCATCTCACGCGCCCTTTTTCGGCCGCAGTGCCTCTGGAGCTGGCGTCCGTGAGCGAGCGCATGGCTGCGCGCGCCGCCGTGGCCGCAGGCGACGTTGCAGGCGCCATCGAGCTGGTGAACCAGATGGACCCGGAACTCCTAGAAAACAACGCGTCGCTGCTGTTCGCGCTGCAGCGTCAGCGCCTGATCGAGCTCATCGCTTGCGGCGAGGTCGAAGCAGCGCTGCAGTTCGCTCAGGAGTACTTGGCACCGCTGGCCGCTGAAAGCGTACGTGGGCAAGCGTGCGCGCGAGCGTGTGCTGACGTGGCTGCGCAGGTTGATCGGTTAGATGCGCTGGAACGCGCGTTGGCGTTGCTTGCGTTTGAGAACGCAGAGAGCGTCTGCGACAGCTTAAGGCCACTGCTGCAGCCCGAGCAGCGCGCGGTGGCAGCGGCGCAGCTCAACGCGGCCATCTTAGAGAAGCAGGGTCATGAGTCAGGTGCGCTCGTTTTCTCTCCAACAAGCTCGAAGCCGATTCACGGACGCTTTACTTTCCTTTCAGAGCCAAGACTGCACCGCCTTCTGAAGCTCATGCTCTATGCGCAGACGCAGCTTGCGGAGCATCTGAGCGCGCCTGTGATGCGCTTTGACGGCGGCGAGTGGAAGCTATCGCAAGGCGACTGATTAAGCATCCGAGGTGCGTTCTCGACAGACAAAAGTAAGACAAACCCTCTTTTCAAGCCTTGCCTCGTGCACACACTCCATCGCCCCCTGCGCCGCGCGTGTGCGGTGGTGCGCGGCGGCACATGCCGCTGGAGTATGTTCTGGCTGGCGTAGCGGCTGCAGCGCTTATAGACCTGGGAATCTTCACGTCTAGCGCAACGGGAGGGGAGCCCTGGGAGCTGATGGGGCGCGTGATGCCTCTGCCCAGCGCGGAAGGACGGGGTTGCTTGTCGTTTTCGAGCTTTTCCTGACATTTGGACACGCACAAGCCGTGCAATATATGAGCCGATTTTTCGATAGCATGTCGCCTCGGCACTGACGAACGCAACGCAGGAGAGAAGACGCACCGTTATGTCCTGAGCAAGAAGTGTTTAATTGATAATTCTACGCGAAAGGTGGTGCGTGCTGCCTCGACACCAAATACTGCGCCGCGCTGCTCCTCTGCCTCCTCCGCGGGGCTCCTCACTCCGCCCAGCGCGTGGCTGTGTTCCTGTCTGCTGGGGCTGTTCTTGCACGCTGCGCGTGTGGCAGTGCACGGCGCTCGCCCAAATGTCAAAGTCCGCGGGAACCAGCCTCAAGGACGCCGTAAAGCAGTTCGAGACGACTAAGGGTTGCGTGGCCGCCGAAGCTGAAAAGGCGCGCTTTGGTAGCTTGACGCAGCGAGGTTGCATGCCGTAGGGCTGACCAACGCGGCGCACCTTCTGACGCCTATCCTACCGCAGGTTGAGCTGTGGGGCCGCGTGCCGCCCATCGAGAAGCTGGACGCTACGCTGGGTTCGCTCAAGAACTGCAAGCGCGTCCCATCGCAGTGCTTTCCGTGTGTTGTTTGCCCTCTGACCGCTTGTTTCCTCCGCCCCGCGCGCTCACAACAGGCACCTGGCGCTCTCCAGCAACAACATTGGCAAGATTAGCAACCTGGCGGGCCTAGACAAGTGCGGCGGCCTCTTTGACAGTCTCTGTGCTGCGCTCCGTCCATCTGCTGACGCTCGCGCTCAGGCTGGAGATTCTTTCCCTGGCTCGCAACTTGCTTGTTGGCGTGGCGGGCTTAGACGCGGTGGCCGGCACGCTACAGCAGCTTTGGCTGAGCTACAACGGGATCATCAAGCTGTCCGGCTTGGAGTGCTGTACGCAACTACGGGTGCTCTATTTAGCTAACAACTTGATCAAGGACTACAAGGAGCTGGAGTGCGTGCCCTCCAGCGTCGAAGAGCTCTCCTTGTTCGGCAACCCGCTCTTCGATGCTTCCAAAGCCGAAGGCGCCAACCCTGCGACTGTGGGATCTCCCTATAGGGTTGAGATCTTGAAGCGCCTTCCTGCCCTCAAGAAGATCGACGGCGTCATCGTGGACCCAGACGAACGCGAGGCTGCGCGCTTAGGCAGCGCTGGGCGCAGCGCAGGGAGCAGCACAAAGGCTTTTGTGCAGGGGTCTGCGCCCTCTACCGCGCAGGGCAAGTCGGGTGGCGGGCTTGACGACACGCTGCCACCGGCGGAGGCTGTGGCGTAGGCTGTGACGTTTTGCGGAAGCGTCTTGCGTCGATCTTTGATGCAGCAATATTATGTGGC
>Ga0049083_10000194_pt1 | contig 19451 bp, 18 predicted proteins | sample GreLakmeMI27MSRF_FD_66719 | JGI IMG/M metagenome (GOLD analysis project Ga0049083, IMG submission 66719) | Freshwater lentic microbial communities from great Laurentian Lakes, MI, USA - Great Lakes metaG MI27MSRF | ecosystem: Environmental > Aquatic > Freshwater > Lake | place: Great Lakes...
TCACAGCGCGCCGTTGTAGTGCTGGGTTGCCAGCTCCAGCAGGAGGTTGCCCACGCGTCGCTGTGCGCCTGGCGGCCCACCACAGTGGTCTTTGTGCTGGGATACCTGCGAATGTCAGGGTGCACATTGGCGGGCATGTCTGCGGTCAGCGCTGCACACGCGCCACGAGGCGCGCTGCGAGCGCCGAGTGCATGTTGCTGATTGTCCGCTGCGCAACACCGCCGCCACCTCATAAGTTGATGGGCCAGCAGCTGCGCAGGGCCGCGGCGCCCACGCGCCCCACGGGAGAGTACCTGCGGGGAGAGAGAGCGCACAGAGTGCCACTGCAAGCCCCCGCCCAGCCAAAGCATCCCACACATAATGCGTGTCCCGTGTGCCCCCACCATCAACTCAAAAATGTGTAAATCTTCCAGAGGGACGGAGAGAGGGACCAAACACACACCGGGGCAACAGGGCGAGGACCAAAGAGGAGAGCGGTGAAGAGGTGACGGTGAGAGGAGAATGAGCGCGAGCGCAGAGAAGAGCAGGGCGAGGCTGGCGACGGAAGGAGGCCGTGGACGCGCGCGCGTGGCAGCAGCTGGCAAAGGGGCTCGCATGCGCGCCTTGCTGCTAAGGGCTCGCCGGCTCGCGCTCTCGGCTCTCGGGAAGGCGGCAGCAGCTTTGGCGGGAACAGCAATAGAGCGACGGACCGCGTGCGATGTGCGCCGTGGCGGGGCAGCTGGGGCGGCGCAAAGCGAGCAGCTGCTGCGACGATGCTAGGGGGGCTGCGCGGCGGGCTGCAGAATGTGGCTGAGCGTGCTGCTGCCAGCAATATGGGGGCTGCGTTCGCTGCGCCACCTCAACAGACTCTCAGGACTGGCCAGCGCGCCTTGCAGATGCAGCTTGAAAGAGAGAGAGCGGACGAAGAGGACGGCCAGCCTGCACAGTGCGCGCCGCGCGTGACAGGGCAGCGCAGCATACGGCGGCACCTGATGGGATCTCGGTGCAGTAGGGCTGTCGGAACTACTCCAAGGGGGAGACCAAGGCCTGAACAGCGGAAGGAACAGCGGGGCGGCGAACTGCGCGCGTGACTGGGGTAGACGCAGCCACCGCGCCTGAAGAAAGACTTTGACGGCGACCCCGCGCGCGGGTGACTGACGGCCTGCAGCAGGAACAGCGGGGCGCGACTGCGCGACTCGTGGGCACCCAAGCAGCAGCGCGCCTTTGGCAGCCTCTCCTCGCGCGTGGCACTTGTCGAGGGCATTGGCCTGCAGCGACAGCGCGGCGGTGCCTCACAGGAGAGCACGCAGGACGCACGAGTGGACTTGAGGAGCACATGAAGGAGCACGTGAAGGAACCCTAGACGGGACTTGGGAAAGCAGACTGCGAGCGCTGCGTCAGCGCGCCGCCCAGGAAAGTAGCGCATCGAGCGCGTGTGGGTCCACCCGCGGGCGCGCGGGCGTGCGAGCTGCGATGTGCGCGCCGGCGAAGCGTTAGAGGAAGGGCGCTCACTCACCATGGGACTTGCGCGGACTGGACCGGAAGAGCCTGCGAGCCACGGAGAAAGCGAAGACGACGGCGCAAGGCCAGAGCGCCTTGCGAGAGTGCCCGAAGGCGAGAGAGCCTGACGGCTTGATGAGCGTGTGCCCGAGGGCGCGCCCTGGGAACTTTCGGATGCAGGTCCGGTGGCGTTGGAAGCAGGTCCAAGCTCACGTACAGGCGGCCTGCGAGCAGACCGCCTGGACCCGCACACACGCCATCCGAAGGTGGCGCGCCGTGCGGGTGGTCCCGCGGTCCCGCCTGCGACGATGCGCCGCGCACTTCCTTGACCGTAAGTTTTGTTGACCAGCCAAACGTCCGCGCTCGCGCGCGCGTAGCCCTTGCGCCCAGCCAGAACCACCCAGCCACTTGTGGCGGGACGGCTGGGAGGGCGTGGGATGGAGCTGGCGCCTTTGACGCCGCCCCCACCGGGCGCGTACCAAGCCGAGCTCTCACCCAGCTCCGGCGGGCGCCGTGGCGCGTCCAGCGACGACGTGGGTGCGTCGCGGCGTGCGTGCGTAGGCGTGCGCGATCGGCCCTGGCCGGCGCCGAGACATGGCTCCTCCTATGCTGACCATGGCCCACCACGCAGCACTGTCGCGCCTGGTGGAGGCCACCCGCCGCGTGGCGCACGACAAGAGTGCCTGGAAAGCAGCCAGCACTGTGGCGCAGCGGCAGGCTGCTCTGGAGTGTGAGAGGCTCACCAAGCGGGCCGAGAAGGCTGAAAAGGAGCTGGTTGAGGAGGAGAACAAAGTCACCGCGCTCAAGGTGCGTGCACTGCGCACTGCGGTGACGTGTTTGGCGCTGAGCGTGGCTGGTGGGTGGGCGCAGGACGCTTTGGAGAAAGAAAAGCTGCGGGCCTCCAAGCAGCAACAGCTCTCCTTGGCTGCCATACAGGCGGCCAACAAGCGTGCCAACACGTTCGAGGCGCTGTACGAGGCGGCCAAGTCTGACGCGAGCTGTGAGCGTCACAAGGTTGAGGCGTACCGCGTTGCCGCCAGCGAGCTCAACAGGCAGCTCGAGTTCAACGGCCCCGACGGCAGCTTCCCCATCAGCCTGCTGCAGACGTCGGAGGTGCGCAGCTCCCTGGGCGCCACCATCAGCCCCAAAGCAAAGACCACCGCACACGCCAAGCTGCCCTTGCCCGCTGGCCCCAAGGCGCCTGCGCCCCCAAAGCCGCCAGCCTCCGCGTTCGCCAAGAAGGCCGCAGCCCCAAAGGCGACCGCCGCGGCAGCAAAGAAGCCCGTAGCCAAGGCGACCAAAGCGCCCGCGCAGCCGCCAGCTACGCCGCTGCCGGCCGCGCCGCCGTCGCCGCGCAGCAGCGTGGAGAGCGTCAAGGCCTGAATGCAGCGGTTTATCAATGATTGACGCACGCGCAGTCACTGATAGAGGCGATGGGCCCCCTCCAACTCCGAGCAACGCCAGATTGCCAGATGCCAGTCTCAGAACTGTCACAGCCTCACTCCAGCGCGCCGCTGGGCTTCAGCTCCTCTGCTGTCGTCGCCGCCTGTGCCACCTGCGCGAAGCTGCCCACGGCCCCTTCGCGGCTGCTTCCCGCCGCCCAGCGCGCGTAGTCTGCGGCGAGCATGTCCGCGAATCGCGGCACCAACGTCTGCGCTACCGCCTTTGCCAGCAGCGACCCAGCGCCTCCAAGCACCGCTCTGGGAAGCCCCGCCAGCGGTGGTGGCACCAGCAGCTCGCCCGCAACCTCCACCGCGCAGCGCAGCTCCCATGGCGGTGTCGCCTCCACGTCGTTCTCGTCAGCCACCAGTTCCAGCGCGCTCTCGCCCGAAACAGCCACGTAACGTGTCGGCGGGGGCGTCCAGCCCAGCGGAGGGCCCCCGCCCCAGGTCATGCTGGTGGTGAACGTCAGTGAGAAGCGCTCGTCCAGCTCCCGTGTTCCCAAGCTGGCCTCCTCGCCAGACAGCGTCACGCGCTGCGCAGCGCCGTCCAAGCGCGTCCGCACAGTGATGGCGGGCACCATGCGCGCCAGGCCCGCAGGCGCGGCTGCGGCGCCCTGCATGAGCTCTTCCAGCACCGCTCCTAAGGGTACGGAGAAGCGGAAGGTGCTGTCGTCCAACCGAGTAACCCAGTTGGGATCCAACAGCGAGTATTGCTCTGCTGGCAGCGACAGATAGGCGTCCAAGCGTCCAGGCGCCCGCGCCTGCGCCACGTCGCGTACCGTCTTGGCGCGGCAGTGGAAGCGTACCCACTTGCTTGCGCCCGCAGCACGCGCCAGCTGCGCGGGCGCGCCAGACTCAAGCAGCGCCGGCGGCTTGCTGCCTACCGTGCCGAACATGTCGGTGGCAGCCAACAGTCCATTCAGCATCCGGACCGCACCATCGAGCGCGCGGAACGTGCGCTGCTGCGCAGCTTCCTCCGCCTCGCGTCGCTTGCGACTGTTGGCCACGATGGAAAGCGTGCGTCGCGAGCGCGAAGCAGAGGGCGTGGCAGCGCGAGCGCTCCCGCGCAGCTGGCATGGTAGCATCAGCGTCGTCACTGCATGGTCAGACAACGGATACAGACAGACGACAGACCCTAGATGCCAGACGATACGATAGAGCAGCGAGGTGGTCTCGTTTGCGGCATCGTATGGCAGTCGGCGGTCCATCCTACAAGTTTTGCCTTTTTGCCCAAGCCCAAGTGCCTTCCCCTCATCGCTGTCTGGGACTTGCTGCGATGTCCGGGGATGCGACAGACGGGGCGCCTGCGGAATCCGTAGCCCCGCCCCGGAGCTCGCTGGCTCAGGCTGTGATCGCCGTGCGCCAAGAGCGCGACCTTCTGCAGTCTGCGCTGGCCGAGGAGCGCGCGGCGCACGCGGAAACGGCGCTGCAGCTGGAAGCAGCGCGCGCACAGCTCATAGAGGAGCGAGAGTTGGTACGTCCAGCGTCTTCGTGCCCCTTGGCGCCCTCGCTCTTACGCGTTTGCAGACGCAGGAGGAGATTGAGAGCGCCGTATCCGATTTCACGCACATCGCGGCCCAGGCCGAGGCCCGCGCATCTGCTGCCGAGGCGGCCCTGCGTCGCCTCTCGTCGTCAGCCGTGATGGAGAGCGCGATGCGAGAGAGCGACGCGGAGCTCCAGCGCCGCACTGAGATTCGCCAGGACGTGGCACCCGCGTGTACGACTGGGATGCCAGCAATGCGAGATGCAGAGCCGCAGCCGCAGCCGCGCGCTGAGCAAGCCACGCGCACGGTGGCTGCCGTGGGCGCCCAGCTGCTCGCCAGCCGTCGCGCGCGCGTGGAGGCTGCGGCAGCGGCTGCCCAGCGCGTGGCACAGGCGTCATACGCCCGCGAGAAGTGCGTCCCTTCTGTCTTCTGTCTGGCATCCAACAATCTGGCTCCGCTCACACCACTCCATCTCCCTTCACAGCCATTTCAGCCATTTGGTCACGGCGGCTGCTGCTGCTGCTGCGAGCAGCGAGCTGAGCCTGTCGGAGGCTGTGCAGAGCGTGCAGCGCCCGCCGCCGCCGCCGCCGCCGTCGCCGCCCATCGGCGCCAGCCGACTCGTCGGCCGCCGCAGCATCAGCAGCGGCAGCCTTCCCGCGCTCACGGGCGGCGATGCGTTGCTGGGCCTCCCCGCGCCGCAGGGCTGGCGCCCCTCGACGCTCACCGAGCCTCCGTCTGCTGCTCGCGCCGGCTGGGTGCAGTTCGGCGAGCAGGTTGACGCGTGGACACAGCCGCACTCGGGCGCGGGCGCCCCTCCTGGGTGGGTCACGTTCTGAAGGAATGCCACTGGACAAGAAGGTGCGTGGGCCTTGATAGTTGATACTCTCCGCTGCAGCGCAGCAGCGCTGTCGCAACATCTTCGACGCTCTTTAACCAGGCTGGCTTGAGTGGCCCGTGCGTTACGGTGGACTATCGCGGCTCTGACGCCATTCCAGCATCTTCGCACGCACGGATTCGACGGTGGTGACTCGCTGACTCCACACCCGGGCGTCCACAACTGGGCGTCACCGATCACCGTCGAATCGCAGTGCAGGTGCTGGTGCGGCGACAGAGCCGCAATGGTTTAGCCGTAGCGCACGGGCCACTCAAGCCAGCCTGGTTGAAGAAGCCGTCAAAGATGTTGCGACGGACAGCGCTGCTGCGCTGCAGCGGAGAGTATCAACTATCAAGGCCATCACCTTCTTGTCCAGCGTGTTCACAGTGAAGCGCACACTGCAGAGAGGTCGCCTCGTGTTTCGATAGAAGATGAAAGCATGGAACTGAGAGTCAGGTCTCTGCCCGCGTGCCCAACACCAGCCTCAGCGCCATGAGCAGGCATGCAGCAAGCGCCAGGCCCAGGACGGTGTGCAGCAGCGCGCCCCTGGCGTGCGCAGCCTGGAAGGCCTCGGTGGCAACGTCCCTTTCCCCCGCCAGCGCAGCCTGCTTGACCCTCTCTGAGCGCAGGCGCGCGCGCAGGGCCAGCGCCTCCGCGTCCCGCACGTCCAGCGCCTCCACGGCCAGGCGCAGCTCCCGGTCCCCCGCCGCAGCGCGCTGCCGCACAGCCTTGGCTTCCGCACGCGCCGCGTCCCGCGCCTCCTCCGTGCGCGCCACTAGGCGCCGCAGGTACTCGCACTGCCGCTGCTCCGCCTGCAGGCGCTGCGCGGCTGCGGTGGCCCGGGCCTGCGCGTCGGCGGCGGCCGCCTCCGCCTCGGCGGTGCGAGTTACCAGCGCGTCTCGCTCCCAGCCGGTGCTCTCCACAGACCCCACAGCCTCCTCCAGCGCCAGCTCCAGGGCAACCACGCGGCGCTCCGCCAGGCTGGCGCGACGCTGCTCGCGGCCGGGGCTGCCGACGGGCAGGCCACCGCCGCCGCCGCCGGCGGCGCTGTTTTCGAACGGGCCCTCCTCCTCGGGGATGGTCTCCCGCCACCACTCCGCCGGGTCAGCCCCTCTCGCGGGCGGCGCCGCCTCAGATGCCTGCTTGGGCGATGCGCGCGCCGGGGCCGCAGGAAGTCCCGCCCGAAACAGGTCCATCTCGGATCCCAGCTCTGACGCAGCAGACTGCGCCTCGCCGTCGGAGCGCTCGGAGGCTGCGGATGCGCAGCGGCGGCGGCGAGGGGCGCTGCCCGCGGACGGGACCGACTGCGGAGACGCAGAGGGGTGCCAGAGCTGCGGCGACATGGGCCGCGTGCGAGCGGGGGCGCGCTCGGCCGACGAGCCGCTGGCAGGGAAGGAAAAGTCGGGCGCCGAGCCGTCGCCGCTGCGCTGCAGATGGAAGGGGTGCGGCTGCGAATGCTGGGGCGAATGCGCCTCCTCTTCATCGTCATCATCCTCAGCAGCAGCGGCAGCAGCGGCATCCGCCGCGTCTAAACGCTGCATCAGCAGCAAGCGGCGCGTGACCCCCCGACCACTCGACGCCGGCGCCGCAATGCTGCCGGCGGCGGATGCGGGTGTAGCTGGCGAAGACGAGGCTGATGAAGCGCTGAGAGGAGGTCGCCAAGCTGCGCCGCTGGCGCCTTGAGCATCACCAACCTGCATCTGTGCGTGCACCAGCAGCGCACGTTGCACGTCCGCCAAGCCGTGCATCAGCGCTCCCAGGGCAGCCACCGGGTTGCTCTGCGCCGCCGCTGGCGAGGCGGCGGCGAAGCTGGATGATGCGCCGCCGCCGCTGCGGCGGTGGCGCGGCGTGACGGGTGCCGAGTGCCGCGCATGCTGCTGCGGAGAAGCTGCTGAGGAGAAGCGAGCGGCGGGCAGTGGCGATGAACGAACGCTGCTGTGCCTCCGCGACCCGCGTGAAGGGGGCAGGGAAGATGCGGGGCCGGCGGCTGCATCCCAGGGGTGGTGGTCGCTGGGTACGGGGGGTGGGTGGTGGCGCAGGGTGTGCGGGGAAGAAGTCTCAACCCATGCGGCCACTGCGCGCCGCCGGCTAGCCGCGCTGTGCGCTGCGCTGCCCGTGCTGTCGTGGTCGTAGTGTGCGTCCTCGTTGTCGACAGACCGCGCGCCCCATGCCACCGGCTGAGCTGCGGCCGCGCCTCCGCCCTGGCGCCAGGCGGGCCACTCGGCGGCCCAGACCGGGCGCTGCGAGGCTCCGCGCACGCCCGGGGAAGGCCAGGTGGGCCCCGCCTGCATAGGCGGGGCCGCCTCCTCCTCCCAGCGCTCAACCGCGTCCTCGAGCGGTGCCTCGGAGGAGCAGGAGCCGCAGGCGGGGCTGACTGCAGCCTCACCAGGCAGTGAGGCGAAATCGGTGGTGCCTTCGTCCGAGCACGCCGCTGCGCCCGCCTCTTCCTCGTCTGACGCCCCACAGCTTACGCGCGCAGCCACGTCCACGTCGCGCGTTGCCGCTGCGTCGCGCTGCACGAAGCGGGCGGGCTCGGTGGCAGGCTCGGCGGGCGCGAGCTCAAACGGCGGCAATGCGTCGCGTGCTAAGCCTACACGCTCGCCACCGCTGCGCAGCTCCGCCAGCTCCGCGCCATACCCAGCCTTGCCCGACCGTGCGGGCGAGCCCTGCGCGGCGCGCGGAGAAGCGTCAGGAGTGGTGCTCGCTTGCGCTTGCATGGTGCGCAAGGGCATTCAGTACGCACCGCGAGGCCACGCCGCGGAGAGCCCAGAGGCGAGTGCAGCGGCGAGTCGGGCGAGCCGGGCGCAGAAGCCGGAGAGTCTGGCGGAGAAGGGGAGAGCAGACGCCAGTGCGGTGCACTTTCCCCAGTGTCGTCGTCGTGTAACACCAACCCGACGGGCGGCCTCTCGCGCCCACCCATCTGCTTAGGGCAGCGCTAACGCGTGCGGTGTCTGGTGCGCATTGGGGATACGGAGAGAGCGGAGCGCCCACGGTGTCGTCGCAGGCGGGGCCACCTGCTGCTGCTGACGGCGCAGGACCGACCGCCTCGACCGCTCGACGCACCCTCGCAGCCCTCCTGCCCTCGCTGTCAACGTCTTCTCTGTCGCCCTGGGTTGCTCGTGTGCGTGTTGCGTGTTTGGAGCAGCGTAGCAGAGGCAGCTGGCGGGGCAGCGAGGTGGAGCGGAGCGCTACTCCAGGCCGCAGCATGCAGCCTGGAGGCTCCGCGTGGCTTGACGCGCTGTTGAAGCCGCGCAGGGTGACTGACCAGCGCAAACTGCTCCTGTTGACTGCGGCTCCGGCGCTGGTGGTGTGCGCCGTTTGGCTGCTTCGCCACCTCTCGCGCCCGCTGCCTGGCGGTGCTGCCGCAGCTGCGTTCACGGAAATGTCCGCCTGAGCTGCAGCTGCTGGAGGCTGAGGCCCGAGGCGAGCTGGCTAGAGCCTCCATGTAGAGGTTGGAGCAACGCAGGCGTTGCAGCGCACGACCACTCAGACTGCTACAAATACGAGCGGCCACCGGACACACTGCCAATAAACAATGACGCTTGGTGGCAGCACAGTCGCTCGCGTGCCTGCTGACTCGGCGAACTCACAGTTGACGCGCCCCTCCTCCCTTTTGGATGGCTTACTACGGTGGTGGCTACGGCCCGCCCAGCGGTGGCGGTGGCGGCTACGGATACGCGCAGGGGGGCGGCTACGGGTACGGTCAGGCGCTGCGTGGTGGCTCTGGGCGGCGCGACTCTTTCGACTCCATCTCGCTGCCGCATGAAGATTTCTCGGACCTCCCAGCCTTCGAAAAGAGCTTCTACCAGGAGCATCCAGCCACGTCTGCTCGCTCGGAAGAGGAGGTAGCGCGCTTCCGTATGGCGCGTCTGCATCGCACCCGCCTCACCTTGGCATCGTGAGCGTGCGACTGACGCGTTCTCGAAGGCGATGGCAATCCACATGGAGGGTCGCGGTGCACCGAAGCCGGTGTTGACACTGGAAGAGGCTTCGTTTCCCGCGTCGTTGTTGCGCGAGCTCTACGCGGCGCACTTCTCAAAGCCAACCACCATCCAGAGCGCAGCCTGGCCCTGTGCGCTCAGCGGGCGCGACCTCATCGCCGTTGCAGAAACTGGCAGCGGCAAGACGGTGTGGCGTGCGCACCACCATCAACGCTCACTCGCTGACTCGCTCACTCGCTGACTCTCTGACTCACGCACCTGCAGCTCTCGTACCTCTTACCCTCTTTCGTGCACATCGTGGCGCAGCCGTACCTGAAGCCGGGCGAGGGCCCCATCGTGCTGATTCTCGCCCCGACGCGAGAGCTCGCAGTGCAGATTGCCGTGGAGTGCAACAAGTTTGGTGCCTCTTCAAGAATCAAGTCCACCTGCGTCTACGGCGGGGCGCCCCGCGGCGCGCAGATGCGCGACCTGCGCTCAGGCGTCGAGGTTGTCATTGCAACCCCTGGGCGCCTTCTTGACTTCCTCGAGGCGCGCGCCACCAACGTGCGGCGCGTCACGTACTTGGTCTTCGACGAGGCTGATCGCATGTTGGATATGGGCTTTGAGCCCCAAATCCGCCGCGTGGTGGCTCAGATCCGGCCTGACCGGCAGACGTTGATGTTCACCGCCAGCTTTCCGCGTGAGGTGGAGACCATTGCGCGCGACTTCCTCACCTTACCACTGCGCGTGACGATCGGATCGACTGACCTGGCCGCCAACCACGCAATCACGCAGCACATCTGCGTGCTGTCTGAGCGGGAGAAGTATCCAATGCTGGTCAACGTGCTGGCTCAAGGGGCGCCCACGCGCCGCAAGACGCTCATCTTCACCGACACAAAGCGCGCCGCGGATGCCGTCACGCGCCAGCTGCGCGCAGACGGCTTTCCGGCGCTCTCCATCCACGGCGACAAGGCGCAGCCGGAGCGCGACTTTGTGATGAGTGAGTTCAGGCTTGGGCGCTGCCCGATCCTGGTAGCCACTGACGTGGCATCGCGCGGCATTGGTGCGCCGCATCGCGCCATCCGGGTGGCCTGGAGACATCGGGCGCGGATGCGGGTGCATTGCGGCACTGGCGTGCGAGAGCCCACTGCTCTCACACACGCCACAGTGCGCATGTGCGTGCTCCACGCACGCGCCCAGTCGCAGGTCACTGACAGATCTCGCGGGTGCGTTCGCGGCGACTCACGCGCTGTTCCTCCCATGACCAGACGTCAAGGATATAGGGGCAGTCATCAACCACGACTTTCCTTCAACCTGCGAGGACTACGTGCACCGCATCGGTGCGCTCCTACGGTGAAGCTCATTCCAGCCTGTCCTGACGCGGCTCAATTGCAGGCCGCACTGCCCGCGCGGGCGCAGCCGGGCTGGCCGTGTCGTTCTTTACCATGGCCAACGCGCGCCTGGCGCGCGGCCTGGTTGACATCCTGCGCGAGGCAAACCAGCCGGTGCCGCCTGAGCTGGCCGCGCTGGTGCACTCCGGCGGCGGCGGCGGCGGCGGCGGCTTTCGCAGCCGCGGCTACGGCGGAGGCGGCTATCGGGGCAGCCAGAGCAGCGGCGCGAACACAGCGCCGCTGGGCCCAGCCTCACCCTGGTAGGTGAGGAGTGCCAGAAGACTCATCGCAGCAGATATGGGACGCTTAATGCGCTCTGGCGGCGTTTTTGAGTAGTTTGAGGGGGCAATGTCCGATGGCATGGCGCGGCAGGCGGGCCAATTGCGGGCCTCCGGCCCCGGCGGGCTGCACAAACTGGCAGGTAGCAATAGATAGTTTGTGTGTGTAGTTTTCACACACAAACTATCTATTGCTACCTGCCAGTTTGTGCAGTTTTCACTCTTTCAGACGGCTCAGAGGGCAGCCAGGCGTGGCTCCTCCCGGTCAGTTGTCCACCAGCCTGCTCAGGCTGGCGATGAGCTGCCTGAGGTTCTGCCGCGTCGCCGGGTCGCCAGTCACCGACGCCACGTCACCCGAAACAGCCTCTACGTGCTGCAACATTTTGGTCAGAGTGCCCACCGACTGGCGCAGGAGCTCCGTGTTTTCCTCCGTCAAGATTGCGCTGTTCAGCTTGCGCACATCCGCAGCCGTCGCCGCCGCGCTCTCCGCCAGCTTCTCCACGCTCGCCAGCAGCTCACCCTCGCGCACGCTGCCCAGCAGTGGCCGCACCTCCGCCGCAATCGCCTCCGCTTGCTTGACCAAGGGCGCCAGGTCCACCAGCATCTGCTGCACCCCTTCGCCCACAGTCCACATGCGCGCCATGCCCAGCTGCTCAACCTCTAGAGCCAGCCTCGTGCAGACAGCAACCAGCACGTCCATCGACACGCCCGTGCGCCCAGCCAGCCGGCTGCGATCGCACACGATCACCCCCTCCGCTTCGCAGCCCTGATCCAGGGGTCCAGCCTTGGATTTCGGGAGGGGCTTTTGCGGCGTGACGTCGATGAGCGTCTCTGCGATGAGGCCCGACTGGTTCGCCTCCACCAGCGAGTTGCGGGGTATCTTGATGTTCACGTCGTCCACCTCCACCAGCACGTCAACCTGCTCCAGGCTGGGCCGCACGGAGAGCACCGAGCCCACGGTGACGCCCCGGATTCGCACCGGCGTGCCCACTTGGATGCCGCAGGCGAGCGGGAACTCGAAGATGGCCTGGTAGCTGCGCGTGCGCTGGAAGTTGAGGTCGCGTATCCAGCCGATGACCACGCCCAGCATCACTGCGCGGAGCGGGGAGTGAGTCAGCAAGCAAAGTAAGCAAAGCATAGGGTGGCACTGCGCGCGCGGTGGGTGACGGACGCGTGCAGTGCGTGCCAGCTGCGTGTGGTTGCCGGACAGCGCGCGGGTGCGCTGGTGTGAGGAGGAGGGAGGGAAGCGCACCAAAGCCGCCCACGAGGAAGAGCCCTACGCCGCCCTCCCAAATGTTGCGCCGGCCAAAACCAAAGTCGCGCAGCGGGCGGAAGACGCGCGCCCAGGCGAGCTGCGCCAGCGCGTGCAGCCGCTCCCGCGTGCTGGGAGGCTCGGGGGGGATGCCAGCCTCCCCTGCAGCAGCCAGACGCGCGAGCACGGAGCGCGGCCGGCTGGCGGCGGCCGGCTCGCTGCTGGACGGCTCAAGCCAGCTGGAGGACGAGGAAGAGGCGGCGGCCAGGCACAGCGGCGCGGGCCGGCCGGCCGGAATTGCTACTCGTGCTACTCGTGCTACCCCGCGAACGCAGCGCAACAGCGGCACGCCACACAGCGCTCGTTTACTCAGCACGCTCGCCACCGGCCGCGCAGCCAGCGGGCGGCGCCCGAGTGCCTGCATCTCCACCACTCTCCAGCACACAGCTCACACTCACGGTCGCTCACTCTCACGCTCCGTTTGACAACCACACTGCACGCAACAACAGGAAGCCAAAGGCGCTTCAAATGGTATTTGCGGCCGACAAGTGATGACGTCAGCTGAGGTGCAGAGCTGCAGAGGCATGTCAGGCGCTCCCCTGTCCTGCAGTCTGGTAGCTCGCGCTCAGCTGCAACCATGGCGAGCACGGGCGCGCTGCAGGCCATCCGATACTCGCGGGGCCGGTTGGAGCTGCTTGACCAGCGCCAGTTGCCTCTGCAAACACACTTCGTCCCAGTTGCATCGCTTGCAGCCTGCCATGCCGCTATCAAGGACATGGTGGTGCGCGGCGCTCCTGCCATCGCCATCGCAGCCGCGTTGGCACTGGCTGTTGAGCTGGAGGTTGGCGGGAGCGAGCGCTTCAGAGACGGCGGGGAAGCCTCCGCACACGTCGCTGCGTCCCTTGACTACTTGGTGACCAGTCGCCCTACTGCAGTCAACCTGGCTGAGATCGCGCTGCGGCTGAACCGCGTCGCCGGCAGGCACGTGGACGAGGGCGCAGCTGCTGTTGTTGCGGCTATAGTGCTTGCGGCGGAGCAAGAGCTGGAAACGGACGTGTCTACCAACAGGGCCATCGGGCGCCACGGCGCGGAGGCGCTGGCCGCGCACTCGCGAGGTGACGCCGGCGTGCGCGTGCTCACGCACTGCAACACGGGCAGCCTAGCCACCGCGGGCTATGGGACAGCGCTCGGCGTGGTTCGCGCACTCTCTGAGAGCGGCAGGCTTGCCGCCGTGTTTGCCACGGAGACGCGACCGTACCTGCAGGGTGCGCGCTTGACTGCCTACGAGCTGGTCCAGGACGGGCTGGGCCCAGCCACGCTCATCTGCGACAGCGCTGCTGCGGCGCTCATGGCGCAGGGGCAAGTCCACGCCGTGGTGGTGGGAGCAGACCGCGTGGCTGCCAACGGAGACACGGCGAACAAGATCGGCACGTACGCACTGGCAGTAGCTGCGCACCACCACTCTGTGCCCTTCTACGTCGCTGCGCCGCGCACCACGCTGGATGGGACAACCGCGGATGGCAGCTGCATTCACATCGAGCAGCGGGCGGCGGAGGAGGTGACTCACGCGCGTGACGGTTCGAGAGTCGCTGCGGCGGGCATCGCCGTCTGGAACCCATCTTTCGACGTCACACCCGCGCGCCTCATCACGGGCATCATCACCGAGACGGGCGTTATCCGGAGGGCTGCCGGCAGCGAGACGTTTAACATCGTGGCGCACCTGAGCTCCTCGGATGCGCCTGCAGCCGCCGCAGCGCCGCTAGTGTTGGACACCTCCCGCATCTTGGACTACGTGGCCGTTCGCCCTGAGCTGGCGCAGCGTCTGGGCGGCGTCTCGACGCGCGGGCAGTGGAGTGCGCGTGAGATCGGTGACGGCAACATCAACTTCGTTTACCTTTTGGAAGGCCCTGATGGTGCCATGGTGCTCAAGCAGGCTCTGCCCTTCATCCGCCTTGTGGGCGAGCGCTGGCCTCTGAGTCAGGAGCGCATTCGGTTCGAGGCTGCGTCGCTGCAGGAGCAGCGTCGTTGGTGTCCCCAGCACGTGCCTGAGCTGTACTATTGGAGCGAAGGCGACTCCGTCATCGCCATGCGGTACATCCAGCCGCCGCATGTGACGCTGCGGGGCGCGCTGGTGCGCGGCGCCGTGTTTCCCGCGCTGGCGGGGCACCTGGGCGAGTTCCTGGCCGCCACGCTGTTCCACACGTCAGCCCTTGCGCTGGGCGGCGCCGCCTTTCGCGCCGCCGCGTCCAGCTTCGCCAACGTGCACATGTGCGCCCTCACCGAGCAGGTGGTCTTCAGCAGCCCCTTTTACGCGTGCCCAGACAACCGACACACCTCCCCGCAGCTGGACCGCCACGCAGCAGCGCTGCGCTGTGACGCGCCCGCCAAGGCCGCGGCGGCGCAGCTCAAGCGCGCCTTCCTGGGCTGCTCGCAGGCGCTGTTGCACGGCGACCTGCACACGGGCAGCCTGATGGTGTGCGACTCGTCCAGCTTCGTGTTCGACTCGGAGTTTGCCTTCTACGGGCCCATGGGCTTCGACGTGGGCGCGCTGCTGGGCAACCTGCTGCTGGCGTACTTTGCGAGCGACGGTCAGGAGGGGGTTGTGGGCGGGGAGGGGCGCGCAGCGCAGCGAGCCTGGCTGCTCAGCTGCGTGCGCGACACGTGGCGCGTGTTTTCGGAGCGCTTCCAGACGCTGTGGAGCGCAGCCGTGGTGGAGGGGCGGGCGGGCGAGCTGACGCCGTCGGTGCGCTCTCTATGCCTTTTTGAGCCCCACAGCGAGCGGCACTGTCACATCGTGGCGTGACGCATGTGCGTTCCCCTCGCAGGAGCTGTTCGGCGCCGATGCAGGCGCGGGCGCAGAGAGCTTGCAAGTTGTGCAGCGGACGTTCCTGGAGGTGCGGCGCACTGCAACCCGCACGTCTTGCGCTCTTCAACTCACATCGTACTCCGCGCAGAGCGTGTTGCGCGACGCGGTTGGCTTCGCCGGGTGCAAGATGATCCGCCGCGTCGTGGGCATCGCACACGTGGAGGATTTCGAGAGCATTGCGGACCTGGACGCACGAGCCCGCTGCGAGCTTAAAGCGCTGCTCCTCGGCCGCCGCATGCTGGTGGAGGCTGCATCCTTCAGCTCCATCGACCTGGTTGTTGCCGCGGCGGTGGCGACTCGTGCGGCTGTCCCAGGAGCCTGCTCCACTTGACTCACTCCTGCGCGCCCCCTCCGCGAAACACTTCTCACCTTGTGCCGCGCATGGACCAGTTCCGTGGCCCCTCTGAGGCCGCACGAGGCAACCGGCGCTTCGCGGCGCTCGCTTTCGGAGGGCTTGCGATTGCCACGTATCTCATGTACGTGCCTGCGGTGAACCGCGACATCTCCAAGGGTGCGACCCGGACATGTAGCACGGCGTGCGCTGCGCCAGTGCCGCGTGGAAGCGGCGCTGACGAACGCCTACGCCTCCTCGTCTCAGGCGCTGCGGAGATTAAGAGCACCGCCGACCACGTCAAGGGCGCTGTCAACGAAGCCAAAGATGACGTGGCTGCAGTGGCAAAGCAGCAGCGCCGCTGAACGCAGCTCGGTGGTTCACTCGCGCGCGGACAGCTCTCGAACGGTGAAACTAGCACTTCCCTGTCAAACAACGACGCCAACGCACCGGCGATGTCGAGCCTGCTCCTCTTGCGCGTGTCCGCACTCTCTTGCGTGCCGTTCCTGCGCCGTCGCGCGAACCAAGGCTGGGATGGCAAACCTCAGCCTCACTGCCTGTCCTGTACGACATTTTGCGCCTACGCCCCTCCTGTGAGATTGCTTCAGATGAACGCTGCCCAGCAGGCCCAGCAGGGGCCCCGCCGCATGGGCGCGATCGTCGCCGGAGTCCTGGTCGCCGGTGGTGTCTACTACATGTACCGCGATGCTGGCGGCAAACGCCGTCCGCTGAACCCGATTTCCAAAGGCGCGCGCGCATGGGCCCAACGTGCATCTCCTGACGATTCCATGGTGCAGGCGCTGCGGAGATTAAGAGCACTGCCGACCACGTCAAGCGCGCCGTAGATGAAACCAAGGACGACGTGGCCGCGGCGGCAAAGCAGCAGCGGCGCTGAATGTGCAGGGAACAACAAGGCAGTGCGCTGCATGGACGCACGTGCGTGAACCACAGACAGCAATGCGTGATGACATGAGGAGTCAGCGGGCAGCGGCGTCCGGCGTGACAGAGCAGTGCCCCCCTCCTTCGCCTCTCCTGTTCATCCGCACTCACAGCCACGCCGCGAGGTACTCAGAATGTAAAGCAGGGGCCGGAGGCTTTCCGGGGGCGGCGATGCTGGCCCGCTCCTGCTCGTTGCTTCAAGTCCAGCCTGCCCTTCCGGCCCCGCAAGCGCTGCGAGTGGACGAGCGCAGCGCTGTGGCGTTGCAGGCCGCTGCCGCGGCAGATGCGCTGTTCACACCAGTCACAGGGGTGCAAGCGTTCATGCAAGGTGCTCACTCGCACGCAGCCTACACGCGCAACACGGTGCACACGGACATGCTGCCGTGGCTTCGTACGGGCGAGGCTCCGTCCAATTCGTTCTCCATCTCAGCGGCTACTTGCTTGGGCACCTGCGAGCTGTCCGGCCAGGCCAGCTCAGACTGCCGAAGCGTGCACGAGGCGTCCGGCGAAGCACGGCTGGCGCTTTCAGCGGGTGAGCTCACGGCGAGCTGCGCCTCCTGTTTGCCAGGAGAGAGCTGCTGCGACCTGTGCTTCGCGCCTGCAACCGAGCCGCGGCAGCGCTGGAGGCTGGGTCTAGCCCCGGGCTGCTCCTTCGTCGAGCTGGAGGAGGCTGCGACGCGCGTTCGCTTTGACACGGCTGGCGATGTGCACGTCGCTCACATGCTGCTGCACCGTTCCGCTGGAAGCCGGAAGCCGGAAGCGCTGCTGCGCCTGAAGACCACGCTGGCGCGCAGCGCCCAGCTGGAGGGAGACGTCACCCTAGGCGTAGCGCCGCTCACCTCACTGCGGTTCAGGGCAGAGGCTGCGCTGGGCGGACACACCGAGTCCAGTCTCACGGTGCGCGTGCGTGCACCCGCAATCCTCGTGCTCGCTCTGACGCTGCGGACATACGCCCCGCAGCTGAGCCGTTGCGAGGAGGGGCTGAGGCTGACGGTGAAGCGCCAAGCAAACGGCTTGCCGAAGCTACACCTGCATCATCATGCTCGCGGCGACCTCTCTCGGTGCACGCACGAGCTGTGCTGGGAGGCATGCGACGGACTGAGCCTCGAGTCAGACTTGCGCTTTCCCGCCTGGCGGCTGGGCCTCAGCGCGAGCAGCTCGCACCTGTGCCTGGCGCTTTCTTCCGGCTGGGAAACGGAACAGACGGAACACACACGGTTGCACCGAACATATGAAACGTGACATCAGTAGATCTAAGCTCATCGAAGTAGGGCTCAAGCCAGGTACGCCTCCTCGCCCAGCTCCACGTGGTCCAGCCCCTTCTCCTCAGTGGCGGCCGTGACGCGCAGCCCGCCGGTGAGCGCCTCCGTGATCTTGAGGAGCGCGAAGGAGACGATGAAGGTGTACACGATGGTGAAGGCTGCGGCAAAAGACTGGATGCCAAACTGGGTGGCGATGGCCACCGTGTTGCTCCCTCCAAACGACGTGTGCCCAAACACAGCCAGCAGCAGCGTGCCCACGAAGCCGCCCACGCCGTGCACGCCAAACACGTCCAGGCTGTCGTCGTACGCAAACTTGGTCTTCACCACAGTGCTGCAGTAGCGGCAGATAATGGCGGACAGCAGGCCGATGCCGAAGGCGCCAGGCACGCCCACGAAGCCGGCAGCCGGGGTGATTGCGGCCAGGCCGGCGATGGAGCCGGTGATGAGTCCCAGACTGGTGGGCTTGTGCTCCTTCCAGTCCAGCGCCATCCACGTCAGAGCAGCCACGGCGGCGCTGATCTGGCTCACCACGATGGCCGAGGCAGCCAGGGCGCTGGCGGCAACGGCGCTGCCGCCGTTGAATCCGTACCATCCGACCCACAGCATGCCGGCGCCCGTCACCGCCATGGGCAGGTTGTGCGGCGTCATCTTGTTCTCCTTGCGCGGGCCCAGCATGATGCAGGTGAGCAGCGCGCCCACGCCGGCGGTGATGTGGACCACAATGCCGCCCGCAAAGTCCAGCACACCCAGGCTGCTCAGCCAGCCGCCGCCCCACACCATGTGGCAGATGGGCGTGTACACGAAGATGCTCCACAGCGTGGTGAACAGGAGGAAGGAGGAGAGCTTGAGGCGCTCAACAAAGGCGCCAACCATCAGTCCGGGCGTGATGATGAAGAAAGTGCCCTGGAACATGAACCACAGCAGCTCCGGAATGGTGTTGGTCACGCTCGCCTGGGTCACGCCGGAGAGGAAGGCTTTGGAGAGGCCGCCTACGAAGGCTGAGCCGGGGGCAAAGGAGAGGCTGTATCCGATGGCGGTCCACGTCACCGAGCCCACGCACACCAGCACGAAGCAGTGCACCAGCACAGACAGCGCGTTCTTGCTGCGCACCAGGCCGGCGTAGAAGAGCGCCAAGCCGGGGATGGACATGAAGAGCACCAGAGCGGTGGAGATGAGGATCCAAGCCGTGTCGGCGCCGTTGATGGACGCCACCGAGGCGGCCACCTGAGCCAGAGGGCCGCTGGCTGCGCTGGCGGGGGGCACCAAGCCGGCGAAGGCGCATACGGATGCGGCGAGGAGGAGCGGGAGCACGCGGGACAGGCGACGCGGAGACTCGGCGGCGCAGGGCTGCAGCTCCGTCGAGGGCGGCGCCGAGGCGGTGGCGCGCGCGGAGAAGGCGGCGCGCAGCGAGCGCGCCTTGGGAGCTGAGGGAGCGGGGTCAGGGGCTTAGCGCAATGCGAGAGAGGTGGCACCAGCGCTACGCTCGTGGTCGCAACACGCACCACGCAGCAGCGCGGCCGTGCGGCCGGCGAACACAGCCTTGGAAGCGCCGCTGAGGCTGTTTGGGGTGGGTGGAGTGAGGCACATGCAAGCGGGTAAAGGCGGCGACGCACTGCTCGCACGCACCCGCGGGCAGGAACGGCCGCAGCCGACGCGCGGCGGGGAGCCTGCAGGCGAGGAGAGCGCGGATCGGCGTCAGCGCGTCGGCTGAGCGACGTTGGGGAAGCGGGCGGGGACACTGAGTAAGACGCCCGCCTTCCCAAGCCGCGCTGAGAAAGGCAGCTCCCGGGCCCGCCGGAGCCTCTGCGCGACAACACGGCCAGTGCGCCGCGCACGTCAGGCGCCGCCAGCAGCGCATCAGAGCGTGAAGCCAGCCTGGATAGCGCGTAACTACTTTTTCGCAAATATCCAAACGCACCGAGCGCGCGGGCTG
>Ga0049083_10000197_pt1 | contig 19383 bp, 16 predicted proteins | sample GreLakmeMI27MSRF_FD_66719 | JGI IMG/M metagenome (GOLD analysis project Ga0049083, IMG submission 66719) | Freshwater lentic microbial communities from great Laurentian Lakes, MI, USA - Great Lakes metaG MI27MSRF | ecosystem: Environmental > Aquatic > Freshwater > Lake | place: Great Lakes...
CAGTCCAGTCAGGGCGCCGGGCTGGCGCCTGCGCTCGCGCCTGAGAGAGCGTGTAGCCGTTGTAAAAAGCTGAGTGCACGCGGCCTTGCACAGCCTTGTTCACCCCCGCCTCCTGCAGTCGCACACGGCGAGCGGCTCAGCACGCGCACGTTGCCCAAGACTCTGCGACGCCCGAGCGTCCACAGCACCCCCGCGAACGCCAACGCAGCAGCCACACGGCGGCAGACGGCCACGCACCGCAGCCATCTTGGTGTAGGCGAGCGGGAAGCCCACTCTGTCCAGATAGCAGCACGCGGCTGCCAGGAAGCACACGCCCACCAACACATAGCGCTCCGGCACGCGGCTGGCAGGCCACATGGTGCGTGGCTGCGCGCGCACTCGGCGCCACGCCGGGCCCGGGAGAGCCCGGGCGGGCGGCAGAGGACGGGAGGGCGGGGGCGGTGGGTGTGGAGAGCGAGAAAAACGTCGGTCGGTCGTTCGCTCGCCCGTTCGACACTCGCGGAAAGCGGTGTAAGGCCCGCCACAGCCACGCTGGACAGTTGAGAAGAGAGGACAAGCAGGCGAACGGGTGAACGCCGACTCAGCTCACACAACAACGCGGGACCGTCTTTCACTCCGCCGCAGCAGGCGCGGGCGGGGCGGGCTGCTTGGCGACGGCAAGCTTAGCCTTCAGACGCTCCTCAGCAAGTTTGGCGGGGTCGTAGGCTGCTCCGGGCATGATGTACCGCGGTTCCCCGTTTGGAGGCGCAGGAATGCAGCTGGTCTTCACACCGCAGCCTTCAAACCGGAAAGGCTCTTTCTCATCAGCGGACGCTGCCCGTGGGAGCAGCGCCGCCGCAGAGGCAAGAAAGGCCAGCGCGGCCCGGCGGTCCACCGCACCGCCAACACTGCACCGAGTCGCCTGGCGCGACGCTGTGCATGGGCGCAGCGTGACGCGCGGAGCGTGCAACAAGAGGCAGGACATAGTCTTCACGCGTGCGTGGTGGGCGAGGGAGAGACGATGCAGCGCAGGTGGGACTCCCTAGGCCTCCCCTCCCGCAGCTTCTCCTTCGTACGACATTTCCGAGCGCCTGATTGTGCTTGTCACCATGCGGCCCAAGCGGCCGCGGGTTGAAGCGCCGTCGCGTGGCGTGAGCCGCCGGCCGTCTGGTCGCGCGGCCAGTCCCGAGGGAGACGCGCTTGGGGACAGCGACTCTGAGCCTGCTGCTGGCGGCCGGGCGGGTGCAGAGGATGAGGAGGATGAGGAGGCTGAGGAGACGGCTGGTGAGAAGCGGCTGCGTCTGGCCAAGGCCTACCTCTCCACCTTGCGCGCCGAGCTGGCACAGGACAAGGCGTCCAAGCGCAGCGCGCTGTCTGACGAGGACGAGGAGGGGGAAGAGGGGGAAGAGGGGGGGGAGGGGGACGGCGCGCTGGGGCAGCGGCTGGCGGCTGACGCGCGTCAGGCGCGGGGCGAGGCGCAGCGCCCTCTGGCTCGCCGGGTGCGCCTGCCCAGCGCTGCGGATCCACAGCAGGGGACGCTGTGGAAGGGCCACAGTCGCCCTGTGACGGCGCTGGCCCTGTCCTCGGACGACGCCTTCTGCGTCTCCGCAGCAAAGGACGGCACGCTGCTGCGTCATGACACAGCCACGGGCCAGAGAACCCGACTGCCGCAGCCGCCGCCGGTGCCCACACACACGGTGCGCGCGCGGGCACCGCTGGGCGAAGACGCGCCGCGCTCTTGATGATGCTCCGCACGAGCGAGCCGCCGGCCCTAACTCTTGCCTCCCTGCCACCCTCCCAGGGGCCCTGCGCCCCGCCCCGCTCCGGCGCCGCCACCGTGCTGGCGCTGGCGCTGAGCAGCGACGGGCAGCTGCTCGCCAGCGGCGGCTGCGACAAGGCTGTGCACGTGTGGGACTTGCGAGCCCCGCCCGCAGCCAGCCCGGCCTACCTCACCCACTTTCCCGGACACCGGGACGCCGTCACCGGCCTCGCCTTCCGGGAGGGCAGCCGCCAGCTCTTCAGCTGCGCCCGAGACCGCTGCGTCAAGGTGTGGTCCCTGGACGACATGGCCTACGTGGACACGCTGTACGGCCACGGAGCCGAGGTGGCCGCCATCGCCGCGTCCCGCAAGGAGAGGGTGCTCACGTGCGGCTCGGACCGCACTTGCCGCCTGTGGAAGGTTGTCGAGGACAGCCAGCTTGTGTTTCACGCCCCCGCCGCGGCTGGCAGCCTGGAAAGCATCTGCTGGGTGAGCCCTACCGAGTGGGTCACGGGCGCCACGGACGGCTCGCTGCAGCGCTGGTCCGCCACGCGCAAGAAGCCGGCGGGTACGTGGTTGGGCGCGCACGGCGCATGGACCGCCGCCCCCGTGGCCGCACCAGCCGCGGAGAATGGTCGCAGTCACGCTCCCGGGCCCAACGCGGCGGCGCGCAAGGCTGGCGGCTCAGGGCTGGGCTATGGCGCCTCGGCGCGCAGCGTCGCCGCCGCTTGCGCAGCCTCGGGGCGCCCGGAGCCGTGCCTGGGTGACGCCGAACGCTGGGTCAACGCCGTGGCGGCCGCGCCCGGCAGCGACCTGCTCGCCTCCGGCGCGGCGGACGGCTGCATCCGCCTGTGGCGGGCGCAAGGGGGCGCCCTGGGCTTCGAACCGCGAGGAGGGCTGGCCGCGAGAGGCTTCGTCAACGCCCTCGCCGTCGCGCGCTCCGGGCGCTTCCTCCTCGCAGCCGTGGGCCAGGAGCATAGGCTGGGCCGCTGGGCGCGCGACTGCGGCGCCAGGAACGGCGTGCTCTTCCACGCGCTGCAGCTCGACGACGAGGAAGCCGCTGCAGCAGCGGAGGAGCCCTGAGCGCAGGCGCCGCCGCACGGCACGTTCCATCCGCACTGTGTTGTGCAACACACAGGCTATGCTCCCATTGTCCGTTGAGTCCCATTTCCGTTTGACCCCTGGCCCCTCATTCTGTCATTCAGGCCCCCCCATATGTACGCCCGCCCCAGGGGTCCTCCACGCCAGCCTGTGGCGCCGCCTTGCTGAGCTGAGGCTTCTTGGCGCTGCCGTAGGTGGTCTTGACGCGCTTCGCCGGTGCCAGGGGCGCCTTGGGCAGAGGGGCCGGGGCCTGAAACACCGGCAGAGCTATGGCACCCCCCGTGCCGCCACCCCCCCCTTCTTCTTCGTGGAACTCCAGCGGCTCACGGCGACGACGCCGGCTGGCCTCCGCAGCGCCGTCTTCAGGCGACTCGAAGACGGGCGCCGGCAGCACGTCGGAGCGCGGCACAGGCGGCATGAGCGCCAGCCGCTGCGGCGCTCCCGCAGGCGCCTCCATGCGCTGCTGCTGCTGCTGCTGCTGCTGGCGCTGCACCACTGATGTGGCTGTTGTGAAGACACCGTGGTGTCCCCCGCTGTAGGTCACATGCGTGTCTGTCTGTACCGTGGAGAGGATGAGCGTCGCTTGCGCCGGGTTGTAGGTCAAGGCGCGCGTGACGGAGCGCATGGCGGGCGGCGGCGGCGGGGCGCGCCAGGGCGGCTGGGGCGTGAATGTGCGCGGGGTGGCAAAGGGTTGGCCGCGGCTGCTGTTGCCGCGCGGGCGCTGCTTCAGCATCGCCAGCTCCCGCATCTGCGCAGCAATGCGTTCCTGCGCTTTGGCCGACTCGTCACGCAGGCTGGTGAGTTCCATGCGCTGCGCTGCGCAGGCGTCCTCGAGGGAGCGGGCCTCCTCGCGAGACACACACGCGGCGGCACCAGCCTTGGCGGCGGCGGCGGCGGCGGGCAGGGAGCTCAGCGCGGTCAGCTCCGCGCGCAGAGTGCTGGCGGTGTGCGCCTCCATTGCTCGCGAGTCGCACAGCGCAGCGCAGGACGCGAGCGTGCGCTGGCTTTGCTCCGCCAGAGCGCGGCAGCCCGCGCGGGCCGCCGAGGCGCTCTCCTGCAGCTCGCGCACATCCCGCTGGCGCGCCTGCGTCTCCAGCGCGGTCTCCTTGAGGCGCGCCAGCGCGTGCGACTCGCGGAGGTGCAGCGCAGAAGGGTCATGCAGCTTCTGAAAGGCGGCGCAGCGAGCCAGGAAGGCGGCACGCTCGTCGTCCACCGACGCGCGCAGCGAGGCGAGGCGAGCGGCGCGTTCCGCACGGGAGCGCTCCAGCGGGCTGGGTGAGGAGGCCTCTTGGGCGGAAAGCACAGCAAGGAAGTCGGCAAGCTTGGCCGCATGCTTGGCGCTCTCGGCGACTCGCTCGCGCAGTCGACGGCGCGCCTGCGTCGCCTCCTCCTCCGCGAGGGCCAACGCCGCGTCCAGCGCCGCGAGCGAGCGAGAGGAGGCTGCGAGCGCTTCCTCGCCCGCGTCCACCCGCGTCTGCAGCGCAGCCACCTGCGCAACGAAGTCCAGCACGCCCTGCGCGGCGCCCTCCATGCCTGCTGCAGTGCGAGCGGGGTGGGCGCGATCAAGAGCGGAAAGAGGGACTCCTGCGGCCCCTCCGCCCTCCGCTGTCACGCGTATCGGGATGGCGCTGGTGCTGCACGGCGCCGCACAGGTTACTCCACAGGCTACCCTGGATCCGCAGCAGCAGGTGGTCTTCAACTCGCTGACCGCGATACGCGCCGCCTCCACCGGCGCGTGCCACACCGCAACTCGCATCAACGCGCCCTGAGCTGCGGGCGCCACGCAGAGCACGAGGACGCATTTCTGAAGCTCAGCCTCATCAAGGCGAAGCAGGAAGCTGAGCTGCGCCAGGCGAGTGCGCGCGGTAGGCGCTCTCGGACTCGCAGTGCGTTTGCTGCAGCTCACTTTTGCCGCCAGGTGGAGAGCGCCTACAGCGCCTACGAGGCGGAGCTGCAGGCCAACACCGAGCGCTGCAACGAGATGGCGCTGGAGGAGGCGAGCGCCAACCAGAGCACGAAGGTGAGAGAGACGCCTGCAGCCCCGCACGCACGCCGTTCGATCAGCCGGCCCAACCGCACAGGAGCTGATGGCGGCCACCGCCTCCGCGGCGCGCGACTTCAACAACCTCTTCCACAGCACGCAGGCGCTGAGCGGCAACCTGAAGGAGCGGGGCGAGCGACTGAAGGAGGAGCAGCAGGATGCCTGGCGCCGCCTGCGCAAGGAGGAGCTCTACGTCGCCGCCACCAAGGAAGCTGCGCTGCAGGCGTCGCAACTGCCGGCGAAGGATGCGGAGGATCTGCTGTTGCTTCTGACCGAGAGCTCCCTGGAGGCGAAGGAGCTGCAGGAGGTGCAGCAGGAGACGGAGCGCTTCCTGGCCGCCTGCAACATGGCGGGCAACGTGCCTCTGCAACTGCAGCGCGCCGTCAAAAAGCTCTTCGACTCCAGCAGCACGCTCGAGGCGCTGGCGTCGCGCCTCGCTGCGCTGGAGAACTAGCGAACGGACTCTGCTCTCCCCCATGCTAAGGATGAGGTGAAAAGGAATCCCCGCGTCTGAGGAGCGTGCGGCATTGCACGCGCACACACGGAGGCGGGGCTCATCTGCGGTGTGCGTCACAGGGCACAGGTGGGCAGCCCCGCCGGCCCCAGCGCCAGTCGCCACAGCTGCGGCGGCTGCGAGCGGGTGAGGAAAGCGGTCTGACCGTCCTTGGAGAGCGCCAAGCCGCTCCAGGCGTCTCCGCCGCGGCCGCCGGCCGCCGCCGCCGCGGGCTGGCCGCTGGGCAGATGCCAGTCGCCCAGCAGCGCCCCGCGGCCCAGGTGCCACCCGCGCAGCACCGCCGGCTGCGCGCGCGGGAACAGCAGCAGCAGCTGGCCGCTGTGGGCGTTGTAGGCGAGGCCGGAGACGTGCGCACTGCTCAGGCCAGCAGACAGCTGCTCAGAGGACAGCAGCCGCACGACGGACCAGCTCAGAGGCTGCGACGCGTTCTCCGCGCCGCCGCCGCTCAGCGACAACACCTCCACGCCTGGGTGCCACAGGAGAAGAAAGACAGGCGGATGCGTCAGCGCACATGAAAGGCGACACAGAGCGCTACGCACCGCTGGGCCCCGTCACGAACAGCGTGTCATTCGGCCCCGGTGCCATGGCGCTGATGGCCTGCTCCGCGCCCAGCAGCGCCGGGCCGTCCAGGCTGGTGGCGTGGGTCACCGCCTGTGCAGACAGGTCGTACGCGCCGATCGTGTTCTGCGGTCGCGCAGCGCCCAGCAGCACCTCGCCTGCCTGGGTCACCGCCACCGCGGACACGCTCCAGCTGGGCGCCGGCAGCAGGCGCACTTCGCCAGGTGCAGAATCCCCACCACCCAGGGAAACCGAAGCCAGAGAGTAGTCCCCGCCGAGCAACACCGCGTCGCCCTGCCCCCCGTGGCCCGCCAGCAGCGCCGCGCCGCGCAAGCGGAAGAACGGGGGCCAGACGACGGGCAGCATGGCGCAGCCGGTGGCATTGCCGGCTGAGAGGATCGCACCCAGCTCGCCTGCGCCCGCGCTCTGGAGCGATGACAGCTTCGAGCTGTCTGGCTTGTGACCCGCGCCCAGGGCCTGCACGCCGCGAGCCTGCAGCTCCTGCACCGGCGGGTGGCGGCTCCAGTCGGCGTGGCTGATTGCGAGCGCAATGGACGTGATGGTCACCGACAGAAGCAGCAAGACCAGCACGGCGGGCCCAAACCTGTCGTCATACCTGCGCGCGGGTGAGACACTGCGTGAGACGTGCGTCGAAGAGCCCCTCTGAACGCACCTCGCGCTCGGCTCGCGGCGCGCGATGCGCTGCGCGCGCCACAGGTAGGTAAACAGCGCGTAGATGATGAAGATGACGGAGACGGGCGCCAGAACGGCGCCAGCAAGCTTGCTGCTGTGGTCAGTGCGCCAGTTGCTCGCCTGCGCGCTTCCCATCATCAGGCTGTTGTCGGTCACCAGCGAGAGGGAGGTGAACAGGATGAGGATGCTGATGTGGAGCCACTGCAACATGGTGCGCTCATTGGCGAAGAAGGTCTTGGGCCTGCGCGCGGCACGTGAGGCTGGTAAGCCCAGGTGCGAACGCGTCCCAGGGAGGCGCACTCGATCTTGATGGGCACGTGACGCTGGGTTGCCCCGCCGGGGCCAGCAGCCTTCGGGATGGGCGACACGCTGGCGCTGCCAGAGCACCGCAGCCACGCCTTGAGGGAGAAGGTGCGGCGGGTGAGGCAGCCGCCGGCGGCGGGCTCCGCCTGCTCCTCGCGGGGCGACTGTACGACGGCGATGACGGTGTCCTCTTCGAGGCGCATGGCCGTCGGGGCGGACAATGAGCGTGGGAGGCCCCCTTTTTGGGGGAAGCTCTTGGCGCCAAAGCGGCTGGGCAGCGCCGCCAGGTCGTCCACGCTGCCGTTCTCCGCGATGCCCATGCTGATCTGGCTGAGCACACGTACGGGCGGCGGCGCGCCGGGGGCTGCTGCGGTGGGCACCACCGAGTCGTCGTCCCACCAGTGGGGCACTTTGTTCACCTGGTGGGGACGCAGCGCGGCGGTGCCGTGCAGAAACTTGGAGAACTTGGCGCACTGCACCAGCCGCCCGCTGCTGAGCAGCGCGGCAACCCACTTGGGCGTCTCGTCCTGCAGCTTGATCTCCAGCACCGCAAAGGGGAACTCCACAACCTCCTGGGGCCCCACCGGCGTGGCCGACGCATCCAAACTGCGGCACCAAGCGCTGCTGCTGCCGCTGCGCTTGTTGTTTGCGGGAGAGGGTGGGAGTCCGGGGCTGCAGCCCCCCCGCTCGTCCACCATGCGCAGCTGCGTGTCCAGCGACACGCGCACCGCGTTGGAGCTGCTGAGCTGGAAGGCTGTGCGGTAGTAGACGGTGCGCAGAGCTGGGGCCAGGGAGCGACTTCGCAGCTCGTGGCACACCTCAGCCGCGAGCGCCCGCGTGCGTGCCACGTCAGCCTCAGAGGCGCCAGCGCTGCGCAGCTTCTTCAGCTGCGTCTCCAGATCCAGCTCGCCCTTCAGAAACGGGGACACGTGCTTGCCCTTGAGTCGGAACCTGGACACGTCCAGCCTCAGCCATCCATCCCGCAAACATCACATCCGAGAGCGCAGCTACGCACCGCTCCTTGACGGACGTATCCGTGGTCCAGCTCTCGTGGTGCGTCTTGCGCTCCACAAACAGCTCATCCTCGCTGCCAGCACTCTCGCCGTACCATCGGATGCGCACCAGGCGGGCACCCTCCTGGCGCTCTAGCCGCTCGTAGTACACGTCACAGGCTGAGTTGTCGAAGTAAACGGAAGAGATGAGGCTCGAGTCGCTGGGCACGTCGCCCTCAGCAGCCTCGTTGCCCGCCGCAGCCAGCAGCGCGCCGGGGCCGCCGCCGCCTTCGGAGCGGCCGAAGATGAGCACGGGCAGGTGCTTCACCAGCGCGCACTGCGGTGGGTGTGCCAGCGTCAGCGCTCCGCCTCAGTGCAGCTCAGCGCAATCCGACGCACCTTCACCGCCAAAACATCCTCTGGCGCCACCCAGTACTTGGTGGTGGAGCGCTCGAAGTTGCTGGGTGGCACCCAGGCGCCAGCCTTGAGCGCAGCGCCGGCGCGGCGAGCGCGCACCGAGGCGTAGGCATCGCTCAGCGCTGTGACCACCTGTGTGCAGGGGCGCGTGAGCAGCCGCGCGGGCGCGCTCGCAGCGCGCCCGGCGCGCGCCTGGTCGAAGCGCTGTTGAACGAAAGAGCCGGAGGAGGAGAGCCGAAGGAGCAGCCAGGGGCGGGCAGACTGACCAGTCACCCGATCGTGCTTCTTCACGATCTTCACGAAGCCAGTGTAGTTCAGCAACACAAAGCGGTCCAGGCGCACGGATGAGGCCGCAACCTCGTCCGCCGAGGCTGCGTTGCGCGCACGGCGGAGATGGAGCTGTCAGCTTGCGCTCTGGGCGCGCATCGCTCAGCCGAGCGCGTGGCGCGCACCCTCGATGCGGTTCAGCTCCGACGACGTGGTGGATGCGGCGACGCGGGCGGAGAGAGCGCGAGCGCGAAGCTTCAGCTCCTCCACCTGTGCCGCCACGAAGCGGCCGATGCGCTGGATATCGTCCTCCAGGATCTCCATGAACTGCGCCTCCGGGCCGCTGCCAGAGGACAGCGCCTGCGCGCGCGCGAGGAGGGGTCAGTGTGCGGCCGAGGGAAAAGACCGGTTTCTTGGGCTGTCCGTTCAAATCGCCGGACCACGCAAAGCGGGGAGCACGCACCGAGGAGTTTTCAGCGGCGGTGGGCGTCAAGCGGCGGTTGATGGCCGCCCGAATGGTGTGCGCGTCATCTGGCAGCGGAGCGCTGTCGGGAGATACGCTCTTCAGCAGCGCCTTCAGGACATTGTACCTGTCACAGAGCAGCGGGTGTGGCGAGGCCGCGAGGGCAGCGAGGGAAGCGTGAGCAGAAAGCGACCGCTTATGCGACCCGCATCGCACGCGCCGGATGTAGTGCTGCCGGTACGCCTCATCCGCCTCCGCCTCCAGGCGACGCCCAAACTTCATTTGCGGCGTGGGAGCAGTCTCCAGCAGTGCGATGGCGAGGTGGAGCAGCAGTGGCAAGTAGGAGCGGTGTTGCGGTCCTCGTTTGCGACCTCTCAGCCTCGTGACGCGCGCCCAGCGCTCGCTGTCCGCACGGGCGCGGCTGGCGGACAGGCGCGAGGGCGTGGGGCGCGGCTGTGGCTTGTGGACGGTCCGAAGGGGATTCTGGGGTCAACAAACCTCTCTTCCTCGAAACGTACCGGTCATATCCAGGCCGACGACTGGTCTAAGACAAGAGGCGGTACGACGTCCGAGATGCAGGAATGACGTGGAGCTTGCCACCGACACCCTTACGCCTTCCCCCCCAAGGGTGCCACAATGTCTGTCGCCCTCCTTGCTGGCCGCGTGCCGCGCACTTCTTCCCGCACGCCGCTATACCGCTGCAGGCGAGCGTCCGCCGAGATGGCCGCAGCGTCGTCCGGGCCATCCTCCTGGCTGAATCTGGAGGGAAAGGTGGCCGTTGTGACGGGCGGCGTGAGCGGCCTCGGGAAGGCGTGCTCATTGGAGCTCGCCAGGAACGGCGTCAAAGTTGCAATCACGGACGTGCGCTCCGAGGAGCAAGGTAAGGCTGCGGCGCAGGAGGTGTGTGAGCAGACAGGCTCGAAGTGCGTCTACTTCCACTCGGACGTCACCAAGGCTTACGACATGCAGCGCGTCATGGAGCTGGCGTCCACTGCGTTGGGCAACATCGACATTCTGCTCAACAACGCGGGCATCAACAAGCCGGCCCTGCTGGTAGACCTGGACGGCAAACACGAAATCGACGCCAAGGTGCTTGACGAGGTGCTGTCTGTGAACGTCATTGGCGTGTTCAACGCCGCGCAGGCTGCGGCGCGCCAGATGTTGCTGACGAATACGGCGGGGGTCATCATCAATGTGGCCAGCGAGGCGGGCATGCAGGGCAGCCTGGGCCAGAGCGCGTACGCGGCTTCTAAGGGCGCCGTCTACGCCATGACGCACTCTTGGGCCAAGGAGTTCGGCGGCGCCAACATCCGCGTGCTCGGGGTCAGTCCTGGCGTTCTCGAGGCCACGGGCCTGCGCACGCCCGACTACGAGGAGGCGCTGGCGTACACGCGCCGTGAGAGCGTGGAGGCGCTGCGGCAGACCTACGCCAAGGGCATCCTGCTGGGGCGAGAGGCGCGGCTGGGCGAGGTTGCCAACGTCGTTGCCTTCCTGGCTTCCGAGCGCTCCTCGTACATGACGGGCACCATCATCAACGTGTCCGGCGGTAAGAGCTGGATCTAGAGGCGGGAGAGGGGAGGACACGAACACTCAGCGTGTCGTGCGTGCGATCTTTGGACTGTCGTACAAAGGTACAAACGGGTCTCAAACGCATCGCTATCTCGCCTTCCTGTCGCATTGCGCGTGCATAGCAACTCAGCATGCAAAGGAGTGCGCAAAGGAGCGCGCCTGCGCCTTTGCCTGTTGTTGACAGAGCTCGGCAGCGGCGTAGCCTCTGCCGGTCACAGGCACGCGGCTCTTCTGCTCAACCAGTCAGTCCCAGTCGTCAGTCGCTGTTCTGGGCCTGGAAGCACGGAAGGGTGCACTACGAGCAGGCGGGCGACTCCGGCCCAGTTCTGCTGCTCCTCCCGGGCTTCGGCGTTGGCACGTTCCACTTCGCTGCGCAGCTGGAGGCCCTCTCGAGCACCCACCGGGTGTACGCCCTGGACTTCCTGGGCCAAGCCAAGAGCTGGCCCGAAGACGTGCAAGGGCTGGGCTTCTCCTGCGACCTGTGGGCGGAGCAGGTTGCTTCTTTCGTGGAGGAGGTTATCGGCGAGCCCGCGTTTCTGGCTGGCAACTCGCTGGGCGGCTTCGTCGCCACGTACGTCGCCGCCACTCGCCCAGAACTGGTTCGCGCGCTGGTGCTGCTGAACGCGACGCCGTTCTGGAGCAACGTGCCCAACTCCGTGAGGGAGCCGAGCGCTTCCGTCTCCTGGAACGGCGTGCTGCCCGCCCCCTGGCCCCTGCGCGCCTTGGTGGGCCTGTGGTGGAACGCGCTGCGCAGGCCGGGAACGGTACGCACGCTCTTGGGCCTGGTCTACGCAGACAGCAGAGCCGTGGACGACGCTTTGGTAGAGAACATCCTGGAGCCCACGCGTAGGGCGCAGGCAGCTGACGTATTCGTGAGCATCTTCCTGTCTCCGCGCGCGCCGCTGTCTTTCGACGAGATGCTGGACCGGCGCACCTGTCCGGTGTGCATGATCTACGGCGCTGAGGACCCCTGGGTGGTACCACTGTGGGGACAGAGGCTGAAGCGCCGCGTTCCGGAGGCTGTGTACTATGAGCTGTCTCCCGCGGGTCATTGCCCACACCATGAGCGTCCAGAGGCATCCAACACGCTGATTGCCAGCTACATCGAGTCGCTCGTCAGCGGCGCGACGGAGCTGCTGCCGCAGACTGGCGACGTTCTGGAGGTGCCGCTCGAGCGCGGCGGCAGCCTGCGAGTGACCCGCAGCGACGGCTCTCCGCGCAACGCCTTCGAGGTGGCGGACGCACAGGCGGCTGCTGCAAGCGCAGACGGGCGCACCACCTCGCGGCCGGGTCTGTCCACCATGCTGCGCCGGCTCACGGGGCAGGAATGAGGGGTTCTCAGGATGCCCGCTGCGGCCGACGTCCCTTCTTGCGGCGGGGCCGTGCCGACACCGCAGCCTCTCCGCTCATTGCACACGCCTGCACGCTCGGCTCCTCTCCAGGATCCTCCTCCACTGACGCGGCGGTCAGCGAAGCGGACGTGAGCGCCTCCGCCGCGGGGCGCTCAGAGAGCTGTGATGCCGCCGCGTGCGCGTACGCGAAGATCGCTTTGTCCTGAGCCATCTCAATGTGCAAAAGAACAGCTTCTCGTCGCGAGGACAGCCCGCTCAGCGCCTGTTCCGCGTCCGCTACCGCCACCGCCGCCAGATCGCACGCCTCGCGCAGCCGCGCGCAGGTGTCGCACAGCGCCACAGCCTGAGAGGCCAGAACCTTCGCCGCCGACGAGTAAGGGCGCGCTAGGATGCTCGCAGACTGGGTGTCCGTCTCGGCCGCCTCCAGGTTCACGGCGGAGCAGTCGGCCGTCGCGGGCGCAAGAGCTTGGGCCAGCGTGCTCAAGCGGCGCATCGCATCGCTAGCGGCTCGAGCCTCCACCTCATGGCTGCGCCGCAGCGTGGTAGCGCGCCGACCAACCACGTGCAGAAGGCCACCGACCTGCTGCGCATCGTCGGACGCATGCTCCAAGCGCGGCAATAGGTCAGCCAGCGCGGTCGATTGGTCTTCAACGTCTCGCTCCAAGCGCTCTAGGAACGATGCCAGCTGCTCCGCAGCCTGCTTGCCCCGCACGGGCTGCGTCGACAACATCGACCGTAGGCGAGGCGTTGGAGGCTCCGTTTCTCCCTCCTCGCGAGGCCGCTTCGCATGGGGCGTGCCGGCGCCGGTGCCACCAGCGAGAGATAGCAGCTCAGCTAGCGACGCGTTCTGCTCGCGCAGCCTGAGGATCTCAGCCTGCATGGCGACGGCGCCACCACGTTCTGGTGGCACCAAGGTCGCATCCATCTCGGTCGGTCGTCCTAGGTTGCGCTTCCTTATGCCAGCAAGCTGGTCGCCTCTGTCAACAGGAAAGCAGGGGTCGGTGGTAATTCTCAAGGACATCGATCTCTGCTGGCCCCGCCGACGATCTTGATCGCTTGTCGTACAACGCTCCCGTCCCGCTTGCCCCCTGCGGATCCAATGGCGCGCACTCGTTCGCAGCCCGTCGAGGAGGCGCCTGCTGGCGGCGCCTACCCTGCGTGGGCGCGCAGCGTGGCGGAAGTGGAGAGCCACTGGCACGTGAACGTCGCGCGCGGCCTGTCCGAGGCGCAGGTCACCGCGCAGCGCGTCCAGTTCGGCTTCAACGAGCTGGACAAAGAGCAGTCCAAGCCGCTGTGGAAGCTGGTGCTGGAGCAGTTCGACGACCCGCTGGTGAAGGTGCGGCAGCGGACGTTCCTTCCGTGGCAACCACCCCGCCCTCGCACTCGCCCGCGCAGCCCCACACGCCGCTCCCACGCGCCGCGCCCAGCAGTGCTCTGACGCACAGCGCGCGCTTTCAGATCCTGCTGGTAGCCGCCTGCGTGTCTCTGGGCATCTCCTGGCTAGAGGAGGCGGAAGGCGCCGACAAGCTCTCCAAGTTCATCGAGCCCGGCGTCATCGTCCTCATCCTTGTCCTCAACGCAACCGTGGGCGTCTGGATGGCGCGTGCGCCGCCCTGGCAGCGCGGCTCAACACTCACACGTGCGGGCCGCCCTTCAGGAGAACAACGCCGAGAGCGCCCTGGACGCGCTCAAGGAGATGCAGAGCGAGCACGCCAAGACGATGCGCGACGGCAAGCTGGTGCGTCCTGCTGCCCAGCTGCTGCGCTGCGCACGTGGAGCGTCCAGAAGGCGTGTGGGGCTTGTGTGAACCCTGAACCCTCTGTGCTCCTGTCCCCTCAGATCTCGGAGCTGCCCGCGCGCGAGCTGGTTCCGGGCGACGTGGTGGAGCTGCGTGTGGGCGACAAGGTGCCCGCCGACCTGCGTCTTGCCAAGCTGAAGACCGCGACGCTGCGTGTGGAGCAGGCCAGCCTCACCGGTGAGTCTGTGGCCGTCTCCAAGTGCACCGAGCACATCCCGGACGAGGGCGCGGAGCTGCAGTCGCAGGAGTGCATGCTGTTTGCGGGCACCACCGTGAGTAACGGCCAGGCTGTAGGAATCGTCAACTGCACCGGCATGGACACCCAGATTGGCAAAATCCAGGCCTCCATCAGCGCCGCCAAGGAGGAGGAGGAGGATACGCCTCTGAAGAAGAAGCTGGACGAGTTCGGGGACCAGCTGACCAAGTTCATCACCTTCATCTGCATCCTCGTGTGGCTCACAAACTACAAGTCCTTCATCTCCTGGGAGACCCGCGCCGACTCGTTCTGGATGCCGGATGTGGGCAGCTTCAGCTTCAGCCTCACAAAGTGCACCTACTATTTCAAGATTGCCGTGGCGCTGGCGGTAGCGGCCATCCCGGAGGGCTTGCCCGCCGTCATCACAACCTGCCTGGCGCTGGGCACGCGTAAGATGGCCAAGAAGAACGCCATCGTGCGCAAGCTGGCCAGCGTGGAGACGCTGGGCTGCACAACCGTCATCTGCAGCGACAAGACGGGCACTCTCACCACCAACCAGATGTCAGCCGTGCGTCTGGTCACGCTGGCGCAGGCGCTGCCCAAGACGCCCACGGACCTGCGCGTGTTCGAGGTGCAGGGCTCCACGTACAGCCCGGAGGAAGGGGCGGTTGTGGGCCTGCGTGGCTTGGACCCCACCCTGCGCTCCCTGGCCGCTGTCTGCGCGCTCTGCAACGAGTCACGCATCCAGTGGCGCGCAGACAAGGGTGCATACGCCTGCGTGGGCGAGCCCACCGAGGGGGCGCTCAAGGTCCTGGTGGAGAAGATGGGCCCCCAGTCGCCCGCCGAGGAGCAGCCCGTACAGCAGCTGCGCGCCAAAGACAAGGCTGCCGGCGCGGAAGCTGCGTGTGCCACGTACGCGGCTGCAGAGCGCAAGCTGGCTGTGCTGGAGTTTGACCGTAGCCGCAAGAGCATGTCGGTGTTGGTCAGCCCCGCCAAGGGCGGGCCCAACCGCCTGCTGGTCAAGGGCGCGTCCGAGAACCTCCTGGAGCGATGCACGCACGCGCTCACCTCCGACGGCAGCCGCGTGGCGCTGAGCAAGCCCTCCAAGGAGGCGCTTCTCAAGCAGGTGGCCACCATGGCGGGCTCGGCGCTGCGCGTGCTCGCCTTCGCGGTCAAGGAGGGCGCCGCGCTGGGCGAGTTGGCTGGGTACACGGGGGAAGCGCACCCGGCACACAAGCTGCTGCTGTCACCGGAGAACTACGAGGGCATTGAGAGCGGACTCACGTTTGTGGGCCTGGCGGGCCTGCGCGACCCGCCGCGCCCGGAGGTGCGCGCTGCGGTGGAGGAGTGCCGCATGGCGGGCATCCGGGTGATTGTCATCACGGGTGACAACAAGCTGACTGCCGAGGCCATCTGCACTGAGATCGGAGTGTTTGAGGAGGGCGACGACCTCTCCGACAAGTCCCTCACCGGCCGCGAGTTCAGCCAGCTGCCCGTGGAGCGCCAGATCAAGCTGCTGTGCGGCCCCGGCGGGCGCGTCATCTCCCGTGCGGAGCCCAAGCACAAGCAGGACATCGTGCGCCTGCTCAAGGACCGCGGCGAGATTGTCGCCATGACCGGCGACGGCGTCAACGACGCACCCGCGCTCAAGCTCGCCAACATCGGCATCGCAATGGGCATTTCAGGCACCGAGGTTGCCAAAGAGGCATCCGACATGGTGCTTGCTGACGACAACTTTAGCACCATCGTGGCGGCGGTGGAGGAGGGGCGAGGCATCTACATGAACATGAAAGCATTTATCAGGTGCGTGGCCCGCGCGGCAAGCAGCGCAAGCGTCAGCCTCAGTCGGTCGGTCCGTCGTGGAGACGATGAAATCTTCAAATCCAACGCCGAAGCGCCTCACCGCACGCTGTGGATGACACAATCGAGCTTTTTAAGACTGATCCACATGGGTTGCCCCGGCCCGCACGCACGCACGGCATGCACGCATGGCCTGCACGGCATGGCGATTGCGCGGTGGAGTTGACGAGAACTCAAATCCAACGCCGAAGTGCGCTTGCGCACTCTGTGGAGAAACACAACCGAGCTTTTTAAACCCGATCCACCACCTGCGCCTGCGCAGCCTCTGACGCGGCGCCCTCGGCGCGTGCGCGCAGATACATGATCAGCAGCAACATCGGCGAGGTTGCCAGCATCTTCCTTACCGGCGCGCTGGGCATGCCTGAGGGCATGGTGCCCGTGCAGCTGCTGTGGGTGAACCTGGTGACGGACGGCCCTCCTGCGACTGCGTTGGGCTTCAACCCGCCCGACTTTGGCGTCATGTCCAAGCCTCCGCGCAAGGCTGACGAGGCGCTGATCAACAACTGGGTGTTGTTCCGCTACCTCATCATCGGCATGTATGTGGGTTGCGCCACGGTCGGCGCGTTTGGCATTTGGTTCACGCAAACGAGCTTCATGGGGCTGGACCTGTCCGGGGACGGTCACAGTACAGTCACCTTCCATCAGCTGACGCACTGGACGGAGTGCGCCAGCTGGGAGGGGTTCACGGCGGCGCCGTGGAGCGCGTTTGGGGAGACGCGCAGCTTTGCTAACCCCTGCGACGTGTTCGGAACCTTTGGCAAGGCCAAGGCATCCACGCTCTCGCTCTCCGTGCTGGTGGTCATCGAGATGATGAACGCGCTCAACGCCCTTTCCGAGGACGGCTCTCTCATCAGCATGCCCCCCTGGGTGAACCCGTACCTCCTGGTCGCAATCGCATTTAGCATCGGCGTGCACTGCGTCATCCTCTACGTGCCTGCGCTGGCGCGCATCTTTCAGATTGTGCCGCTCTCGCTGAACGAGTGGGGGCTGGTGATTGGGCTCTCCGTGCCCGTGGTAGCAATCGACGAGGTGCTCAAGTTCTTCGGACGGCGCATGGCGCGGACAGAGCTGCGCGCGCGCAACCTGATTAGCAAGACCAAGTAGGCGCCCTATTTTCGCTTAACACAAACACACACAGAGTTTAGACTGTTTGCGCCCTACACTTCAGCGCTGAACCAGGCTGAGGCCGCCGCCAGTGCGGCCCCCGTCGCCGCTGGGCTCTTCTCCAAACTCCTCCTCACGCAAATCCCCCTCGTCCGGCTCCGCGAAGATGCGCTTGGGCTGCGTCTCCGCGTAGGCAATGTCCACCAGCTCAGCCTGCGCGGTATGGCGCAGGATGGCCTCTCGCACGTCCCCCTCCTCGTCGGGATTGAACCGCGCGCCCATGCTGCCTCGCAGAAGGTGCTGCGTGAGCAGCGTGCCGCCTGTGCCGCCGCCCACGCGCCCTCCAGCCCCGTAGGTACCCGCGGGCTTCTGGGGGATCTTCTTGGCTCGCAGGCGGGCCTCCTGCAGCTCTCTTTGGCGCTTGCGTCCGCCTCCCTCGCGGTCTGGCGCCTCGTAGGCTGGCTCGTAGGCTGGAAGGAAGTCTGAGGCCTCCTTTGGGCGGGGCGCGCGTGCAACCGCCGCGAGCGCCCCCTTGTCGCTGTAGTCTGGGTCGTACAGCACCCTCACGCCGCCGCCCTGGCGCCCGCCGGCGCCCAGGAGGATCTGGTTGAGGCGCGGGTGCCACAGCAGCGCGGCGGCTGCGCCGGCGGGCACCCCCAGACGCCTGACCAGCCGCAGGGTGCGCGCCTCGAAAAAGGCCAGCCCCCCGGCGGCGCCCTCCCGGGCCTCCGACAGCGCGGTGACCAGCAGGCTCTCGTCCGGCGACCAGGTGAGCCCCGCCTGCGGACAGCTGGCTGGGAGGCCCTCCACGGCGAGCAGGGGCGCCTTCAGCTGCCTCACGTCCCACACCTTCAAGCTGCCGTCGCCCGACCGCGCAGCCAGCGTGACGTTGTCCCGCCGGAAACGCAGCGACGTCACGCAGCCGTCCTCTCCCCCCGCATGCGCCCCCTTGGCCTGGCCCAGCGCTTTGGTGCTGTACACCCAGTTCTGTTGAGACACGCCCTGCGCTCGGGGGGGCTGCACCTGGCCAACCTTGGCTGAGGCGAAGTTGCTCTTGGCCGACCAAAGCTGAATGCTGCCGTCGGACACGCCACCAGCGACCAAGCTGCCGTCTGGAGACCACGCGCATGCGCTCACCCCGTATCGCCCAGGTTTGCTGGCCGTGGGCTTGATGACCGCCGTCTGACATTTGCCACCCGCGGCCCCTCCATCGCTGCTCACGTAGTTTACGTCCCATAGACGCAGTGTGCCGTCCTCAGAGGCGGTCAACACCGCGGATTTGTCGTGCGGGTGCCACTGTCCGGAGGTGCATCCCATGATGTGTCCCCTGGTGTGTCGCGCGTCGCGGATGTACATGTCGCCGCGCACGAAAAAACCCAACTCTCGCCCGTCGCGGTCAATCACCTTGGGCTCCGCGCTGCCGGCCACCACCAGGAACGCCTCGCCCGACGGCGACCACGAGAGTGCTCTGATTTGGTGAGCGCCGCAGGGCTCCAGCTCGCGAAAAGGGCGCAGGTCACGTTTCATGCCCGCAAAATCGTACAGTCGCACCGCGAAGTCGTAGCCGCCGGAAACGCAGCGCGCGCCGGAGGCGTCCACGTCCAGAGCTGAAACCAGGCGGCTGTGTCCTTGGAGCACTACCTCGTGCGTCACAGGTAAGTGGTAGGGGTCCTCCGCCGCCTCCTCGCCGCCTGCTGCTCGCGCTTCGTCACGCGCCTCGTCCTCGCCGTCGCTGTCGTGGGCGGGCGCGGGCGCAGGCGCAGAGGCGTCGCGGCGCAGGCCCGCATGCACCGCTTGTAGGCTCGACGCAGCGCCCGCCGGCGCCTTCACTTGCGCGCCAAAGGCGAGAGGGAAGTGTGCGCGCATGTCCGCGTCCACGTCACACTCGGGTGCGGGTGCAAGCACCACTGCAGGCGCCTGTGGTGGACAGAACGGCGTTAGGTTAAGGAGCTGTGGGCGGCCAAACAGCGCATACAATCTGGCCCCTAAAGCAGCCAGTGCACTGCAGTACGTGTGTTTGTGCGTAGCGCAGCTGCAGAAGCGCGCAGCATTGGCAGCGTGAAGCAGGCACGCACCTCATCATCCTTGTCCTCGTCTACGTGTCGGCTGGAAGGACGCTGCGGCCCGTCCGCGAAGTAGGAAGTGTCGGCGGGACGCGTGCCAGCGGCTCGACGGCGCAACGCCTCCAACTGAGCGTTTCCACTCTCTCCCAGCGCAGCCCGCCGCGCCTGGCGCAGTGTCTCTAACTCATCGTCGTCGCTCATCTCAACACACAGTGACAGAGACACCAGGGAGGCGCGCGTGGCATCTGGGGCGCCCAGGAAAAGGACCCCAAGTACTTGTTCGATAGTCGATGGCCAAGTACTTGCAAGTACTTGCAAGTACTTGAGCAGGGCCTCAAGTCCATGCGCTCGAAC
>Ga0049083_10000198_pt1 | contig 19347 bp, 13 predicted proteins | sample GreLakmeMI27MSRF_FD_66719 | JGI IMG/M metagenome (GOLD analysis project Ga0049083, IMG submission 66719) | Freshwater lentic microbial communities from great Laurentian Lakes, MI, USA - Great Lakes metaG MI27MSRF | ecosystem: Environmental > Aquatic > Freshwater > Lake | place: Great Lakes...
TCCTTGCCGGGCTTCCTGTTGTCGAAGGCGGAGGAGAGGCAGGAGCGCAGGAGCTCGTCGCTCACGGCTGGCACCAGGCCCGCCGCATTGGGCACCAGCCCGGCGAACCCGGACGCCCCGGCGCGGTTGCAGTGGCTCTTGCCCTGGCTGGGTGGGTGTAGGCGGGGAGAAGTGAGTTGCGGAGTGCAATCGCAGGGTTGAGGCCAGAGGCACCAGCAAGCCAGCTGAAAGGTCGGGCCTGCGCTGCGCACCAGTGCTGCGCGAAGGAGAGAGGCCCGCTGGAGTCCACGTTGCAGGCACGGCAGCGGTAAACCTGCGACATGTCCTGTCCGCCCTGCTTCTTCTTTCCCTTTGCAGCACTATTCGCTGGTGGCTTCTGCTGCGCGACTGCCAGGAAGTCGGCGCTGAAGCGCAGCGCGCCGCCGCCGGCGAAGTCATCATAACTTACGCTGCGCCCTGGCCCCTTTGGGAGCCGCCGGAAGATGTCCTCATCCGCCCAGCTCATGGCAATGCAGCGGCGTACACACGCGTGACACAGCCGAGCCGAGGGCTGTGGCTTGTGCAAGTCTGTGTCATCAGGTCTAAAGCAAAAACCGACTAACAGGGTGACGGCAGGTTGAGACGCCTATCTGCCCACCGTCACAGTGGCCCGTACGGGCCACGCCTGCGTCTTTGTGACACGCCCGCGTAGTTTGTGTCAGTCTGTCAAAAAACTATGCGTATACGCTCTCCCATCTACCCCCACAAGCATACTCTCGAGCGTCTCCCATCAAGCGCGGTCCAGCAGCCTGCCGCCCCGTGCGGGAGCGGGCGGGCATGCGAGTGGCATCGCGCGTGCCCTGTATTCGCCGCGCAGTGCCAGCGCCAGCGCATCCAGCTCCTCGACAAACCAGGCAACGTCAAAAAGCACTTCTAAACCGCACAGCTGGGCGGAGAGGGCGGTGATGGCCGGCTGCAGAATGGCCACGCCGCCCGGCGGTGTGCGTAGTACGCGAGCGAGGGTAGAGTGCAGGATGAGCGGCTCGCTGACCAGCTGGCGCATCGGCGCGCGCGGCAGTGCGGCCCTCAGCGCCCCGCGCAGCTCCTGTGGCTGCCCCCCCTGCGCCACATTCCAGCAGGCCATGATGACGCCCCCAGGGGTGACCACCACCCGCTCCAGCACCGCGCGCAGCGGGCAGGTTGCGTTGAGCACTGCGCGCAGCGCCGCAGCCTCCGCGTCGACCTGCGCCGCCGATGCAGGCACCTCCCACATGTGGTGGCTGGCGTGCATCAGGGAGGCATGGATGGTGCGGGGCTCCTGCAACCACACGCCAGAGGGCGTCAGCAGCGGCTGCAGCACAGCCGCGGCCGCCTCCGACAGAGCCACAGACGCCGCCCGCGCGTGCAGCGGCAGCGGGAGCACCACCGCTCGCACGGGCACGCGCAGGCGGCGCAGCTGCGGCTGCGGCAGCCCCCCCCCAGGCGTGTCGTCCCAGCTGAAGAGCGACTGCACCGCCAGCCCCTGCGTGCCGCCTGTGCCTGACACGCCCGTCAACCCCTCCGCCTCCAGGCTGCGCACAATGCGCGCGTATAGCGCGCTGCGTGCAGCCCACTGGCGTGACGTCCGGCCGCGCGGCGCAAACTTTGCTTGCAGCGCGGCGCACGCGCCAGGCAGCGACACGTCGGGATGCGGCAGTGGGCGGTACAGCACCGCCAGCGCCAGCAGGAATGCCAACGAGAGCAGCGCACGAGAGTGCCAGCGACGCCGCCGGGAAACACTGGCCCGCGGCGTCGAGGCGCGACGCCGCGGTGCGAACAGCGTCTGCGCTGGCATCACTGCTGTGCCTCATCACCGGCAGGTTGCGCCAGAAAGTGCTGCAGCGGCGGCTCACTGTGAAAGCGTCAGGGAGCCAGCGCGAGAGCAGGCGCCAGCGCTGAGGCAGCGGTGGCCGCCCGCAGTGCGCCCGCACCTCGCCATGGACACAGTGAAGCCGTCCACAGTGGTTGACGAGGCTGGCGAAGTGCTGGCGAAGTATGTTGCTGCGCCGAGCTGCGCGTCAGTGTTTGCCAGCCCGCACCGAGTCCCGCCCTCGCGCAGGCACACCTTCCAGCCGGCGCACGTTGTCGCGCACCGCGCGTCGCGCAGTGTCCGCGTTGCGAGCGGCGTCCTCCGTCAGCGCTGCAAGCGCTGCGTCCCGGATGCTGCGCGGCGAGTGAGAGGTTGAGCGCGGAGAGTAGAGGCCACGTCAATAAGCACACGCACCTCTTCGCAAGCCCAGCCTCCGCCACGTGTGTCATGCAGCGCAGCGTATCGGGAGCGCACACGACGTGCGAAGGCGGGAGCAGTGTGCCAGGTGCCCCAGGAGCCCCACCGTCGTCGTTCTTGTTGTTGGTGCCCTTCTGCATTTGTGCGCTCCCCGGGAGGACGATGACCGAGGCTGCAGCGTCTCCGCCGGCGCTGGTGCCGCTGCCAATACGGCGTCTTGCGCCGGAGGTTGTGAACCGCGTGGCTGCGGGCGAGGTGATCCACCGCCCCTCCTCCGCGCTCAAGGAGCTGCTCGAGAACAGCCTGGACGCGGGCGCCACCAGCATCAGCGTGTGCGTGAAGGAGGGCGGCAACAAGCTGCTGCAGGTCACGGACAACGGCTGCGGCGTGAGAGTGCGCTCTCAGCTTTGCTTGCCTTAGTCTCACCTCAACTCACGCCGCACGCGCGCAGGAGGAGGACCTGCCACTGCTGTGCGAGCGGCACACGACAAGCAAGATCCGCGCCTTCGAGGACCTGGCCGCGTGCACAACCTTTGGCTTCCGCGGCGAAGCGCTGGCAAGCATGAGCTTCGTGTCGCACGTGACGGTGACCACCATGTGCGCTGGTGCTGCCTGCGCGATGCGCTGCGCGTACAGCGACGGGGCAGCGGTGGGCAGTGCGGTGGCTGTGGCTGGCGTGGCGGGCACGAGCGTGAGCGTGGAGGACCTCTTCTACAACGTGGTCACGCGGCGCAAGGCGCTCAAGGGCGCCAGCGAGGAGTACGCGCGGGTGCTGGAGGTTGTGCAGCGCTACTCGCTGCTGCGCACGGACGTAGCCTTCAGCGTGCGCAAGCAGGGCGAGGCGCGCAGCGACCTGCACACGCCCCCCTGCGCGCGCGTGGAGGAGCGCGTGCGCTGCGTCTTCGGCGCGGGGCTGGCGCGGGAGCTGCTCAGCTTCAGCGCGCGCAGCGGGGAGGCGGAGGCGGGGGCGGGGGCGGAGGGCGGGGCTGGGCGGGCCACCTTCCAGCTGGAGGGCCTGGCCAGCGGCCCCGGCTACGGCGCCAAGCGCGGCACCTTCATTCTCTTCATCAACGGCCGCCTAGTGGAGAGCGCCCCTCTGCGCGCAGCGCTGGAGGCTGTGTACGCGCAAGTGCTGCCGCGGGCGGAGAAGCCCTGGCTCTTCCTGGCCCTGCGCCTGCCCCCGGCGCACGTGGACGTCAACGTGCACCCCACCAAGGCGGAGGTTGCCTTCCTGCACGCGGACCAGCTGGCGGGCGCGGCTGCGGCGGCGCTGCAGCGCGTGCTGGAGGCAGCCAACGGAGAGCGCAGCTTCGCGCCCGGCGCGGCTACGCAGGCGCAGGCGCAGACGCAGGGCGGGGCCAGCCTGCAGGCGCGGAGGGGTTCGGCGGCGGCGGCTGCGACTGCGACTGCCGCCGCCGCCGCGGCTACGGGCGAGGGCGGCGGGGCCTCCGGCACGCAGCGCGAGCGCGCGGGCGGCGACCACAAGCTGGTGCGCACCGATGCCGCCGCGGGCAGCCTGGACGCCTTCCTGCGGCGCCCCAGCGCCGGCGGCGATGCGCAGCTGCAGCTGGGCCGCGGGGGGCGGGGGCAGGAGGGTGAGGGCGCGGAGGGTGGGCTGGACGAGGCGCGGCGCAACGTGCGCGCCCGGCGGGGCAGCGTGGGGGCGCAGGCGCAGGCTGCCGAGCGGGACGCACCCTGCAGCCCCCCTGCGCCCGCCGCCCCGCGCGCCCCGTCCCCGCCGCCCTGCGAGCTCACCAGCGTGGCGGAGCTGCTGTCCGAGTGTGAGCGCGCCAGTCACGCGGGCCTGGCGGAGGTGTTCCGCCGCCACACCTTCGTGGGCCTGGCCAACGGCTCTCTGGCGCTGCTGCAGCACGGCACGCGCCTCTACATGGCCCACGTGCCGCGCGCCAGCCGCGAGCTGTTCACGCAGCTGGCGCTGCGCCGCTTTGGCCGCCATGCGGCGCTCACCCTCTCCCCGCCAGCCCCGCTGGCGCCGCTGCTGCGCGAGGCGCTGGTGGAGGCGCAGCGCCGCGGGGAGGGGGCGGTGGAGCGCGACCAGCTGGCGGAGGCTGCGCAGGCGCTGGCGCAGCTGCTGCTGAACAAGGGGCCCATGCTGCGGGAGTACTTTGCGCTCCACGTGGCGGACGACGGCTGCGGCGGCGCCCTGCTGTGCACGCTGCCCGCGCTGCTGGAGGAGCACAGCCCGGAGGTTGCTGCGCTGCCCGAGTTCCTGCTGCGCCTGGCGAAGGAAACGCGGTGGCAGGCGGAGAAGGACTGCTTCCAGGACGTGGCGGGCCACTTGGGGGAGCTGTACGCCATGTATCCGCCCGCGCCCGCGCAGGCGGCGCCGGCTGAGCCGGATGCGGGGGCTGGGGCTGGGTCGGGGGCGCCTTGCAGCAGCGCGGCTGAGCAGGCGCACGAGTGGGCGGTGGCGCACCTCCTCTTCCCCGCGCTCCGCACCCACCTGCGCCCGCCCGCGCCCTTTGCCGCCGACGGCACCGTGCTGCAGGTTGCCTGCCTGGAGCAGCTCTACCGCGTCTTCGAGCGCTGCTGAGCGGCGTAACGACGGGCGATGAGGACGGAGCAAAGAACGAAACACAACCCGCCGCCAATAATAGCTCTAGAGCACCAGAGGTCGGTGTCGTCATCAGTCGATGAAATTTTGGTTGCCCGAAACTTGCGCTCCCCTCGCCAGCTCTGTGCGGTCTGCTGCGCCATGTCATTAATACGCGAGAGCACCACGCTGGTGAGGCGTAGTCTATGGGATAGTATCATGCGCCTGAGCCTTGTGCGGCACGAGTGGGCTGCGCTGCCTCAGGACGGAGAGGAACCGATAGGCTTCGCGTTCGCCGACTCCATGCCCTCCAACGTGGTGCTGCTGGAGCTGGCCCACGTGCGCTGGTTCTGGTGCGGCAGCGCAGCAGGCACGCCAGGCAAGCGGCCCATCTGACAGGAGCGTTCTCGCAGGTTGGTCTGTTGCACGGTCTGCTTCTCCGCGGGCGTCGCGGCCGCCTCTTGGATACTGCTGCACCTGCACCGGGAGCGAGTGGAGGGACTGGTGCGCAGCAGGGCGGCGCTGCGCTGCGCCGCGCTGCGCTGCGCTCAAACGCCAAACACCATGCATCCAATGCTCTGCTCCCGCGCGCTCTGACACACCCAGCCCCGCTGTGCAGGAGCGCAAGTTTGCCCGAGGTGTGGCGGAGGAGACGCTGCTGAACGACCCGCGGCTGCTGCGCCTGGTGCTGGGCGAGCTGCCCGCCTGGGTTCGCAGCGGGCGCTACGAGCGCACCGAGTGGCTGAACGGCGCGCTGCAAACTTTGTGGCCCAGCCTGGAGCGGGCGCTGAGCCGGCGGCTGCTGTGGCACGCGGACAGGGCGCTGGGCGCTCTGGCGCCGGGCTTTGTGCGTCGCGTGCGCGTGGAGGAGCTCAGCCTGGGCAGCGTGGCGCCGCGAATCACGGGCGTGCTGTGCGCGGAGGAGGAATGTGACCACAGCGGCGGCGGGGTGGAGCTGGAGGCGGAGGTGCGCTGGTCCTGCGACGGCAGAGCCCTCCTCGCGTTCGACCTGCGCGCCGGCCGGCGCCTCACCTTCCCCGTGCACGACCTGTGCATCACCGGCCTGCTGCGCGTGCGGCTGGCCCCGCTCTGCGCGCGCCCCCCCGGCTTCGAGGCCCTGCAGCTGTGCTTCGCCGCGCCCCCCGACGTGCGCTACCGCCTGTCCGGCGTGGGCGCCATGGCCACTTCCATCCCCGGCTTCGCAGCCTACCTGCAGCGCTGCCTGGGCGACGCGCTGGCAGCCGCCTGCGTGTGGCCGCGGCGCCTCACGCTGCCGCTGCCGCAGCCCTGGGTGGGCCGCGACCCGGCCCTGAGCCGCAGCCAGCTGGGCAGCCCCGCCTGCGGCGTGCTGCGCGTGGTGGTGGTGGAGGCGCAGGAGCTGTCGCCTGCGGAGCTGCTGGGCCTCAGGGACGTGGCGCTGCCCGGCGCACAGCAGGCGGGCGTCTCCACCTCGCCCTACGTGCACCTGGAGCTGCCGGAGCCGCCCGGCGGCGGGCGGGCGGGCGCGCAGCGGGAGAGCAGCGTGCACCGACGCAACAATCTGGCGCCTCGCTGGGACGAGGCCTTTTGCTTCGTCGTGGACGACCCGGCCACCCAGCGCCTGCGCGTCACCGTGCGCGCGTGGGACGCGGGGGGCATGGCGGGCAGCCACAGCGTGATGGGCGAGACGGCGGTGCCCCTGGCGGGCCTGCGACCGGGCTGCGAGGAGGAGGCCTTCTGGGCGCTCTCCATGGTGGTGCCAAAGTCCGTGACGGTGCAGGGGGTGATGGCCACCTACCGGGTGCCCTCCTTCGGGGGGGAGCTGGAGGAGCTGCCTGCGGGGAAGGTCAGGCTCAGCCTGCTCTACACCCCCTTCAAGGCCAACCGCGGCGCGCGCAACGCCGCCTGGCAGCCGGGCGGCGCGGACGCGGCGAGCAGCAGCAGCAGCGGCGACGGGGAGAGCGAGGAGGAGCTGGTTGAGGAGAGCGACGGCAGCAGTGCCAGCAGCGACAACGAGGGGGAGGAGGACGGGGAGGGGGAGACGCCCGCGGCGCTGGCGCGGCGCAGGGAGCGCCGCATGGTGCGCAGGGCTGCCCGGCGGCGCGTGATGCGCAGGCTGCAGCGCGGCGGGCGCGCACAGAGGGGGGTGCTGCTGGTGCGCCTGGAGCGGGGCGTGGAGCTGTGCCGCGCCCACGGCCCTGCCCGCCCCGCAGACTGCTACGTCACCGTCCAGCTGGCGGGCGAGCACCGGCGAGAGGTGCGCAAGACGCGCGTCGTCTCCGCCTCTCGCAACCCCGTGTGGAACGCCGACTTTGCGCTCTTCGTGGACGACGCGGCGCGCGCGGAGCTGCTGCTCTCGGCCTTTGACTTCTCGGGGTTGGAGGCGCACATCCCGATGGGCGCCGTGCGGCTGCCGCTGCTGGACGTGGTGGCGGAGCAGGGCGGAGGGCCGGGCGTGCGCGCCTCCTACCGCCTGGAGGGGGCGCCCTTGGGGCACTTGCACCTGTGGCTGGAGTGGCGCGCGTATTGACCAATACACGGGGTCGATGCAGCCGCCTCAGTGCGTCCCCCGGCCCTTGCCCTTGCCGTTGCTGGGCGTGCCGCCGTCCTTGTCCTTGTTGCCCCGCCCGCTCGTGTGCCCCGCCTGCTCCCGCACGGCGCGCCGCAGCTCATGCTCCGCCTTCCTGCGGTCCTCACGCTCCACAGCCTTGGTGATGGCCTCCCGCCTTTGCTCCACCCGTTGGCGCACCTCCTCCCGCGCCCGCTGCACCTCAGCCTTGCCCCGCTCCTCATCAACATCCTCGCCGTCATGCGCATCTTCGTCGCTGCTGCTGGCGCCCGCATCCAGCTGCGCCATCAGCCTGCGCTTCTCCAGCTGAGACAAGCCAGCCACGGTGTCTCCCAGGGCGCCCCCGCGCAGCTTGTTGGCCTCGTCCGCAGCCCTGAACGCACAGTGGTGAGTTGGGCCAACAGCAGAGGGCAAAGGCACGCACTTCTGGGCCGCCCGGTCCGCTGCGTATTTGGCCAGCACTTCGCTCTCAGCCTTTGCAACCGCAGCCGACTCCTGCTGGCACCTCTCGGTCCACCTTCGCTCCAGCCTCTCCACGGTGCCAGCCTCCACCGCGCCCGTCGGGCTGGCCTCGTTCAGCAGCTCCAGCTTCAGCGACAGAGAGTGACAGGTTTGTGAGCGTCCGGGGTGAGCCTGCATGCAGGCTAAGCTGCTCCCGCGCGCGTCCGTACCACACTGCTTGCTCGCTCGTCGCCCGGCAGGCTGACGTCCTCCTGCACGCGTACGCATACGGCGGTCAGCTGGTCTCGAGGCAGCCCAGGCGTCATGGCGAGGAGATCCCCTGCTTGCTCTCCCCAGCACGCACCATAAGGCCCGTCACGTATGGGCCAAACACATCAGCGTCGATGCTGAGCTCTGTCAGGCTCGCCGCCAGCCACTCCTCCCACGCGCCCTCCGCAGGCGACATGTTGCAAACAGCGACGAACCGGCGTGCCCTCCAGGCACCTGTCGGGTTCACCAAATGTGTGCCGGTGACGTGCTGCGGAGCCGCGGTATTGGCGGGCGAGGGAGCGGCCAGATGTGCTCCCTCTGTCTTTGACCGCTGATGACTGCTGGCTGCTGAAAAAAAACCGGTCGACGATTGATGAGGACGACGACCATAGATGACAAGGAGCAAGTGACGCTTAGTCGCGTTCGCCACTCGCTCAAGGAGAGGCTCGTGTCATCGCGCTATGTTACAAGTACAGGCGTGGAGGGCCCTCATCCCCGTCCAAGTGACACATGCGGCTGCCAGCGCACCTCACGCACGGCATCCGGGGCCTCGCTCAGCGGCGCGGCGCCGATTGGTCGCTTGGTGCGCTGCCACTCCGTCACGGCCGCGGGCGGGGGAGCAGGAGCGGCGGGGCGGGGCGCCTGCGCCTTGCGCTGCACAGTGCGCTGCACAGCGCGCTGCTGTGTGGGCGGCTGCACGGCCGCCTGCGCCCGCGGCGCGGCGTAGGCGGCGGCGCGCTGCGCCTGCTTGATGGCGTGTGCGACGGCGGACTGGGCAGCCTTTGCGCCAGCCGCTGCCCCCTCAGACAACTGCTCAGTGCCCACCAGCGCGACGCCCACGCCCAGCGCGCCGGCGAGCACGAGCTGCAGGGCCGCGTGCAGGGCGCCGCGGCCGCGTGCCCGCGGCGCGGAGACTTCAGCCGGTCGCCGGGACTGTTGCGGCGCGGCTGCGCTCGGCGGCTCCAACAGCGAGTCGCACGAGAACGAGTCATCGCCCCGGTTGTGCGAGTCGCCTTCGTTCTCCTCGTCCCACTGCGACTCAAAGCACTCCTGCGGCGGCACTACCAGGATAGCGGGCGGCGTGTCCGCCTTCAGCCGCGCGGTCACCAGCTCCCCGCGGTCCTTGTCGAAGTAGGTGTATGTGCCCGGGGGCGGGATGACGCTGGTGGGCGACAACCGCTCTCCCTCCCCCTGGCGCTCCCACGACGGGCAGGCCCCCCACTGATCCCCCCGACGCTGGCCCGCCACAGCGATGCGCGGCGGGGGCGTGAAGCTGGGCGCCTGCACGCGCAACGCGGGGGCTGGCACGGCACGCAGCGCAGGCGGATGGGGCGGAGAAGGCTGGGCCGCCTCCAGGGGGCGCGGCGCCGGCCGGTGCTGGCTGAAGCCGACGGACGCCTCGCCGCCCGCGTCCTCGTACTCGCTGTCGCTCGCGTCCGAGTCATCCATGTCCACGAAGGCGAGCACCTGCCGCACCAGCACCTGCCAGGATACTTAGACGCGGACAGCGGCTTGAGCGGGCGGCCCCGGCGCGCCTGCTCGTTAACCACGTTGGAGGCCTCCATGCGGATGGTAGTCACCAGGTCCTGGCGCGCACGGTTGATCTTGCTGAGGATGGCCGCCTGCACGAGTGCTCAGACTCAGCTGTGGGACGCAACAGACGCAGCCGGCCAGCGCAGCACACCTTGTTGGCGCCAGGCTGACGGTCGGCGGCGCGTAGCTGGGTGAGCTGGGAGAGCAGCTCGTCCATGTTGAGTCTGCGCCATGGACAAGAAGGTGCGTGCCCTCAGCGCCCAGCTCGCTTCTGCGCGACTGCACTTGCACGACACTCACGCCACCCGGAAGTGGCAAGCCGCAAAGCGGGAGGCGCTGCAGCGAGCAAGCGCGCGCGAGGCCGGTGCCGGAACGCTTTTAGCCGTTTGCCAACGGTGCTGGCCCCGCGCCGCACCTGATGCTGGAAAGCGAGCGCAGCTCCAGGGACGTCTCACGGTTCACCAGGTTGGCGCTGGCGTTCTCGATGGCTTCCACGAACGCGTCCTGGCGCGTCGGAGTCATCAGCTAGGTAGCTCTCTCAGGGGAGCTCGCCGCTCGCACCTGAAGCTGCGCCAGCTGCCGCTCCGCCGGACTCGCGCCCCCGACGGCGCCTCCACTGCGGCGCAGCGCGCCGCGCGAAAGCGAGCTGGCGCCAGACAAGCGCTTCTCTCGGCGACGCTCACGCGGCGGCGTCTCTTCCTCGCTGCCGTAGGCCCACTGCTGCTGGGACGCCATGGTCAAATTACGGTCACAGCGCACGTCAACAGGCTGGCCAGGGCAGGCGAATGACGCAATGACCAAAATCCATAAAAAACGCAAGTAGTAAGACCACCAAAGATGCAAAGAAGCACCACCTACCGTAGCTAATACAACAGTGCGAAGTGCGTTCACTCGCTCGGCGGCCCCGTGGTGGCGCAGGAGGCTATGAATGCTCTTGTTCCGAGCGTGCGCGCCAGTGCGGGCTCGCCGATGGCTGGCGCCAGGCAAGCGAGCGCCTGAAAAAGCGGAAGAGCAAGTCTGTCCAGAAAGGCGAGCTGCGCCTGCACCACGCTGACGCTGCTGCGGTCGCAGGAAGGTGTGAGGGGCAGACCCAGCGCGCGCTCCTGGTCACCCTGGGCGAAGAACTCATTGAGGATGGCCATTCCCCAGCGCAACGCGTGGGCCATCGCCTTGCTGGCGTTGCCCACGTCTGCGCACTGCAGCGCCAGCCGCAGCGCCACGCCGCGCTCGCCGCCGTCGCTGCAGTCCAGGCGCAGGCCCCCTGGTCTTGCCAGCAGCGCCTGCACCTGTGCCAACATCGCCTGGTGCTGCGCCGTGTCCGTGGCGAGCACCAGCGTGACGGTGAGCGAGCGCAGCATGCGCGCCTGCTCCGCGCTCATGGCTGCGCACAGGTCGCAGCCGGGCTGCGCCAGCAGCGTCAGCGCCGTGGACGCGTGGAAGCTCTCCAGCACGCTGCTGTCGTTGTAGCGCAGCGCCAACGGCGCGCGGGTGGCTGTCAAAAAAGAGTTGCTCACGCCGCCGTGGCCCACGTCGTGCGCCGCGGCCGCCAGCAGCGCGGCCAGCAGCTCGACGCGAGGCAGCGAGGCTGCGGCGCCGCTTGCGGAGAGGATGTAGTTGAGCGCGTGCAGCACGTCCGTGGCGTGCAGGGCGTTGTGGTAAGGCACGCGCCGGTAGCGCGCCTCCAGCCGGCTGAAGTAGGCCAGCAGCACCTCCTCTGGCACGGCAAAGGCAGCGCGAAGGCCGTGGTCCTCAATCACAACCGCCGCCAGCGTGCACAGCGGCCCGCGCGAGCCCGGCTCGGCGACGCAGGCGGCCTCCAGCTCAAACAGGTCCCACGTCCAGCACAGGCGCCCGCGCAGCGCGGCCACCACGCGCGGGGAAAGGGCGCGCTCGAAGGCAGTTCGCCCCAGCTCAGGCGAGGCGCAGTCTGCGTCTAGTCAGCGCCTGTGCGAGTGGCAGTGCGAGCAGCGCGCACCTGGCATGCTCGGTTCAGCTCCGGGCTCGGGCGGCCGTTGCAGGCCCATGGCGTGCAGGCCAATCTCATCTACCGACCGACACGAGTCTCAGCGCTCAGCATGCACACGGCCCATGACAGCGTGGTAGGTACGCACCCAGTTCCATTGGCCCCACGGGCTCTAGTGGAAGACCCGTGGAAGACCCCGAGGCGCAGGGTGCACGTAGGGGGTCAAGCTACAAGCAAGAACAACTCAGCACGCTGCACACAGCCGCAAGCACGCGTGCCACTGAGGCGCACCGTGTCGGCGACCGAGTGCAGCTCAGCAGCTTGTTGGGCAGAGAGCGCGAGCTCGCTGGGGCACGGAGTCAGCATTGCATAACCGCTACACGTGCGGTGGCATGCAAGCCGCGCGCTGCGTGCTAGCAGGGCTGACACACCTCCCGAGGGTGCGCAGCCGCTGTGCCAGCTGCTGTGGGAGCTCCATCGCACGCCGGCTGGAAGATGAGGACGCACGGCAGCGCGCTATGCCATGCCGATAGGAGGCGCTGCTGCACACAAGCACACGCACACGGATGACGGGAGGCGAGTGCAATGTGCCACCTTTGTTCTACCAAGCTGCTAAAGTTCTTTGACACTTTGACCCTCCTGCCTCCTCTAGATGTGGTCCGTCACCTGGCCTGTCCTCACCACGCCTGTGTTTCACCTGGCCTGTGTTTTTCCCCGGGCCAGGTGAAACACAGGCCAGGTGAAACACAGGCGTGGTGAGGACAGGCGACCACATCTAGAGGATTTGACCCCGTCGTCCGACGCGCGCGCGTCGTCGTCGTCGTACCGTACGAGGCAGGAGTTCGACAGTTCCAGCCGCGCTCCTCGTGCGCCGAGGTGGCTTTATCGGCGGAGCTACTTGTATGGGCAGTGTGAAGCGTGCGCGGTTGGAGGCAGAAGCACTGCCCGCCGTCTGCGACGAGTACACTGGTTGGCGGCCGAGCCGCGGTGACACTGTGGAGCGCGTGAGCGCGGCTGACCTCACCCCGCGCGCCTTCTTCGAGCGCTACGTGTCGCAGCGCCGGCCAGTTGTGCTCACCGGCGGCCTGGGCGACGCCGGCTGGCGCGTTGGCGCATGGAGCGATGACTACCTGCGCAGCCGCTGTGGCGACGCGCTGGTGCGGGTGGAGGCCCGTCCCAGCGCCAGCGCAGCCTTCGGGGCGCACGAGCACCAGAGCATGCGCTTCGCAGCCTTCCTAAACCGCGTGGCCGGCGGTGATGAGCGGCTTTACCTGACGACGGAGGCTACGCGGTTTGACGCGCACGGCCGCCTGAGCGTCGTCTCCAGCCCGCTGACGCAGCTGCTAGAGGACCTGCCGCTGCGGCCGTCGCTGGCCGGCCGTCTGGTGCCTGCTGCGCTCAACCTGTGGCTGGGCCGCAGCGCCTCGGGGGCCTCCTCCGGGCTGCACCACGACTGGCACGACAACCTGTACGCGCTGCTGCGCGGGCGCAAGCGCTTCGAGCTGTACGCGCCGTGCGAGACGCCGCGCCTGTACCCCGCGGGCAGACTGGAGCGAATACACGCAAACGGGCGCATCAACTACGCGGGCGCGCCCAGCCGCGCGGACGGCGCGGACGCGCGCGACTTGGCGCGCGTGGCGTCGCTGGATGTGCGGCGTGCAGAGCAGACGCTGGCAGAGGCAGAGGAGGCGGCGGAGAGTGGCGCCGTGGGCGCACGCAAGCGCGTGCGCGCTGCGGAGGCGGAGCTGGAGGGCGCCCTGGCGGCGGCGCTGCGCGCCGGTGGCGATGCGGCGGACGGCTTCGACTTTCAGGAGGAGGCGGAGGACTGGTGCGGACGGGACGACTACGAGAACAGCGACGGCGGCGGGTCGCGTGGCAGCGACGACGATGCGGCGGGCGATGCGCCGCCGCCGCACTTCAGCCGCGTCGACCGTGCGTGCCCCTCCGACTTCCCTCTCTTCACCTCCGCGGTGTGCACCCGCGTGGACGTCTGCGCGGGCGATATGCTCTTTCTGCCCTGCGGATGGTGGCACGAGGTTACCTCCTGGAGCGAGGAGGGGGGCGCAGCCGCGAGGGGGACGCACCTGGCGCTCAACTGGTGGTTCGCGCCCCCAGACACTGCGCACGCGGATGCCCCCTACTCCAGCGACCTCTGGGAGCGGGACTACGCGCACTGGGCCCGCGACATACTACCCACGTTGAGCGCAGAATTGAGCGCAGAACAGCGCACTACTTGACCCTGATGCCATTCGGCGCATTTACTACGCTGTACGACGTTTAGTGTAGTCTCTCGTTGCTCCGCCTGTCTCGTCATCGTGTCGTCTCGTGCACCCACCACCGCGAACTGTGAGTTGCGCGCTCTCTCGGCCGAGCGCGTGGGGTGATGGCGGGGCTACTCTACTTTGAGCCTCAGCGGGCGGCCTTGTGCGGCGTGCACGCGCTGAACATGTTGCTGCAGGGTCCGGTGTTTACGGAGTGGGATCTGAGCACCGTGGCGCTGGGTCTGGACGCCAAGGAGCGCCAGCTGATGGCGGAGGCGGGGATTCACACCTCCGACTTTGCCGCTTTCGCGGCTGAAGAGAGCGGCAACGTCGCCGCCGACGGCAACTTTAGCATCACCGTGCTTGAGGAGTGCTTACGCATCTGGAGCCTCGCCTGCACGCCCCTGGCCAGCGGAGCGGCTGCGTCAGTGCGGCAGGCGCCAGAGCGCGAGTCAGCCTTTCTCCTGAACCTCGAGAAGCACTGGTACTGCCTACGTCGCCTGGGCGCAGACTGGTGGCGCTTCAACAGCCTGGAGGCTGCGCCTGCTCCCGTCAGTGACACGTATCTCGCCATCCTTCTCGCGCAGCTGCAGCAGGAGGGGTGGTCAATCCACGTTGTTCGCGGCGAGTGGCCCGCCAGGAACTCGCTCTACGCGGCGCCGTCGCCGTACGGGCGCTGGCTGACGCGCGAGCATGCTGCGGAGGCGCACGCCGAGGCTGCGCGCAACAGGGTGGAGGGGCGCACTCGCTCGGCCGTGAGCAACGCGCTCGCGCGGGTGGCCGGGGAGGGTGGGACGCTCACGCTGCGTGCGCCACGCGACGCCTACGACCAGGGAGATGATGACGAGCTGCGACGCGCGCTGGCGGCATCGCTGGGCGAGGATGGCGCTCCTGCTGTCGCGCACAGCCGCGGCGCTGCCGCTCGGCAGTCGATGACGGAGGATGAGGAGTTGGCACGAGCCATTGCGTCTTCTCTGGAGGACGAGCCGGCTGCAAAACGCCACGAGCCCACTCGGAGCGCCCCCGCCGCCCGCAAGGCCAGCCAAGAGCTGCCCGCAGAGCCCGCAGCCGATGCTTATGGCGTGCTGCAGCTGGCGCTGCGGTTGCCGTTGGGGAGTCGCGTCGCCCGACGCTTCCTCCCTTCCGACACGCTGGCGCTGGTGCTGGCGCTGGCCGAGTCGCACGGCGTGGACATGGCGACGCACCGGCTGGCCAGCGGCTTTCCGCCAGCTGAGCTGCGAGCCGCCGGAACCGCAACGCTGGCTGAGCTCAAGCTCGAGGACAAGTCCTGCATCCTGGTGCAGCCGCGGTGAGGCACGCGAGTGGACAATGCGAACGTGCGCTTTAGCGCACGCACTGCGAGCCAACGTGGCATCGCAGGAATCATGCATGCCAGCATGCGCCTGTGCTTCGTCGTCAGTCCGCAGCACCCGTTCTATCTGCGCGATAGAACAACAAAGCTATTTGCAACCTCCGCCTAGCTTTCCGTCTTGTTCCGCCTGTGGTGCCCCATCTGCTATCACTGGGCGTCAGAGGCTCTGGCCACAAGCATTCGGCCACCATGCCTGTGCAGCGCCCGCCGGTGGTTAAGGGCACGGGGCCTGGTAGCTTCACACACGCCTTCCGCGAGGGCCTCGTGCGCTGCAGAGCACAGGCGCAGGCGTACGGCGCGTGCGTGAGGGCTGCACTGCCGGCAGTGGAGAAGGGTGCCTGCGAGAGGGAGTTTGCCGCCCTGCGCGCATGCTTCTTCGCCGCGGTGCGCTGCACGAGTTTAGCACGCGCGTGCGAAGCTGCCCGCTGACTGCTCTCCTGCGCTGCACGCTGCAGGTGAAGGGCGTGCGCAAGGGGAGTTGAGAGTGAGAGCTCTACGCCTGTCCACTTTCTGCATTGCATGCCTGTTGGAGGGCTTTTGCACCCGGTCGCCACCGCTCTGAGACACGACCGCGCGCCTGTGCGAGTGACGCGTGACGCGTGACGGCATCAGACTGTTTGGTGTTTTGCTGGCCTCGCAGCTCGCTCTCTCGCTCGCCTTGGAGCTGGGGTGCCGGCGCAGACATGCGTTGCGCGTATGCGAGGTAAATATTTGTGCTACGCTACTGGTTCTTGCGCGCCTGGTCCCTGAAGGCTGCGGCAAAGGCTCGCCGCCTGCGGTAGTGTCGCCCCTCCCGCATCGCCGTCAGCGCCAGCGGCAGCAGCGCGGGCAGGAAAAGCGGGAGGTAGACGGCAAGTTTGTGGTCGCTGGGAAAGTAGAGGAGCGAGAGGATGGAAGGGTGGAAGAAGGCACCCTCTGCCGCAGCATGCGCCTCCGCCGCGCGCGCCCCAGCCTCCCCGTGCTGCCCGCCCGCAGCCGCACGCGCGGCGGCGTCGACGGCGGCCAGGCCGCTGCGCGCCAGTCGCGAGATGGTGTCAGAGACGACCATGTTAGGCAGCGCCGCAACCACGCGCCCCAGCGACGCCAACGACTCGCGCGCCGCGGCCTGGTGCGCCGCGGCCGCGCGCCGCGCCAGCAGGTCCACCTCCCAGGCGGCAAAGGCTGATGATGCAGGCAGTTGGTCATGCATGGGCTGCGCCGGCAGGCCCAGCAGCACGCGCAGCTGAGCTGCGAAGAGAGCAAAGAGGGCGCGCATGTGGTCTGCGCCCAGCTGTCGCGTGGCGTTGGCGCAGCCGGGGGGGTTCCAGAGCGCCACGCCACCCCAGCCGGGCGAGGTGAAGCCCGGCGCGCCGCCCTGCAGCGCCATCGGGCAGTGGGCTTGCGGGGGCACGAAGGCGACCAGGTGCAGCACACGCAGGTGCGGCTGCGCGGCGGGGGCGTGCAGGCCCCAGGCGGGGTCCACCAACTGCGGCAGCGCAGACGTGGCCACCACGAAGGCCCCCCTCCCCGCATCCCACACCGGCGTCGCAGCTGCGCCGGCGGGCGTGTGCAGCATCACGGAGGAGGCTGCGCGAAGGGCGGCCAGGGGCGCCAGGGCAGCCGCCAGCGAGGCGAGCAGCTGCGCCTCAGCCGCGCAAAAGTCCCAGCTGAAGCGGTAGTCACCCGTGGGTGCCGCATTGCAGAGCGCAAACTCCAGGCGCAGCGTGCCGTCCGCGCTGACGGGCGGAGGCGCGGGGGAGGCGCCCCCGAGAGGCAGGTCGCCAAAGCGGCGCGCTGCCGCTACAGCTGCGGCGGACAGCACGCCAGCAACCTCCGCGTCGCCCACGCCGCGCACCCAGGCGTGACGGTGGGCTCCGAAAACGGGAAGGCCTCGGGCGCCGGAGGGGAGCAGCAACAGTGTGTACAGGCCCGGCTGCGAGGGCGCGTGCGCCTGCAGCAGCGCGTCCACCTCCGCGTCACTCAGGCTGTCCCACAGCTCCGCGGCCAGGCCGCAGCGCCAGGCTGCGCTGGCGCCAGCAGAGGAGCAGCCGGCGAGCGTGTCCACCGAGGCGGAGACGGCCACCTCGTGCACCAGCGCCGCTTCCAGCGCAGCAGCCGCACGCTCGGCCAGCGCATGCGCGTCGCCAGTGTGGCCCACGCGCAACACGTGCAGGCGAAGGGCGAGGTGCAGCGGCGGAGCGAGCGCAGCAGCGGACAGCGCAGCCAGCGGCAGCGGCGCCCGGTATATCTGCGCACGTGTGAGTGAATGCGCAGCTGTAGAGCGTGCGCCACACGCGCCTCTGTGAGCCTCCACCAGACGGGCACGCAGGCGGCGACGGCGGCGAGTAGGCTGAGCGTCAGACCCAGGCGCTTGAAGCCCGGCGGCTTGCCCTCCTTGGCGTACAGCGCCCACTCAGCCTCGTCGCGCGCCGCGCTCACCGCGTCCCCGGCCCCGCCGCCGCTGAGCACGGGTACGCGCACAGGCGCTAATAGCAGCGCCAGTTGCTGCAACAACTTGAGGCTGATGACCACAGTGAAAACTAGGAGCAACTGCCACTCGTACTCCTCCATAGGCAAGACGGCGCGAAGGGAGCGGAGGGCACTTGATGAGAGCATGAATAGAACAAACGTAGATTCTAATGCGGCACGCTCGCTGTTCGAACTTGAAGTGTTGATTCTGTTGAAGAACCACTAGTTGGTGAGCTCTCCTGGGCTAGCACGTGCTCAAGAGCCTTGTGGCGGTGTTGTGCACAGTCTGTGGTGGCGAGTGCGTGAACTCTGAGTAGTCGCGAGTCTGCAATGTCTTCGTTACCCTGCTGGCGGCTGCTTCCGCTCACTGCTCAGCGTTCAGGTGAACGTGCGAGTCCTGCGCGCCGCCCTGCTGAGGTGCTGTGCTGTGGGCGCGCCGGCGTCGGGGTATCAATGTCTGCCTCTCTGTCTCCGCTGCAGGCTCGCCGCACCTCGGCGCGTTGCAGCTCGCGCGACGCGGCTGAAGACGCGCATGAGGCGCGCTCCCTTTTGCTTTTGGAAGCACCGGAGAGCCGCACCAACGAGGCGCTTGAACTGTCTGTCAGCAGTCAGCGGGCTGCGCTCGGCGCTTGCGCGCTGGGCGGCCTCTTTGCGCTGCTCACTGCCGACGTGAGCAGCGGTGCGCACGCGGTTGGCGGCCTGGACCAAGCTGTGCACGTCTTTGTGCGGGAGCACAGCTCTGTGGACCAACGTTTGTATATTCAGACGGTGCTCAGCAACGTGCCTATCGCGACTGGACTGCTCATGGACGGCGCCGCGTGCGCGCTGCTGCTGCGCCGTGGCAATGGTGCACGTGCGGTTGCAGTCTCGCTGATCTGCTACACAGTCGGCTTTGGCGCACTGCTGCCGCTGCATGACGACGGGCTGTTGGGCTTCGTGAAGGCGCTGATTGAGAGAGCGCGGCCGACGGACATTGCGGGTTCGTGGGCCTACCCGAGCGGGCACACGTCACTCGCAGCCTTTCTCTGGATGTCGGCGTGGGCGACGCTGCTACCGCGCCTCCGCGTGCCCATGAGCGTGTCGGTGCCGGTGCTGGTTGCGGTGGGTACGGGGCTGTGCCGTGTTGGAGCGGACGTGCACTGGGTCAGCGACGTCATCGCGGGAGGCTGCTTTGGGACGGGGCTCGCGCTGGGCTGCGAGGCGTTGGTGCAGGGCATGCAGCGGAAGCATGACGAGTTATGACGATGCATTGGGGGTAGCGTCGAGATGTTGCGAGGCCAGACGACTCGTTTGTCGTATGATGGATGACTGTATGATCTTCACACTCCAGCTCCTTCGCGGTTCGAGGTAGAACTTTGTTCCTCGCCCCCGCGAGCAGCCAGGCTGAAGGAGCAGCCGCGGACGACGAGACGCGGCCCAGGGGTGCCCTTGGCGAGGCACAGCGTGGCCGGCGTGACTGTCAGCGCAACAGCGCTGTCGCGCCGTTTAGGGGTTTAGGTTTAGGGTTTTGGTTTAGGTTTAGGGTATAGGGTTTAGGGCGGAAACCCATTTGTGGTGTTTTGGGTTCAGGGTTTAGGGTTTAGGGTTTAGGGGTTGGGGGTTAGGGGTTCGGGTTCGGGTTCGGGGCTCGGGTCGGGGTGGGGTTGAACGCAGCGTTCCGCGTCGCTTGCCGCCAGGGGTATTGGGCATCATAAACAGACCGCGCGTAGTAA
>Ga0049083_10000200_pt1 | contig 19267 bp, 15 predicted proteins | sample GreLakmeMI27MSRF_FD_66719 | JGI IMG/M metagenome (GOLD analysis project Ga0049083, IMG submission 66719) | Freshwater lentic microbial communities from great Laurentian Lakes, MI, USA - Great Lakes metaG MI27MSRF | ecosystem: Environmental > Aquatic > Freshwater > Lake | place: Great Lakes...
GCCCGTCATGCGGGACGCTGTCCAATTGACTGACCCCTTCCTCCCGACGTGTCGGCAACAAGCTTCCGGAAAGTGGCGGCAAGAGTGGCGGCAAGCGAGGCGGAACGCTGCGTTCAACCCGAACCCGAGCCCCGAACCCGAACCCTAAACCCTAAACCCTAAACCCTAAACCCTAAACCCTGAACCCAAAACACCACAAATGGGTTTCCGCCCTAAACCCTTAACTCTACCGCGTAACATGATGCACAGCTCATCCGTCTAGCCAGGTTTACATAACACACGTGGCGTGGTGGAGTATGCACAAAACGTCCCCGAGCCACCAGTTCTAATCTAGAGGAGCGAAGGTGCCGCCGCCGGTGCCTCCTTTGCCTTGCGTCTCCCCCGCCGCTCCCCCTCCTGGAGCACCGCCTGCCCGCCGCACTCGTACACGGCGATGCCGAGCGTCGGGAAGCAGCTCACCATCCAGTCCGCGAAGAGCTCCTTGCGCTCGCCCACGCTCTTCCCCGGGCTCTCCCGGTCTAGGTTGCGCGCAACCTCCCTGCTCTCCGCCGCCGTGGGCGGGTGCTCCAGCACATTGCGGATGAATCGCAGCAGCCCCGGGAAGTCGTCCTCGTAGGCGCTGCCCATCTGGCGCATGCGCTCCAGCAGTCCGCCCTCCACGCGGCTCTGCCAGCCTTGCGTGTCGCATGCCGCCGCCATGATCAGCGCCCCGCGCTCTCCAACTTCGCCCAGCTGGAGCTCCACGTCCACGCCGCTGGCGTGTAGCTCCTTGGCGGCACGCACCACCTGCCCCGCCGTCCAGAAGAGCGGGTGGCGCAGCACAACCGCCGCAGTCGGCCTCGCGGCCGGCTCCACCACCAGCATACCCGCGATGAGGTGCCGCGCCTCAAGCGCAGATCTGGGTCGCAGCCCGGACATGAGCCCCGTCAGGTCAAAGCGCCCGCCGCGGATGTTGGCGTCGCTGCTGAAGGCCGCCCCTCCCCCGGTGAGGATGAAGAACAACACACAGCCCAGCGAAAAGACGTCCACAGCGCTAGTGAGCCGCGACCCGGCCAGCACCTCGGGGGGCCGTCCGCGCAGGTTGAGCTCGACGCCGTACTGCACAAAGGTGCTGAGGCTAAAATCACCGGGCACCTCCTGCTCAACCTGATCCTCGCCCAGCCGCACAGCCAGCCCTAGGTCCGCCAGCTTCACGCCGCCCGCGAGGCTGAGCAAGATGTTCGCCGGCCGCAGGTCATTGTGCGCAACCCCCTGGCCGTGGAGCCACGCCACAGCCGCCACAGCCTCGCGGCAGAGGCGCAGCCGCTCGTCTAGCGCCATCTGGGGCTGCCGACACACAGCCTGCTCCAGACTCTCCGCACAGAGCTCAATGGCAAGGAAGAACGCCTCGTCTGTGACGCCCCACTCCATAAAGTCGACGACAAAGCTAGACTTGAGCGCGCTGAGCAGCTCCACCTCGCGCTCCACCAGCTGCAGCCCGCGGCGGCCCGCCTCGCCGGGCGCACGCACGATGCGCTTAACCGCGCAGGCGTGCCTGGCCCGGCTGGTGCGCGCCACGCTGCCGCGCAGCACGTAGGTGCCCCTGCTGCCCGTACCGATGACGTCATCCTGGTTGTAGCGGATGCCGCCCACCTGGCGCTCGGCGCCTGGAGGAAGCGCCTGCACCTGAAAGACGCCAGAGACCCGCAGCACCGTCTCGTGCTCCACGGGTGTGATGAACAGGCTCTGGCGCAGGCCCGCCAGGATGGCGGCGCCGCCGGTGCCGAGCTCCCCGTCCTGCCAGGCGGCAGTCACAGCGCTGCGGTAGGCGCCCAGCCGCGAGTCTCCACCCTCCAACGCCGCACTCGCCTCCAGGCCGGCGAGCACGCGGGACTGGGTGGAGACATCCACATCCGGGTAGCTGACCACCACACAGCGCAGCGCGTCGCTCAGCAGGCTCAACTCCACCGCCTCGCTCAGCCGGCGCAGCGCAAGCCAGCGCCGTTGCACCGCCTGCGCAGCGCGCACCTCTGCGACCAGCTGCCAGGGCCAGGCGCAGGTAGCGCTTGCGTCCAGCGCGGCCTGCAGCGCGTCCAGCCACTCTGGGCGCACATCCTCGGGCTTGTGCGCCTGCGGCAGCAGCGCAGCGCTCAGCTGTGCGCGCGCGGCGGCCACCTGCGACAGCGCCTCGCAGCGGCCGGCAACGCGGTCAGCAAGCGCGTTGAGCGCAGCGGCGGCGGCGCGCGTGAGCGGAGGGCTGGCAGCGGCGAACTGGCGCGTCGCGTCCAGCGCGGAACGCAGCAGCGCCTCGTCTGGTGTGCGCCCGCCGAGCGCCTCACGCAGCGCAGCCTCCAGCCGTGCAGCCTCCAGCCGGGCGCGCCCCTCGCGCAGCGCGCAGCGCAGCGCCTCCGACGTCTCCGTGTTCGTCAGCCCCTGCAGCGCAGCCTCGGCGGAGGCGAGCAGTGCCGTGAGGCGCACGCCGTCGCAGGCGGGCGCAGCCGCAGCCTCGGAAAGCTGCGCCGCCGTGGTGCGCGGACTGCTGGCGGGCTCGGGCGGCGGCTGGAGCTGCGCCAGCAGCGCGCGCACGGCTGCCTCCGCCGCCTGGCGAGAGCTGGCCGCATCCTCGTCCAGAAACAGGGTACACAGCACGAAGGGCACGCCACTCCTCCGCAGCGTTTCCACGCCAGCCAGCACGCGTTCAGGCGGTGTGACCGCCGCGCCCGGCTGCGCGAAGAGGGAAAACAGGAGCACTGCGCCGGGCTGCACTGCCATCGACCCCAGCTCGTCCAGCTCCTGCCAGCCGCCCACGGCGAAGGGCGCCTCGCGCCAGAGAGCGGAGACGGCGGCAGGCAGCACGTCCTCGTCCTCCTCCGTACGCGGCAGCAGGACGAGCAGCCCGCCTCGCTTGAGCTGCCTGCTCAGCGTCGTGGCCACCGCCAGCGCGTTGGCAGTCATCAGCATCAGCCGCAGCGCAAGGGTGGTACTCCCCACGCTCCAGCCGCGCCAGGGAGGCGGCCGCCAGCCGTCGGAGCGGACCTGACGCCCGTCAGCCGAGTCGCCTACCAGCGCGGGCACGCGCACAAACATGGCCTGCGAGGCGACGCGCTTCTTGGGCAGCTTCTCGGCCGGGAAGCTGGCCACCTCAGCCAGAATCTCGCCCTCAAGCCTGCGCAACAGCGCGTCTGCGGTGCCGCGACTGCCCCCCAGCTCCGCCACCAGCGCCGCGTCCAGAGGCACCAGCGCGTCCGGCGCCGACGTCGCGCTCGCGGCTGCGAACAAACCTTGCGCAAGCTCAGCCAGCGCCCAGGGGCTGCCTCGCTGCGCGGTGGGGAAGCGCGAGTCATCGTCTGCCTGAGACGAAGGACCCTCCCCGCCGCTGGGTGTAGGCCGGGCTTCGCGCGACGCGGCGCGTGAGCCTCTACTGCTGCGGCTGCGGCCTGCTCGGGCAGCTGAGAGGGCGTCAACACGTCAGTGCGCTCGCTCCAGCCCAACGCGCTCACGCACCCGTCGGGCGCACGGGGGCGCGCTGCGGGAGGGCGGCCTCCACAGCAGCAGCGCCAGGCAGGTGTACGCCGCACGAGGCGCAAGCCATGGCGGGCGAGACGGCCAGCCGAGGAGCTGTCGCGCACTGCGACAAGCACCTTGAGCAGGCAGCCAGGCGCAACGCCGAGCGGATGCGTGCGTCACAGGCTAGCGTAGGAGCTCGCTTTGTCCGGAAAACCAAACAGTGGCAAACACCACCTGCTGGTCAGCACCTGCTGAATACGCACGGAAGATTTGTTTGAGGTCGTCAACGCAACATGCTATAAACCACGCACGCACACGCACGCGCACAACCCATCAACATCAAGCGTCTTCAGGCGTCGGCCTGCTTTCCTGCTCCCAAGAAGAGCACCAGCACCGTGATGTCGTCGCACACTCCATCCTCCTCCTTGACCCAGCGTGCAGCCGCCTCCGCCGCGAGCGCTGCGCAGGCGGCAGCGGGGTTTGGTGCTGCAGCCGCCATGGTCACCGCTTCTTCGTTGGTGATGAACTCCCAGATGCCGTCCGTTGCAAGGATGATGAGCTCGTCACGAGCGCACAGCGGGTGCACCGTCACGTCCGGCGTGCTGCTCACCCCCGCCGTGTGCGCCACCGCGTCGCCCAGCGCGCGCGACATGGCCAGCCCGGGGGTCCAGGCGGTTTTCAGCCACACGCGGTGTGGCCCCACCCTCTGCCCGCGCTCATCCACCAGCTGCTCCACCCGCCCGCCCGCGGCGCGGATGCGCGCAGCCTCTGCGGGCGTGTCGGGCTTGTGGTCAACAGTCAGCGCCAGCGCAGCAAGGGGGCCTGGTGCATCGCCCTCGGGCCGCCGTCCAACCACGCAGCGGCTGTCGCCCGTCCAAGCACAGGTCACAAGACCGCTGCCGTCCGCGTGCGGGCCGTCCAGCAGAGCCGCCACGAGGGTGCTCCCGCTGAAGTCAATGTCGATCTTGCTTCCCTCGCACTCCAGCCCAGCCTCGCATGCCCCAAAGGCTGCGCGGAGCGCGCTGGACGCCTCGCCGCGCTTCATCGCCTGCGTCTGCGCGGCCAGGAAGGTCACGAAAGAGTCCTTGAGGTAGGCGGCCACCAGGTGTCCCTGTGGCCCATGCCCGTCCAACACGCCCAGAAGCGTCGAGCCGCCCGCGGGCGCCCAGCAGCTGGCCATGAACGCCGCGTCTTGATTTGTCTTACGGAACCCGGGCTCGCAGCCCGCACGGGACAGCAGCGCGTGCGTGAACAGCGGCTCGCTGGGAACAGCGGCAGCCTCGTCCGCGGGCGCGCCGAACGTGCTTGCGTCGTCGCTCGCGTCGGTTGACTCGGGCACCTGGAAGTCCTGCGAGTGCAGGGTGAAGCGGCGAGGCGTCAGGTCAGGTTGCTGACTTTGCAGCTGGCCTTCTCCAGCACGGAGCACAGGCGCGCACCATGCCCACGACGGAGAGACGCCGCTGCAGCTTGCTCTCCGCTGGCCCGTCCTCTTTGGAAGCCTGGACGCGCACTAAGTCAGCGGCTGTCCTGCGCAGCCTGCTCCCCGGGCGCTCGCGCCTTCGCCCCCATCGCGGCTGGACTCTTTGCAACAGGAGCAGTCGTCTCTGTGGAGCAGATAAGGAGGTGCAGCGTGCAAGTGGTGGGTGGAGCAAGCGCACCAGTCTCTGCTGCGCTAGCCGAGGCGCTGACTGCGTGCGCCCGAGAGCTCTGCCCACACCCCATCACCCAGCCGACGCACAGCACGCCTTCAAACGCGTTCCGACGACGACGGCGCGACAGCTCTTTTGATCAAAAGATGTCCGTGACTCCGTGTTGCTACGCAGTACCTGAGTACGGAATTTTCACTCGCTGCTGCTCCCGGCACCTGTGTTTGGCTTGATGGGCGTGCAAGCGATGCTGGGCTGAAGCGCGAGCGTCGGCGGATGGCGAGCGGCGGCGCTGCAACAGGCGTTGAGACGCCGCCGCGCCTCAGCCCTGACGGCAACGAGATTGAGCTGGACCCGCTGCTGGGAATTCGCCTGAAAACACCGCAGCAAGCGTCAGCCTGGGCGGCTCTGAGAGCGGCGGAGAACAGCCGCAGAGTGAGAGAAGCCTGGCAGGCCTGGCGCAGCAGCGCAACCGCCAGGCCGCTCTTCGAGGATGACGAGGATGAACTGCCCGCCTGGTTAGTGCGCCGCGGCGAGCGGTGCCTGTTGGGTCGCGAGAGTGCGTGCGTGTCTCAATCCCCTCTTCCCCAGCTTCCGCTCACAACCTGCCGCAGGAGAGCTCAAGTCGCGCTTCTTCGAGCGCCTCTGGGCAAATGCGCGCCACCGGGCCGCCAAGCGCGAGTGCCTGCACGGCGCCTGCGTGCGGGTGCGGCGCGGCACGGCCGCTCGGTGCCTGTGGGCCTGGGCTGGCGTCCTGGCAGAGCTCCAGACTGAGAAGGCGCGCCAGCTCCACTCGCGGATGTCCCTGTGGCGCGCCGCCGCGGCGTGCGAGGCGCGGCGGCGGCAGGCGGCGCTGCGCGCTGTGCGGGTTCGACGTGAGGGCCGCACTGCCCGAGCTACGCTCGCAGGCTGGGCCGCCTGGACCTCGCAGCGCGTGCGCCGCCGCCTAAAGCTCGTCCACGCGCTAGCGCTTCGCGAGCGGCAGCTGTTGCTGCGCTGCACGGGCGCCTGGGCGCTGCGGGCTGCGCGCAGTCAGAGCCTTACGGGGTTGCTGCAGGACGCCGCCCAGCGGCGACGCGGGGCGCTGCTGGCGCGCTGCACCGCCGCCTGGGCCAGGGTGGCGGCGGAGGCGCAGGAGGAGATGCTGGCGCTGCGGCAGGCGGCGGTGGGCCGGGCTGCTGCCGTACTCTCAGCTTGGCGCGCCCGCTGCGCGCTCTTCCGGCGCGTGCGAGCGGCGCTGCGTCGTCGCCAGCGCGCGGCGCTCGCCTCTGCGATGACCGCCTGGGGCGCGTGGGCCGCCGCAAAGCGCAGCCGGCGCCACCTGTGCGCCCGGGCGCAGGCTGCTCGCGAGCTGCGCCTGCTGCGAGCAGCCCTCGCGCTGTGGCGCGCCGCGGCACGCGCCCGCGCCGCCAACCGGCTCGCATCCGCGGCGGTGCAAGCTGCGGTGAGCAGCAGCCGCGCCCAGGCTGCACTGCGCGGGTGGCGAGCGGCTGTTGCCGCTAGCTCGTCCTTGCGCCACGCGGCCCTCCGCGCCTGGGTGGTGTCCAGCAGGGCGCGCAGGCGGGAGCGTGCGGCTGCGGGCGCGCTGGAGGCGGCGAACGCGCGCGCAGAGGCGGAGCTCGACTCGCTGGCGGCCCGGATGCTGGCTGAGCGCGACGCCCAGCTAGCGCAGCTCCAGGCCCGGGCTGACGCCGCGCTGCTGGACGCGGCGGATAGGCACCATGCGCAAGCCACCCAGCTGCTGGATCGGGCGCAGGGCGAGCGCGAGGAGGCCGTGGCTCGAGCGCTGGACGGTGCAGCGGAGGCGCTCGCTGACCGCACGGCTGCGCTGTTTCGCCGGCGGAGGGCCACCGCCGCGCTGGCTGGCTGGCGGCAGCTCTCCGCCAGGACTGCGCACTGCGAGCGCATCCTGAGCGCGCGAGTGAAGGCTGCGAAGCAGCGCCTGCTGCGCGCCGTGCTGGACGCCTGGCTGCAGGCGGGCGCCGTGCAGCAGTGCCTGGCGCTGCTCACGCGCCGCGCGGACGCGCACGCGGCGCGCTCGCTGCTGCACCGCTCGCTGACAGCGTGGCGCGGGCAGGTTCCCCTCAGGCGCCGCGCGGAGGCTGCCGCAGCTGACATGGCGGTGCGCCTCATGCGCCGCCGACAGGACGACACCACGCTGCGCTTTGCCTGGGCAGCCTGGCTGCGGGCGGCGGCCATGCAGCAGCGGGACGCGCTCCTGATGCTGCGCGCCGCCGCGCACGCCCGTCGCGCGCGCCTGCGCGGCACCATGCTCGCCTGGACGGCGTGCGCAGCCGCCCATCGCCGCCTCCTAGTCGCGGTGGCGGCGAGGGCGCGTGGGCAGGCTGAGCGCGTCCGGCGGGCCGCCTTTTCCAGCTGGCAGCTGTTGGCGACGGAGACTCGCGCTCTCTGCGCCGAGCAGCGGGCCGACGCTGCGGTCGCGGAGCTGACGCGGCTCAAGAGCCGTCACGCGCGCCTGGTCGCCGCAGCCATGGACGGTCCAACCGCTCCCTCCTGGCAGCAGACGTCGCGCTATGGCCCACCGTGCGTGGCTGCGCGCGTCGATGCAGTCGCGGCCTGTTTGTGATTTGTGAGAATGAGATACACGCGCGCACTACTGCTCATCGTCACTGTCCAAATGCCCGCTCCCGTCTGGCACGATGCTAACAGGAGGCGTTGAGAAGAGCCCGCTCAGGCCGACGGAGTGCACCAGCAGCGAGGGCAGCTCGGCCGCATTCCGCGCAGCGGCACGCACAACCCGCGCCAGGCCGACGGGCGAGACTCCCACTGCCCGTAGAGTGGCGAGAGCGTCCAGCGCTGAGGAGGCGATGGCCACTGGCAGTGCTGCCACCTCCCGGAGCACCCGTGCCGCTCTGCGCTGCAGCCAGGGCCCTCTGTGCGCCGCCTGCTGCAGCGAGGAGCCGGTGGCGAGGAGCAGGAGTGACGGGAGCGAGGTAGCATCCTCCCACAGCTCACCAAACGCACGTCGCGCCGCGCGACCGCCGCGACGGCGCAGCGCGGCGGCGCCCAGCCTGGCCACACACCTCACCTGCGCGCGGTTGACCCACAGCAGACGCGCGTTGACCAGCAGCAGAGGCGTGAAGAAGAGAAGCGCCGCAGGTACAACCAGCGCGTGCTCCCACCGGCACAGCGCGTGCCAGTAAAAGCTGGGCACCCAAAACACAAAGTCAGCGAAGCGCACAAGCAGACTCTCACCCATGGGTGGCCATGAGCAGCAGCGCAGTAGGCAGGACAAGAGCAGGCGGGCGGGTTCGATAGCAACGTTGTCGTACAACAATGCCGCGGCGGCGCGCTCACCACGGTCGTACAAATGAACCTAGTGCGCCCCCTGCCGACTCATTCTGGGTGCGGACAGCGGTACATGGCGACCACTACGCCCCGAGCTGCCGCCACCAGGAGTGCGTGCCACTCATTCACTCGATGCAGTGGGAGCTGAGCGCTGCGCCGCCCGCCTTCCACAGCTGGGGATCCTCCGGCGGCGCAGAGCAGCGTGCGTGAGATTGGCGACTTGGCAGGTGCGCACAGCTCCACTCTCCCGAGAGAGACGTCTCTGCTCACGCTCCCTCCAGTCTGGACGGTGACCTCGGCCAAGCCCGGCAACGGCGTGGATATGCTGCGTGACAACAGCAACGACACCTTCTGGCAGTGTGTGGCGGGCAGAGCAGAGCGCGAGCAGAGCAGAGGGGCGAGACTCAAGCTGCCCTTGCGCAGGTCCGACGGCACGCAGCCACACCTCATCAACATCGCCTTCCAGCGCAAGGTGGAGCTGGTGGTGCGCGGCCCGGCAGAGCTGCTCGCGGCTGGGCTCACGCGTGTGGCAGGAGCTGGCGCTGTTCATGGACTTTAAGGTTGACGAGAGCTACACGCCAAAGCAAATCTCAGTGCGCGTGGGCAACAACCCGCAAGAGATGAAGGCGCGCGCGTGTCCTCGGGCCGCGCTATCGTGCGCTGACTGGGTGGCACAGGAGGTGCGCATGTTGAAACTGGAGGAGCCGGCTGGCTGGGTGCACGTCTCGCTACAGCCGCCCGCCGCCAGGTGCGAGCCGCTGTGTGGGTGGCAGCGCCCTGGGCGTGGCCGACTGACGTGTGTGTGCGCGCTGCAGCGAGTGCAAGCGCGTGAGCGCCTATCTGGTCCAGGTTGCGGTTCTGAACAACCACCAGAACGGGCGCGACACGCACATCAGGCAGCTGAAAGTCTTCGGGCCGCGACTGGACATGATGCAGGCTTCGGGGCACACGCACGTGACCACTGTCGAGTTCTCTCAGTTCGCCACAATCAGATGAGACGGTGGCGGAAAGAGTTCCTCGTGTTCGTTCTCAGCTAAACAGAGAGCTCCTCCTGGACCAGCGCATCAATGGCGTCCAGTCGGCGGCCGTCCAGCATCGGAGACAGCCGCCAAGTGTCCAACCACAGCTTCAGCTGCTCCCGCGACGGCGACGGCGATACATCTCCGGCCGGGGCGCCAGCAGATGCAGCCTCCTCGTCGGCGGCGGCCAGCGCTCGCAGCGCGCCGCCCGCGTGCTGCTTCACGCGCAGATCCGCCGCGTGCATGCCCACAACCTCCGCCGCCAGCGCGTCTGAGGGGGCAGGTCAGCGCGGCTGTGCGCGCCCTCGCCTGCGTTGCGCGCGCACCGAGGGCGGGCAGCGTCAGCTGTGTGTAAATGACGACGTCGGGGAACTCCTCTGGGTCCAGCGCAGCGCCTGCGGCGACAGCCTCTCCGCATCGCGCATCGCCGCGCAGGCCCTGTACCGCCGCCTCCATGGCCCCCTGCGCCGCCTGCAGACGCCCCAGCGCCTCCTCGAGCGCGCGCGCAGAGTCTGCAGCGCGGCGGCCCAGCTTGCGCTGCACCGCCGGCAGCAGGCCCGCCTGCGCGCCCACGCCCGGCGGTAGCGGCCACTCGGGCGCGTAGCGCGCTGTGAGGTGCGCGTTCACCAACGCAAGACAGGCGCGCAAGCCGGCGGAGCAGGCGGCTGCCGCCTCCCGCCGAGCTGCTCCCAGCTCGAAAAAGGCGCGCCGCACGGCTCGCTGGGCGGCAGCGCGGTGCTTCCGCGCCTGCAGCACCTCCTGAGGAGGTTTAGACCCCCCCTGAGGCGGCATCTATCTCACAAGCTCACGCGCCTAATGCGGTCGGTCAGCGCAGCCTCGCCTCCGCCAGGGCACGCGGCGCTGCGCACCCGTGAGCGTCAGGACGGGTTCGTGCGTCTCCTCTGCCACCCCAAGGCCGTTGACGGTGAGGATGAGGTACTTGAAGCGTGCCAGGTACTCCTCCACGGGCATGCACTCTACGTCGAACGCCGTGGCGTCGTTGTACTGCCTCCGCAACTGCGGGTCGCTCAACACTGTCGGTGGGACGGTAGGCGCGTCAGTGTGCGGCCTCCGGTGCCGCAGGAGCCGATCCTCGCAAAAAGGCGAAACCCTCTGCGAGAGACGGGGAGGCTGCACGCGCCGTGGTAGGCCTCGCTGATTTGCTGGAACTTCGCTTTATTAGTCTCGTCGCCCAGGTGCTTGTCCGGGTGAAGACGCTGCGCACGGGCGAGGGCACGTTAGACAACACGCGCGAATGCCGAGAGCGAGCCACGTAGGCACCAGCGACCCAGGGCGGCACGCACCAGCGCCAGGCGCAGGTAGGCTGCTCTTATCTCGCTCTCGTTGGCCTGTTTTGGGGAGCGGTGAGCGACAGAGGGACGCGCAGTCGCGCACGAGCCCACGTGCGTTGACGAACCTCAAAAGCCACCCCCAGCAGCCTGTAGTAGTCTTGCTTGGCGGGTGCCTCACTCATGAGCTAGGCGGAGAGGGGCGTGCGCACGTGTCTTTGTTAATCACGAAATCTACACCCCCGCATGCAGCACAAAAGAGCACGTAGAGAGAGTGTCTAGCCACGCTGACGGACTTGTGCAGAGTCGTTTTTCAGCAAAAACAAACTGTTGCCTTCATGTTGGCAGCACGCCGGTGAGCCAAGCAAGGGTGGCTTGCTGCGCCGCCGCCAACTCTGCGCGCGCCGCCTGCATGCGCTGCAGTTCAGGCGGGCTGAGCTGGAGAAGGGTGGCCAAAACAGGCAGCAGGCGCTGCTGCGTGTCGAAGGGAGAGGATGCAAACTTGAGCATGACGTTGCGCAGGTACAGGGCATCCGCTCGCGCATCCTCGCTGCCGCCCGCGCGTGAGGGGGGAAGGGGCGTCGCAAAGCCCCCCCCGGCAGCCCCCCCCTGCGGCGACGTCTGACGCGGCGGAGTGGCGGGCGGATGCTGCTTCGTCTCGTCCAGCGTGGCTGGGAGCACCAGGGGGGGTGTCCTCTGCAGCGGTGCGCCGCCCCGCCCCTTGGCCGCGTCCAGCTCCGCGTCCTTGGCCTCCATCATGGCGCGCGCCCGATCTCGCCAGCCCGCAAAGTCGTCGCGCGCAGCCTGCAGGCGCGCCCGCAAGCGCTGCGCCTCCTCACCGGCCGTGCGCGCCTCCGCCTGCGCGGCACCGACAAGCGCCTCGCCGCGCTCCCGCTCCGCCGCCAGGCGCTCCGCCGCCTGTAGCTGCTGCTGCTGCAGCTGCTCGCGCCCCTTCTGCGCCTCCGCCTCCAGCTGCGCCTCCAGGAAGGCTGCGTGGCGCCGCAGACGCTCCCCGCTCTCAGCAGCCTCCACCGCCTGCTTGGCCGCCAGGCGCTGCTGGGGCGAGTCGGCCGCGTCGCGCAGCCGCGCAGCCTGCGCCTGCTCGGTGGCCGCCAGCCGCTCCGCCAGCGCCTGCGCCAGCTGCTGCTCCGCCTGCTGGGCGCGGCGCTCCGCCTGCTCCGCCTGCGCCCTGGCCTGCAGCTGCGGCTGCTGCGCCGCCTCCAGGCGCTGTTCCGCCTGCTCACGCTGCTGCGCCTCCCGCAGCGCGCACTCCTGCGCAGCCTCCGCCGCCTCCTCCACCACGCGCAGGCGCCCCTCCAGCTGCGCCACGTGCAGGCTGGTGGCCAGCAGCTGCGACTCGGCCCGGTCGCGCGCGGCGGCCAGAGCGCCCAGCTGCGACCGCTGCTCGGCCGCCCCCTCGCCCAGCACCGTCGCCTCTCGCAGCGCGCACACCAGCTCAGCCTCGCGCGCCTCGGCGGCGGCGGAGAGGGACTCCTGACGCCTCAGGGCGGCCGCCTCGGACTGGGCCAGCCGCCCGCGCAGCTCCGCAGCGGCGGCGGCGGCGGACGCTGCGGCTGCGTCGCGGGTGCGCACCTCCTCCGCGAAAAAGCGCAGCTTCTCGCGGTAGCGCCCGGCCTCCGCCTGCAGCTCCGCGCGCGCCTCTCGCTCCGCGCGCTCGGCGCTGCTGGCGCGCTGCTCCGCCTGAGCGCAGGCTGTTCCGGCTGCGCTGGCCGCGCCGCGGGCGCGCTGCTCCGCCGCCGCCGCGTCCTTGGCAGCCGCCAGCGCGCTGCTGGCGCCGTCCAGCTCCAGCCGCTGCTGCCGCGCCACACGCTGCAGGCGCTCCAGCCGCTCCTCCGCCGCGCGCGCAGCCTCCACGGCCGCGTCGCGCTCCTGCTGCACCTGCGGGTCGGCGGCGGCGGCGGGCGGCGGCGGGGAGACGCGCAGCACGAGGCGCACGGCGCCGCCTGCTGAGGGTGTGCTGTCTGCTGAGCACGCCTCGCTGCACGCCGCCAGGAGCAGCAGGCGCCAGCGCAGGCGCGCGCGCTCCGCCCGCCGCGCCGCCGCGTCCTGGGTGGCCGCGGCGTGCGAGGCGGACAGGGCGCGCTGCAGGTCGGTCACCGTGGCCGCCTCCTCCCGGCGGGCAGCCTCCGCGATGGACACCTGCTGCCGCGCGTTGCTCAGCGCAGCCTCTCCCGCGCGCGCCACCGCCCGCACGCGGTCTGCCTCGGCCTCGGCAGCCTCGCTGTGCGCCTGCGCGCTGGCGGCTGCGGCTGCGCTCCTGGCCGCCTGAGCGCGCGCGTCCGCCTCGCCGCTCTGCGCCGCGGTGACGCTCTGGCGCAGCTCGGACACCGTCGCAGCTGCGCCCGCGCGAGCAGCCTCCAGACGGGCGGCAGCCTCGGCGGCGGCGCTCTCGGCGGCTGCACAGCGCGCCACTGCTGCGGCCAGCTCCTCCCCCGCCGCAGCCAGCCTGGCGGCGACGAGCGCTTCCCGCAGAGCGCTCTGCGGCGGCGACGGCGGCGACGGCGCAGCAGCCTCTGCAGACAACGGCGCCGCTGGCTCTCCGTCGCCTGGCTCCTCGGCAGCGCGCGGTGGCGAGGGGGAATACTGCTGCTCCTGGTCCTGCTCCGGCCGCTGCTCCTCACCCTGCCCCTGCCCCTGCCCCGATGCTGCCAGCGCCTCCAGAGCAGCCACGCGCGCCTCCTGCGCGGCTGCAACGCCTCGCAGGCGCGCCACCTCCTCCGTGTCTGTGCGCCAGGCACCCTGCTGTGCCTGCTGCTCCGCGCGCAGCCGCTCCAGCTCCAGGTGGGCGGCGAGGAGTAGGAAGCGCTGCACGCCCTCCTCAGTCTGGCGCACAGACGCACAGCTGCTCACGGGCAGCTCCTGCAGCGCCTCTGCGCCCACCCGGCTGCTCACCAGTCGCCGGAGCGCCTCACACTCCTCCACCAGGGTGGCCTTCTCCTCCGCGTGCTGCTTCACCAGCTCAACCAGGTCTGACGGACGCGTCAGCCTGCTCGCTCGCAACCCCACGGGCAACGCCACGCGCCTGCTTTGTCGAAGTAACGCAGCTTCTTGGCGGCGCTGACGGGCAATGAAATGAAGAGCGACTGCTGCAGCGAGGCGTGCGGGTGGCGTCCTGCGTCAGCCCTAGGCGCACCACACCTGTCCACTCTCTGTGGGGGGCGCGACGGGCAGACGAGCAAGCTTGCAAACGCTGCTCCGCACACCTCGGTGTCAGCGCTGTTGCCGGTTGCGTCGGACCTCGCAGCAGGAAGAGCCTGGTGCATCAACAAGACAGCGTCAGAAGTTCGTCCTGCTGCTGCCGCTTCACGCGGCTTCACACGGCTTCACGCACCGTGGTATCGAAACTGCTGGACAGGGCGGTGGCCGTCTCCCGCGCTGCCAGGGCCGCCTTCTCCAACTTCTCACGAAACGCACCGAATGGCTTCATATTGGTCTCCTCTTCGCTCACAGGCTCATAGGCTGGCTCACCGCATAGCGTATGCGAGGGCTGAAGACTCCCGAACGTGATCAAATTCTACCGGCGGCGTCAGGCGGGACCCCACCTCTTTCATCAAACATACACGTTTGACCCTACGCCAGCCAGTTATCATGGCTGAGAACACGAAGACACAAGCGATGCTGGACGACTTTGTGACGCGGCTGCGGCGGAGAAAGGTGGACGGGTCGTTAGACACTGCGAAGAAGACGGCGGTGCTTATGCGCCAGGTTGTGGCTGACGGCCGCACACTCAGCCCCGTCGAGCTGCTGGCTGCCGTGCGCGCCGCGGGTGTGCGCCTGCAGGAGGCGTGCCGCACAGGTGCGGGGCGGTGGCTGCTGCTAGGTTTGCTCTGCCTCCTCACTGTTCCTTTTGCAGAGCTCTCCACGGGCAACATAGTGCGCCGAGTGCTGCACATCATACGCGAGGAGACGGCGTCGGCCGAGGCTGACGACGCGAGCAGTGAGGCGGCTGACGAGCCAGCGAGCCGAGCGCGCGTGCCCTCCCTCGCCACGCTGCTGGAGGTGCACCCTGTGGAGGCCGCCTCGCCGGGTGCGTCGCCTGCGCTGTCCGCGGGGGCTGGGCTCCTTTGACGCGTGGCGTGTGCGCAGCGACTGCCACTGGCGCACGCCGACCTGCTGCTGCCAACGCAAAGGGCCACGACGCCAGCGCGCAGCTCAAGTGGAAGGTTCGGCACAACGTGCTGGACGCGGTGAACGAGCTGCTGGAGGAGCTGGATGGCATTCAGCAGCAGATCAGCGAGCAGGCTCTGGAGCATGTGCACAGCAACGAGGTGATCCTTACCTTTGGCTACTGCCGCACCGTGCACCTCTTCCTGCGCGAGGCGGCCAAGAAGCGCCAGTTCCAGGTGGTTGTGGCGGAGGGGGGACCTGCGTACGAGGGGCAGAAGCTGGCACGCGACCTGGCCAGCGACGGCATCCAGACCACGCTCATCACCGACAGCGCCGTCTTTGCAATGATGGCGCGCGCCAACATGGTGCTGCTGGGCGCGCAGGCGGTGCTGGCCAACGGGGGGGTGCTGGCAGTGGTGCGTTGTCGCGCCTCCAGCGCTTGCCTTCGCGTTCACTCACAACCCCTGTCTCGCCCAGTCCGGCTCGCACATGGTGGCTCTGGCGGCTGCGCGCCACGGGGTGCCGGTGGTTGTGCTGACTGGGCTGTACAAGCTGGCGCCGCTGTTTCCCCACAACGAGGACGAGCTCAATGACCTGCGCAGCCCCGCGGAGGTACTGGACTTTGACGCCATCGAGGCGTCGCTGCCGCCCAACGGCGTGGGCGTGGGGCCCGACCTGCACGTGGCGGCGCCTGCACTCTCCTACGTGCGCCCCGACCTCGTCTCCCTCCTCGTCACAAACGAGGGCAGCTACACGCCAGCCTACGTCTACCGACTGCTGTCGGACCACTTCTCACCCGAGGACTACGAGCTCAAGTGAGTCAAAGAAAAGAATAGCCATCACACCTCCACAAACGCATCTTGGCGGCCCGCCGGCAGTGTGTGAGCGTATGTTATGAAGACTCGCATAACATGCTGCCAGCGCAGCAATGACAGGCTGTCGGCACAGCAGCGGCCTACGGGTTCTCCTTGACGAAGGCGACGCCCTTGGCAATGGAATCCTGGAGCTCGAGGGTCATCGCGTTGAGCGCCTCCTGCTCGTATGCGGTGACGGTGCCCACGGGGTCGATCTTCTCCACGCCAGTCTTGCCAATGTGCACCTTCGACGCGAAGTAGGTGATGCCGGGCTGCACGCTCGACTGCACGTAGGTGTACTCGGCCACGCCCTTCTCGCCAGTCATGGCGCGCAGGCAGGCGTCGCCGAAGAGCGCGCCCGCGTAGGCCATGCTCAGCGTGGCGCTGCCCTTGCCTGCCTTGGCGGTGACCACCTCGGTGCCGCCATCCTGGGTGCGCTTGGTGAGGGCCTCGATCTCATCCGCGCTAAGGCTCGCCGCGGGGGTGGCCCGGCTGAGCAGCGGCAGGATGGTGATGCCCGCGTGGCCGCCCACCACCGGCACGTCAACCTTGCTCACGTCCAGCCCCTTCTTCTCCGCGTAGAAAGTGCGCGCGCGAACCACGTCCAGCGTAGTCACGCCGAACAGCTTCTTGGCGTCGAACACGCCCATCGCCTTCAGCGTCTCGGCCGCAATGGGAACAGTGCTGTTCACCGGGTTGCTGATCATGTTGATCCACGCCTACAAGCGCATGCACAGTCAGCGCATGTGCGCGCACGCGTACCCAAGGATGCGCACCCCGGGGCAGTGCTTGCCGATGGCAGTGACCAGGCCCTTCACGATTCCTGCGTTAATCTTGAACAGGTCGTCGCGAGTCATGCCCGGCTTGCGGGGCACGCCCGCGGGGATGATGACCAGGTCAGCGCCAGCCAGAGCCGCGCCCAGCTGCTCCTCGCCCACGAATCCCTGGTCAGCATAGGGTTGCGGCCAGGATCAGTGTCTCTGCGCACGCACGCACGCACGAGAGCAGGCGTGCAGGCGGCCGGGAGGCGTGGCGCGTTGCGGCGCGCGAGCTCTGTGCGTGCGCTGCGCAGGGGTAGGCGCTGTGGCTGCTTCGCGGCCTCGCGGCTGTACCTCCACTTTCGCCTTGGTGTTCATGTGCGACAGATCCGCGGCCACGCCGGGCGTGCCCACCATGTCGTACAGCGACAGGTGGCTCACCAGCGGGTTCTGCAGTTGCCAGGCGCGTCAGACGAGCCGGCGCAGGCGTAACTGCCACACGCGTCGCAGCGCACAATCGCAGCGCCGCTCGCGGCTTCCAACGCCGCGCGGGCGCACAGACCGCGCGCGCTGTGCCGGGCACGCGTGCGCGCACCATCTTCATGAGCAGGCCCAACGGCTGGCCAATCCCGCCCGCCGCGCCAATCACAACCACCTTCTTTCCGGTGCCGGTGCTGGCGCTGCGCGAGTGCGCCACGGCGGACACCGCCAGCTTGCGGAACAGCGACGCCATGGCAGGTGATGAGAGCACGCACGAACGGGGAGTGCGGAGGGACGCAAAAAGGGACGTAAAAGGGAAGCAGATGTGCTGCTGCTCGATCATCGGGCACACAGCACCGACCATGCAGCGAGCGCATACCGCACATGTCATCAATGCGTGTGATAAGGTTCACGCATATGCTCTGCCGCTGCGATACAGAGCCCCAAGGATGAGCGCCGCAGCCACGAGTGTGCACCTCTGTGTCACAGACTCCACCATCGCCGCCGCGCCGCCATCGCCGCGTGGCACCTGCGCGGGCGGAGAGCTGGTCACGCACATGCCGTGCGGTGGGAGGCGTGAGCAGACGCACCCTCCACACGACCTCCGCCTCCTCCCGCGCAACCTCCAGCGCGCGCCACTCGCCAGCGCCGCAGCGCAGGCGCAGGCTGGGCGGCGGGAGCGTGACGGTGGCCTGCAGCGCGTCCCCTGGCGCGGCGGGTGCTGGGTAGCGCGCGTGCAGTGGGAGCGAGACGCGCACAGCTGCTCTGCCGCCCGCCGAGGGCGCGGCTGCGGTGGCCGTGAGGGTCACCACGGAGGGCTGGCACTCCGGCGCGGGGCGCTCAACGTTGACGGCACCAAGCACGCGAGCGGGCGGCAGAGCTGGGGAGGAGCCACTCGCTCTTCAGCTCGCTGCGACGCACAGCACCTGCGGCAGCATCGCGAACACGCACCGCCGGTGCGCTCCAGGCCCGCCAGCTCGTAGGCGTCCGCGAAGACGTCACGAGGCAGAGCCTGCTCCAGCTCCAGCAAGCAGACGGCGCCTGCTGGAAGCGCAACATCCACCGCGCTCACCAGGCGCCTGTGGAAGCCCGAGCTACAGGCGCCAGGCTCAGCGCCACGCACGCGCGAGAGGGTGAGTCACGGGCACACGCACCCATGCAACAAGCGGCTGAGCTGGGCGACGGGCGCGGTGGATGCGCTAACCAGCAGCGCGGTGCAGGCCAGCGTGCGGCACAGAGCTCGCATGCGGCAGGCGAGGGGCCCACGACTATCCGTTGAACGCACACTTGCACCACAGTCGCACGGCGTCGAAGACTCGAAGTTAACTTGACTTCGCTGATGAGGCTGTATCCTTCTTAGCCGGGCAAGGGTGCGAGTGGCACGCTGACAACACACACATTTGTGTGTCAAAAGCTCACGGACGAACCGGGCAGACAGGCAGAGAGGAGAGTGGTGTTTGACAAACAGCAGTCAGATGTCAGAGGGAGACGATCTGCGTGCCCAGCAGCATGGCTCCCGCGTCGGCGCTGAACCGCGCGCGTCTGAAGGGCAGCTCCTCGCCGCTGTCCAAGTCCAGCAAGACCGTGTCGTTGAGGAATGTGACTGGGTGTTCACCGCCCTCCTCGGCGTGCACACACCGCTCGCCCTCGCTGTCTCGGTACTGTATCTCCAGGTCGTCGAAGGCGAGCACGCAGACGGGGCGGCCCACGAAGTCTGAAGCGCCAGTGCGTGCCACCAGCGTGGCTTCCCACCAGACTCCAACCGCCTCCACGCTCCCAGGGACTGTGAACAGGTCTTGCACCGCCACACGGCTGCCCTCCTCCATCACGGGCGGTGCTCTCGGGGAGGGTGCGTCCCAGGAGGCGGGCAGCGGGGCCGCCAGCTCTGATGACAGAACGTCGTCTCCAGACTGCTCAGCCGCTCCAGCGCCCCTGCTACGACGGCGCTCCACCGACAGCGACATTGCCGCGTCGCGCAGCTGCTGCAGCTGCTCGTCTGCTTTTGACACCGCCATTTGGGCGTCTCGCCGTAAAGTCAACCACTCCTCCTCAAACGGAGCCTCGCTACCAGGACTGCGCACGTCCTCCTCCTCATACATTGCGGATGACACGGCGGCCCGAGGGGCACGCAATCATCTTTTGGTCCACTGTAGGCGGCCCTGCCGCCGCAAGATGCTTCCCCCTGGTACGGGAAAATGCGATGCTGAAATGCTGGCCCGTGTGAGTGTAGAATGCTCGGGGAATGCTGCGCGACAGGTGACGTGGCAGCGGGCCCGGGCAGATTCTGGCCCGATTACG